>Ga0116177_10002959_pt1 | contig 12464 bp, 10 predicted proteins | sample AD_STIC10_MetaG_FD_89750 | JGI IMG/M metagenome (GOLD analysis project Ga0116177, IMG submission 89750) | Active sludge microbial communities of municipal wastewater-treating anaerobic digesters from USA - AD_STIC10_MetaG | ecosystem: Engineered > Bioreactor > Anaerobic > Digestate | place: USA...
CAGTACTCGCCAGAACGCCTCGGCTACAGGCTCCGCCGTCAGCCTGAGTACGGCGCTGCGCCTGGGTCTCGCCGCCGACGGCGGCCTGTATCTGCCGGCGTCCTGGCCGCGCTTCCTGGCGCCTGCGTCCGGCACCCCTGTCACGCTCGCTGACATCGCGGATCGGCTGATCGGTCCGTTCGCCGCAGGCGACACTCTGGCTCCCGGGCTCGTGGAGATCGATCGCGACGCGTTCAACTTCCCGGCACCGCACGTAATGCTGGATCGCGACGGCCGCTACGGCGTGCTCGAGCTGTTCCATGGCCCGACCGCCGCATTCAAGGATTTTGGCGCGCGATTCCTGGCCGCCTGCTTCCAGCGCCTGCAGAAGCCCGGTGATCTGCCGATCAACATCCTCGTTGCGACGTCGGGCGATACCGGCGGCGCGGTCGCCGCGGCCTTTCATCGGCGGCCCGGCATTCGCGTCACCGTGCTGTTCCCGAAAGGGCTCGTGTCACCGACTCAGGAGCGTCAGCTCACCTGCTGGGGCGACAACGTTGCCTCCTGCGCCGTGCGGGGCACGTTCGACGACTGCCAGGCACTGGTGAAGCAGGCCTTCACGGATCCGGGCCTGCGCCAGCAGTTCCAGCTTTCGTCGGCCAACAGCATCAATCTCGGGCGGCTGCTGCCCCAGGCGGTGTACTACGCCGCGACCAGTCTCCAGTCGTTCCGCAAGTGTGGGGAGCCTCTGTCCTTCATCATCCCGAGCGGCAATCTCGGCAACGTGTTCGCCTGCCTTGCGGCGCGGCAGATGGGACTGCCGATCGGTGACATCGTGCTGGCGCACAACGCGAACCGACCGGTCGTCGATTATCTCGACACCGGTCGCTGGCAGCCGCGTCCCAGCATCGCGACACTGGCGTCCGCGATGGATGTCGGCAATCCCTCGAACATGGAACGCCTGCAGTCGATCTTCAGCTCCATCGATGCCCTGCGAGCGGCCATTCGCGCGGAGTCCGTCGACGATGCCACCATCCGCGCCCGCATTCGCGCTGACGTCGAAACCTACGGGCAGGTGTGGTGTCCACACACGGCGACCGCTGCCGAAGTGTATGCGCGCCTGCCGGCAGCCGAGCGCGCGTCGAAGCGCTGGTGCATCGTCGCCACTGCGCACCCGGCCAAGTTCCCGGAAATCGTCGAGCCACTGATCGGTCGAAAGGTCGAGGCGCCGCAGAGTCTGCGTGATCTGCTCGCGCGTCCAAGCCAGTTCGAGACGATCGATCCGACGCTCACGGCACTGCGCGGCGTTCTCGACTCAGCAGGAGCCGCGTCATGAACGCTGCCAATCTGCCGCCGGTCGCTCTCGCTGCAATCGTGCTGGTGCTCGGTATCGCGATCGGCCTCGGTCTCGCTGGACTCTGGCGCTGGTATCAGAACCGCCGCCGCCAGCGCGCCCTGCATGAAACGGTCACGTCGATCGCGCTCGAGCATCTGAAGGATGTGCTCGTGCCGGACGCCGGCGGCGGCGTCGTACATGTGGATTACGTCCTGTTGACCATCCGTGGGCTCGTCGTGCTCGACATCCGCGATGTGCGCGGCAACGTGTTCGGCTCCGATCAGATGAGCGAATGGACCGTGATGGGGCGCTCACGCCGCACCACGTTCACCAACCCGCAGAGTGCGCTGTACGACCGCATCGCCTCAGTCAGGCAGTTCGCCGGGCAGGTGCCCGTCGATGGACGCATCGTGTTCATGCGCCGCGCGGCGTTCCCGAAGGGCCTGCCACGCTTTACCGTCGGCATCGATTCATTGATCAGCGAATTCCCGCTCGGTGACCGCGATGCTGCCGAACGCGCTGCCGCCGCGTATCGACCTGCGTGGGAGGCATTGAAGGCCGAAGCCCGCCCGAGCCCACTGGTGAATCCGAAGAGCGTGGTGGACGGCTAGAAGACGCCGGGCGGCGTGAGCCCGAAGAACGCGCGGGCCGTCGCCGTCGTGTGCGCCGCCAGTTGCTCGAGGCTCTCACCCCGCGCCTTCGCGATGACCCCTGCAATGTGCGGCAGATACATCGGTTCATTGCGTCGTGACCGCGGCTTGGGGTTCAGGTCCCGCGGCAGCAGATAAGGACCATCAGTCTCGATCATCAGACGTCCAGGTGGCACGAGGCCGACGATGTCGAGCAGGTGATGGCCGCGCCGTTCGTCGCAGATCCAGCCCGTGATGCCGATCGCGAGTCCGAGATCCAGGCAGTCCACCATTTCCTCACGCGAGCCCGTGAAGCAGTGCGCGACGGCGTCTACCAGCGAATCGCGGCGCGCGCGCAGGATCGCGATGAAATCCGCATGCGCCTCGCGCACATGCAGGAACACGGGTTTGCGCAGCGCGACCGCGAGTTCGAGCTGCTGCTCGAAGGCGTGTCGCTGTACATCGCGCGGGGCGAGATCGCGGTAGTAGTCGAGGCCGCATTCGCCGAGCGCGACCACTTCGGGCGAAGCCGCCAGCGCGGCGAGCTGGGCCACGGCGGCCGCTGTCTCGAGTTCCAGAGCGTGATGCGGATGGCAGCCCGCCGTGGCCCTCAGGCGCTCGGGATGGGCCCTGGCGACCTCGATGGCCTTCGGAGTGCCGTCCAGGCTCGTGCCAGTGACGACCATCTGCCGCACACCGGCCTCGAGCGCGCGCGCCAGCACGGCCTCGCGGTCCCCGTCGTAGGTGTCGTGGCCAAGGTTGATGCCGATGTCGATCAGCTCGAGAGCGCTCATGGCCGCGCTCCGGAATCGCTTGAATCCGCCGCCCGAGCCCCCATGATGGCCGTACCTGCCAGCGGGGAGACGCCGATGAATGAAGTCGTCAGCACACCGAAGCCCTCCGGCCTCGGGGTTCGCATCCTGCACATGCTGTTGTTCGCCGTCGTGTTCTGGGTGGTGTGCTGGGCCGTCGCCCTCACCGCGATCGTCCAGCTCGCGATGCGCGTGTTCTCGCAGACGCCGAATGAAGAGCTGCGCCGCTTCGGCGACGGGCTCGCGACGTATGCCGCGCAGGTGATCCGCTTCCTGTGTGGCGTGACGGACGCGCTGCCGTTCCCGTTCACGGACTGGCCGAACGTGCCGACGCGAGTGCGCGACGAGGACATCAGCGGCCTATAGCGATTCGGTCGGTGGCGCGGCGAGCGCTGCACACAGCGCCTCCACGTCCGCTTCCGACTGATTCCAAGAGACGACGATGCGCGCCTCGCCGGAGCCGGTCGCGCCCCAGTCGTAGAACGCGAAACCCTGCGCGCGCAACGCGGCGATGGCATTGTCGCCGAGCTTCAGGAAAATCTCGTTCGCCTCGACCGGATACAGCAGACGCGCACTGCCTGCCTCGCCGATGCGTTGCGCAAGCGCATTGGCCGCGCGCGCATTGCGCAGCCACGCGCCGGTCTCCACGTACGCGAGCAGCTGTGCGGAGACATACCGCATCTTCGAGAGCAGATGCCCAGCACGCTTGCGACGGAATTCGTAATCGCGGACGAGGTCGGTGTCGAAGAACACAACCGCCTCTGCCGCGATGGCTCCGTTCTTGGTCGCTCCGAAGGACAGGACGTCGACGCCGGCGCGCCAGGTCACGTCGCCGGGGTGACACCCGAGCGTCGCCACCGCGTTCGCAAACCTTGCGCCATCCATGTGGACATGCAGACCACGCGCGTGTGCGCAGGCTGCAAGATCCGCAAGGCCATCCGGTCGGTACACCGTGCCGAATTCCGTCGCCTGAGTGATGGAGACTGCTGCGGGTTGCACGGTATGCACGCTCGTCGGATTGTCGGCGAGTGCGCGCTCGAGGAGCGCGCGAGTCAGGCGGCCGTTCGTGCCGGGCATCGGCAGCAGGCGAGCGCCGCCGGTCATGAATTCCGGTGCGCCGCATTCATCCCGAACGATGTGCGAATACTCATGGGTGACGATGGCGCCATAGGGCGGTGTCAGCGCGGCGAGGGCCGTGGTGTTCGCGGCCGTGCCCGTCGACACCGGAAACACCCGCACGGACCGGCCGAAGAAATCGGCGAATACCCCGTCCAGGCGCTGCGACCATTCGTCGTCGCCATAGGCCGCGGCATGACCTTGGTTGGCGCGTAGCAGGGCGTCCATCACCTCGGGGCAGGCGGCCGACGTGTTGTCGCTCTTGAACCAGTATTTCATGGCCGCATGCTACCGAAGGATTCGGGGATTTGCTGCGGCGCGGGCGCTATGATTCGCGGATGAGCTACCCGCAGCTTCTCGCCCCTCTTGAGCTCTCCGGTCACCGTCTTCGCAACCGCCTGGTCATGGGCTCGATGCACACTGGCCTCGAGGATCGCGCGAAGGACTATCCGAAGCTGGCTGCGTATTTCGCCGAGCGCGCACGGGGCGGGGTGGGCCTGATCGTCACCGGTGGCATCGCGCCGAATCGCGCCGGCTGGATTGCGCCGTTCGCCGGCAAGCTGGCCGCGCGGCGCGAAGTGGCGCGCCATCGTCTCGTCACGGAAGCCGTGCACGCCGAGTCCGGCAAGATCTGCCTGCAGATCCTGCATACCGGCCGCTATGGCTACCACCCGCTGATCGTCAGCGCGTCTACCGGTCGTGCGCCGATCAATCGTTTCAAGCCGCGCGAGTTGTCTCACTCCGGCGTGCTCGGGCAGATCGACGATTTCGTGCGGTGTGCCGTGCTCGCGCGCGAGGCGGGTTACGACGGCGTCGAGATCATGGGATCCGAGGGCTATTTCATCAATCAGTTCCTCGCGCCGCGTACCAACCGGCGCACGGATGACTGGGGCGGCTCGCGCGAAAACCGCGCGCGGCTCGCGCTCGAGATCGTGCGTCGCACGCGTGCCGCGGTCGGCCCCGATTTCATCATCATGTTCCGCATCTCCTGCCTCGATCTCGTCGAGGACGGCAGTCGGTTCGAAGACACCGCATGGCTCGCCGGCGAGCTCGCGACGGCGGGCGTCAGCGTGCTGAACACGGGCATCGGCTGGCATGAAGCGCGCATCCCGACCATTGCCGGCATGGTGCCGCGTGCGGCCTTCGCGTTCGCCACGCGCCAGCTGCGCGCTGTCAGTCGCGTGCCCGTCATTGCGACGAACCGCATCAACGACCCGTCCGTCGCCGAGCGGCTGCTTCGCGAAGGTGTCGCGGACATGGTGTCGATGGCTCGGCCGTTGCTCGCCGATCCGCATTGGCTGAACAAAGCGGCCGAGGGGCGCAGCGACGAAATCAACACCTGCATCGCCTGCAATCAGGCCTGCCTCGACAAGGTGTTCAGTCGCCAGCGTGCCACGTGCCTCGTCAATCCCCGCGCTGCCTATGAAACCGAATTGCGCGTCGAGCCTGCGACAGAACGCAGACGCATCGCGGTCGTGGGCGCCGGTCCCGCCGGGCTCGCCTGCGCCGTCACCGCGGCCGAGCGCGGTCATGCCGTCACGTTGTTCGAGCGGGACGACGACATCGGCGGTCAGTTCCGCTACGCGCGCGAAGTGCCCGGCAAGGAAGAGTTCCACGAGACGCTGCGCTATTTCCGCGTACGCATGCTGCGGCTCGGCGTCGAGCTGCGTCTTGGCACACCGGCCACCGCGGCGGCATTGTCTGGTGGTCGCTTCGATCGCATCGTGATCGCCACCGGCGTGAAGGCGCGCCGGCCTGCCATCGAAGGCATCGATCACCCCAAGGCGATCAGCTATCCGGACCTGCTCTCGGGCCGGCGCCGCGCGGGCGATCGCGTCGCGATCATCGGCGCGGGTGGCATCGGTTTCGACGTGGCGACCTTCCTGACGGGGCATCCCGTGCCGTCGCCCGACCGTACGGGCGCCACGTCGCCGGCGTCGCAGGTTTCTCTCGAGGAGTACTACGCGGAGTGGGGCATCGATTCGAGCAACGTGGCAGCGGGTGGGCTGCGTATCCCGACACCGCCGGCCAATCCGCGCAAGGTCTGGCTGCTGCAGCGCAAGCCCGGCAAGCCCGGATCGACGCTGGGCCAGACGACGGGCTGGATCCATCGTCGCGGCTTGCAGCAGCGCGGCGTCATCATGCGCGGCGCCGTGGAATACCTGCGTATCGATGATGCGGGGCTGCATATCCGCGGCGAGCAGGGCGTCGAAGTGCTCGACGTGGATTCCGTGATCATCTGCGCCGGCCAGGAATCGGTCACGGATCTGGTGCCGGCACTCGTAGCCGCCGGCGTGACGCCGGAGGTGATCGGCGGCGCGTTGCTGGCCGCCGAGCTCGATGCGGAGCGCGCGATTCGTGACGGCACGACGGTCGCGGCAAGCCTGTGACACAGCTGTCACTGTTGGCGTCGCTGGAGCAAAACCGTGGAGAGCTCGTCGTCCGACGCTCCGGCCGTGCTCGGCGCTTGAGCGCGCGTGTCTATCGGGACGGCCGGGTCGAAGTGGTCGCGCCCCCTCGTGCCAGCGAACGCGTGCTGCGGCAGTTCATCGAGCGGCATCGCGACTGGATCGAACGTCGACGTGAGATCGCGCTGCAGAATCAACCGCCGGCTCAGCCGTTTCCGCCTGCAGCCATTGTGTTGCCAGCCTTCGGCGAGCAGTGGCGTCTGCATCTGGCCGGAGGGGCGGGGCGCGTGCGAATCACCGCCAGCGACCGCGCCGCGGGTGCGGTGCTCACGGTACGCGGTCAGCTTGGCAGTGAGCACCATTCAGCTGCCAGCCCTGGGCAGTCTGCAAACCCGCCGGGTGCTCTGCGCGGCGCTCTGCAGGCCTGGTTGATGCGACATTGTCGCGCGCGGCTCGAGGCGGAACTTCATGCGGTCGCAGCGCAGACCGGTCTCGTGTTCCGGCGCATGGCGCTGCGGCGCCAGCGCACACGCTGGGGCTCCTGTTCCACGCGCGGCACGATCAGCCTGAACGTCTGCCTGGCATTTCAGTCACGCGAGGTGCTGCACTATCTGCTGATCCACGAGCTCTCGCATACGCTGCACATGAATCACTCTGCTGCATTCTGGGGCTGCGTTGCGAACCATTGCCCGGACTGGCAACGACTCGATCGGGAACTCGTCGCCGGTTGGCGCGCCGTGCCCAGATGGGTGTTCGCAGCAGCCGTTGAATGACCGACAAACCGCCACCGCTGCGCAACCGCGTCGATCTCGCCGATGAGAGCGTGCACTGGGATCTGGGCAGCTCGCAGTCGTACAGCGACTACTTGCAGCTCGATCGCCTGCTGTCAGCGCAGACGCCCAACACGCTCGAACACGATGAGATGCTGTTCATCATCGTGCATCAGACCTCGGAGCTATGGATGCGGTTGATGCTGCACGAGCTCCAAAGTGTCCTCGAGTACGTGCGCCGCGACGAGCTCGATCCCTCTTTCAAGCGATTGACGCGCATCTCCCGCGTGCAGGAGCAGTTGCTGTCCACCTGGGAAGTGCTGTCGACGATGACGCCGGCCGACTATTCTTCCTTTCGCAATGCGCTCGGCCGCTCGTCCGGGTTTCAGAGCGTGCAGTACCGCCTGCTCGAATTCATGCTTGGCAACAAGAACGCCGACATGATCGTCGTTCACAAGCGGGATCCAGCGCATTACGAAACGCTAAGACGTGCCCTCGAAGGGCCTTCGCTGTACGACGAAGTTCTGCGTCTGCTGTCACGACGCGGATACGGCGTGCCGGAGGAGTACATCAACCGGGACTTCTCGCAGCCCTATGCCGCTTCGAAGCAGGTGGCCGGGGCATGGCTCGGCGTTTATCACAACGCGGAGAAGGATTGGGACCTGTACGAACTCGCGGAGAGGCTTGTCGATCTCGACCACAAGTTCCAGCTCTGGCGCTTCCATCACCTGAAGACCGTGGAACGTGTGATCGGCTACAAATCTGGGACCGGCGGTACCTCCGGCGTGCATTACCTCGCCAAGGCGCTGGAGCTGAAGTTCTTTCCCGAGCTTTGGCAGGTGCGAACGTCGATGTAAAAATCGAGATAATACAGAGACTTAGAGCGTATTCTTGCGGTAAATACGCAGACACTTCACGACCATGCGACCACCCCGATCTTGCGCCGCTCGCATTCGGCCAGGAGGCGGCCCGTCGCGTTGATCATCCACCCCTGGTCGGCCAGATCAAGATGCGGCAAGTCGGGTGAGGAGTTGCCATAGGCGATGGTACGGTCGTCCGGAAAGCGCAGACGGATCTCGCGAAAGAGCCTGGCTTTCTCGACATCACGGCAGTTCGCTCCGATCAGCCTGCCGTCGAGGCGGTCCTGAGTCCAGCGCACGCGACTGCACACCGTCTCGTTGAATCCGAGCGCCTTGCCGATGTCCGGCACGTATAGATCGACGCTGGCGGACATCAACACGAGGTGATCTTCGGCACAGCGGTGCGCCTCGATCGCACGCAGGGCATCCGCAAACAGGCCGCGTTCAATCAGGCGGGGAACGAAATCTGCGGTCCATGCTGAAACCTCCGCCGGCTTCACGCCGCCCATGACGGCATGGATCAACGCACCCTTCAGCGCGCCGCGATCCCTACGGCCGATGAATTGAACCAGTGCGGGCAGTGCCAGGACCAGGCGCGGCAGGCGCCACGGGCGCCGAACCAGGAATCCCACCAGATAGGGCACCAATGTGTCGCGGCGGGAGATCGTTCCGTCGAGGTCGAAGAAAACCAGTTGCAAGTTCAGTCCTGCGCTGAGGTCGGCCGATGATCATAACGGCCAGCGGCGGGGGCATGCCAGCGACGCACTGCCGTCCGAATTCGCCTCGATTGCGCCCCGGAAATGCCCGCGCGCTCCGTTGAACTTGCCCCGGATGCCGGCTGGCATCGATCACGGGGAGCAGATGATGAGGTTGGTGAGTGAAAGGTTCGGGCCCTGGTCGGGCAAGGCGCTGCTGATCGGGGCGCTCATGATCGTGCTCTTGTGGCCGCTGGCGCGGGTCGAGCGGCTCGTTGAGGAGCGTCAGCAGTTGCGCGTGACGGCATTTGAGTCGATCGCCAGTGGCTGGGGTGGTGCACAGCAGATCGGCGCGCCACTGCTGAGCGTGCCGATGCAGAAGCGCAGCTGGGTGCCTTATGAAACGGCTGAAAAGCGTACGGAGCGCTGGCTGGATTCTGCGCCGACGCGCCTGGTCGCGACATCCGTCGAGATTCAGGCCGCTCTGGACGTGCGGCACCGCACTCGCGGCATCTACACCATGCCCGTGTACACCGCGACCGTGGTCATGCGCGGGCACTTCGATCGCGCGGCGCTCGAGGCGCTGCGTGAGTCTGAGCAGCCGGAACGCGGGCGGCTCGAGCGGGCGCAAGTCCATTTGCCCTTGTCGAGTCTCAAGTCGCTGCGGTCTCTGCAGTCCTTCCAGTTCGATCAGCAGTTGCTGAAAGGTCAGGGTGGCGACCTCGCGGGTATGGACGCGATCACCGCCGACATCGATCTCGACGCGATCCTGCGATCGAAAGAGAGTCTGGCCTCGCCGGATGCGGCGCCATCCGCGAGTGCGGGCGGAGTGCCGTTCCGGATCGAACTGACGCTGGCCGGTACCGATGCGCTCCAGTTCCTGCCGCTCGGCTCCGCGACGACGATCGACGCCTCGGGAAATTGGGGTTCGCCGGAGTTCCACGGCGCCTTCCTGCCGGACCATCATCAGGTCCACAAGGATCGGTTCGAAGCAAACTGGCGAGTACTGCAATTGAATCGGGCATTGCCTTCGAGCTGGCGGGGCAACGAGCAGGGCAAGGATGCGTTGACTGCGGCGGGATTCGGCTTCGGCATCTTCGAGCCGGTGGATGTATACGCGCGCAGCTATCGGGCGATCCGCTACGGCGTGCTTTTCGTGGCGATCACCTTCCTGTGTTTCTTCGCCTGGGAACACGGCGGTACCGGCGTTCGCCTCCATCCGATGAATTACCTGCTGGTCGGACTCGCCCTGGCAGTGTTCTTTCTTCTGCTCGTTGCGCTGTCCGAGCAGATCGGCTTCGACTGGGCGTATCTCGCAGCAGCCAGCGCGCTGGTTGCACTGCTGACGATCTATGTGTCGGGAGTGGTCGACCGATCCGGTCCCGCCTGGGTCATGGGCGGAGCGATGAGCGCAGCCTACGGTGCGCTCTACGTGATCCTCGGGTCCGAGGACTACGCGCTACTGCTTGGCGCGGGGCTCGTGTTCGGCGTGCTCGCGATGCTGATGATCGGTACGCGCCGCTTCGACTGGACGACGCTGAAGATGCGCTCGATCGACTGATACCGTCTGCCGAAATGCAACAGGGCGGAGCCACGACATGGCTCCGCCCCGTTTTCGTCTCGACCGTCGTGGCCCGCGATTACTTCTTGCTGCGCGCCTTGCGGGCGACGACCTTTTTGCGTGCTGGAGCGGCCTTGCGCTTGGCGGCCGGCTTGCGCTTCGCCTTGCTCAGGGGCTTGGCTTTCTTCGAAGGTCTCGCTGAGGACTTGGACTTGCGCTTCGATTTAGGCTTCGCCTTGGCTTTGGCCTTGGCCTTGGCCTTGACCTTGGCTTTGACCTTGGTCTTGGGCTTGGCAGCCGCCTTCGGCTTCGCAGCCGTTATCGCTGGTGCCGCGAGCTGACGCAGCACGTACTGCAGGATACCGCCGTGGCGGTAGTAATCCCGCTCCTTCGGTGTATCGATGCGCACGCGAACTTCGAAGCGGATCGGCGCGCCGCTCTCGGGCGTGGCGGTGACCGTCAGCGTACGCGCTTCGGCATTCTGCAGGTCCGAGAAGTCGAACACTTCGCGTCCCGTCAGGCCGAGGCTCTGCGCGTTCTGGCCATTGATGAACTGCAGCGGCAGTACACCCATTCCAATCAGATTCGAGCGATGGATGCGCTCGAAGCTCTCGGTGATCACGGCCTTCACGCCAAGCAGCATCGTGCCTTTGGCTGCCCAGTCACGGCTGGAACCTGTGCCGTACTCCTTGCCGGCCAGCACGACGAGCGATGTGCCCGCGGCCTGATATTTCATCGAGGCATCGTAGATCGACATCTGCTCGCCGCTCGGGATGTGCACCGTGACGCCACCTTCGGTGCCGGGTGCCAGCAGGTTGCGCAGGCGGATGTTGGCGAACGTGCCTCGCATCATGACTTCATGGTTGCCGCGACGGGCACCGTAGGAATTGAAATCGGCCTTCTGCACGCCCTGGGATTCGAGGTACTTCGCGGCGGGGCTGCCACGCGCGATGTCGCCGGCGGGCGAGATGTGGTCCGTGGTGACTGAGTCGCCCAGCAGCGCGAGCGCGCGCGCGCCTTTGATCGCTGCGACCTTCTTCGGCGTCATCGTCATGCCGTCGAAATAGGGCGGGTTGCGCACGTAGGTGGACTTCGGCTGCCAGGCGTAGAGTTTGCCGGCCGGGATCTTGATGCTCTGCCAGTTGGCATCGCCGTCGAAGACGCTACCGTAGCTGCTGTTGAACATCTTCGAGTTGATCGAAGCGCTGACGGTGTCCGCGACTTCCTTCGGGCTCGGCCAGATGTCCTTCAGGAACACCGGCTGGCCGTTAGAACCCGTGCCGAGCGGCTCGGTGTTCAGGTCGATGTCCGTGGTGCCGGCGAGCGCATACGCGACGACCAGCGGCGGCGAGGCGAGGAAGTTCATCTTCACCTGCGGATGCACGCGGCCTTCGAAGTTGCGGTTGCCCGACAGCACCGAGGTGCCGATGATGTCACCAGCCTGCACGCCGGCCGAGATCTCCGGCTTCAACGGGCCGGAATTCCCGATGCACGTCATGCAGCCATAGCCGGTGACTGCGAAGCCCACGGCTTCGCAGTCGTCGAGCAGGTTGGCTTTCTTCAGATAGTCCGTGACGACCTTCGAACCCGGCGACAGGCTGGTCTTGACCCAGGGCTTTGCCTTGAGACCGAGGTTGCGCGCATTGCGGGCGAGCAGTGCGGCGCCCAGCATCACGGAGGGGTTCGAGGTGTTCGTGCAGCTGGTGATCGCGGCGATCAGCACCGCGCCGTCCTTCAGTTCGTACTCCGCGCCGTTCTTGACCTGCGCGCTGCCGGTGGCGGAAGGATTCTTCTTGGCTCGCTCGTCCGCCATCTGCGTCAGTGTCTTGCGATACACCTGCTTCAGATTGCGCAGCGGCACACGATCCTGCGGGCGTTTCGGGCCGGCGAGCGAGGGCTCGACGGTGCCGAGATCGAGTTCCACGACGTCCGTGTAGCTCGCGGCCGGCGCGCCGTTGTAGCGCCACATGCCCTGCGCCTTTGCATAGGCCTCGACCAGCGCGATCTGTTCCTTCGGGCGGCCAGAAAGCTCCAGATAGCGCAGCGTTTCTTCGTCGATCGGGAAGATGCCGCAGGTGCTGCCGTATTCCGGCGCCATGTTCGCGATCGTGGCGCGATCGGCGAGCGGCAGCGAGGCGAGGCCATCGCCGAAATACTCGACGAACTTCTCGACTACGCCCTTCTTGCGCAGGATCTCGGTGATCGTCAGCACGAGATCTGTCGCTGTGCAGCCCGCGGGCAGCTGCCCCGTCAGCTTGCAGCCGATCACCTGCGGGATCAGCATGGTCACGGGCTGGC
>Ga0116177_10002967_pt1 | contig 12451 bp, 7 predicted proteins | sample AD_STIC10_MetaG_FD_89750 | JGI IMG/M metagenome (GOLD analysis project Ga0116177, IMG submission 89750) | Active sludge microbial communities of municipal wastewater-treating anaerobic digesters from USA - AD_STIC10_MetaG | ecosystem: Engineered > Bioreactor > Anaerobic > Digestate | place: USA...
GGGTGAGATCTCCGTGGCCGCCGCCTTCAAGACCTGCCGGTACTGCCCCGCCCACGCCGACGCGCGCCATACGCCGTATCCGCTCTCGACCTCGGTCGCGTCGAAGAGCGCCTTGTGCTTGCCGGTGATGCGCGCGGGCCAGCGAGTGTTCCAGTCCTCCTGCGCGCCACCGGCAGCGGCGGGTGCGAGAGGAGCGACGGGGATGAGGTCGAGCGGCAATGCCAGGGTGCCGAACAGCGCGGCACTGGCGGTGCTCCGTTCGAGGAACTCTCGGCGGGTCGACATGAGGGGCTCCCTGGGGAATGTCGGGTGAGACACGAAATCTGCGACGTGGTTCGCGAGGCAGCGGCCGCGACAATGTACCGGACGCAACGGCTCGTGCGAGTGACCCGTCCCGTTCGACGCGGGCGCGGACGCCCCAATAGTGTATACACTTCTTGACGACGTTGCGGCGGGCGGCACACTTAGGGATCCCCCGGGACGCGAGGTCGTTCGTGCCGCATATCCGTGTTGGGCCGCGCGCGTGGCTGCGCGTCGTCCCGCTTGCCTGCCTGATGGCGATGCCAGCCCCGACGCTGGCGCAACGCCCGGTTCCGGACGCGGCAGCGGTCGCCGAGGTGCGGGCGAAGTACAGCAAGCGCGAGTTGTATCTCACCATGCGCGACGGGACGCGGTTGTACACGAACATCTACGCCCCGCGCGACACCACGCGACGGTATCCCGTCCTGCTCATGCGGACGCCGTATTCGATCGCGCCGTACGGGGCCGACGCGTATCCGGCGGTCCTGGGGCCGTGGAAGGCGTTCCAGGATGATGGCTACATCTTCGTCAACCAGGACGTGCGCGGACGCTACATGTCCGAGGGGTACTTCCAGTTCATGACGCCGCACCTGCCGGTGAAGGGCGGGGTGCGCGACGTGGACGAGTCGACCGACACGTACGACACGATCGACTGGATCATCAAGAACGTCGGGGGCAACACGGGGCGAGTGGGGACGTGGGGGAACTCGGCCCCCGGCTTCTTCGTGGCGGCGGGGATGATCGACGCGCATCCGGCGCACAAGGCGGCCTATCCCTCGGCGCCGATGATCGACTGGTGGTTAGGCGACGACCGGCACCACAACGGGGTCTTCACGCAGGCGCAAACGATCAACTTCCTCGCCTCGTTCGACCAGCCACGCACGGGGCCGACGACGACCTATCCACCTCGCCCGGACCCGGGAACGCAGGATGGCTATGCCTTTCACATGCAGCAGGGACCGCTGTCGACCTACAGCGCCGGCTACTACCAGGGGAAGGTCGCGTTCTTCGACTCGATCGCGGCGCATCCCAACTACGACCGCTACTGGCAGCAGCGGGGGATCTGGCGTCACGTGAAGGACGTGAAGCCTCGCGTGCTTGTGGTGGGCGGGTGGTACGATGGCGAGGACCGATTCGGCCCCATCCGCCTCAAGCGGTCGCTCGACTCGCTGAGCGCGACCACCACCGCCACCTTCGTGATGGGGCCGTGGTCGCACGGGGCGTGGAACCGCGGTGAGGGCGACATCTTTGGCCCGTTAGGGTTCGGGAGCAGAACGGGACAGTTCTTCCGCGACTCGATCGGCGTGCCGTTCTTCGCGTGCGCGCTCAAGGACCGGTGCGACGTGACGCTGCCGAAGGTGGTGATGTTCAACACCGGGGCCAACCAGTGGCGCACGTTCGACAAGTGGCCCCCGCGCGAGGCGCAGCCGGTGTCGTTCTACCTGCGCGAAGAGGGGGGGCTCTCACGCGAGCGGGCGACCGCGGGCACGGGGGCGGATCGCTACGTCTCGGATCCGATGAAGCCGGTGCCGTACACGCAGGCGCTCTCGTTCGGTTACTGGCGCGAGTATCCGACCGAGGACCAGCGCTTCGCCTCGCGCCGGCCTGACGTCCTCACGTACGTGACGGACCCCCTCGCCGAGGATCTCACGGTGGCGGGGCCGATCGATGTGTCGTTGCACATCGCGTCGAGCGGGACGGATGCCGACTTCATCGTGAAGGTGGTCGACGTGTTTCCGTTGAGCGCCGCGGCCCAGCACGCCGGTGGTCCTCGCATGGATGCCTACGAGCAACTGGTCCACGGCAACGTGTTTCGTGCACGCTGGCGCCGCAGCTTTGAGCGGCCGCAACCGCTCGTGGCCCACCGACCGGACTCGCTCACGTTTTCGCTCGAGGACGTGATGCACACCTTCAAGAAGGGGCACCGCCTGATGGTGCAGGTGCAAAGCACGTGGTTCCCGCTGGTGGATCGCAATCCGCAGGCGTATGTGCCCAACATCTACCGGGCGAAGGCGTCGGATTTCCGGCCGGCGACGATGACGGTCTTTCGGACGCCGGCACGGGCGTCGGGGATCCGGGTGCGGGTGTTGCCGGCGGTCGCGCAGTAGCAGGTGTGCGTCCGAGCGGGGTCGCGCCGTCGCCGTTGCACGCTGGCGCGGCTGCGCGCACGATCGGGTGAATGCAGCTGTGGGCATGAGTGGATGATGGAGCAGGCGTCGGACGGCGGGGCACCCTTACCTCACGAGCCATGATGCACAACGCAGCGGTTGCAGGACTTCTGGCGGTCGCGCTGGTCGGCGACGCGATGTCGGTATCGGCGCAGGCGAGCGCCCCCACCCCGGCCGGGTGGCCGTCGGGGCGGGCGAAGATGCGGTTCGAGGTGACGATCCCGGCGGCGGTGCGTGCCGAACCGACGACCGGGCGCGTGTTCGTGATCCTGTCGCGGACCAACCAGACGGAGCCGCGGCTGCAGATCGGGCGCATCGGCGCCCCGATGTTCGGGCGGGACGTCGAGCAGCTGCAACCGGGGCGCGCCGCCGTGGTGGGCGGAAGCGACCTGGGGCACCCGGTGTGGGATCTCGCCGACATTCCGGCGGGGACCTACTGGGTGCAGGCGATGGTCAACGTCTACTCCGAGTTCAAGCGCGCCGACGGCAAGGTGGTCTGGCTGCACGATGACCAGTGGGAAGGGCAGCAGTGGAACCGGGCGCCGGGGAACCTGTACTCGGTGCCGCAGCAGGTGGCGATCGACCCCACGCGGGCGAGTGTCGTGCGGCTGACGGCGGACCAGAAGGTGGCGCCGATCGCCATGCCGGCCAACACGCCGTGGGTGGAGCGCTTCCGCTTCCAGTCGCCGTCGCTGTCGAAGTTCTGGGGGCGTCCGATCTACCTGGGGGCGACGATCCTGCTCCCCCGCGAGTACCACCGCGCCACCACCGCCTACCCGGTGCTGTATGAACAGGGCCACTTCTCGTCGGGCAACCCGATGCGGTGGGATGAGGCGAGCGACCTGGGGAAGGAGTGGATGAAGGACGACTTCCCACGCGTCCTCGTGGTGACGTTCCAGCATCCGACGCCGTACTTCGACGATTCGTATGCGGTGAACTCGGTCAACAGCGGCCCGTACGGCGATGCGATCATGCAGGAGCTGATCCCCGAGGTGGAGAAGCGCTATCGCGTCATCAAGGAGCCGTGGGCGCGCTGGCTGCATGGCGGTTCGACCGGCGGGTGGGAAGCGCTCGCGCTGCAGATCTACAACCCCGACTTCTTCGGCGGGACCTGGGCGTATTGCCCGGACCCCGTGACGTTCAGCGACGTCGAGGGGATCAACGCCTACAAGGACGACAACGCGTTCTACAAGCAAGTCACGGAGTGGCACCGCACCCCCACCATCAACTCACGGGAGATCAACGGCGAGGTCCGGCAGACCTCACAGCAGCGGAACTGGATGGAACTGGTGAACGGGACGCGCGGGCGCTCCGGCCACCAGCTGGACGTCTGGTCGGCGACCTACGGCCCGTTAGGCGAGGACGGCTACTTCAAGCCGCTCTTCGACAAGCGGACGGGGGCCATCGACCGGAGCGTGGCGGCGTACTGGCGTGAGCACCACGACCTCCTCTACTACCTGCAGCGCAACTGGAAGACGGTCGGCCCAAAGCTCGTGGACAAGCTCCACATCTACACGGGCGATGCCGACACCTACTTCCTCGATCGCGCCACGCGGGAACTGGAGGCGTGGATGAAGACGACCGAGAACCCGCACTACGAAGGGTACTTCCTGTACGGCGACCAGAAGCCGCACTGCTGGAGCGGTCCGGTCACCCCCGCGCAACGGCTCAAGGAGATGGCGATGCACGGGATGCGCCACATGCCGGCGGGGACGACGACGGCGTGGTGGAAGTATTGATCCAGACGGGAGACGGGAGACGGGAGACGGGCGGGCCGGCGCAGCGGTCCGCTCGTCACTCGAGGTCACTCGCCTCTTCGATAGTCACTCTCCCCCAAAGAGGACACATGCGACGACTATTGTTGGCAGCGTTCGCGGGCGTCGCCCTGTTCGCCGGCACGGCAGCGGCACAGGGTGGCACGCGACAGATCACCGGGACGGTGGTCGAGGAAGGGAGCAATGCGCCGATCGCATCGGCGCAGCTGCAAGTACGGGGATCGACGGCGGGCGGGCTCACGCGCGAGGACGGGACGTTCACGCTGCGCGTCGCCGAGGGCGACGTCGTACTCATCGTGCGGCGCCTCGGCTATCCGCCGGTGACGACCACGGTGCCGGCGCGCGAGTCGACGGTGCGCATTGTCATGCGCCGCGATGCGCTCAAGCTCGACCAGGTGGTCATCAGCGGCCAGGCGACGGGGATCTCGCGCCGCAACCTGCCGAATTCCGTGGCGAGCGTGAGCGCCGAGCAGGTGGCGAAGGTGTCGTCGCCGTCGGTCGACCAGGCGCTGCAGGGGAAGGTGGCCGGCGCGCAGATCTCGACGAGCACCGGTGCCCCGGGCGGCGGGAACCGCGTGCGCATCCGTGGCATCTCCTCGATCCTCGGAAGCGCACAGCCGCTGTACGTCATCGATGGCGTCATCACCTCCGACGTGTCGATCGGGCAGGGAACCAACCTGGTGACGCGCGCCGGCGGAACGGCCATCTCCGCGGTGACACAGGAGGCGCCGGTGAACCGCATCTCCGACATCAACCCGAACGACATCGAGTCGATCGATGTCCTCAAGGGATCGGCGGCGGCGGCGATCTATGGCTCGAAGGCGTCGGGGGGCGTCATCATCATCACCACCAAGCGCGGTGCCGCCGGACGTCCGCAGTTCAACCTGCGCACCGGGCTGGGGACCGCCGAACTCGGATACCGCAATGGCCAGCGCAAGTTCACGTCGCTCGCCGACGCGACCAAGGCGTTTGGTCCACTGGCGGCGCAGTACTACGACGCCAACCGCTTCATCGACTACGAGGACCTCGCCTATAACGCCGAGCAGCCGGTGAGCAAGGAGGGGACGCTTTCGGTGAGCGGCGGGTCGCAGGACACCCGCTACTTCCTCTCCGCCAACGGGCGGAAGGAAGAGGGGATCGTGAAGCGTACGTACTCGCAGAAGATGGGACTGCGCATCAACGTCGACCAACGCCTCAGCGATCGTATCGAGCTGCAGGTGGGAACCGAAGTGCTGCGCACGCTGGGTGACCGCGGGCTGTTCGGCAACGACAACGCCGGCAACTCCATCGCCTACACGCTCACCAAGATCCCGAGTTTCCTCGACCTGCGACGCCAGGCCGACGGCACCTACCCGACCAACCCCTTCTACAACTCCAACCCGCTGCACACGATCGATCTGATCAAGAACGAGGAGGGGGTGTGGCGCAACATCTCCACGGCCCGCCTGACGTGGGACCTGTTGGCGACGAATCGGCAGGAACTTCGCTTTGTCGGGTTTGGGGGAACGGACGTGCTCAACCAGACGAACAACGTGTACTCGCCGCCCGTGTTGCAGTACGAGCCGCTCGACGGGCTCCCCGGGACGTCGACGGTCGGCAATGCGGCGAACGTGCAGGCGAACATGAACCTCAACCTCGTGCATGTCTGGCGCCCGATCTCGCGCCTGACCGCGACGACGCAGCTCGGGACGCAGTACGAGCGCCGCAAGTTCGCCGAGTCGCGTTCGTCGGCGCAGAACCTGCTTGGTGGGCTCGAGGTGGTGACGTCGGGCACCGTGCGTGACCTGTCCGAGAGCCGCCTGCTGACCGAGGACTTCGGCGTGTTCGGGCAGACCGAGCTCCTGTACAACGACCGGTTGTTCCTGACGGTGGGGGCCCGCGCCGATCGCAGCTCCAACAACGGGGACATCGGGAAGTTCTACCTCTTTCCCAAGGCGTCGGCATCGTACCGTTTCCCCGCGCTCCTCCCGTCCAAGGTGGACGAGCTCAAGTTCCGCGTGGCCTATGGTGAGACGGGGAACCAGCCGCTGTACGGGCAGAAGTTCACCGGGTTGGCGTCGTCGAACATCGGCGGGCTTGGCGCCTTCCGCATCGGGACCGGACTCGGGTCGTCGGCCATTCGCCCCGAGCGGCAGCGCGAGCTGGAGGCGGGGATCGACGCCACGTTGTTCAGCAACCGCGGGACGCTCGAGATCACCGGCTTCCAGCGCAACATCTCCGACCTGCTCATCACACGCACGCTCCCCCCGACGAGCGGCTACTCGTCGGAGATCTCGAATGGCGCCGAGATGAAGGTGTGGGGGGCCGAGGTGGCCGCGTCGCTCATCCCCATCCAGCGCGGGTCGTTCAGCTGGAACACCCGGGTGAACTGGGGGATGAACCGCAGCGAGATCACCAAGCTCCCGGTGCCGGCATTCCTGTTAGGCACGTTCCAGGTAGGCGCGGTGCGCATCGAACAGGGGAAGTCGGCCACGCAGCTCATCGGCAACGACACGCTCCCCCAATCGCCACGTACGCTCTATCCCAACGGCGTCCTCATGGGGGACGGCAACCCCGACTGGACCGGGGGCTGGTCCAACGAAGTGCGCTTCGGTCGCTTCTCGGCGTTTGCCTTGCTTGACCGCCAGCAGGGCGGGATGCTCGCCAACGGCACGTGGCGCCACTACGACCTCGGGCAGAATTCGCGCGACTTCGACGACGCGGGACCGGGCGGGCAGAAGATCGGCGATGTCCGCCGGAACACCTACCTGGTCGTCACGAGCATCTACTACCAGGACGCGTCGTACACGAAGCTCCGCGAGCTGACGTTAGGCTACGACGTTCCGTCGGCGCTGGTGCAGCGCCTGTGGAGCCGGGCGCAGAGTGCGCGCATCCAGCTGTCGGGGCGCAACCTCTACTGGTGGACCGACTTCCGGGGCGGAGACCCCGAAGCGCAGAACTTCGGCGCAGGCAACGTGCCCGACGCGATCCAGCGCAATCGCGAGCTGGCGGCGTATCCATCAGCCCGCTCGTTCTGGCTCAACTTCAACGTGGAGTTCTGATCATGCGCACACGACACACGACCGCCCTGCGGCGGATGACGGTGGCGGCGCTCATCAGCGCGGCCACGCTGGTCGGCGGCTGCAAGGAGATCACGGTTCCGAACTACAATTCCCCCAACGTCGACGGGTTGCTCACCAACCCGGACGCCGGCACGGTGAATACCGCGGTCATCGGGCTCCTGGTGGGCGCTCGTGCTTCGGTTGGCACGTTCGGACAGACACTCGGCATCTTCGGGCGCGAGATGTACAACCTCGACCAGGCCGACGCGCGTTTCGTGCTCAGTTGGCTCGTGGAGCCCCTCACGCCCGGCGGATTTGGCGTCGATGTCGGGTGGACCAACTCGTACCGGCAGGTACTGCAGGCCGAGACGATCCTCGGTGCCGTGGACAAGGTGGGCAACTACACCGCCGCGCAGAAGGAAGGGGTCAAGGGATTCACCAAGACTTTCGAAGCGCTGGCCCTGTGGGAGCAGCTCCGCGTTCGCGACACGTTCGGCATCGTGCTCTCGGTCGACCCGACCGCGAAGCAGCTGGGCCCGTTCGTGTCCAGGGACGAGGGCTACACACGGGTGGCGGCCTTGCTGGACGAGGGCCGTACGCACCTGAACAACGCGGGGACCGCCTTCGCATTCTCGCTCACCAGTGGCCTCACCGGCTTCAACACCCCGTCCACGTTCCTGCGGGTAAATCGGGCGTTGAAGGCGCGTGTCGAGGTGGAGCGCGGGCGATGGCAGGATGGCCTGACGGCGCTTGGCGAGTCGTTCCTCGCGAGCACGCCCGCCACCGCGGCCACGCTCGCGACCGGTGTGTACCATGTCTACAGTACGGCGTCTGGCGACGGGACGAACCCGATGTTCGATCCGGCACCACGCGCGTTGGTGGCGCATCCGTCGTTCCTGGCCGACGCACAACGGCGCGCCGACAACTCGCCGGACCTGCGGACGTCGAAGGTGGCGACGAGCACCACGACCATCACCAGCCAGGGGATCAGTTCCAACACCCGGCTGAACATCGCGGCCACCAACACCGCGTCGATTGCCCTGATCCGCAACGAGGAGTTGCTCCTCTTGCGGGCCGAGGCATACATCGGGCTGGGGAATCGGGCGGCGGCGATCGCCGACCTGAACCTCGTGCGTACCGTCGCGGGTGGACTGCCGGCGCTCGATCCGGCGTTTGCCGGCAACCTGACGGACGAGCTCCTGTACAACCGGCGGTTTTCGCTGTTTGGCGAATATGGACACCGCTGGGTCGACATGCGGCGCTACGGGCGGTTGGCGCAGCTGCCGAAGTTCGCGCCCACGCACCGCATCTACCCGATCGTGCCGCTACCGGCCGACGAGTGCAACCAGCGCTCGCCGCAGCCCAAGGGGTGCACGCAGGTGAGCGGGATCTAGCGCGGTCGGCGCCTAACGGCTCGACCGCCCACGCCACGCGTTCGGTGGCGTGAACGAGGGAGGCATTGTCCGATGCAGCGCCGCGGCGCAGCTTTGGGCGATGCCTCCCTCGGCGCTTCCCCGACTCATCTCCCCCATCCCCGGCGTCGTCGTGACGGCGGCCCTCGGCGGGGTGGCGGTGGTGAGCGCACGGTGGCTGAGCAGGGAGTTGCCACGGGTGGGGATCGACGCCGTGGTCCTGGCGATCCTCCTGGGGATCGCGGTTCGCGCGCTCTGGCACCCGCCGGCCTGGGCCCACGACGGGATCGCGCTGGCGGCCAAGCAGTTGCTCGAGGTGGCGATCGTCCTCCTGGGATTCGCGACCGACGTGCGCTGGATGGCGCGTGCGGGCGGGGTGCTCGCCTCGGCCATCGTGGTGACGACCATCCTCGCGTTAGGCGTGGGGCTGTTGTGGGGGCGCCTGTTCGGGTTGCCACGGTCGCATGCCCTGCTCGTGGCCTCGGGCAACGCCATCTGCGGCAATTCGGCGATCGCCGCCGTGGCGTCGGTGATCGGTGCCAAGCGCGAGGAGACGGCGTCGGCGGTGGCGTACACGGCCATCCTCAGCCTGGCCCTCGTCCTCGTCCTTCCGTTCGTGCGCGCCTGGCTTGCCCTGGACGACCTGTCGTACGGCGTGGCGACCGGCCTCACGGTGTATGCGGTGCCGCAGGTGCTGGCAGCCGCCTATCCCGTGAGCGTGCAGGCCGGGCAGGTGGGGACGGTGGTCAAACTCGTGCGCGTCCTCATGCTCATTCCACTCGTCACCATCGTCTCGCTGCTGGAGCGCAAGGTGGCGCACCACGAGGAAGCCGTCGTCCCCTGGGGGCGTGTGGTGCCGTGGTATGTGATGGGCTTCCTGGTGGCGACCGTGTTGCGATCGAGCGAAGTCGTCCCTCCCTTCGTGTCCGGGGGGGCGCAGCAGGGGTCGCACCTGCTCACCGTGATCTCGATGGCGGCGCTTGGTCTCGGGGTGGAGGTGGAACTCCTGCGGCGGGTGGGGTGGCGAACGGCGGCGACGGCGACAGTTTCCCTGCTCTCGCTCTGCGCGCTGGCCGCGGTGGTAGTGATGTGGCTCCCGACCACGGCTCCGTGACTCGGCGCGGCTGCGCGATTCGATCTTTCGCACGTACGCTCGGAAGCTCGCTCGTCTGTTCGCTCAATTGTCCGCCCGTGTGAACGCGCACTGCGCGTGACCGACACCCTTTGCAGGAGGATGGACGTGGACCCAACGGCGCACCCCTCAGTTGACGCCGAGCCTAACGATCCGCCCGTCGTCGCGCCGCAGGAGGCGCGCCGCGCCCCGGAACGCGTGAGTCGTCGCACCCTCCTGGCGGGGGCCGCCGGAGCGGTCGGTGGGGCGATCGTCGTCTCGATTCCGACCGCGGCCATCGGGCAATCGGGGGCGCCGACGGCGGCGCCGGCACCATCGCCAGCCGCAACACCCGCCGGCGATGCCTCCGCCTCGCTCCTTGGCACCCCGACCACGCCGCAGGGCGCCAGGGCGGCGGCCGTGAACCCGTCGCGCGTTCCCGTGGGGCAGGTGACCGGGAGTTCGCGCGCGCCACTCGGCGATCTCACCGGGACCATCACCCCGTCGGACCTGCACTTCGAGCGGCACCATGCCGGGGTCCCCGCGCTGGATGCGTCCACGCATCGCCTGCTCATTCACGGTCTCGTGGAACGCCCCACCGAGTTCAGCGTCGAGGAGATTCGCCGCCTGCCGCAGGTCACGCGCACGTACTTCATCGAGTGCTCGGGGAACGGACGCGCCCCCTTCAAGGATCCCAAGCCGAACCTCACCGCGCAGGCGGTGGCCGGGATGACGAGCAATACCGAGTGGACCGGCGTCCCGCTTGCCACCCTCTTTCGCGAGGTTGGGGTCAAGGACGAGGCACAGTGGTTCCTCGCCGAGGGGGCCGATGCCTGTCGCATGACGCGCTCGGTCCCCGTCGCCAAGGGGTGGGAGGACGCGATGATCGTCTGGGCGCAAAACGGTGAACCGCTGCGCCCGGCGCAGGGCTATCCGTTGCGCCTGCTCCTCCCCGGGTGGGAGGGGAACATCTCGATGAAATGGCTGCGACGCCTCGAACTGGGGACGGAGCCCTGGATGACGCGCTGGGAGACGTCGGTCTACACCGATCCGCTCCTGGGCGGCAAGGCGCGGCAATTCAGCTTCGTTCAGGACGCCAAGTCGATCATCACGTCGCCGTCGCATCCCGACGTGATCAACGCGCGCGGGTGGCGGCCGATATCCGGGCTCGCCTGGTCGGGGCGAGGGCGCATCGCGCGCGTGGAGGTGAGCACCGACGGCGGCACGACCTGGCACGATGCGGAGTTGAGCGGGACGCCACAGCCCAAGGCCCACGTGCGCTTCCAGTACATGTGGAAGTGGGAGGGGGAGGAGGCGACGCTCCTCAGTCGAGCCACCGACGAGACGGGGTACGTGCAGCCGACGCGGTCGCAGTTGATCGCGGTGCGCGGCGCCGGCACGGACTACCACTTCAATGCTATCGCCGGTTGGCGCGTGCAACGCGACGGCGCCGTCTTCTACCACGGGACCACCTGATGCGCCGCGACCTCATCACGGTAGTGTTGCTCCTGGCGGGGACCGCCTGCGGTGGCGCGGGGAGTGGAACCTCGGCCAGCGCCGGCAGCACCGTTCCCGCAACCTTCGAGCGCTACGATGCCGGTGCCGTGGCCGGCGGTCCGGGGGCGGGAACTCGCTATGCTTTCGGCCGTCAGCCGAGCGACTCACTCCTCGGCGCCTGGGACACCGACGTTGGGAAGAACGGGGCCGAACTGCCGCCCGGGAAGGGGAGCGTCGCGCAGGGGGCGACGCTGTATGCCGCGTCGTGCGCGTCGTGCCACGGTGTCGGAGGCGTCGGTGGCGTCTCTCCGAATCCCGCCCTGGTCGGCCGGGACTCGAGCGCCGAAGGGTTCCGCTTTGCAGACGACCCCAAGCTGGTGAAGACGATCGGCAACTACTGGCCGTACGCGACGACGATCTTCGACTATGTGAAGCGGGCGATGCCCCACGCCAACCCCGGGTCGCTGACCAACGACGAGGTCTACGCCCTCACGGCGTACCTCCTCTCGGCCAACGGGATCGTCCCCGACAGCGCGACGCTCGACGCGGCGGCGCTACGCGAGGTGAAGATGCCCTACCGGGACCGATTCGTCGCGGATGAGCGAAAGGGGGGGGCGGAGGTCAAGTAGTCCGTACGCGGCGAAGGGAAGGGGGAAACGGGGCGATTCTCCGCCCCGGGTGGCATTGACGATCGCTATATAACCACTTAGTTATATGCTCAGTCCCTAGACCGAGCATATGACGCGATTCTCTCCTTCTCGTATCCGGGCCGCCGCGACCGCCCTCGCCACGCTCGTGGCACCGGCGGCCCTTGCCGCGCAGGCGACGATGGCCGCCCAGGCGACCGGAAGCGCGATATCGGTATCACTCCCGGAGACGGCCGCACAAGCGCGGCTCTCCCTCGGAGACGCCCTCGATCGCGCCGATCGATCCGCGTACGGCAACCGCGCCCAGGGGGCGATGGCCCGGGCCCAACGGGCGCAGGCGATCGCTCCGCTCAAGGGCATCCTGCCGAGCGTGCGCTTCGACGCTGGCTTCATGCGCACGACCGATCCGATCGGCGCGTTCGGCACCACGCTGCGCCAACGCACCATTACCCAGCAGGACTTCGATCCACGCCGGCTCAACTACCCGGCGGCGACGAACA
>Ga0116177_10002968_pt1 | contig 12451 bp, 12 predicted proteins | sample AD_STIC10_MetaG_FD_89750 | JGI IMG/M metagenome (GOLD analysis project Ga0116177, IMG submission 89750) | Active sludge microbial communities of municipal wastewater-treating anaerobic digesters from USA - AD_STIC10_MetaG | ecosystem: Engineered > Bioreactor > Anaerobic > Digestate | place: USA...
CCTGGTCTCGATCCATAAAAACCATTCTGTGGGGGCGTGATGGCCACTGATTCGCGAGACTCTCATTCACAGGGCTCTCATTCACAGGGCTCTCATTCACAGGGCTATGACCGCGAGCGCGAAGTGCTGGAGCATTTTCTGCTGGCGACGCTGCGGGCGTTCGAGACCGAATTCGAGGATCTCCGCTTTGGTGAGCTGGCGGCGTCCCAGGAGCGGTTGCGGGTCGCGTTGGCGGCTCTGGTGCCCGCCACGCGCCATGGTCTCGCGGAGCTGGTGCCGCCGCCGGGGCGTGAGGCATTTCATGGCCGTCTCCTCGACGCGGCAACCCGCTGCGAAGACGCCGCGCAACTCTGGCGGCAGGGGCGCGGCGAAGCGTTCATCCACGCTTTTGTGCAGAGCCGGAAACTGTTGATCGAGGCATTGACCACGCTCTATGCGCTGCGCAGCGAGCTGCCGGTGCTGTCCGCTTTCTTCTGGGACGGTGTGGACCGCGCGCGGCAGCAGTCTCTGGAGCCACCGGCGGCGGATACGGGCGCGCCGGTGGGCCTGTTGCAGGTGGCGGCGGGCGACGCCCATGAACGCTACGCGCTCTATGTGCCGGAGAACTACTCGCCGGCGCGGGAGTGGCCGCTGATCGTCGCCCTCCACGGCGCGTCCGGCACCGGGGCCGAGTACCTCTGGACCTGGCTGCGGCTCGCCAAAACCCACGGCTATCTGGTATTGGCGCCCAAATCGACCGAGATTACCTGGTCGATTCTCGAGCCCCATCTGGACATTGCGTCGGTGACCGGCGCCATCGAGCGGGTGCGCGACGAGTACAGCGTCGATCGCGGGCGGGCGTATCTCACCGGCCTGTCGGACGGCGCCACCTTCAGCTATCTGCTGGCGTTTTTGGCCCCCGAGTACTTCGCCGGCGTGGCGCCGATCGCCGGTGAACTGAGTCAGGTCGCCGAACCGCTGTTGCGGCGCCGCGAGGGTCGAGAAGTACCGCTGCTGGTGGTACACGGCGCGCACGACCACATCTTTCCGATCCAGACCGTGCGCAGTACCTGCGGGCTGCTCAAGCATCTGCACTACGACATCCGCTTCGATGAGCTGCCGGACTGGGGCCACGCCTACCCCTATCGCATCAATCGCGAGCGGGTGCTGCCCTGGTTCGAGGCGCTGGCGGCGCGTCCTAGCCGCGCGGGTTGAGGGCAGCGCGCGCCACGGCGCCAGGATCAAGAAGGTTTCCATTCCCGGGCCGTTGGCGTAGAATCGCGCGCCTTCACCGCGCCTTGCAGGTGCGGAGGCAGGCTGGAACACACACCGGGACATGTCATGGTAAAGATTCGATTGGCTCGCGGTGGGGCGAAAAAACGTCCCTTCTATCATCTGGTTGTCACTGACGACAGAACGGCGCGCGACGGCCGTTTCATCGAGCGCGTGGGGTTTTTCAATCCCATCGCCAAGGGCGGTGAAGATCGCTTGCGCATCAATGCCGCGCGTGTCGAGCACTGGTGCAGCCTGGGCGCGCAGGTGACGCCGCGGGTCGCCGATCTGGTGCGTGAAGCCGGTAAGAGTGCCGCGGCGCAAGCCACCGCCTGAGCCCGTGTCGCGCCCGGCGAGTCCGCGGGAGGCGCCGAAGCAGCCCCTGAAAGTCGGCCGTATCGTGGGCGTGTACGGCATCAAGGGCTGGGTAAAAATCGACTCCAGCACCGCGTCGGTCGGCAATATCCTGAACTATCGGCCCTGGTGGCTGTGTGAGGCAGGTGTCTGGCGGACGGTGGAACACGATGCCGGACGGGTGCAGGGTCAGCAGGTGGTGGCCCATCTGGCGGGGGTGGATGATCGGGACGAAGCGCGGCGCTACTGCCAGTTCGATATCCATATCGAGCTGGCGCAACTGCCGACCCTTCCCGAGGATGAATATTACTGGCATGAGTTGATCGGACTCGCCGTGTATGGGCGCGCCGACGGATGCCGGGTGCGGCTGGGCACGGTGACTGCGCTGATCGAGACGGGCGCCAACGATGTGCTGGTGGTGCGCGGCGACGACCAGAGCCGGGACCGTGCGGAGCGGCTGGTTCCCTATGCCGACCAAGTGGTGCTGGCGATCGATCGTGCGGCGGGCACCCTGGATGTGGACTGGGATCCCGATTACTGAAAGGTCGGCGCATCCATGAAAGTCGCGGTAGTAACGCTGTTTCCGGAGATGTTCGGAGCCTTGGTCGATTACGGCGTCAGCGGCCGCGCGGTGCGCACTGGTTTGCTGGACATCCGGTGCTTCAACCCGCGCGACTACACCCTGGACCGCCACCAGACGGTGGATGATCGCCCCTACGGCGGCGGGCCCGGCATGGTGATGCGACCCGAGCCCCTGGGCGCGGCGATCACCGAAGCGCGGGCCTGGACGCAGGGTGCGCGAGTGCTGTATCTGTCGCCACAAGGCCGGGTTCTGCGCCACGCCGCGGTGATGGAGATGGCGGGTGCCGCGCGGGATCTGATCCTGATTGCGGGCCGCTATGAAGGCATCGACGAGCGCATCGTTGCGCTCGAAGTCGATGAGGAATGGTCCATCGGCGACTATGTATTGAGCGGCGGCGAATTGCCGGCCATGGTGCTGCTGGACGCGCTGATCCGGCAACTGCCGGGAGCGCTTGGCGACGCCGACTCGGCCCAGCAGGACTCTTTTGTTGCGGGGTTGCTGGATTGTCCGCACTATACGCGGCCGCCGGAATACCGGGGTCTCGGGGTGCCGGAGGTGCTGTTGTCCGGCGACCACGGCGCCATTGAGCGCTGGCGGCGTCAGCAGGCGCAGGCGCGCACGGCGGCGCGGCGTCCGGACCTGCTGGCGGGACGCTAGCGGCGAATTGCATTAACACGTGGCGGTCAGGGTTCCGTCCCCCGGTTTGGGGCACGACGGACACCGACGCAAGGTGACAGACGGCACTGCAAGGCAGTGCCACACGACGGCATTACGCGGGAGAAGACGATGAGCAAGAACCCAATTATCGCGCAGATCGAAACCGAGCAGATGGGCAAGGAAATCCCGGAGTTTCGTCCCGGCGATACCCTGCTCGTGCAGGTGAAAGTCGTGGAGGGCACCCGCGAGCGGCTGCAGGCGTTTGAAGGCATCGTCATCGGCCGGCGCAATCGCGGGCTCAATTCCGCGTTCACCCTGCGCAAGATTTCCAACGGCATCGGCGTGGAGCGCACGTTCCAGACCTACAGCCCGCACATCGACAGCGTGAAAGTTGTCCGTCGCGGCGATGTTCGCCAAGCCAAGCTCTACTATCTGCGCGACCTGTCCGGCAAGGCGGCCCGGATCAAGGAACGCCTCGGCTGAACTGTGTGCCGGCTACTGTGGTGGCCGGCAGCTTCGGGGTGCGCGAGACTGGTGCCATGACGGCCGACGCGCGCCTTATCGACGATCACCTCAATGCGCTCTGGCTCGAAAAAGGCCTGAGCGACAACAGCCTCGCGGCGTATCGACGCGACCTCAATGCATTCGCGAGCTGGCTCGCCGAAGCATCCCCTGGACCGGCCAGCGGCCTGCTCGACGCCGATTCCGCCCGCATTCAGGAATACCTCGCCGACCGCTATCGGCAGCGCGCGAGTCCGCGTTCGGTGGCGCGCGCGCTATCCTGCCTGCGCGGCTTCTACGATGCGCAATTGCGCTCCGGAGTTCTCACGCGGCACCCCATGGCCGGAGTCAGCAGCCCCAAGCAGGGACGCCCGCTGCCCAAGTTTCTCTCTGAAGTCGACGTCGAGAAACTTCTCAACGCGCCGGACCTCACGCAGACCATCGGGCTGCGCGACCGCGCGATGCTGGAACTGTTGTACGCCACCGGGCTGCGGGTGAGCGAGCTGACCGGCCTCGCGCTGGATCAGATCAATCTCCGGCAAGGCGTGGTGCGGGTGCTGGGCAAGGGCAGCAAGGAACGCCTGGTGCCGATGGGCGAGGAGGCGATGCACTGGCTGCAAGCCTATCTGCGCGACGCCCGTTCCGCGCTCCTGGGCGAGCGGCAGAGCAACGCCTGTTTCCTCACGCCGCGCGGCAGCGGCATGACCCGGCAGGCCTTCTGGTACCGGATACGGCACTGGGCGCAGTGCGCGGGTATCGACAAACCCCTGTCGCCCCACACCCTGCGCCATGCGTTTGCGACGCATCTGCTCGATCACGGCGCGGATCTGCGCGTGGTGCAGTTGCTGCTCGGTCACAGCGATCTGTCGACTACTCAGATCTACACCCATGTGGCGCAGACGCGCCTGCGGGAACTCCACACGCGCCACCATCCGCGCGGTTGATAAGCGTGGCGTTAACGGGTTTTCAGCCGCCCGCTGGGGCTATAATCCGCACCCTTGCCTGCCCACCTCCCGGGAGCCGTCCGTGAAGCATTTTCTCGCTGCCTGTGTTGCTCTGCTGTTGTCGGTTGTCGCGTTTCAGGCGAGTGCCGCGGATACCGCCCCGGCGGTCGATCCCGCCATCGCCAAGGCCATTGTCGCCAGGATGCAGGCGGCGCGCCCGGATCTCAGCTATGAGGTGCTCAAGCCCAGTCCGATCCCGGGGTTTTACGAGGTTCAGGTGGCCGGCGGGCCGGTGCTCTATGTGCGTGAAGGCGGCGAATACTTTTTCGATGGCGCGCTCTATCAGGCGCGCCCCGGCATGTTTGTGAACCTGCGCGAGCAGGATCTGGTCGGGAAGCGCAAGCAGGCGCTCGCGGAAATCCCGGTCAGCGATCTGATCGTGTATTCCCCTGTGGGCAAACCCAAAGCGGTCCTCAATGTATTCACCGATATCGATTGCGGGTATTGCCGCAAGCTGCACCAAGCCGTGCCCGACCTCAATGCCCTGGGCATCGAGGTCAGGTACCTGGCATTCCCGCGCGCAGGTCTCGGTTCGGGTTCCTACCGCAAGGCTGTTACCGCCTGGTGTTCCGACAACCGCCAGGAAGCCCTCACGCGACTTAAGAACGGCGAAGATGTGCCGGAAAAGCTGTGTGAGAATAATCCCGTGGCGGCCCAGTTCGAGCTTGGACAGGAATTGGAAGTGAACGGTACGCCGGCCAGTATTCTCAGCGACGGCACCCTGATTCCCGGTTTCCGCAGTGTGGCCGATATCGCCAGCATCCTGGGCGTGGACACGACGTCACCCGCACGTTAACGGGCGCCGCAGGGTGCCGCTCATTTCTGGGGGACGATGAATGCCGGTCAAGGTCGGTTTGTGCGGCCTGGGAACGGTCGGCCGCGGTACAGTGCGGGTATTGTCCCGCAACGCCGCTGTGCTGGCCCAGCGCAGTGGCGTCGGGATCGAACTCGTGCAGATCGGTGCGCGCAACGCGGTTCCTGATGCGGATACCGGCGCCATTCCGTTCACCCGCGATATTTTCGCCGTCGCCACCAATCCCGAAGTCGATATCCTGGTCGAATTGATCGGGGGCATTGAGCCGGCGCGGGAACTGGTGCTGACCGCCATCGCCAATGGCAAGCAGGTAGTCACGGCCAACAAGGCGCTGATCGCGACCTGCGGCAACGAGATTTTTGCCGCGGCGCGCGCGCGCGGCGTCACCGTCGCCTACGAAGCTTCGGTCGCCGGCGGCATTCCCATCATCAAGGCGCTGCGCGAAGGACTGGCCGCCAACCGCATCCGCTGGCTGGCCGGCATCATCAACGGCACCAGCAATTTCATTCTCAGCGAGATGCGCGACAAAGGCCGCCAGTTCGCCGACGTGCTGGCGGAGGCGCAATTGCTCGGCTATGCCGAAGCCGATCCCACTCTCGATGTGGAAGGTATCGACGCCGCCCACAAACTGGTGATTCTGGCGGCGCTGGCCTTCGGCATGCCGCTGCGCCCGGATGCGGTCTACATCGAGGGCATTACCGCCATTCAGCCCGAGGACGTGGTCTATGCGGGCGAGCTCGGCTACCGCATCAAGCACCTGGGGGTGGCGCGCCGCAATGGTGAGGGCATCGAGCTGCGCGTGCATCCCACGCTGGTGCCCGAGCGCAGCCTGATCGCGCAAGTGCACGGCGTGATGAATGCCATCATGGTAAAAGGCGACGCCGTGGGTGCCACGCTGTATTGCGGCCCGGGTGCCGGCGCCGAACCCACGGCCTCGGCCGTGATCGCCGATATTCTCGATATTGCGCGCCGCCTGGATGGCGGTGGCCGCGACGCCACGCCGGTGCCGGGGGGCGGGCCTGACGCCGGCGAGCCGCTCGCAGTGCTCGATATCGCGGCTGCCGAAAGCGCGCACTATCTGCGCGTGTCGGCCCTCGACAAGCCCGGGGTACTGTCGCAGCTCGCGCAGATTCTCAGCACCCACGGCATCAGTGTCGAGGCGATCATCCAGAAGGAGCCCGCGCCGGGCCAGGATCATGTGCCGTTGATCATGCTCACCAACCGCACCCGGGAGAGCGAAGTACGCGCCGCCATCGGCGCCATTGAGCGGCTCGAGTCCGTGTCCGGTCCGGTGGTCCATCTGCGCAAGGAGGCACTGGACGATGCCTGAGCAACTGTTCCGCGAGACGCACCCATGAAGTACATCAGCACCCGTGGCGGCTGTGCGCCGCAGTCGTTCACCGAAGCCGTGCTGACCGGGCTCGCGCCCGACGGCGGCCTGTTCGTGCCCGAGCGGGTGCCCTCTTACAGCGCCGCTGAAATCGCGTCCTGGCGTGGACTGGATTATCCCCAGCTCGCGCAGCGGGTGATGGCGCCCTTCGTGGGCGAAGAGGTGGCGGCCGCCGATCTGGAGCGGATCATCCGGCAGTCGTACAGTGGTTTCCGCCATCGCGCCATTGCGCCCCTCGTGCAGACCGGCCACAACGAATGGGTGCTGGAACTGTTCCACGGCCCGACGCTCGCCTTCAAGGATTTCGCGCTCCAGTTTCTCGGCAACCTGCTGGACCATCTGCTGGAACGGCGCGGCCAGAAAGTGGTGATCCTGGGCGCCACCTCGGGCGATACCGGGTCCGCCGCCATCGAGGGTTGCCGCCGCTGCCGCAACCTCGACATTTTCATCCTCCACCCCCACAACCGGGTGTCGGACGTACAGCGCCGGCAGATGACCACGGTGCTGGCCGACAACATTCACAACATCGCCATCGAAGGTAATTTCGACGACTGTCAGCGTCTGGTGAAGGCGAGTTTTTCGGCGCAGGGGTTTCTGCCCGCAGGGCGGCAACTGGTGGCGGTCAACTCCATCAACTGGGCGCGGATCATGGCCCAGATCGTCTACTACTTCTGGGCCGCGCTCGCCCTGGGCGCGCCGCAGCGGCCAGTGAGCTTTGCGGTGCCGACCGGGAATTTCGGAGACATCTTCGCGGGCTACCTGGCGCACCGCATGGGGCTGCCGGTGCCGCAGCTCATCATCGCCACCAACGCCAACGACATCCTGCACCGCTGTATCAGCGGCAACGACTACAGCCGCCACCCGCTGCTGCATACGCTGTCGCCCAGCATGGACATCATGATTTCCAGCAACTTCGAGCGTTTGCTGTTCGATCTGTACGAGCGCGATGGTCAAGCGCTGGCGGCACTGATGGCCGGCTTTGAAGCCGGTGCGGCGACCCTGGATTCCAAAGCTCTGGGCCACGCCCGCACCCTGTTCCACAGCCATCGCGTGGACGACGCGGACACCGTGGCGACGATCCGCGCCGAATACGAGGCGAGCGAATACCTGCTCGATCCCCACAGTGCCATCGGCGTTGCGGCGGCGCGGCACTGCCGCCGCGATCTGGAGACGCCGGTGGTGTGCCTCGCCACCGCGCATCCGGCCAAATTCCCCGCAGCGGTGCAACAGGCCGGTTATCAGGGCGCACCGCCACTGCCCCAGCACATGGCCGACCTGTTCACGCGCACGGAGCGCTACCAGGTGTTGCCCAATGAACTTGCGCCGCTGCACCGCCACATCGCGGACAACCTGACCGCCTGATGCTGACCGTACCCGACGCACGCGCAGTCCGTTGCTTCGCGACCCTGTGCGCCGCGACGCCCGGTCGGCATGGTCGCGGCAATGGCTGAGGTGCCGGCGCCGGACCGTGTCTTCGCGCTGAAGGCGCGGCCGCTGCTCGGCCCCGAAATCGCGTTCGGCAACGATCTTCCACAGTGGCTGCGCCGTATCTACGCGGCCCGTGCCGCGACCCCGGATGCGCTGGATCTCCAGCTTGGCTGGATTCCCCCGGCCACCGGCCTGCGCGGCATCGAGGCCGCGCTGGAACTGCTGGTCGCGGCGTTGCAGCGCCAGTCGCGGCTGCTCATCGTGGGCGACTTCGACGCCGATGGCGCCACCAGCACCGCGCTCGCCGTGCTTGGCCTGCGCGCCCTGGGTTTTGCCCAGGTGGATTTTCTGGTGCCCAACCGCTTCGAGTACGGCTACGGGCTGACGCCGGAAATCGTCGCGCTGGCGCAAACCCGCAACCCCGACCTGATCATCACCGTGGACAACGGTATCTCCAGCATCGCCGGGGTCGCCGCCGCACAGGACGCGGGCATTCGCGTGCTGGTCACCGACCACCACCTGCCGGGACGGGTGCTGCCGGCGGCCGACGCGATCGTCAATCCCAACCAGCCGGAGTGTCGATTTCCCCACAAGGCACTGGCGGGCGTCGGCGTGATGTTCTATCTGCTGGCCGCGTTGCGCGGCCGGCTCAAGGCCGAAGACTGGTTTGCGCGGCAGGGCATCGCCGAGCCCGCGATGGCCGACTGGCTCGACCTGGTGGCGCTCGGCACCGTGGCCGACGTTGTCCCTCTCGATCGTCTCAACCGCACCCTGGTCCACCAGGGGCTGCGCCGCATTCGCGCCGGGCGCTGTCGCCCCGGGGTGCTGGCTCTGCTGGAAGTGGCCGGGCGCGACCATCGCCACACGGTGGCCGCTGACCTGGGTTTCGCCGCTGGCCCGCGCCTCAATGCCGCCGGTCGCCTCGATGACATCAGCCTCGGCATCCGCTGTTTGCTCGCCGATGACATTGCGTTGGCGCGCTCCCTCGCGGCCCAGCTCGACGAACTCAATCGCGACCGCCGCGCCATCGAAGCCCAGATGCAGCGCGAGGCGACGGAGCACGTCGCGCGCTTGCAGCTTGACGAGGACCTGCCCTGGGGGCTGTGCCTGTACGATCCCGGCTGGCATCAGGGCGTGGTCGGCCTGCTGGCGGGGCGGGTGCGCGAACGCGTGCACCGGCCCGTGATCGCGTTCGCCGACGGCAACAACGGCGAACTGAAAGGCTCCGCCCGGTCGATACCCGGACTGCACATCCGCGATGCGCTCGATGCGGTCGCAGCCCGGCATCCGGACCTGATCGGGCGCTTCGGCGGCCACGCTGCCGCCGCCGGATTGGCGCTGGCCGCCGAGAACTTCGCCGCCTTCGCCACCGCCTTCGACGCCGTGGTGCGGGAATGGCTTGTCCCTGCGGATCTGGCGCTCGAAATCTTTCACGACGGCGAAGTGCCCGCCGCTGAATTAACGATCGAGAATGCCCATCACCTGCGCGCCGCCGGCCCCTGGGGCCAGCATTTTCCGGAGCCCTGTTTCCATGGCGAGTTTCGGGTACGCGACGCGCGCGTGGTCGGCGCTACGCACCTCAAGCTGACGCTCAGTCCGCTGGCTGACGATCGGCTGCTCGACGCCATCGCGTTCAACGCCGTCGTCGCCGGGGAAAAGCCGCAATTGCCCGAGTGCATCCGGATCGTCTATCGGCTCGATGTAAACCGCTTCCGGGGCGCGGAAAGCCTCCAGTTGCTGGTCGAACACATCCTCTGATCCGGTGGTGGTGTCCCCACGGATGACAGAGCCGGCCGGGAGCGATGCTATTACCCGCCATCGGTGGCAAAGTGGCGCACCGGGAGCGCCGACCCCGGCAACATTGTCCGCCACCGCACCGCCGCATGGTCACCGCTTGCCCCGGCGATTTCGGTAACAGCCGCGTCACCAACCAGAAGAGCCCCTATGGTCGTTCTGCCATCACCTTCGGGACCTGAATCCGGAGCATCACTGTTCAGCGCCCAGTTTGTGCTGCTGCTGGCGGTGACAACGCTGTTCGGCCTGTCGTTCTCCACCTATTTTCTGCTGCCCAAGTTTCTGGCGGTGGAACTGGCCGCCGATCCGGTCACCATCGGCAGCGTCACCACCATTTTCTGGCTGGCATCGGCGCTGACGGTGCCCTTTGTCGGCGGCCAGATCGATCGGCGCGGGCGCAAGGTTTTTGCCGCCGCCGGCGGTCTGATCCTCGCGCTGTCCTGCGCCGGATTTCTGTGGGTCGATAGCGTCGGGCCGCTGATCTGGGCACTGCGCATCCTCCAGGGCATCGGTTTCACGCTGTTTTATATCGCCGTGGCAACCCTGGCCACGGACCTCTCGCCGCCCGCCCGCCTGGGTCAGGCGCTCGGCATTTTCGGCGCGGTGATGATTTTCACCAACGCGGTGGGGCCGGCCTTTGCGGAATGGACGTCGGAGCATTTCGGCTGGAGGACGGTATTCGCGGCGACCGCTGTCACCTCGGTGCTTGCCGCGGCATTTTCGCGTTTGATCCACGAACAGCGGCATGCGCCCCCGGCAGGTGGACAACACACGAGCCTGCTCGCCGTATTGCGACGGCCCGGGATGCTGCCGGTAACCATAATCTCGGCCATGGTGGGCTGGGTGTTTGGCACCCTGTTCACGTTTTACCAGCCTTGGGCGCTGTCGCTCGGTATCAAGAAAGTCGCGATTTATCTCGTCGCCTATGCGGTGGCGGCGGTGGCGGTGCGCGTGCTGTGCGGCGATCTGGCCGATCGTCTGGGGCGGTTGCGGGTGGTGCGCGCGATGTTGCTGGTCTATGTGCTCGCGCCCTTGGCGCTGATCTGGCTGGATTATTTTGGTCTGTTCATCGCCGGCGCCGTGCTGGGGCTGACGCAGGGCATCTACTATCCGGCGCTGAATGCGGTGGCGATCGATCTCGCCACCCCCGCCGAGCGCGGCAAAGTCATGGCTGCCTACAACGGCGCGTTCAATCTGGGGCTGTCGGCCGCGGGGCTGGTGCTCGGCCATGTGGTGATCGCCACTGACTACCGCACGGTGTTTGTGCTGGCCTGCGTGGTGAGTATGGCGGCCTTTGGGCTGCTTGCGCTGACGCCCGCGCGGGGCAATGCGGGCAGAGTGGGGTAGTGCGGGCAGGCGAAACCCGGCGTGGCGCTCGGGAACGACCTTGACGTCACCATCGCGGTGAAAAATCGCTGCGGCAGCCATTTGCTGCGTTGCGGTGGTGCTCACTTCCTCGCCTATCGACTGGATATGTCTCGGTCGCTGCGCGCCGTGCGCCTCGCAGCCGGCCACCTCACGACGTTTTTCAACAAGCGGCTAATCCGAAGCGGTGTGTAACCGCGCGCTGCCGGGCGACTCGGCTACCATGGAGTCAGTCGCCCATTCCCGAGGCCGCCGTGCCGAATTCGCACCACCACAGCACCGCCATTGGTCATCATCCGCACGCGGCCGCCCACGACGCGGCCCGAGCCATCGGCTTCGCGTTCTGGCTCAATTTGAGTTTCGCGATCATCGAATTCATCGGTGGCCGTTGGGCCGGCAGCACCGCGATCATGGCGAATGCCGTGCACGATTTCGGCGACAGTCTGGCGATCGGTTTCGGCTGGGGCATGAGCCGCCTCGCCGGGCGTCGCGCCAGCGAGACCTTCAGTTACGGCTTCGGACGTCTGTCGCTGTTTGGCGCCCTGGTCAATGGCCTCATTTTGGTGGTGGGCTCGGCGTGGGTGTTGTGGCAGGCGGTGCCGCGCCTCGGCGCGCCGGTGATGCCTCACGCGCCCGGCATGGTGGCGCTGGCGGTACTGGGTGTGACGGTCAACGGCATCGCTGCCTGGCGCCTGGCGGGCGGCACGACGCTCAACGAACGCATGTTGAACTGGCACCTGCTGGAGGATGTGTTCGGCTGGGCGGTGGTGCTGGTCGCCGGGGCGGCGCTGCTGGTGGTCGACTGGCCGATCCTGGATCCGTTGCTGTCGATCGCGTTGACGGGACTGATCCTGTTCAACGTGGCGCGCAACCTCGTCACGACGGGGCGGCTATTCTTCCAGGCCAGTCCGGATACGGCCTTGGTGCGGGAGGTAACGGCAAAGCTTCGGGCCGTGGAGCATGTGGCGAATCTGCACCATCTGCACCTGTGGTCGCTGGACGGCGAGCGCCATGTGCTGACGGTGCATCTGGATATCGACGAACCCATCACCAACGCCGTGCAGCAGCGCATCAAGGCAGCGGTAGCAGCCGCCTTGGTGCCTTACCATTTTGCCCACACCACCATCGAGATCGAGCAGGCCGAGGAATCCTGCCGGGATGCACAGGCGCTTTAGCCGGGCACCGCAGTCCCGGTGGCCCGCTCAACGGTGCTCGATTTTCGGCGCGGCTTTCCCGCCCAGGGTGGCCACGCCCACCAGCGCCAGCACGATGGCGGCGCCCGCCGGCAGATCGAACAGACCGGATGCCAG
>Ga0116177_10002973_pt1 | contig 12436 bp, 6 predicted proteins | sample AD_STIC10_MetaG_FD_89750 | JGI IMG/M metagenome (GOLD analysis project Ga0116177, IMG submission 89750) | Active sludge microbial communities of municipal wastewater-treating anaerobic digesters from USA - AD_STIC10_MetaG | ecosystem: Engineered > Bioreactor > Anaerobic > Digestate | place: USA...
GCAGGAACGTCTCGCTCGTGCGTTAGACACGACGGACCAGTTATTTACGCGTCTGCGTCGTATTGTCCGAGCCCTCCGCCCTCCGGTCTTGGAGGAACTAGGACTGAAGGCCGGTCTAGAGGCTCTGATCGCAGACGTGCACGCCAGGACTCGTCTGCGCTGTGCACTGGTGTTCGAGCAGGCACCACGCCGTGGCGCGCGTCAGCCCACGTTGGAGACGGCGTTCTATCGGAGCGTCCAGGAACTGCTGACGAATGTCATCCGCCATGCGCAGGCCACGACCGTGTCCATTCTGGTTCAGCAGAGTCGGCGGGAATGGCGATTGACGGTCACCGACGATGGCGTGGGATTCGATGTCGCGGGTCTCTCCCCCTTGGGGAGGTTCGGACTGCGAGGCATACGGGAACGGGTGGAGATTCTCGCCGGTCATGTGGAGATCAGTTCCCGGGTCGATTCCGGCACCACGGTCCAGGTGTGTATTCCTGTCGGCACCACGGCTGACGGGGCTGCTGCAGCGGGGGTGCCATCAGCCTCGGCATCGCGACGGAGGAAACCGGTGCATGAATAAGTGTCGCTGTCTGCTCGCAGACGATCATCCGATCGTACGAAGGGGTGTCCGTGAACTATTGGAGGAGGAGCAACTCTCCTCCGAGATCTGCGAAGTCCGTTCCGGGGAGGAGGCCTTGGCGGCCGTTCGGCGTCAGCCCTGGGATCTCATGATTCTGGACATTGCCCTTCCCGACAAGCACGGGTTGGAGGTGTTGAAGGAAACCAAACTCCTGCAGCCTCGGCTCCCGGTGCTCATGCTGAGTCTCTATCCGGAAAAAGAGTTTGCAATGCGAGCGATCAAAGCCGGAGCGTCGGGGTATTTGACCAAGCAGAGTGCGCCCTCCGAGTTGCTGGCAGCCGTCATGCGGGTCTTGCAGGGAGGCCGGTACATTACTGCGGCGTTGGCCGAGCAAATGGCGAGCGTGATCGAAACCGGCGTGGACGATTCCTTGCATGCCAGACTGTCGGATCGCGAACTGCAAGTGCTGCGATTGCTGGGACAGGGGAAATCGGTGTCGACGATCGCCGAAGAACTTCGCCTCAGCGTGAAAACCATCAGTACCTACCGGGCGAGGATTCTCGAAAAACTGTCCTGTGAGAGCACGGGTGAATTGATCCGCTACGCGATCGAAGCGCGGCTCATCGACTAGCCGCGGCGCTTCCGCGACCCGCTCTGAGCGAGCCGTCTCCGTCCTGTCAGCCGAATACTGACAGGTAAATCCACCTTCTGCCTATACTCCTGCGTGCGCCCTCCGCCGAGACTATGCTCGCAAAAATCGCCATGCGATTGGCGAGCTAGGAGCGGCGATGGACGCACAGCATTTGTATCGCATTGTTTTGATTGATGATAGCCGCATGGCCCGCCTTGGCTTGAGGGAACAACTGAATCGAACGGCGGAGTTCCGTATTGTCGGCGAGGCGGCGTCGATTGCGGAGGGTCTTGAGCTGATCGAAAGGCTGAATCCAGACCTGGTGCTGCTGGATATCAGTTTGCCGGACGGGTCGGGTGTGCAGGCCTGCTGTCGGCTGGTCGCCGGCAGGCCGGACACGCGGGTGCTCATTCTGAGCGTGTACGACGACCCCGCTGTCATCCGGGAGGCGATCGCTGCGGGCGCTCAGGGGTATGTGTTGAAGGATACGCCGGTGGCGATGTGGCGGAATGCGATGCGACGGGCGGCCGGTAGTGGAGTGGTCCTTGGGCCGCAGTTGATCGGACTGGTCTTGATGGAAGTGCGGGAGATGGCCAATGGGCTGTCGACGGCGTGCATGGTCGACTTGTCGCCGCAAGAGCGACGCCTCTTGCCCTTGGTCGCAGAGGGCAGGACGAACAAGGAGATTGCCGTAGCCCTGTCGCTCTCCGATAAAACGGTCAAGAACTATATCTCCAATATGTATTCCAAGTTAGGAGTTACGCGGCGGTCGCAGGTGGCGACGCTGTATGCGAGGACGCTTCCGAGCGGGGGGATTCCTGCCGAAGACTGTGCCTGATGCGGAAGCGAGGAGCCGGTGGCGCTGATTCTGGTTGCAGACGACGATGAGAAAGTGTGTCGGTGGCTGCGAACCGTACTCGAACTGGAAGGGTATCGGGTCATCGAAGCCGCGGATGGACGGCAGGCTCTCCACACCATTCAGCGTCAGTCTCCCGATCTCGTCATTCTTGATGTCCACCTGCCGGTTCAGGACAGGTTGGAAACCATTCTTCGAGTGCATAGCCGGCACATGCCCGTGAAGGTCTTGGCCATCTCCGGGCAAGCGGTGCAGGGCTACGATATTCTCAAAATAGCGGCGATCTTCGGCGCGCATGGCACGCTGGAAAAACCCTTCAGTGTCGACCGGTTGCTGCTCGGAGTGCGGGCGCTCATCGGACCCGCGCATCCCCGTGTTGCGTGACGCTGTCTGCCGTTCCCCACATCCCTGACAGACCGGTCAAGCAGGGCCACTGTGTAACGTTGAGAATGAATTCGTCCATCCTTAGCCGGCCGGGTCTACCTGTGTTACCTCAAGATCCGGGTCATCTGGAAGCGGGCCGGATCTGAACGATCCCGCGTAAACCCGAGTTGTTCGTAGAAACGGAGCCAGCCGACGTTGCGGATGGACGTGCCGGCCCAGGCCGGATTGTCCGGCCCCAAATCGACGATCAGATTGTGCCCGGAGTACGCCGCCGTTAATTCTTCGATGGCACGTCTGAACAGGCGGTGTCCCAAGCCCAAGCCTCGATAGGCCGGTCGTACCCACCCATGCAGCGCGAGCCGGTGTCCGGCCACCGAAAGACGGGTCGCGGCCACGACGGCCAGGATTTCTCCCGGCCCGGCCGAATCGTCCGGTGAGGGCCTGGCTTTCAGTCGCATGTGCCAAGCCGCTCGCCGCGTGTGGTCGCCGGTCGGTTCCTCCAACGGCAACGGTTTGTGGAGCGCCTGCATGAACGTCTCCGCGTAATCCGGGACGGAATCCCACTCAATCGACAGGTCTCTGGCGAGCGACGAGAGATCACTGGCCGGCCCCATCGCTTCCAACACGACCACCTCATCGATACTTAAATTCAAGTGTTGCTCGGCGAAGCGGACGAATTGTTGGCTGTACATGCCGCAGAGCGTCGGCCAGAAGAGACGGAAGGTTTCGGCTGAGGTCCAGCGCCGGAACAGGTTCATCCAGCCGCGATTGAGGGCGTGATTGTGGAACTCTTCGAGGTTCACGGCCAGGTAGACCTGTTCCATGAGTTGGATCTGCAGATTGCAGGTGTGCAGCGCGGCTCGCGGATTGACCGCGATGGCCCCGGGATCGATCCCGAACACCGAGCGGAGTTCAGGATAGATTTCCAGGTCGTAACGAAGCAGGTCCGGATCGTCGCGCAGGAGGCGTTCGAGATCCTTCAGGTCGTCGGTTTCGCCGAGGAAGGATTCACGCATGCCCGGCGGGGTGGTCAGCCAGTAGGAGCGGAGTGCATGGCAGAGCGAGGAGAAGTCCTGCTCGCTTCGCTGAATGGCGGGGCGCAGCACCTGTTGAGCGATATGTTCGCCGAGGCGGCGGTAGGACTCGAACTGGGCTTCGTCGAAGAACTGGTCCGAGGTCGGTTCGTGGGGAAAGGAGGGGTGACGCGCGGTGTAGTCCTGGACGTCCGACGGCTCGTTCCCGGTCAGCGAGGGTTTGAGATAGATCAGGGTGCCGGCGGTGGCGTTGGCATCCACTTTGTCGTAGCGAATCATGCCGATGGCGTGGTGGCGACTGCTGGTCTTGGCGTCGGTGGCCCGCTTGATCTGGTCGAGATTCAGTTCGATGTCGATTCCCAGATCGATGCGGATCTTCCGGATGGCGTTGCCGAGATCTTCAAAGTTGAGCTGCGGGTCACACCCGGCATCCACCACGAGGATGCAGTGACAGCGGCGCAAGACCATTTCGTACAAGCCGAGATTTTCGAAATGCCCGCCGTCGGAGAGGTAGACGTAGGGATGACAGGAGTCCGTGAGGCCGAAGGCTTCGGACAGCAAGGGGCCGACCGAGACGTTGGGTGACGCTTTGCGATAGGTGTCGGCGCCCGCACGGCCCGGGTTTCCGAGCCACCAGCCCAGGCGGATGTTGAAGAGCGCGAGGAGAAACGTCACGGCTGAAGATGAGTGATAGCCCATGTTGGGGCTCGCGGCGGCGCCTGAGATCGCCAGAGCGGTCCCGAGAGAAAGGGGTTGGGCGAGGTAATGGTTGCATCCGTACTCCTCCGAGCGGCGATACCCCAGATTCCAACTGCCGCTGTGGAGCGCGCTGATCGTAAACGATTGGGCTTTCCGTTGTTGCCAGGCCAGGTTGTCGCCCTTGACCAGATTGAGCGCGATGTTGATGAGATGCAGCGGGCGCGGGCTCTGGTCGTGCAACTTATTCAGAAAAAGTGTGGTGAGCCAGGTGATGGCGTCACGACCTGCCGGCGTCTCCGGTTGTTGCCAGGCGGCGATCTTGGCGCGGCAGGCCGGTCCGACGCGCAATTGTTCGGCGGCCGTGACCAGCGCTTTGTTCGTGAGCGAACGGGAAAGTTCCTGCGTCAGGTGTGCGATCATGGCCTGCAGTTGGGCCGATGTCGGCTCCGTGAGCGCATGGAACGCATCCAGCTGCGCGCGGGTGTCCGTTGAAAACACCTCTCTGACCATCCAGCGCGCCAGACGCACGTCGTCGAATCGCACGTCGCCCATGGCCGGGTTATCCAGATTGTCGAATCCGGTGAAGGGATTGAAGCTCCGTTCCCGTTCGGCCTGAATGCGCGAGGCTCCGAGATAGGCGCGGATGAGGCGGTTGCGATACATCGCATGCAGCGAGAACCGGTTGATGTTGATCAGCCCGGACATGAGCAGGCCCAATGACGTCACGGCGACGGTGAACAGGAAGAGCATCCAGAGGGGGGTGTTGTGGAGGACCTGATCGTGCCCCCAGGGATCCGGCCAGATTCCTAATCCGGTCTGCATAGGCCCCGTAAGATGGTTGAGGTGCATCTCGTAGTGATGGGCGAAGAGGTCTAATTGCCAACTGGTGCCCAGTGACAGTGCGATGAGGACGCAGAGCATGAAGAAGGGCGCTGCCGCTCGTACCGCGAAGTCGGTGATCACGGTGGTCTGTGACCGTTCCTCCTGCTGTTGCGCGGTGGTGCGTGAGCCGAATCCAAGCACGAGGGTCAGCAATCCGGAGAGTCCGCCGAGGGAAGCGGCGATTTTCGGCGTCCAGGCGATGAGACCGGGACCGAAGGCGACGATGGCGGAGAGCCCCGACCAGATGACCATGACGATCAACACCCAGGAACCGGTGCGCCCCCACCACTCGCGATCCTGCTCTTCGGTGAACCGGCTGGCCAGGCCGATGAAGACGGTCGCCGTGAGCAAAAATATCGCGAGGACGCCCGGAACGGCGAAGGTGGCAAAGCACTCGGCAAATTTGGCGACGACCAGCTGATCGGGAGTCTTCATCAGGATAGATCGGAGAAACAATCCGCCCAGCGCGCCGGTGGCGGCGACGGCGGCGGTTTCCCAGAACAGCCAGGGGGAGAACGCTTTGAATCGTTTCAGCGCGAGGACGGAAAAGAGCCAGCTGCCTGTGTGGAGGAAGACGCCGCCGAGTATGGCGTGGGGGAGGCTGAGTTGTTCCAGCGTGCCGCCTCCGTTGCGAAACCAGGCCCAGACTGTGGTGAGGAAGAGCACCGATGTGATCAAAGGACCGAGGCAGGCGACCAGAAACCAGTGTTGGCGTTCCAATGTCTGCCACCGGGTATTGCGCCGGTACTCGCGGAGCGTAGGACGACAGAGGTGCAGATAGATGAGCGCCATGACGGCCAGCCCGAGACCGATCATGAACACGGCTTGGAGAAGCCAGACGGGCAAGGTCCGTCCGGGGGTATTCAGCTGGGCCAGGGCGATGGTCCAGCGTGGCACGAGCAGGGGTACCATCAGCAATGGCAGCAGCACCATCCAGTTCAGGTGCAGGTTGCGCAAGTAAATGCCGAAGAGCGTCCATGAGTCGGCCGAGAGGAATCCCAGGTGCGGACTCAGGTAATTGCTATAGTTCCGCAGCCATTGGACCGGCGGCGGCACTTCGGTGGCGCCTGTTTTCGGCGTGACCCGCAGATCCTCGATGACACCGTCCAATCCCTGCGGATGGCGATGGATCCAGGCGGTGAGCCAGCTGCCGATGTAGCCTCCGCCGGAGACGGTCGAAAGGTAGTCGAACTTGTTCAGAAGCTGCAGGCGCGCGAGAGACTGCAAGACGCCGAGTCCGAAGGTCGCGCTGCGTATGCCTCCGCCGGAGAAGCAGAGTCCCGCGCGTTTCGGGTGGCAGGCGTGGATGTGCCGGAAGAGCGCGGCCGTGCGCACCGCATCGGGGGCCCCCACCGGATGATCCTTGGGCAGGGGGCCGTGCAGCAGTTCGGTTTCTTCCTCCAGAATCGTTGCGAGTGTCAGCGGGTCGTCCGGCGAAGCGGGAGTAGTCATCGTGACTCCAAGGGGAACATGGTGAGGGTGGCGTTGTCTCGACGGAAAGCGCCCGTGTCGGCGCCTGTCATACCACGATTGGAAAAGGCAAACCACATGCCCAGTAAGGACGGTAGAACAGAACGCGGCCCGGCAACCCTGTCGATGCGTTCCGTGCCGTCTGCGGATACGGAAATAGACGCGAATGCGTAGGGCAGGTATGTTGTGGAGATTATCGAATCGGATACAGCGCGTATCTCAAGTGATACGGCACCCTGGCGTCGCTATGGTCAATGCTTGCGGTCCCGCTGCATCAGCTTGTCGGTGTAGGCGAGGAAGATCGCCGAACCCAGGAACGTCATGTGAATAAAGATCTTCCACTTGATGTGTTCGGGGTTCTCGTTGGTCACGTCCACAAAGGCCTTTAACAGATGAATGCTGGAGATGCCGACGAGCGAAGCGGCCAGTTTGATCTTGATGGTGCCTGGATCCACATGGGTGAGCCACTCCGGGCGATCGGGGTGGGTTTCCAGATCCAGTTTGCTGACGAAGGTCGCGTAGCCGCCGATGATGACCATGGTCAGCAGGTTGGCGACCATGGTGACGTCGATCAGCGACAGCACACCCAGCATAAACAGCGTTTCGGTTTCCTCGCGGAAATGGACGATCATGTGCCAAAGTTCCGTCAGGAACTTGGCGGCATAGAGCAGTTCGGCGATGATGAGCCCGCCATAGAGCGGCGCCTGAATCCAGCGGCTGCCGAAGATCAGGATTTCGAAGAGCTGCTCGACACGATGGGCTGCTGTAGACGGTGGAGACGGGGTATGGGGTGCAGACGGATGACTCACGCCGGTATGGACCCTCCTTGTTCAGGGCGTATCCTAGTCGGCGCGTGGAGTTCTGTCAATCGTGAGGTCGCGAGGCGTGATGCCCTGGCCGACTAGCCCCCCGCAGGCGCGTCGTTCGCGACAGAGGGTTTGAGGTCTTCGGGTCTGACATCGGGCAGCCAGTGCGCAACCTTCGCCTGGAGGTCGGCGGCGATGATCGGTTTGCTGATGAAGTCGTCCATACCGGCCTTCAGGCAGGCTTCGCGGTCGCCGGCCATGGCATTGGCGGTCATGGCAATGATGGGAAGACGGGTACCCGGCTGTTCCTGCGAACGAATGAGCCTGGTGGTTTCGAATCCGTCGAGTTCCGGCATCTGGCAGTCCATGAACACCAACGGGTACGGGTGCCGGCAGATGGCGGCTAATGCCTCCATTCCGGTTCCCGCGAGGTCCACGCGACAGCCCAGCTTCTCCAGCATCTTCACGGCCACGCGTTGGTTGATGGGGCTGTCATCCACGACCAGCACACGCTGGACCGTATGGGCCTTGACCTCGGTCAGGGTGTGCCGCGTGATCAATTGCGCCTTCTCCTCACGGCCTTCCCGGCCAAGCGTCAGGCGCATACAATCGGCCAGATGGCGCTCACGAATCGGTTTGGTCAGGTACGCGGCGGCGCCCGCTTCTTTCGCGAGCATGCTGTCCCCGCGCTGGCCCGAGGCCGTGAGCAGAATGACGTGGGTTTTCGCGATGGCAGGATCTTCCTTGATGAGCCGGCAGAGTTCCAGTCCGCTCATCTCCGGCATGTAGACATCGACGATGGCGATGTCGAAGGGGGTGCCTTCCTGCGCTGCCTGCCGTAAGAGGTTGAGTGCTGACGGACCATCGACGGCACTCTCATGGTGCATGTTCCAGGCTGAGACATGGTACTGGAGCAGACTCCGATTCGTGGCATTATCGTCGACGAGGCAGACGCGAAGCCCGCTGAGATTCTTCACAGGCAGCGGAGGCGTGATGGGGGCGGTGCCTTCTTCCGGGGTAGAAAACTTGACCGTGAACGAAATGCGGGTTCCCAGGCCCGGCATCGACTGCAGCCCGATTTCCCCGTCCATCAGTTCTACCAAGCGTTTGCAGATCGAAAGGCCGAGCCCCGTGCCGCCGTATTTACGAGCGGTCGAGCTGTCGGCTTGAGAAAAAGCTTGAAACATCTTGGCTTGGGCTTCCTGCGTCAGGCCGATCCCGGTATCGATGACCTCGAACCGCAGGGTGACGGAGCCTGAACTCTCATCCGTTTGCATCACCTGAATCAGCACTTCGCCCTTCTCGGTGAACTTGATGGCATTGCCGACCAGATTGGTCAGAATTTGTCTGATCCGTCCGGGATCGCCGATCACGGTTCGCGGGGTCTGCGCATCGATGAGCCCGACCAGTTCCAACTGGCGTCCCTGGGCGGTCGGTGCCAGGATGTCCAGGGTGTCTTCGATGGTCAGCCGCAGGTCGAAGGGGATGTGTTCAATGGTGAATTTGCCGGCCTCGATTTTGGAATAGTCCAGAATATCGTTGATGATGCGGAGGAGCGATTCGCCGGAATGTTTCAGCGTTTCCAGATAGCCCTTCTGCTCAGCGGTCAGCTCGGTGTCGAGCAAGAGGGTCGTCATGCCGATCACCCCGTTCATCGGGGTACGGATTTCGTGGCTCATGGTCGCCAGGAAGTCGGTCTTCGCCTGGCCGGCCCGCACGGCTTGGTCGCGGGCTTCCGAGATCTCCCAGTTCTTCCGTTCGAGGTCCTGGGCCGCTTTCGACAGCGCGCTTTCTGTGCGTTTTCGCATGGTGATGTCGACGATGGATGCCAGCGCCAGTTTTCCGTTCGGCGTATCGATCGGGTTGAGTCCGAGCTCGACGGGAAACTCCTGCCCGTTCTTATGCAGGCCGAAGAGTTCCCGGCCGGCTCCCATGGCGCGGGACGACGGGGCGGAGAAGTATCCGATGCGATGCGCCGGATGGTCGGGACAAAACCGTTCCGGAATCAGCATTTCGACCGGCTTGCCGAGCATCTCCTCTCGGCTGTAGCCGAACATGGTTTCGACCTGTTTGTTGACGAGCGTGATGTTGCCGAGGGGATCGATCATCAACATGCCGTTCGGCGCGGATTCCACCACTTGACGGAACTGGGCCTCGGCCTGTTTGCGCGAGGAGATGTCGCGTACGATACCGGTAAACTTTCTGACGCCGTCGACGAGCATCTCACTCACGGCCAACTCAATGGGAAATGACACGCCGTCATGTCGAAGTCCCAGCACTTCACGGCCGATGCCGATGACCTTTTTCTGGCCCGACTGCAAATAATTGGTCAGGTACCGGTCGTGTTCCGTGTGGTAGGGGTCGGGCATGAGGAGTTTCACGTTCTGCCCCAGCAGCTGGTCCGGGGTGTACCCGAACATGCGAGTGACAGCGGGATTGAGCGATTCGATGATGCCTCGTTCGTTGATGACGACGATGCCGTCCACCGCCGTGTCGACGATCGCGCGCAACCGGGCCTCGCTCTGATGCATGGCGGCTTCCGCCTGTTTGAGGTCCGACACGTTGATGTGCATGACCACAGCGCCGTAGCTCGGGCTGCCCTGCTTCGGGGTGACGATGACCCGGAACCAGCGTCGGAGTGTGGGACTTGAGCTCTCGTATTCATAGTCGAACGCACGGATGGTGCCGTCCAGGATGTGCCGGATTCCTTGGGCCACGTGCTGGGCGTCGGGCTGAGGTCCCGCCGCATCGCAGATGTGGAGATAGTTGAGGCCGACGCCGTAGCCCTCGCCGGTAAAGCCGTTCGCGGCTGCGAACCGTTCCCAGGACTCATTGACCGCTAGAATTGTCCCCTTCGCGTCGAGCACGGCGATATTGGCCGGCAGGACGTTGAGGATGCTGGGATCGAGGGCATTGTCCTGCCTCCGTCTGATGGGGAGGTGATGGACGGCCATACAGCAGACTCCTTCCCTACCCGGTGGTGCCGGTTGCAGCGCCGGCGGTTCCGAGCCAGGTGTCGAGTACCGCCTGAAGCTCTTTGGGGCGGACCGGTTTGGCGATGTAATCGTCCATCCCGGCGGCCAGGCAGCGTTCGCGGTCGCCTTGCATGGCGTTGGCCGTCATGGCGACGATCGGGGTATGGGCCGACCGGCCTTCCATTTTGCGGATCAGTGCGGTCGCTTCAAACCCGTCCACTTCCGGCATCTGGCAGTCCATAAAAATCAGCGGATAACGGGCACGCTCATGGGCGGCCACGGCTTCCTGTCCGTTTCCCGCGACATCGACCCGGTAGCCGAGTTTCTCCAGCATCTTGCAGGCGACTTTCTGGTTCACGGGATTATCCTCCGCCAGGAGCAGGCGAGGCTTCGGTCCTGCCTGGGATTCGCTCAGGGTGTGTCGTGTGATCAACGGCGGCGGTTCGGCGTTCGACGGCGTCCCGGCCGCGGTTTCCGGGGACAGCAGGAGACACAGGCATTCGAGCAATTGTGTCTGACGGAGCGGTTTCGTGAGATAGGCATCGATGCCGATGGATCGCGCAGTCTGGCCGTCTCCCCGCCGGCCGACCGTGGTGAGGATGACCAGGTGTACGCCGGCGGTGGCGGGGTCTTGTTTCAGCAAGGCGGCCGTTTCGAATCCGTCCATGTCGGAGAGATGCAATTCGATGAGGGCCAGGTCGAAGGGATTCTGAGCGGCGGCCGCCGTGCGGGCTAACTCCACGGCCTCCGGGCCGCTCTGTGCCACCGTGCAAGTCATTCCATGCGAGGTGAGCTCCTGGCGCATGGCTTGCCTGACCGTGTCGCAATGGTCCACCAGGAGAATACGCCGGCCATGCAGCCGGCTCCAGGAAAAGGGCGACGGGGAAGCGGCGAGTGTCGTCTCCGGAAATTGCACGGTGAACCAGAACGTGCTGCCCTGTCCGGGATGGCTTTCAACCCCGATCCGGCCATGCATCTGGCTGACGAGGCGTTGGCAAATAGCGAGCCCCAGTCCGGTGCCACCGAATCGTCTGGTGGTGGAGCTGTCGGCTTGTACGAAGGCGTTAAACAGTCGTCCCTGCGCCGCTTCTGGAATACCAATCCCGGTATCTTTGATGGTGAAGCGCAAAAGGCCCACGCCGTCTTGAGTCTCACGCGTCACGTGGAGGAACACTTCGCCTGCGGAGGTAAACTTGATGGCATTGCCGACCAGATTCACCAGGATTTGCCGGAGACGGCCGGGATCGCCTACGACGGCGGTCGGCACGGCGGCATCGACTAACCCGATCAACTCCAGGCCTTTGCTCTGCGCCTGTTCCGCGAGCAGCTCTACCGTATCCTCCACCGTCATCCGGAGGTCGAACGGGAGTTCCTCGAAATGAAGTTTTCCCGCCTCGATTTTGGAGAAATCGAGAATGTCGTTGAGGAGAGTCAGCAAGCTGTCGCTCGAACGGCGGACCGAGTCGGCAAATTCAAGTTGTTCTTTGGTGAGGGCGGTATCGAGCAAAAGACCCGTCATGCCGATGATGGCATTCATCGGGGTGCGGATTTCATGACTCATGGTGGCGAGGAAGTCCGCCTTGGCCTGGGCGGCTCGAAGGGCTTCATCCCGCGCTTGCGCAAGGGCATGTTCTGCGGCTTTTCGGCTGGTGATGTCTTTTCCAATCGCCAGGAATCCGGTCACGACTCCGTCACTGTCCCGGAGTGCGGTGATAGTCAAGAGGACAGTCAGCCGGCTGCCGTCTTTTCGCTGGTACGTCCATTCCCGTTCATCGAACCCGCCTCGTTTGGCATTTTCGATCAAGGCGGCAACACCATGAATCGGGCGCTCATACAAGTCGCTGAGTTCCCTGGCATGGCGGTCGATTTCCTCGGGCACGTGCAGCAAGGTGAGCGACTGTTGCCCGATCATCTCGCCGGCGGAATAACCCAGCAACTCTTCTGCGCCGGTGTTGAAGGTCGTGATCGTCCCCTTGGTATTGGTGGCGACGATGGACACATTGGTTGCGCTGGAAAGGATGGTTTGCAGTTGCAAATTGGTCGCGAGCAGGGCCCGTTCCAGGTCTTTGCGAGTCTGGATGTCGGTGGCAATGACCTGGATGGCCGGTTTCCCCTCGAACATAATCGGGGC
>Ga0116177_10002981_pt1 | contig 12415 bp, 7 predicted proteins | sample AD_STIC10_MetaG_FD_89750 | JGI IMG/M metagenome (GOLD analysis project Ga0116177, IMG submission 89750) | Active sludge microbial communities of municipal wastewater-treating anaerobic digesters from USA - AD_STIC10_MetaG | ecosystem: Engineered > Bioreactor > Anaerobic > Digestate | place: USA...
CAGGTCTTGACGTCGGCCGTGAGCCCCTTGCCGCCCCAATGGACGTTGATCGACGCGTTCGCCTCGACGCCCGCGCCAAGGTCTGCCTCGTCGAGTGTCGCGTCGTCCTTCGAGCGCACCACGAGCACCCCCGCGCCACTCGGGCGGAGGGCGAGGTATTTCCGCTGGTGCCAGCCGAAGTGGTAGTCATGCTGCCCCTGCACGAGGAACGGCCGCCCCAGGGGCGAACTGGTGGCCCCCGGCTCGGTCGAGCCCTGGAACTTGAAGACGAGCCCCTTGAGCAGCAGGACGAAGATGTCGTCGAACTTCCCGCTCGCTTCGCGTCGCCGGATGCCCACCAGGTGCACGTGCGAGGGGGAATAGTCCCACGCCGCCACCTTGTGCGTATCGCTCCTGACGGTCGAGGCGTTCACGAGCTGCAGCATGCGGTTGGGGGCGGCCGCGTGCCTGGCCTTGACGCGGTCTAGCAGCTGCAGCCAGTCTGCATACTCGCCCGCGACGGACGTGCCCGCCGCCCATGCGGCGATGGTCGGGGCCCAGGTTGTCTGCAGCCGGCCGTCGAGCCAGCGTTGCAGGTGGCGCTGCGTGCCGGTGCCAAACCGACCATCGGGGAGGGTGTCGAGCTTCTCCACCGAACGGACGTACTCCTGGAAGAGGCGGATCGCCGACTGCGTACGATACCCGCAGATGCCGTCGATCACGCCGCCGGGGAAGAAGCCAGCTCGCGTGAGCCCCTCTTGCACCTGCGCCACGGTCATCGGCTGCGCCGCTTCGGGCGTGTAGGCCGCGAAGGCCAACCGATCCACCCCGGCCGCCACGTCAGGGAGCGCCACGCGCGTGAGCGCCTGCACCTGCTTGAGGTACGCGGCACGCGCCGCCTCGGACGTTCCTGCGTCGAACGAGCCTAGCGTGATCATGAGATCGAGATTCCTCGACAGGGGCGCTGGACGCCAGCGCCCGGGGCGACGCTGGATCAGACCTTGGGGAGCGCGTACCCCTCGCGATAACGCGCCTGGATCAAGGCGTTCGCCGAGGCGTCGTCGCGGAACTGATGTGCCGACGGGTCCCAGTGCACCTTGCGCCCCGTCTTGAACGCGATGTTCCCCATCTGCGCGTTGATCGCCGCCACGCTGCCGGTGTCGATGCCGCAGGCAAGGATCGACGGATCGTTCCTTCGAATCGCCTCGACGAAGTTGCGGGTGTGCAGGTCGAGGATGTCGCCACGGTTCGCCTGAAGCGGGACCGCCTCCACCTTCGCCTTGCGCGTCCCGCCCTCCGTGACCCACTCGGGGAGGACCTCCCACCCGCCACGGTTGACGACGAGCGTCCCGTTGTTGCCGATGAAGGCGATCCCTTCCGTCCGGCCGTACGGCCCTCCGTCGATCCCGGTGGCGTGTTCCCACAGCATGGTGAAGCCGTCGTACTCGAAGACCGTCTGCAACGTATCGGGAGTCTCCGACGCGTCGTCGGGATACGCGAACTTCCCCCCCGTCGCCACCACCGACTTCGGCGCGGTGGCATTCATCGCGTAGAGCGCGATGTCGAGTTCGTGTACCCCCCAATCCGTCATCAGGCCGCCGGCGTAGTCCCAGAACCACCGGAAGTTGAAGTGAAAGCGATTGGGATTGAACGGGCGCAGGGGCGCGGGGCCGAGCCACCGGTCGTAGTTCACCCCGTCAGGTGCAGCGCCGTCCGCGCGCACCGCCACCGGTTTCATCCAGCCCTGGTAGGCCCACACCTTCACCACCCGAATGCGCCCGAGCGCCCCCGAGCGCACGTACTCGATCGCCTTGGCATAGTGCGGCCCGCTGCGCTGCCACTGCCCCACCTGCACCACGCGACCGTACCGTCGCGTTGCCGCCTGCATGACGCGGCACTCCTCGATCGTGTTGGCGATCGGCTTCTCGACGTACACGTGCTTCCCCGCACTCAGCGCGTCGACCGTCGCAAGGCAGTGCCAATGGTCGGGGGTGGCGACGATCACGGCGTCGAGGGCACGATCGTCGAGCAGCCGACGATAGTCCTCGTGTAGCGCGGGCGTTCGCTTCCCCATCCCGGCGAGATCCTTCGCGCGACTGGCCAGCACGCCGCGGTCGACGTCGGCAAGGGCTACGCAGTTCATCCCGTCGATCTTGAGGATCGAACGTGCGTCGGACCACCCCATCCCGTTCGCGCCGATGATCGCGAAGTTGAGTTGGTCCGAGGGCGACACCCGTCGACGCGCGGCGCCCCACGCCACCGATGGGAGAACCGACGAGAGTGCGGCACCAGTGACCGCCCGGGTCGACTGCTGGAGGAACGTGCGACGAGACGGACTCACGAGCCATGCTCCAACGACGAGGGGACCGCGAACCAACCGGCTCGCGATCCCCTACAAACGACGGGCCGGCGCTGCATCGCGCAAGACGGCGCGCTAGATGCGCGCAGGCCCCGAGCAAGCAGCGCCTGCAGTGGGCGCTACATCCGCCACCCCAGCAGGTTCCAGGTGTTCAACGACCAGAAGAAGACGAGCGCCACGAGGATCGCGCCGGTGTGCCGGAGACGCATCCACACGCTCCCGTCGCCCGCGCGCCACTGCGCGAGCATCGCCCATGCGCCCCACACCACCAACACGAGCGCCATCACCGGCAAGGCGAGCGCGACCTTGAGCATCGTCGGCGTCGGTCCCAGCAGGTCATCGGGATTTGAGACGAGCGACACCAGGAGCCCGATGAAGACCAGCAGAAAGAGTCCCGCCCACGTCAGCGCACGACGCCCGTTCACGATCGACGGCTCGACACGCGGCCGCCCCGGCGTGTTGCGAATGAAGAAGCGCACGATCGCCGTGAGCACGATGGCGAGGAACATCAGCAGCCCGCCGCCCAGGATCGCCTGGTGCACCGCGGGCCGCCCCAGCCCGTTGGTTCGGTCCATCACCATCATCGGCGTCGCATCGTAGAACGCGTGCGTGATCTTTCCCGCCGCATCGGCGCGGAAGGCCACCCGCGTTCCGCTGTTGACGTCGCGAAAGAGCAGCGAGTCCACCTGGACCATGCGAATCGCCCCGAACGGCGTCGTGACCATCAGCGTCCCGTCACCCATCGCGGCCACGGGAATGGTCCCCGCCAGGGCGGCCACCTTCACGAAGCTGGTGAAGTTCATCCGGTTGAAGACGTACTCACCGGCGAACCGCTGCAGCGCCGCGTGGTCCGACGCCTTGGGCGTTAGCGCCGGGACCGGTTCGGGATAGTAGTGATCGAGAAAGGCAGTCAGGAACGGGAGAAACGAGAGTTCCCCGCCCGTGTTGGTGTTGGTCGACATGAAGACGCCGACGTTCTCGCTGGGGATGAGCGAGAGGTTCGAGTGAAACCACTGGGTATCACCGCCATGTCCGATGATGCGCAGTCCGTGCGACGACTGCTCGTAGAAGCCATGGGCGAAGCCGGGGAGGCGCGGGTCGTGCCCCCGGACGCGCGAGTGCATCAACTCCGCCTCCTGCTCGCCCAGGATACGGGCGTCGCCTAACGTTCCCCTGTTGAGATGGGCGATCATGAAGTTGGCCATGTCGGTGGCCGACGCACTCACCGATCCGGCTGGCGCCGCCCCGGTCACGATCTCGAACGCGTGCGGGACGAACTCGCCCTGCTTCCACTCGTAGCCATTCGACATGTCGCCGCGCAACGCCGCGGGCAACGGTTGCCGTGAGCTGGTGTGCGTCATCCCTAACGGCTGGAAGATGTGTTGCTCGTTGTAGTCGTCCCAGCTCTTCGCACCACCCAGCCGCTCGACGATGTATCCCGCGGCCGCCGTAGCCCAGTTGGAGTACGACGCGAACGTCGCCGGTGCCCGCACCCGGGCCGGCATGTGCGCCGGAAGCCACGTCCCCATCGGCGTGATGTGCAGCGAATCCTCGGTGAAGAGGTCGCGCGGATCCTCCTCCAGCCCCGGCGTATGCGTCAGGATATCGAGGAGGGTGATGGGTTGCGGATACGTCGCGGGAATCTTGAAGTCGAGATAGCCGTTGACGTCCTTGCCGAGGTCGACCTTGCCCTGCTCGTGGAGCTGCATCACGCCGGTCCACGTGAACAGCTTGGAGATCGACCCAACGCGAAAGAGCGTGCGTTCGGGGTCGACGGGAACCCGCTTGGCGACATCGGCATACCCGTAGCCCTTCGCCAACAGGATGCGTCCGTCGCGCACCACCGAGACCGTGATGCCAGCGACATGCTTGTCGCGCATCCAGGCCGTCATCAGTCCATCGAGAAAGGCCTCGAGCTCCGCGGGGTCACGCGGGCCGCGCGTGGCCGCCTGCGGCACGCCGGGCGCCGCAACCGCCGCGGTCGCAGCGGGGGGGAGTTGGGCCGGCAGCTGCGGCGCGGCCAAGGCAGTGGCGAGGAGCAGCGCGGCGGGAGGGGACAGTCGCACAGGACCTCCGAACAGGGCGGACCAAATTGTATACAAAATCGTGAGCGTGTATTCTCGCCAGCTCCCCGACTCGGCGCAATGTGCCGGCCGTCGCACGCCCAACCGTGCGGACGACTCGACCGTCCACGAATCGTCCGGCGGCACGTCGCACGGAGCGCACCGCGCGATCGACGCGCGGGGCGTGCGCCTCGAACGCGCAACTGCTCGTCGCAGCTCGCCTCAGCTCGTGTCGGCTCGTGTCAGCTCGCCGGCGCTCGCCAGCGCTCGCCAGCGCTTGCCGCCGCTTGCCGCCGCGCGCGCCGATTGAAGTGCGCCGATCCCGGCGCTAGCGCTCGCGGATCCGGATCGCCGCACCGCCGCCTGCCGCCAGAGACAACCGCAGCCGCTCCCCCGCCCCGACCGCGCGCCGAGTGATCGACACCGGCAGCGGGTTCGTCAGCCAGTGTGCCCCCGCGCCGTCAGCGTAGATCTCGGCGACGTATCGCTTCCCCGGCCTGAGGAAGTCGAGGGGGATCTCGAAGCGCCGCGCCTGCTCGTCGGTGATGGCGCCGATGAACCACCGGTCGGCACCGCGTTGCTTGCGCGCCACCACGACGTAGTCGCCGATGGCGCCGTCGAGCACTCGCGTGGTGTCCCAGTCGACCGCCACATCGCGCACGAACTGGAACGCCGGCTGGTTCGCATAGCTCTCGATCACGTCGGCGGCCATCTGCACGGGCGAGTACAGCACAACGTAGTTGGCCAGCTGTTTGGCCAGCGTCGTGCGCGCCCTCGGCTGGTCCGGCGTGCGGGCCGCGCCTGACGAGCCGGCGAGCAGGATGTCGAAGACCCCCGGCGTGTAGTCCATCGGCCCGGCGAGGAGGCGGGTGAAGAACAGGATCGTCTCATGCTCCGGCGGGTTGCCGCCGTCGGGCCCACCGGCGTTGTACTCCTGCCCGCGCGCGCCCTCGCGACTGAGCATGTTGGGCCACGTGCGTCGCTCGCCCGTGTCCATGATGGGTTCGTGCGCGTTGACCGTGATGCCGTAGCGGGCCGCCGTCTCGATGACGCGGCGGTGATGGCGCACCATGAACTGCCCGGTGTGGGCATGCCCCTCGGCGGTCTTGTCGTTGACGTAGCCCGTTTTGATCGCCGAGACGCCGAGCGACCGGTAGAGGGCGAAGGCGCTGTCGAGCTGGCGCTCGTAGTTGGCGATCCCCATCGCCGTCTCGTTATGCACGATGAGCGAGACGCCCCGCGACCTGGCGTGCGCGGCGACCGCTCGCAGGTCGTAGTCGGGATAGGCGCGGGTGAACGAGAAGTCGCGACCGTGCGTCCCGATCCAGTCGCCGTCCCACCCGACATTCCAACCTTCGACGAGCGTCCCGCCCAGCCGGTTGGCGGCCGCAAAGTCGATGTAGCGCGTCGCGTTCGCCGTGGTGGCGCCGTGTTTCGGGCCCGAGTGCCAACTGTACATCCCGGCGTGCATCCCCCACCAGATCCCGTTGTACGTCATCGGGGTAATCCAGCTGGGGTCGGCGATGCGCGAGGGGGGATTGAGGTTGAGTCCCAAGACCGACGGGACGAGGTCGGTGGCCTTGTCCGCCAGCTGCACGGTGCGCCATGGGGTGGCAAAGGGGGTGCGCCCGCGCACCTTGACCCCGTCGGCCCACGGGGCGAGCGCCGGCCGGAAGGTGCGCTCGCCCACGCGTGCCAGGTCCATCGCCGCATAGTCGGAGAGGTCGGCCTCGTGGAGCACCACGAGCGGACCGCCCTGCATCTCCATCGTCAGCGGCGTGCGCACGGTATCGAGCATACTGACGGGCGACGACGCATAGAGGAACTCGTAGCGGTCCATCGCCTTGCGATTGGCCGGGATCCACCAGGCCTTGGCGTTGTCGGCCATCGCGAACTCGGTAAGTTCGTCGTCGATCTCGAAGGCGCCGAGGTTGGGCTGCTCGGGGAACTCGTACCGAAAGCCGATGCCGTCGTTGAAGGCACGGAAGGTCACCTGCAGCTCGCGCTGCAACCCCGACGTCTCGGCCACCCGAACGCGCAGCTCGTGGTGCCGATCGCGCACCCGCTTGACCTCCCCCCACGGCTGCGTCCACGTGGTATCGACCGTCGAACGCTGCGTGTCCACCAGTCGCAGCCCGGAGTCGAGCGGCGCCGCGCCACGAAGGGCGAATCCAAGTCGCGACGGGAGGATGATCGCACGACCGTCACGCGCGAGCGCGTAAGTCAATCGCCCGTTTCGAACCGCGACTGTGACCACGTTGCGCCTGTCGGGAGAGGCGAGCGTGACAGGCGACTGCGCGTGGACCACCGGGACGGGGAGGCTCGCCGACGCGATCAGCGCGACGGCCTGCGTTCGGGCAGCGCCGCGACCGACGATCGCGCGCATGACGGAGAGGAGGCGGCGAAGCGGCACGTCGACACACAACGGCATGATGTGGGCTCTGGCGGTGGAAAGGAGGCGCGCGCCCCGACCGGAGCTCCGCGAAAGGCCACGCGCCGTCCTGATTGCAGCGATCATCCAGCACTGCGCCGACGAATCTCGCATCGCTGCGTCGCGATCACCACTCGTGCACGACCCGAGCGCGCCGCGGCCCGCGCGGCGCCACGCTTGCCCCCGGTCGACGCCCCTCATGTGGTCTCGCCGGGCCGCCCCCCGCGCCGCATGCACGATCGGCGGTCCCGCGCACGGTGGACGATCCGCGCGGTCTCGCACGATATTCCCCTCCCCGCGCCACCCCCTCCCGCCCTCCCAACGGTGGATTCCTTCCTCGGTCGGTTCCAGCGCCAGTTTGCCGCCCTGACTGAGGTCGAGGCGATCGCCTTGAGCGGGTCCCGGGCGCGCGCGTCGGCGCCCGCCGATCCGGCGTCGGACGTGGACCTCTACGTCTTCACGCGCAGCGACATTCCTATGGCGACGCGGCAGCGCATCGTGGCGCAGCTCGGCGGCGCCGCGACCGCGCAACTCGACCAGCGCTTCTGGGGGCTGTCCGACCAGTGGATCGACCCGGCGAGCGGGCTGCACATCGACGTGAACTACTTCGACGCCGGCTGGATGCAGGACAGCGTCGTGCGTGTCGTCGAGGCGCATCAGGCATCGCTCGGATACACGACCTGCTTCTGGCGCACCATCCAGCAGTCGAGGGTGCTGTTCGACCGCGCGTCGTGGCTCGCCGAACTCAAAGCCCGGTGCCTCGTGGCGTATCCCGACGCGCTGCGTCGCAACATCATCGCGCACAACCAACCGGTCCTGCGGTCGATCTACACGTCCTATGCAGCCCAGATCGCCAAGGCGGTGACGCGCGGCGATCGGGTGAGCGTCAATCACCGCATTGCGGCACTGCTCGCCAGCTACTTCGACTGTCTCTTTGCAGCGAATGGCGTCCTGCATCCGGGCGAGAAGCGACTCGTCGAGTTCGCCCTCGCCAACTGCCGCTGGCTTCCGCCGCGCATGGCGGACGACATCGAGGCGCTCCTGCACGCGGCGGCGGCGGACGAGAAGACGCTCGCGGCGAGGATCCGCGCGCTCCTCGATGGACTGGACGTCGCGCTCGCTCTCAGCCCTGTCACCACTGCGGACGCCACCTCCTGACCGAGTGAGCGGCGGCGGCAACCGGCGGGGGCGCGGGTGGTAACCGCGGCTCGCGTGGTCCGGCGAAACGAGAATCGCCCCGGCGCATGTGGCGCCGGGGCGATTTCGTCTGGTCGTCTATCGATCGGGACGGCGGGATTCGAACCCGCGACCCCCTGAACCCCATTCAGGTGCGCTACCGGACTGCGCTACGTCCCGTCCGCCGGCCGTTGCCGACCGCGGAGGTCCCCCAACCTAACCGAGGGCCCACCCCCGTACAACCGCCAACGCGCGAGCGCCCTCCCGAATCGCCAGCTCGGACCGTCGCAGTTGGTCGCCGGCATGCACCGCTCGTGTGACAGTAGCCACGCGACCGGAACATTGTGCGATTTTCGCACGACTTCGCGATCATTCCCGCGTTTTTCGTGGCCCGAAAACGTCAACATGGCCACAATACTGCACAATTCGCACAGATCGCATTACCCTTTCGTCTGCCCGCCACACTGACGCCGCCCCTCGCCTTCTCCCGACGCCCGTGCCGCTGACAGGCTCCAATCCGGTCGATACGCTCTGGATCGCGATCGCCACCGGACTCGTCCTCCTCATGACCCCCGCCCTCGCGCTCTTCTACGGCGGCCTGGTGAGGTCCAAGAGCATACTCAACACCATGATGATGTCGCTCGCCTCGTTCGGGGTGGTTGGTGTCCCATGGCTCCTGCTCGGCTATTCGCTCGCGTTCGGCTCTGGGAACGCGGTGCTCGGGAACCTCGACCACCTGCTCCTGAACGGGGTGACGCTCGAGGCCAAGGGGTCGATTCCGCACCTCCTGTTCATGGCGTACCAGGGGACGTTCGCCATCATCACGGCGGGGCTCATCTCTGGCGCCCTGGTCGAGCGCATGCGTTTCTCGGCCTATCTGCTTTTCATCACCATCTGGTCTGTGATCATCTACGCGCCCATCGCGCACTGGGTATGGGGCGGGGGCTGGCTCGGCGCGTGGGGGGTGCTCGACTTTGCCGGGGGGACCGTGGTCCACATCGCCGCCGGGACGGCGGCCGGGGTGGGGGCGATCGTGGTCGGGCAGCGGCGCGACTACGGCCGGCAGGCGTTCCTGCCGCACAACGTCCCGATGATGCTCACCGGAACGGCGCTCCTCTGGTTCGGCTGGCTGGGCTTCAACGGCGGCAGCGCGCTCGCGGTCAACGGGTCGATGGTGGTCGCGCTCGTGAACACGGCGCTCGCCCCCATGGCGACGCTCGCCGTCTGGCTGACGCTCGACCTCTGGCGCACGCGTCACGCGACGGCAGTGGGCGCCGGCACCGGACTCGTCGTCGGCTTGGTGGCCATCACCCCGGCGTGTGGCTTCGTCTCGCCGTTAGGCGCGCTCGCCATCGGTGCCATCGCCGCCGTTCCGTCGTACTTCGCCATCGCCAAGCGCGCCTCGACGCGGCTCGACGATTCGCTCGACGTCGTCGGCGCGCACGGTGTCGGTGGAATCGTCGGGGCGCTGCTCACCGGCGTCTTCGCGACCAAGGCGTGGGGCGCACCCGAGGACGGCCTGCTCGCCGGCAACGCCTTCCTGGTGGTCAAGCAGCTGGTGGGCGTCCTGGCGACGATCGTCTACGCCGGCTTCGGTTCGTTTGTCGCCTTCAAGCTCGTCTCGCTCGTGCGTCCCCTGCGCGTCCCCGTGCGTGAGGAGGCCGAGGGGCTGGACGTGTCGCAGCACGGCGAGGAAGGCTACTCGGACGGCGAAGGCGCGATGCTCGTCCTGCAGGACACCGCCGCATAGCGGCGCGCTGGGGAATTCCTCGTGAAGCTGCCGTCCGTCGTCCTCGCCTCGTCCCGACTACTCGTCTCTCGGTCTCCAGTAGCCATGAAGCTGATCGTTGCTGTCTTTCGACCCGAGCGCCTGGGCGACGTCCTCGAGGCGCTGTACCGCGCCGACGTCCGCGGCCTGACCGTCTCGCGCGTGCAAGGGCACGGCGGTGAGACGGTGCATGTCGAGAACTATCGCGGGACCACCGTGAAGGTCGAGCTGCACCCCAAGATTCGACTGGAGATCGGCGTCTCCGACCCGTTCGTGCAGCCGACGATCGACGCGATCGTCAAGGGCGCGCGCACGGGCGAGGTTGGGGACGGCAAGATCTTCGTCCTCCCCGTCGAGAAGGTCGTGCGCATCCGGACCGGCGAGGAAGACCGCGCCGCCGTGACGCCGCTGCTGCCAGCGGAATAGCGAAGGCCCGTCATCCCGCACGAAGTCCGCGCGCGCGCGCACGTGAACGCGTCGCAGATGAAAGCGCCGCAGCGACCAGTCGCTGCGGCGCTTCTCCTTCTTCCTCCCCGACGGCTAGATCGTCGAGTAGTCCTGCCGACCGTCGCGCGCCTTGCCAACGAGCCACGCGACGAACCAGACGGGGATCGCGATCAGGAGGGCGAGCTTGAGCACCACGATCCCCACGCCGACGACGGCGCCCAGGAGTCCGAAGACGACGCCCAGGAGCGCGATCGCGACGACGAACAGGATGAAGAACGGCAGCCCGATGGCGAACAGGAGCGCCACGACAGGAATCGCCACCACGCCGAGGACCGCCAGTATCGGGAGGCCGACCAACGCGACAACCCCGGCCAAGGGGAGCGCGACGAAGAACGTGAGAAGGACGAAGACCGCGAGCTTGATGACCGACACGTTGCCGCTCCGTTGGAGAAGTGCGTGGGACACTGGATCCTACGCGAAGACCCGGTGCGATGTTTCGCACCGGGTCCTCGCCCATCGTCCTGCACCGCGGCTGTTGCCCGTCGTGCGGCGCTAGAAGTTCTGCATCGAGTTCCAGTCGTCGTCGTCGAGCGGGATCGAGATCTCGGGAAGCCCGGGCGGATTGGGGGCCGGGCGCGACCGCGCGGCGCTCGACTTCGGCGGCGACGGCGCCTTGGCCAGGGCGGAGGGCTTGGGGAGCGACGACGCGTTGGCCGACGGCGCGGCCTTGGGCGACGGCGTGACCTTGGCCGCGGCGGCTGCCCGCGGAGCGACGGCGTTCCCCCGCCCCGCCTTGGCACGCGGCGCCGCCGACGACGACGGGGACGGCCCCGCCGACGTCGGTGCCCCGCTGCCTAACGCGCGAGCCCTTCCGTCCGTCGCCTCGGCGGCCGCGGCCCCCTCGGCAGCCGTGGACGCCGCGCGGCTCGACGGTCGGGCCCCGCGCCGATCCAGCACGAACTCGCCCACGAGACCGCGTTGCATCGAGCTGGTCTCGGTCAGGTTGCGCGAGGCGCCCTCGCTCTCGTCGGCGCTTGCCGCCACCGATTGCGTACGAAGCGACATCTCCTCCAGCGCGCGGTCGATGAGTTCGACCCCCTTCGCCTGCTCGTCGCTTGCCGCGGCGATCTCGCCCACGACCTGCCCCACGCGATTCACGCGGTCGTCGATCTCGCTGAGCTGTGCGAGCACCTTGGCGTTGAGCGTGACCCCCTGCTCGGTCGAGCGCACCGACTGGTCGATGAGCTCCGCCGTGTTCTTCGCCGCCTCGGCCGAGCGCATGGCCAACGACCGGACCTCGTCGGCGACGACGGCGAATCCCTTGCCGCTATCGCCGGCGCGCGCCGCTTCAACCGCCGCGTTGAGCGCGAGGAGGTTGGTCTGGAAGGCGATCTCGTCGATCGTCTTGACGATCTTGGCCGTCGCCTCGGAGCTCTGCTTGATTTGGGCGATGGCGTCGGCGAGCCGCTTGACCTCGGTCACTCCATCCGAGGTGCTGGCGCGCGCCCCTTCGGCCAGCGAGCGTCCCTCGGCGGCACTCGCTGCGTTGCGCTTGGTCATCGCCGCGAGCTCGCGTGCGCTGGCCGACACCTCCTCGAGCGAGGCGGCCTGGTCGCTCGCCCCACGCGCCAGCTCCTTGCTCCCGGCGTCGATCTGCTGAGCGCTGCTCGCTACCCCTTCGGCCGTGTCGGCCACGGCACTCATCGCTTCCGACAGCTTGTCCATCGCGCTGTTGAGCGACTGTTGGATGCGGGCATGGTCCCCGCGATAGTTCCCCTCCACGCGCGACGTGAGGTCGCGAACCGCCAGGCGCTCGAGCGTCTCCGTCGCCGCGTTGACCGGGGCGATGACGGCATCGAGCGTATGGTTGATCCCCTGCACGAGCTCGCGGAACGACCCGTCGAACGACTGATCGTCGCCTCGCTGCTGCAGCTGCCCCGCCTTCGCCGCCTCCACGAGGCGATTCGACTCGTCGATGAGCGCGTGCAGGATGTGGCGCGCATCGCCATACGCAGCGACCGTCGCCTGCGTCTGTGCGATGATGTCGTTGATCTCGCCCGTCAGGACGCCGATTTCGTCTTGCGAGGTGACCGGGAGGGGCTGCGTGCTCGGGGTGACGCTCACCGACAGGTCGCCCCGACTCATCGACACGAGGGCCGTGCGCAGTTCGGTGATGCACGCGGCGCGCAACG
>Ga0116177_10002982_pt1 | contig 12415 bp, 10 predicted proteins | sample AD_STIC10_MetaG_FD_89750 | JGI IMG/M metagenome (GOLD analysis project Ga0116177, IMG submission 89750) | Active sludge microbial communities of municipal wastewater-treating anaerobic digesters from USA - AD_STIC10_MetaG | ecosystem: Engineered > Bioreactor > Anaerobic > Digestate | place: USA...
CCAGAACCAGCACCAGTGGCTGCCGCACCTGCTCCGGAGCCAGCACCTGCTCCAGCACCAGTGGTTTGCAAACCAAATACTGAAACCATTACAGTAGGCGCTGAAAAACTATTTGGTTTTGATAAAGCAGCTCTAAAAGATGAAGGTAAAGCTGCATTAGATGAAGCTGCTGCTAAAATTAAAGCAAACCCAGAAATCAAAGCAGTGATTGTAACTGGCCATACTGACCGTATCGGTTCAGATGCTTACAACCAAAAACTTTCAGAGCGTCGTGCTAAACAAGTGGCTGATTACTTAGTTGGCCAAGGTGTTGATTCATCACTTATCTCAGCTGAAGGTAAAGGCGAGTCAGAGCCAGTTGTTCAGTGCACAGGCAACAAAGCAACGAAGAAATTGATTGAATGCTTACAACCAAACCGTCGCGTTGAAATTCGCGCTGAAGGTACTAAAGAAGTAGGTTGCAACTAAGTAGTAAAAATTGGCGAGCTTGCTTATAAATTAGCAGGTAAACCCTAAACAAAAAACCCCGTGAAAGCGGGGTTTTTTGTTGCCTGAACACTATTGAGCTGATTTTAGTCGTTATAATGCAACCATGCATGTTACTCATTCTTTAATATCCGCAGACACCATTATTGAGGCACGCTGGGTGTGTCCAGTTGTTCCCAGTCATACAGTGTTAGAAAATCAGTCTGTGATTATTCAGGCTGGAAAAATCACAGAGATTTGCGCGACCGAGTTTGCGCGCACCAAGTATGTTTCGAACGAAGTGGTGCAACTCAACCACCAAATACTGATACCGGGTTTAATTAATTTACATACGCATGCGGCCATGAGCTTAATGCGTGGCTTGGCAGATGATTTACCGCTCATGCCTTGGTTGCAACAGCATATTTGGCCTGCGGAACAAAAACTGGTGTCACCTAGTTTTGTGCGTGATGGCACTTTGTTGGCTTGCGCAGAAATGTTGAGTGGTGGCGTCACTTGCTTTAACGACATGTATTTTTTCCCTGAGTCTGCCGCCGCCGCTGTGAACCAAGCGGGAATGCGCGCCAACCTTGGTTTAGTGGTGATTGAGTTTCCATCAGCGTATGCCAATGATGCCGATGATTATCTGCAAAAAGGTTTTGCCGCGCATGATGGCTGGCGCAATAACCTATTCATTACGTCCTCTATCGCACCGCACGCACCCTATACGGTTTCGAATAAAACATTTGAAAGTGTGGTGACTTATGCTGAGCAGTTGGGGCTGAGCGTTCACACGCATTTGCACGAAACGCTCGATGAAATTGCGCAGTCTGTGGCCAATTTTGGTGTGCGGCCAATGCAACGTTTGGCTGATTTAGGCTTGTTAGGCCCAAATTTGATTGCAACCCATTGTGTGCATTTGCAGAAGCATGAAATGGATTTGCTGGCTGAACATGGTTGTTACGTGGCACATTGCCCCACTTCAAACTTAAAGTTAGCGAGCGGTATTGCGCCTATAGCACAATTATTGGCACATGGTGTTACCGTTGGTTTGGGCACTGACGGCGCCGCAAGCAATAATCGATTAGATATTTTTGCCGAAATGCGTTTAAGTGCATTGTTAGCAAAAGGCAGCACGGGCGATGCGGCAGTATTGCCTGCGCATGATGTGTTGGCCATGGCCACCCTCCACGCTGCGCAGGCGCTGGGCCTTGACGAAAAAATTGGGTCCATTGAAGTTGGCAAGTATGCAGACTTAACCGCAGTGAATTTAAGTGATTTTAATGTAAACCCATGTTATGACCCCATTTCGCATTTAATTTACGTTTGTGGGCGCGAACATGTGACGCATACGTGGGTGGCGGGCGAGTTGCGCTATAGTTTAGGCGCCTTTGCCAATATTGAACCGAATGAATTAAAAGAAATCATGAGTACGTGGCAACCAAAATTAAGGCAGCATAAACGATGAATGCAGAAACTTTAAATAACGCAGATGACCTTGAACTTCAGAAGTTTGGCGATTTAGCCCATAAGTGGTGGGATATTAACAGTGAATTCAAGCCGTTGCACGAAATCAACCCGTTGCGGCTAAACTGGATTGATGGTTTAGCGCCGCTTAAAGGTAAGCGTGTACTCGATGTTGGCTGCGGCGGCGGCATTTTATCTGAATCGATGTACTTTAAGGGCGCAACGGTGACCGGAATTGACTTGGGCGAAAAGGCGCTTAAGGTGGCAAAATTACACCAGCTAGAAAGCGGTGCAAAAGTTGATTATCAATATATTGCCGTTGAACAATTAGCCAGCCTTCAACCTGCAAGCTTTGATGTAGTCACTTGTATGGAAATGCTGGAACATGTGCCTGACCCTGCCAGCATCGTTGCAGCCTGTGCGGCGCTGGTAAAACCGAATGGAACAGTGTTTTTTTCAACCATTAACCGTAACGCAAAATCATACCTTTATGCTGTGATTGGTGCCGAATATGTATTGAATATGCTGCCAAAAGGCACACATGATTATGCAAAATTTATTAAGCCCTCAGAGTTAGCGCGCATGATACGCACCAGTGGGCTTGATGTTCAGGCAACTGCTGGCATGACTTACAACCCAATCACAAAAATTTACGCGCTATCTGATGAGGTCAGTGTGAATTACATGGTGCAAGCGGTGAAAAACGCATGAATGCGATAATTTCACCGCAACAAACGCGCATGGTGCTGTTTGATTTAGACGGCACTTTGGTAGATACCGCACACGATTTAGGTTACGCCCTGAATTTGCAGCGCGCACGTCATGGTTTGGCGGATTTACCGCATGAGGTGATTCGTCCTTATGCTTCACATGGTTCAGTCGGTTTGTTATCCATTGGCTTTAATTTAACCCCGGAAGATGCCGCGTTTAGTAGCATGCGTGAAGAATACCTAGCGCTTTATGACCAAGTGCTGGCGCGCGCGCCGGTGTTGTTTGATGGGATTGAAGCGCTATTGAAGCAGCTAGAAGCACAATCGCTTTATTGGGGCGTTGTCACCAATAAGCCGCGCCGTTTTACTGCACCCTTATTGCAATCAATCGGTTTAATGTCGCGCGCCGCATGCGTTGTTTGTGGTGATGATGCCGTTGAGCCTAAACCTCACCCGGCCACCTTGTTATTGGCGTGCGCACAAACCAACATTAAGCCGCAGGATTGCTGGTATGTTGGTGATGCCGAACGTGATATTCAGGCGGGCCGCGCGGCAAAGATGAAAACTGCGGTAGCGATGTATGGTTACCTAGATGCGGCTGATCGTCCAGCAGAGTGGGGCGCAGATGCGTTTGTATCAGCACCGGAAGAAGTGCTCAAATTACTTTAGTGCGTTATACAAATGGTGAGCAACTCGCCGGTTTTTGACATCGAAATAATCACCTTTAATGCCCATGATATTCCACGAGAAAAAATAAATGCTCTGGAAGCCTTTATTGATAAGGCTTGCAGAGCATCAAAAAAGGTTGTGGCTAAATTGGCGTAAAAATAGGTGAATTTTACCCGTAGATGATGAAGTCAATTTTACGTTAATTGCAGAAATGCGGACGCGGGTATTAACAGGATTTTCGCCCAAGCAGCGCCATGGATAAAGTGCCGCTATCAACATATTCAATTTCGCCGCCCATCGGCAGGCCGCGTGCGATGCGGCTCACTGCAACGCCACGCGATTTAAGCAGTTCGCTGATGTAATGTGCGGTCGCCTCACCTTCGTTGGTGTAATTGGTGGCTAAAATCACTTCATTGACAACGCCGTCCTGCGCGCGTTTGATGAGTTTATCGAGGTTAATTTCTTTCGGGCCGATGCCATCTAACGGTGAAAGCCGACCCATCAGTACAAAGTACATGCCGTTGTAACTATGCGTAAGTTCTAGCATCATCAAATCAGTTGGCATTTCAACCACGCACAATAAATTTTTATCACGTGTGTTTGAAGCGCACAGCGGGCAAATCGTGCTTTCACTAAAAGTATTGCACAGTTGGCAATGCCCAACGCGCTGCAAAGCGCCATTTAGCGCATTTGCTAAGCCTTGTGCACCGGTGCGGTCGCGCTGCAGCAGATGATACGCCATACGAAGTGCCGACTTTGGCCCAACACCGGGTAGGCAGCGTAGCGCTTCAACCAGTTGGTCGAGCGATTGCGGATTTTGATGGTCAGTTGGGCGCAAAATGAGGTGAGATGTGTAGTCTTATGCGTTAAATGACGTTAAAACGGCATTTTAAAGCCAGCCGGCACCACGCCTGCCATATGTTGCTGCGATGTAGCTTCCGCTTTTGCTTTAGCGTCGGTTAAGGCAATGAGTATCAAATCCTCGAGGGTTTCCTTGTCATCCATCGCGTCATCTGCAATGACGACACGTTTGACGGTATTGTTACAGGTCATGGTCACCTTTACCATGCCATTGCTGGCAATGCCTTCTACTTCGGTTGCGGCAAGTTGGTCTTGCACTTTTTGCATATTCGCCTGCATCATTTGGGCTTGTTTTAACATATTGCCCATGCCACCTTTCATCATGTTGCTTCTCCTGTAGTTTTCTGAAGGGTTATTGTGTCATCGGTTTAATACTATTGGGGATAATTTCAGCGCCAAATTCATTTAGTAGCGCTTTTACAAAATCATCTTCATGAATGGCGGATTCTGCGTTGCTTTGCGAAATGGCTTTTTCTTCAGCCACTTGTTTGGCTGGCGTTTGGACGTGATTTTCTACACTGAATTCCAAGCGGATTTTTCTGCCAAAATATTGTTCCAGCGCTAAACTCAACTTATCTTTATACATTGGGCTGAGTAGCGCTTTATCTTTGTCTTGAATGGCAAACCGCAACGTGTGTTCGTCATAACTCAATAACGCGCTGTTGAGCGCTAGATTGCGTGCTAAGCCTAATTTGAGCTTATCAATCAGACCACGCCAGTTGCCGTCAAGAGCCATCACATCTTGATTGATGGCAGTATCAGCAAAAGGTTCTGTTGGCTGGATGGCTTCAGTTGGCTGCGGGGCTATTTCTGGTGCTGAAAAAGACGGTTTTTCTGCCCCTGGTGTTGCTTTTATTGCAGTTGGTACTTGCGGTCTGCTTTGTGTTTTTTGGGTGCTGTTTTCTACCGGTGTAAATGCCAACATGCGCATCAGGCTCATGGTAAACCCAGCAAACTCATCTGGCGCCAAACCGATATCGCGCCGACCTAAAATGGCAATCTGATAATATAACTGCAGAGTTTCAGCCGGCAATTGTTGCGCTAAGGCTAACAACTGCGCGCGCTCTGGCAAGTCATCGGCCACGCTATCAGGCACGGTTTGCGCCACGCTGATTTGATGTAGAAGCTGCGCCAAATCATTAAGCGCCGCTTCAAACGAAATGCTGCGTTCTTCCATGTGCTTGGCTTGTTCGATAAGGCGTTTGCCATCATTTGAGATAAGCGCACTTAAAATTTGGTATAAATAACTCTGGTCAATTGCACCCAGCATGGCGCGAACTTCTGCTTCATTTACGGATTGGCTGCCATAAGCAATGGCTTGGTCAGTTAGCGATAAGGCATCACGCATACTGCCATTAGCCGCACGGGCAATTAAATGCAGCGCGGTGGCTTCAAACGGTATATTTTCTTCTGTAAGAATATGTTGCAGGTGGCCGATAATCGACGTGCCAGCCATTTGCCGTAAATTAAACTGCAAACAGCGCGAAAGCACCGTCACTGGTACTTTTTGCGGATCAGTGGTGGCAAGAATGAATTTGACGTGCGCAGGTGGCTCTTCCAGCGTCTTTAACATCGCGTTAAATGCACTTTTAGACAACATATGCACTTCGTCGATGATATACACTTTAAAGCGGCCAGAAGTGGGTGCGTATTGCGCGTTATCCAGTAAATCGCGCATAGCATCCACTTGCGTGTTACTGGCAGCATCCACTTCAATGAGGTCTACATAGCGGCCTCTGTCAATTTCAGTACAGGTATTGCATACGCCGCATGGCGTTGCCGTGATGCCGGTTTCACAATTGAGCGATTTAGCTAAAATGCGGGCGAGGGTGGTTTTACCTACGCCGCGCGTGCCGGTGAACAAATAGGCATGATGCAGACGGTTATGCGTGAGTGCATTGCTGAGCGCACGCACTACATGGTCTTGGCCCACCAAGGTATCAAACGATTTTGGTCGCCATTTACGTGCCAGAACTTGGTAGCTCATAGGTAAAAATGCTTATTTAACATGAGTGAAACTTTAGCCTAAAAGCGCGGCAACGTCTCTACTTTTATGCATAAAAATGCGGCTGATTTGGTGTTGCTTGATTTGAAAAAAAGAAGTGGCGAGCCTTAACCTCGGCACTTGCTCAATAGTTGTGGCTGCTTGCTTCCGCACCTGACCAGATTGGCTACTTTACAATGCGAGGAGACCCGCCGAGCGCAATTATACTTTATTTGCCCTAATTGACTATCTATTTTGACGGTTAAATATAAAAATTTACTTACTTTTTACTACGAGAGAAAAACGCTGCCCTGTGAGCCTTATAAATAAAGGCTTGCAGGGCAGGTGTAAAGGGTTGGTGTGTAAACGCCTTAATATTTGCAAAAATTAGCTAGGCAAATCCACAACGCTCAACGGGCGGTAATTGGGCTAACTCTTCATCACTATACAAACGCGCGCGGGTAATAAAGGCTAGACCTGAGCCACAATCTAGCGAAAATGAGCCACTGGAACCCGGCACCGCATCCACAATCGTGTGCATGTTTTCAGCAAACGAAAAATGGCTATCGCTCATAAAATAGGTAGCATCTTTGCAGATTTCGCCTAACTTGATATCTGAAGCACTGGGTTTAAATTCGTTGGCGGGCAAGCAAAGCGGTACGCTGCCTTCACAGCAGCCGCCGGATTGAAAAAATACAATCGGCCCATGTTGGGCAATTAACTGTTGAATCAATGCGCTAGCACTGGGTGTTGCAGAAACACGTTCGGCCATGATGTCATCTCCAAAAAGGAAGAGGCGAGTAAACTCGCCTCTAGTATCACTAATCTCTTAGCGAAACTCTAAAACATTAGAAGAAGCCAAGCTTTTTAGGGCTGTAGCTTACCAATAGGTTTTTGGTTTGTTGGTAATGGTCAAGCATCATTTTGTGTGTTTCACGACCAATGCCAGACTCTTTGTAACCACCAAATGCGGCATGTGCTGGGTATGCATGGTAGCAATTTGTCCAAACACGACCAGCCTTGATGCCACGCCCCATGCGATAGGCAACGTTGCCATTACGGCTCCAAACGCCTGAGCCCAGACCAAAAATAGTGTCATTGGCAATGGCAAGTGCGTCCGCTTCATCTTTAAAGGTCGTCACAGCGAGTACTGGGCCAAAAATTTCTTCTTGGAAAACGCGCATTTTGTTATGGCCTTTTAATAGGGTAGGCTTAACATAATAGCCGCCTGCCAATGCGCCATCTAACACATTGCGCTCACCACCAATGAGTAATTCTGCACCTTCTTGCTTACCAATATCCATGTATGCCATGATTTTATTCATCTGATCTTCAGAAGCCTGCGCACCAATCATGGTGTTTGGGTCAAGTGGGTTGCCTTGTTTAATCGCCGCAACACGTGGTAACACGCGTTCCATAAATTTGTCGTAGACAGACTCTTGAATCAAGGCACGTGATGGGCAAGTACAAACTTCACCTTGGTTAAAGGCAAATAGCACCAAACCTTCAATGGCTTTATCAAAAAAGTCATCGTCATATTGGGCAATGTCTTCAAAGAACACGTTAGGCGATTTGCCGCCTAATTCTAGTGTTGCAGGAATGAGATTTGATGCTGCTGCCTGCGCAATCACGCGGCCAGTGGCTGTTGAGCCAGTAAAGGCGATTTTTGCAATACGTTTGCTGTTCGCTAACGGTGCGCCGACTTCACGGCCGTAACCATTCACAATGTTCATCACGCCTGGCGGTAAAATGTCAGCAATGACTTCTGTCATGATTAAAATGCTGATAGGGGTAAATTCAGCGGGTTTCATTACCACGCAATTACCTGCTGCAATTGCGGGGGCGAGTTTCCAGGCCGCCATTAAAATCGGGAAGTTCCAAGGGATAATTTGGCCAATAACGCCGAGAGGCTCATGAAAATGATAAGCCACAGTGGTTTCGTCTAACTCACTGAGCGAGCCTTCTTGCGCGCGTAAACAGCCGGCAAAATAACGGAAATGGTCAATGGCTAACGGAATATCTGCGTTGATAGTTTCACGAATCGGTTTACCGTTATCAATAGTTTCGGCCGTTGCGATTAATTCTAGATTTTGTTCAAGGCGATCAGCCACTTTAAGGAGTAAATTTGCGCGTTCTGCAGGTGCTGTTTTACCCCATTTATCAGCAGCAGCGTGGGCAGCATCTAACGCAAGTTCAACATCTTCAGCACTGGAACGTGCCGCTTTTGTGTAAGGCTTACCCGTAATTGGGGTGATAACATCAAAATATTCACCCTTAACAGGGGCAACCCATTTGCCACCAATAAAATTATCGTATTTGGCTTTGTAAGGGATTTTTACACCAAGGCCTTTTAGTAACTCTAAACTCATGCTAACTCCTCTAGTTTTTCTATCGTTAATATAGTAAATCTACCTGCTAAACCGCACTAAAAAGAAACTTTTTGCTATTATTTAAAACTAGCACAATCGCCCTGTAAGGCTTATAAATACTGGACTCTTGCACACCACAGTTTGAACACAACAATAAACCTAATAGCTGCGCAAATCAAGCCTATAATGCATATAAGACATAAAACATATTTATGCGAATGTACGACATTTTTCAAAGTGACTGTTTAAAGTGGCAGTCTGAAGTAAAAAATCAACAACTGTTTATTTTCACATGCTACTCAAAGTATCGACCAAAACCTTGTTCATTTTAGCTCATAAAACAAAAGCTTTTAAACATCACTAAGTTGAAAAATCATATAATTTACAACATTCTTTTGAAAAATATGTAACAATTGATTTACAAATCGGTTCATTTTTACGATAGGTCATATGTCACAAGCTTTAGCTACATCGTCGATATTTACGCGTGACTTTTGGAGAAAGTTTTCCAACCCCACGTCTGCAACACTAAGTAAATCCATTTTAACTTTTTTGGTGATTGCTGAAAGTTTAGTCTGTATCTTTTGGATATTCACCCTCTCAGGCCTTGGTGAAGGCTATGCGTTAATTGCAGCAGTTCCTTACTTTTACCTAGTTGTTTCATACTTCAGTCTTTTCTTATTTTATCGATTTAAGCGTTTTGAATATTTCACTTTCACGCAACTCGTCATGTTGCTTGTAATGCCGTTTTTTATGCAGTGGGCGATTGGCGGATTTGCAGCCTCCAGTGGCGTGGCAATCTGGGCTATACTTTGCCCAGTGGGTGCGCTGATGATATTGGGCACACGTCAATCAACCCCTTGGTTTTTGCTGTTTTTAGGCTTAGCCTTTGTGTCTTGGAAGCTCAATCCTTACTTTGCTGGCAATGCTATGCCAATACCAACTGGCGTAAAAGATACCTTTTTCTTAATGAATATCACTGGCACGGCATCCATTCTATATGGCGTGTTACGTTATTTTCAGGCACAAAAAGAGCGTGTATTGCATTCACTAGAACTAGAACAAGCGCGCTCAGAAAAGCTCTTGCTGAATATATTGCCAGCACCGATTGCAAAGCGCCTAAAAGACAACGATATGCGCATTGCCGACCATTATGATTCAGTGACGGTGATGTTTGCTGACCTCATTAATTTTACACAAATGTCTGAAAAAATGACGCCAAATCAATTAATTGAATTGCTGTCACAAGTGTTTGTAAAATTTGATGAACTTGCAGAAAAATATCAGGTAGAAAAAATTAAAACCATTGGTGACTCTTACATGGTGATTTCCGGCGCACCTATCGTGTGTAATGATCATGCTGAACGTATTGCAAATATGGCGCTGGAGATGCACGCTGTATTAAAAGAAGTTTCCCAAGCAAACGGTATTAATTTAAATATGCGTATTGGTATCAATACCGGTCCAGTGGTGGCAGGGGTCATTGGCAGTGCAAAATTTAGCTATGATTTATGGGGTGATACAGTCAATATGGCAAGCCGTATGGAAAGCACAGGCTTACTTGGAGAAATTCAAGTATCTGAAGAAACGCAGCGCCTATTACAAAAAAATTACGAATTTACTGCAAGAACAGGTGTTGAAGTGAAGGGTAAAGGCATTTTGGATACGTTCATACTTCGCCATCAAAAAAATAATCTATAAAAATTTGTTGCGACAACGCATCAATTAAATGACTTACCCTCAGCATATTGTAATGATATGTTTTATAATGCGTCCGGTTCTAGAAATCTTTAACCTGTGAAGCAAAAGTAATTAAAGTTTTTGATTAATTGCCAAATTTTTAATTTGGCAATTAAGTTTTTAACTGAGCAAGTTTCCAGCAACAAAATATCGGAAGGGTGGATGAGCGGTTTAAGTCGCACGCCTGGAAAGCGTGTTTAGGTGAATAACTTAACGCGGGTTCGAATCCCGCCCCTTCCGCCAGCGGTTCATTCAACTAGTTTTATTCAGGTTTAATAAACCCAATAAATGCAACTGGTAATAGCATTATTTATTCTATGGTGAAATTAGCTTCTCTAAAATTTCATTTTGTCTAGTTAGGCGTTCGAAGGTTTACGGGTTTTTTCCAATATGATTGCTGATAGTTCTTCTACAGAACGACTGGTTGAGTCAGCCCATGTGATACCTGCGTTACGCATTAAGTTTTCAGCCGTGGCAATTTCTTTTTTGCAGTTATCTAATGAGGCATAAAAACTGCCGGCGCGACGTTCGTTGCGCACGGCGTGCAAACGCTCGGGTTTGATGGTGAGGCCAAAAATTTTATCTAGATGTTTATGTAAAACAGCGGGTAGGGTGCCGCGTTCGAAGTCTTCTGGTATTAGCGGATAGTTGGCCGCTTTAATGCCAAACTGCATGGCGAGATAAACACTGGTAGGTGTTTTACCGCAACGTGATACGCCGATGAGTATCACTTGTGCTTCTTCTAGGCCAGAATTCGTCATGCCGTCATCGTGGTTGAGTGTGAAGTTGACGGCTTCCATACGGTCGTTATATTTGGTGCCCATCACGCTGTGGGCAATACCCGCGCCAGTCAGAGGTTTTTGCTTTAACTCAACCCCAAGTGGGTCAATAAACGTGTTAAACAGGTCGATAAAATAAGCATCAGATTTTTTAATCGAATTTCTTAATTCCATATCACCAAGTGACATGATAACAACAGGGCGATTTGCATCTTCTTCTGCGGCATGCAAAATAGCGTCTTGCGCTAGTTTGATTTTATCAAGCGTGTCAGTAAAGGGAAGTCGCACTTGGGTAAAATTGGTGCTTGGAAAATGCTCCAGCAATTTACCCAAGGCGCCAGCAGTGATGCCAGTACCATCAGATATAAAAAATACGGTACGTTTTTGCATTGCGACTTTTCCTTAACGAATACGCTTATGACTCATTTATCAGGTTGCGATTTATGACTTTTTAGTCAGTCTTTGCCAAGTGGCGACCACTGTGTCAGGGTTGAGCGACACGGATTGGATGCCTTCAGCCACTAACCACTCTGCAAAATCTGGGTGGTCTGATGGGCCTTGACCACAAATGCCTACATATTTGCCTAGGCGGTTACAGGTGCTAATGGCCATTTTCAGCAATACTTTGACGGCATCGTTGCGTTCATCAAAACCATCCGCCAAAATACCAGAGTCACGGTCCATGCCTAAGGTGAGTTGGGTTAGGTCGTTTGAGCCGATTGAGAAGCCATCAAAATAGTGCAAGAATTCTTCCGCTAACAGCGCATTAGAAGGAATTTCGCACATCATGATGAGGCGTAATCCGTTTTGACCACGTTTAAGGCCATTCGCTGCCATGATGTCGGTTACCGCCTTGGCTTCATCTATTGTACGCACGAATGGAAGCATCAATTCCACATTGGTTAAGCCCATTTCATCGCGCACTTTTTTCATGGCGGCGCATTCCATTGCGAAGCACTCTTTGAAGTCTTCTGCCATGTAACGTGCGGCACCGCGGAAGCCTATCATTGGATTTTCTTCATCTGGCTCGTAGATTTCACCACCAACCAATTTTTTGTACTCGTTCGATTTAAAGTCTGAAGTACGCACAATCACCGGTTTTGGATAAAATGCAGCTGCAATCGTGGCCACGCCTTCAGCGACTTTATCAATGTAGAACTGTTTAGGGCTAGCGTAACCACGTGCACGGTTCTGAATAATGGTTTTAATCGCGGTTGGCATGGCCTCAGCATTTAAAATCGCTTTCGGGTGAATGCCGACCATGTTATTAATTACGAATTCCAAACGCGCCAACCCTACGCCGTCATTTGGCGTTTTGGCAAAGCCAAAGGCCATGTCAGGATTACCTACGTTCATCATGATTTTGCATGG
>Ga0116177_10002986_pt1 | contig 12407 bp, 12 predicted proteins | sample AD_STIC10_MetaG_FD_89750 | JGI IMG/M metagenome (GOLD analysis project Ga0116177, IMG submission 89750) | Active sludge microbial communities of municipal wastewater-treating anaerobic digesters from USA - AD_STIC10_MetaG | ecosystem: Engineered > Bioreactor > Anaerobic > Digestate | place: USA...
CTAATTCCGTTTCACATTCAGGTAAATCGAATGGTGCGCGGTTAGTCTCTGCAAATGCGCAAATAATAAATATCAAAAATCCAAAAGGCTGATAGATCACATTCCAGTGACCACCGGCTTGTTGTTCTGCAATTTCCCGAACACTCAATGTCCCCGTCATCATAACAAGTGCAATTATAGAAAGTCCCATTGCAATTTCATAACTGATCATCTGTGAAGAAGCGCGTAGTGCACCAAGCAATGAATATTTATTATTCGAAGCCCAACCGCCAATCATAATTCCATAAACACCGATTGACACAACACCAAAAATGTAAAGTATTCCAATATTCACATCTGTTGCCTGAATTGGATAAAAATTCCCGCCGATCGTTAACCCTTTTCCCCATGGAATTACTGCACTCGTCATGCAGGCCGTCATCATTGCTAAACTCGGACCGAGTATGAAAAGAAATTTATTCGACACATTTGGAATGATCTCTTCTTTCATGAACATCTTCACTCCATCTGCCATAGGCTGTAAAATGCCAAAAGGGCCTGCGCGATTCGGACCAAGGCGATCCTGCATAAAGGCAGCCACTTTCCGTTCTGCATACGTAGAGTACATTGCAACTACCAGCGAGATCAGAAAGACTGATACGATGATTATTATTTTTATGAGGAGGTAGGTGGACATTCGTTTCTTGTTTATCGTTTTTCGTTTTTCGTTTATCGTCATTCGATACACGAAAGACGATAAACGATAAACGAAACAGCAATTAATTATTATGCATTTCTTTTCCGCCGACTAAATTCTGGACAACGTTCACATCATTCAGCAATGGCTTGTGGGCTGGTTCTTCAAGAGTGTAATGATTTTGTGAAATGACAGAATGACGATCCAGATTTGCAGGGCCGTCGATCTTCCAATCACTTGTTGCTTTCTTTTCGAAACGGCAGTCGTTACAGATCCAATCTTTCACTTCACCGTATTTATCTTTTCTTCCTGTGACACGATACACTTCTTCGCCTTTCAACCACAGTGTAACTTTTCCTGCACACTTCGGACAATCACGATGTGCATCGACAGGATTAGCAAACCACACACGACTTTTGAAACGGAATGTACGATCAGTCAATGCACCAACCGGACAAACATCGATCATGTTTCCCGAGAAATCATTTTCAACTACATTCTGAATATATGTACTGATCTCAGAAACATCTCCACGATTCATGACTCCATGAACACGCTTGTCTGTGATCTGATCAGCCACTTTCACACAACGATAACACAAAATGCATCGCGTCATGTGTAATTTTATTTTCGAACCGATATCTATTTTTTCAAATGTTCGGCGGGAGAATTCATAACGTGTTTTTGCAAGTCCGTGCTCGTAAGCTAAATCTTGTAGATGACATTCTCCGGCTTGATCACAGATCGGACAATCTAGCGGATGGTTGATCAACAAAAACTCAACTACACCAGCACGCGCTTCCATCAAATCAGGTGAAGTTATATTCTGCACTTCCATTCCATCCATTACCGTTGTTCTACAAGAAGCAACAGGTTTAGGCATTGGGCGAGGGTCTTTTTCGGAACCTTTGGTTACTTTTACGATGCAAGTACGGCAGTAGCCGCCACTTGTCTTTAATGAAGTATAATAGCACATCGCCGGCGGAACAATTTCCCCTCCAATTAAACGAGCAGCGTTAAGTATCGTTGTACCATCCGGCACTTCAATACTCTTTCCATCAATTGTTACTTTTGCCATAATGGGCTAATCTTTTTTGTTTTAATAAACTGCACTACTTACTAATCTTTTCGGGTCAACGACTTTCTTCGAATTCCTAACATGATCTTCGAATTCAGCTCTGAAATGTCTGATCGCACTAGCCACTGGCCATGCGGCAGCATCACCTAGCGGACAAATCGTCTTCCCTTCTATCTTCGATTGAATGTCCCATAGTAAATCAACATCACTCAATGATCCATGTCCGTCGATGATTTTATGCAACACTTTTTCCATCCATCCTGTTCCTTCACGACATGGCGAACATTGTCCGCAGCTTTCGTGGTGATAGAAACGAGTGAAGTTCCAAAGATTTTTTACGATGCTGGTTGTCTCATCCATTACGATGAAGCCACCTGAACCAAGCATTGTTCCTGTTGCAAATCCGCCGTCAGCAAGTGATTCGTATGACATCAATCTTGGTTCACCGTTTGCTGTTTTCAAGATCAAGTCTGCAGGAAGAATTGGAACAGAAGAACCACCGGCTACAACTGCCTTCAATTTCTTTCCATTTTTAATTCCACCACACCACTCATCGCTGTAAATAAAATCTTCAACGGTAATTCCCATTTCAATTTCATATACACCGGGCTTATTGATGTGACCACTGGCAGAAATTAGTTTCGTGCCTGTGCTTTTTCCAATACCAACTTTTGCATATTCATCGCCACCATTGTTGATGATAGGAACAACTGCAGCAATTGTCTCGACATTATTTACAACCGTCGGACAACCATAAAGTCCGGCTATTGCAGGGAATGGAGGTTTGATCCGTGGATTACCACGCTTACCTTCCAGTGATTCAAGTAAAGCTGTTTCTTCTCCGCATATGTATGCACCTGCTCCAACTTGAACATACAAGTCAAGAGAATAATCGCTTCCTAATATATTTTTTCCAAGCCAACCGTTAGCATAAGCCTCTTCGATCGCTTGCTCTAAAATTCTTGCAACATAAAAATATTCACCACGGATGTAGATGTATGATGTTTTCGCACCGAGTGCAAAACTTGATGTTATCATTCCTTCGATCAATAGATGAGGAATGCGTTCCATCAGGTAACGATCTTTGAAAGTTCCCGGCTCAGATTCATCGGCATTACAAACTATGTAACGCGCAACACCTTCAGGTTTTGCAAGGAAACTCCATTTCATTCCGGTAGGAAATCCTGCTCCACCTCGACCACGCAATCCGGATTTCTTTACTTCTTCGACAATGGCTTCAGGCGTCATTGTCTTGATCGCTTTTTCTACAGAAGCATAACCGCCATTTTTACGATAAACTTCGTAAGTATTAATACCCGGAATGTGATCGTTATTTAAAAGTAGTTTCTTTCCCATACTTAATTTCTTGCCTCCGCTTTATCAGTGTATGTTTTACGCTTTCCGTCTGCACGAAATCTTTCTACCAATGAATCTACTTTATCAAGACTTAAATTTTCGTAATAGTCTGCTCCTACCTGCATCATCGGTGCTGTACCGCATGAACCTAAACATTCAACAGATTTCAAAGTGAACATTCCATCTGAAGTTGTTTGTCCGGTTTTGATGTTCAACTTTTTCTCCAAATGAGAAATTACATCTTCAGCACCTAACAACCAGCATGAACTTGTTCTGCAAACTTCTATCACACATTTTCCAACAGGCTTCATGTTGAACATTGAATAGAATGATGCAACTTCATAAACTTCTACTGGAAGAATTCCAATTACAGAAGCAACATAATCCATCGTCTCACTACTCAACCATCCATCAAATTCCGCCTGAGCGATATGCAGAATTGGAATCAATGCTGATTTTTGTTTTCCTTCAGGATAACGCTTCATCATTCTCTGTACAAGAGCAAGCGATTCGTCACTGAATTTTATTTCTTTACCGTTATTCATTTTTCTTCGGTCAAAATATTTTTTCGATCAGGCGTCTAATTCGCCTGCAATTACATTCATAGAACTCATTGTCAAAATTGCATCACTTAAGAATGCACCTTTGATCATTTCTCGATAAGCTTGGTAATAGATATAACAAGGACGACGGAAATGTAATCTGAAAGGTTGGCGACCGCCATCACTAATCAGATAGAAACCTAATTCACCATTACCACCTTCAACACAATGATATACTTCCCCTTTTGGAACATCAGTTTCTCCCATTACAATTTTGAAATGGTAGATCAATGCTTCCATGTTATTGTAAACATCTTCTTTCGGAGGCAAATAGAATGATGGAATATCAGCATGGAAAGAAGTTTTGTCTTGCAACTTTTCTATTTTTTCCATTGCTTGTCGTATGATTGACATGCTCTGATACATTTCTTCTTCACGAACCATGAATCGATCATATGTATCACCATTTTTTCCGATTGGAATTTCAAATTCGAAATCCTGATAAGACGAATACGGATTCATTACACGAACATCGTAATCCACTCCGGCAGCACGAAGATTCGGACCACTGAAACTATAATTCAATGCACGCTCTGCTGAAATTGGTCCGCAACCAATGGTGCGATCCATAAATATTCTGTTACGCACTAAAAGTTTTTCAAATTCTTTTAGTCCTGCAGGAAGGTCGGTAACTAGTTTTTTTATTTTACGCCATGCAGTTTCATTGAAGTCTCTTTCGAAACCACCAATGCGACCTATGTTTGTTGTTAAACGAGCACCACAGATCTCTTCGTAAATTTCATAAATGTCTTCACGCCACTGAAAAACATAAAGAAAACCTGTCATTGCACCGGTATCAACTCCGATCACACTATTGCAAACAAGATGATCGGCAATTCGAGCAAGTTCCATGATGATGACACGCATGTACTCTACACGTTTCGGCAATTCCGCACCGATCAGTTTTTCAACTGTCATGTGCCAGCCCATATTATTGATCGGCGACGAACAATAGTTCAAGCGATCAGTAAGTGGTGTTACCTGATAAAACGGTTTATGCTCTGCCAATTTTTCAAAAGCACGATGGATATATCCAATCGTTGGTTCAGAATCAACAATGATCTCACCATCCATTGTCAACACGTTCTGAAAGATACCGTGTGTTGCCGGATGTGTCGGTCCAAGATTAAGCGTTGTGTATTGCTTATTGTCCTCTTGTATCGCTGGTTTTGATTTCATTTTATATTTTTTGATTGTGATGATCAGTGAAGATCACACATCATTCTACTAATTAAGTTTTTTATACCCTGATCTGTCACGACCAAACATTGTATCGTCTTTGTCGTAACGTGTAAGATCTTCGACAGGGTATTCTTTTCTCATTGGATGATAATCCATGTCTTCAACGTTGAGGATCCGAGTCATTTTCGGATGACCTTTGAAACGAATTCCATAGAAGTCGAATGCTTCGCGTTCCATCCAATTCGCTGACGAGAAAATTGGAATCAATGAATCGAATTGAAGATCGTTCAATGTTGTACTTGCTTTGAAACGAATACGAAGATTGAAGACCAGACTATGAAGTTGATACATCATAGTAAAAGGTTTCGGTTGATCAGGAGTATGAACTCCGCAAGCTGTTGTCAGATAACGAAATTGAAACCGTTCATCATCATACAGAAAACGAAAAAGAGAAACGAGAATACTTTTATCGATTGTAATAACTGTAAAATCGTACTGTTGCTCCTTACTTAAAATTGCATCACCGAATTTTTCATTGATGGCTTCTGCAACTTGATCTATTGTGGGCTTATCCATGATTAATTATTCTATTCCGTAAGAAGCTAAGAGCTGTTTGTATTCAGGAGAATTTCTGCGACGCAATGATTCATTTTGAATCAATGTCTGAATGCTCATCACTCCTTCAAGAATTTGTTCGGGACGAGGAGGACAACCGGGAACATAAACATCAACAGGAATGATATGATCGATTCCTTGAAGTACAGAATACGAATCGAAAATTCCGCCGCTCGATGCACATGCTCCAACAGACAATACCCAACGTGGTTCAGCCATTTGTTCATACACCTGACGAAGAACCGGTCCCATTTTTTTTGCAATCGTTCCCATTACCATTAACAGATCCGCTTGACGAGGAGAGAAACTTAAACGCTCTGATCCGAATCGTGCTAGATCGTATGTTGATGCCATTGTTGCCATAAATTCAATTCCGCAACAACTTGTTGCAAACGGCAATGGCCAGATTGAATTTTTTCTAGCTAATCCAACGACGTGATCAAGTTTCGTTGCAAAAAATCCCGGGCCTTCAAAGCCTGCAGGAGCTTGTACGATGTTGACATTGGATGCTGATTGTATATCTTTCATTATGCTAACTTTCTTAAAACTATTCCCACTTCAATGCGCCTTTTCTGATGATGTAGAAAAACCCGGTTAGAAGTAAGGCCATGAACAATAACATTTCCAACAATCCTGTAATGCCAAGAGTTTTGAAATTCACTGCCCAGGGATACATAAATATGACCTCAACATCGAATAAAACAAAGAGAATTGCGACAAGGAAGTATTTGATTGAGAAGGGGATACGGGCATTTCCTTGTGGTTCAATACCACATTCGAAGGTCTCCAATTTTACCTTTGATTTTCGCTTGGGTCCCAGTAAATGAGTTGCGACCATTGTAGTGACAACGAACCCTGCGGCTACTAAGAATTGAATAAATATTGGAAAGAAGTCGGAGGTTTGACTGGAAGTGCCCATTTTTGATGAAATTCAGATGTTTTTATCTGAATAACTGGCAAATTTAAGGTTTTTTGGTTCTGAAATCTTTTAAATGTGGCTTTTTTTTGTCACTCATACAGGTTAGTTTAAAAGAAAATAAGAGGAAGCTATAAACTACTACTTATTAACAACTTAACAAAAATTCTTATTCGACATTTACAGTTAACATCAATTTCTTTTCACGAAGATTTTACTAATCAGATGCAGGGAAGGCGTATATTATAGATAGTAGAAATAATATAATCCATTAGGATAAAATATCTATTGTTCAGATGTGATTATTTATTCCTTATGTTTTTCCTTTTCTGCTTTTGCAATCAAAAGGTTTTTTCGAAATGATTCTTTTTCTTCATTTCCCGGATATGAAACTTCAAAAGTTTCTAAGTCCATTTCAAATGGAAGTATTAAAGCATCTGATGTTATTTCTTCAACATAACCGAAAACTTTCTGGTCATTGCAGCTATTCATATGTACACCATCTACGTCTGATGGATAAATAAAATGTGCGGGTTCAATTATTTTAATCAAATCACAACCCTTAAAAACGTAAATCCATTTAAAATCAGAATATAAAATGTAATTAAATTTTTCACAATAAAGTACGCTCATGATACTCTGATTATCATCAACGCACACAATTAATTCTTTCATTGTTAAATTCAGAAGATAACCATATCCGCTTGCTAAAATGAAAGCCGTTTTATTATCTCGATCTATTATAATTTGATCATCTCCTTTTTCATATCCTTTGCAAAATGATGCGATCCATTTATTTTCATCAGTCTCTTCGAATTCAATCAAAATATTATACGATGAAAATTTTCCGAAATGAATCACATTCTTTGTTTCTGATGATGATATTTCATGTAAAATTTTTGCATTCATAGTCTCCAATAATAAAATCTATCCAAGGTATTTCTTTACAATATAAGTCTCCTCATCGAAGAAATAATAAATACATTTTCATTTTTTTTCGCATTTGTAAAGGCCAAAATAGATTACTTCCCTATAGTCATTTTTTTTCTAGTTATTGATTTACAATATTATATGAATGTTAAAGCTGCATTTTTAAATTAAACACTTGTTTAACTTAAACGTTTGTTTAATTTTGCCCCCAAAATAATGCAAAACTAGAATGGCAGAATTAACAGTCAGTAAAAGAAAGAAAGAACGGATCCTAGAAGTATCGGAAGAACTGTTTGCAGAGTTTGGCTATGATCGAACTTCTGTGAGAATGATTGCACTAAAGGCAAACATCAACATTGCAATGATCTCCTACTATTTCGGCTCGAAGGAATTACTTTTCACTGAATTGGTAGAATATCGTGCATTGAGTTTTCGCCTACGGTTACAGGATATTCAAAAGGAGATTGAAGATCCAATGAAACAAATTGAAATGATGATCGATGGTTACGTCGATAAAGTTTTTGTCAATCACCGTTTTCACAAAATTCTGCATCGACAAATTTCATTACAGAATTCTTCTGAATTGAATGTACAGATCCAATCGATTCTAATGAAGAATATCAACGAAGTAAAAAACATCATTGAATCAGGCATAAAGAAAAAAGTGTTTCGCCAGGTTGATGTGGAATTTTTAATCATCACGTTTTTTGGAACTGTCTCGCAATTTTCTAATTCAAGTGGATTATCACTTAGCCTTCTTAATCTTGATCAGGGAATGCATTTAACGCAGATTCCGGAAATGAAAAGCAGGATGAAAAAATACCTGACTGAGCTTTTTGCAAAGTACCTACTTATAACTAATAATTAATAACGAAAAGTGAATAATTACATCGATTAAGAAGCGGTGCTACTTACCACTCACCAATTACAAATTACCTTTTACCACTTTACCACTCACCAAAATAAAAAATGGAAACTCCAGAACCAAAAAAGAAAAAGAAAATCGTACCGATCATATTAGTATTGGTCGTCGGACTGATCTTATTTTATGTATTTAACAAGATCACTTATGCTCGTCATCATGAGGATACGGATGATGCGCAAATTGACAATGATATCAATCCGGTGATGGCAAGAATTACCGGTTATGTTGATCAAATTCGATTTGAGGACAATCAACTTGTACATAAAGGCGACACACTTGTTTTGCTGGATGACCGTGACCTACAGATCAGAGTTGAACAAGCAGAAGCTGCTTTGGAAAATGCAAAAGCAGGCGTAACAGTTGCTGAAGCAAATGTGAGTTCAGCCATAGCCAACTTTGAAACTGCTAAATCGACGTCGGAAGCAAGTCGTATTCGTGTTTGGAAGGCAACAACTGATTACACTCGTTATGAAAATCTGTTAAAGGATAAAGCCATTGCACAACAAAAGTTTGATGTAGCAAAAGCAGAAAAGGAATCAGCAGAAGCAGGGCAAGTAATTGCACAACATCAACAAGCGGCAGCAAGCGCTATGGTCGAGGCAGCGAAAAAACAAATTTCTGTGGCAAATGCAAATGTGACACTGAAGCACGCAGATCTTGATTATGCAAAACTCCAATTGTCGTACGCTACTATTATTGCGCCGGCATCAGGACTTGCTTCTAAAAAAAGCATTCAACCCGGACAACTTGTGAATGCAGGTGCAAATCTTTTTGCCATTGTGTCTAACAACAGCGTTTATGTTGTTGCCAATTTCAAAGAAACACAACTTGAACAAATGCAAATAGGAAATTCCGTCGAAGTTATTGTGGATGCCTATCCAAACACCAAATTGGAAGGCACTATTGATAATTTCTCTGCGGCAACAGGAGCAAAATTTTCTCTTCTCCCACCCGACAATGCAACAGGAAACTTTGTGAAAGTAATCCAAAGGGTACCGGTTAAAATTATTTTGAAAAATTCAGAAGCGCTGAAGGATAAGTTGAGGCCGGGGATGTCGGTGAAGGTGTCTGTGAAGGTAAGCTGATTCAAAGTTAAAAGTATTTCAGAAAAATAAATCGCTGCCCAAAGTAAAAAATAAATTACCAATAAATTATCAAAAGCTCTAGGTTCAAGGCCAACTTTGAACTTTGAACTCAGAACTTTGAACTCAAAAAAAATGCCCGAACAAGGTTTCAATAAATGGATCATCACGTTCACCGTGATCATGGCGTCGTTGCTGGAGTTGATCGATACAACTGTGGTCAACGTTTCTATGCCGCAGATCATGGGGAATTTGGGGGCGACGTTAGAGGATGTCGGTTGGCTTGTGACTGCATATGCTGTTGCCAACGTAATTATTCTTCCAATGTCAGGATGGCTTTCTGCGAAATTCGGAAGGAAAAATTACTTCATTTTTTCAATTGTACTCTTTACTGTCGCTTCATTCTTTTGTGGTAATGCAGATAATATCTGGGAACTTGTCATCTTCCGTTTCATTCAGGGAATTGGTGGTGGTGCTTTGCTTGGAACATCACAATCAATTTTAGTAGAGACATGGCCGAAAGAACAATTAGGAATGGCTACTGCAATGTTTGGACTCGGAGTAGTTGTCGGTCCGACTTTAGGCCCAACTCTTGGCGGGTACATCACAGATCATTTTTCTTGGCCGTGGATCTTTTACGTGAACATTCCACTAGGGGTAATTGCTGTTCTATTAAGTATGGCTTACATCAAAGATTCAAAAGTCGTTCAGAAGATAGGAGCCGTCGATTGGGCCGGAATATTTTTTCTAATCCTTGGAGTTGGTTCACTTCAGGTTGTATTGGAAAAAGGTGAAGGCGAAGATTGGTTTCAAACGCCATACATTTCTGTATTGACTGCATTATCCGTTATTGGAATTGCATTATTTATCTGGCGAGAATTAACTGCTGAACATCCGATTGTTAATCTCCGCATTCTGAAAAATCGTGAATTGTCCATCGGAATGTTCACGACATTCATTCTTGGCTTCGGATTATTCGGATCGGTATTCGTGTTTCCAATCTTCTGCCAAAATTTACTTGGCTTTACGGCTCAACAAACAGGAGAACTTTTAATCCCCGGCGGTCTGGCAACTATATTCATGATGCCAATGGTAGGTAAATTGTTGCAGAGAAAAGTTCCACCCCAGATCATGGCAACCGGAGGATTCATTCTCTTCTTTATTTTTACGTATCTAATGTCAAACTCAAGTTTGTCGTCAGGAGAAAGCGATTTTTATCTGCCCTTGATCATTCGCGGAATGGGCTTAAGTTTATTGTTTGTCCCTTTGACAACACTTGCACTTGGCTCATTAAAACCTGAAAACATTGCGCAAGGAACAGGACTGAATAATATGATGCGACAACTGGGTGGTTCATTCGGTGTTGCTCTTGTAACAACATTTATCCATTTACGTCAGGCGCATCATCGCAGCGATCTTATCGAGCACATCAATCCATACAATCCTGCATTCAACGAACGCTTCCAGGCATACTATCACAACTTTCTTTCAAAAGGATTTGATCCTGCGAAAGCGGAACAACTAACTTACAAAGCAATTGACCTAACAGTTGTAAAGCAAACGTATTTGATGACGTATATGGATGCTTTTTGGTTCATTGGGGTGTTTTTCATTACTTGTATTCCGCTGCTATATCTTCAAAGATTTAACAGGAGTGCGAAGATTTCTGCTGCGGATGTGCATTAAAAAGGAAAGCCGGTCAATTCAGACCGGCTTTTTTGAACCTACTAACTTTATTCACAAAAAAATATTCACTCTTATAATTTCGAAATCTCCCCACTCCCAATGATCTTCGAAGAAATTTTTCCCGGCTCCTGTACGTAATGCACATTCCCGCTTCCCGTGATCGTTACATTCAGATCATTTTTTACATCAACTGTACTTGTTCCACTTCCACTGATCGCAACTGCACTTGAAAAACAATTCAGTTCATGTGCATTGATGTTTCCGCTTCCGCTAATACGATAATCTGTTTCTGCTGAACTGCCATTGAGAACCAAATTTCCTGAACCTGACAGATTTGCTTTCAGCGATTTACTGTTCACCATCACTCTGATATCGCCTGAACCTGATAATTTAATATTCATGAAATCACATAGAAACTGACTGCGTGTTACTATATTTCCTGAACCCGTAAGCTCGAGAAGACAAAGATCTTTTACGGTAATATAAATTGTAACCGGCTTTGTGTATTTGATATTGTCTTCGTCATCGATTACCAGCGAATTGTTTTTTACTGTCGTGTTAATTTTTCCGAGGAGATTATCTTCTGCCTCAACACGAACTTCCTGAACATCGCCTTGTGTTACATATACATTTGCTGCACTTTTTAATTCAATACCGCTGAATGATTCTAACGGGCGGACTTCTGATGTTGTTCTTCCTGAACCTTCTGTTCGACAACCGTATGAAGTTGTAGTTAGGAAAAGGATTGATGCTAGTATTAAAAGATTTGTTTTCATTTTGATTTAATTGTGTGATTTAACTATTTAGTAAATTTATACTTTATGAGAGATTAGAAGCCAATAAATGTTATTCCCACATTAACAGGATATAGAACCGGACCTTCGTTGTTTTTAAAGAGTGTTGATGCATAGTATTCTCCGTAGACATTAAATCGGCCGTATCCAATTGCTGCTCTGAAACCATAACGGAACGGATTTACATTGTGATTACTGAAATCTTTCGCTTTACTGGTCTCACCCGCAACTTCTACTTTTTGTTTTGTATGTGAACCAACCAGTAATCCAACCATACCTCCTACTCCAATATGAAATGCATTTTTAGTATTTCTGCTTGTGAAGACTTCAAACATTAATGGAGCCATTAGATACGTTGTTACCAATTTGCTTTTAATGTGAGCAACCCCGGGAGTTGTGTCATGATACGCTGTTGTGTAATCGCTTTTTGTAAGGAGAATATCGTTATCGAAGCGATAATTGTTCCATGTAAACCCAAGGCCTGTAAAGAACCAGACGTTACTATGTCCAAGTTCAATATTCTTTTGTAAAATGTTTAGTCCAACACTGATTGACTTCTCAACAC
>Ga0116177_10002988_pt1 | contig 12402 bp, 9 predicted proteins | sample AD_STIC10_MetaG_FD_89750 | JGI IMG/M metagenome (GOLD analysis project Ga0116177, IMG submission 89750) | Active sludge microbial communities of municipal wastewater-treating anaerobic digesters from USA - AD_STIC10_MetaG | ecosystem: Engineered > Bioreactor > Anaerobic > Digestate | place: USA...
CCACCGAAAAAACCGGCTGTGTATACATTTCCACTATTATCAAGTGAAATGCATTTACCTTCTTTATAGTAATCCCCAGTGAATTGTTTTACCCAAACTAATGCAGGGTCAACTGCCTCACAATAAGTACTTGCAAAAAATAAAAGGACTAGAAGCAATTTTGTCATAGAAACTAAATTAAGATACAACAAATGGTTAGTCAAATGTACTTTTATTAATTACTCAAACAAGTGCAATTAGAATAGTTTCATTTTTCAGTGGGCGAATTTGCATATGAAGAAGGTAATAGTACAATCATCAGGCTAATTGACAAGTTTAATAACTAAATTTAGTAGATTAAAATAGGAAACGCTGAGAACGATCCCGATAGCTATCGGGACACAAGAAGACCACCGAATTCCGACGTGCTTTCCTAAGAAGCAAGATCGAATTACAATTTACTAATAACGAAAATAAATTCGCACTGATTAAATTCCCTTCTACCTATCCTTTTCAATCATTTACAAAACAACTGAATTTAGAACTGAAGTGATTGGTACTTTCAAGGTCACTAACCTTTACTTGTTTTATTATGACCTCTCTTCCTCATAAACATGTATTTTTTGACAACCTTGATGGTTTACGTTTCTTGTCATTCTTCTATGTTTTTATAGCTCACTCCTTTCCTACAGATGACCCTGCTATTTATAATTCACTTTGGTACAGAATTATCAAAGGAAAAATGTTCTTAGATGGCGAACCGGGAGTCAGTTTCTTTTTTGTGCTCAGCGGCTTTCTGATCACCTATCTTCTACTAAAAGAAAAAGAGTTCACTCAAAAGATCAATCTGAAAGCATTTTACATTCGAAGAATTCTACGAATTTGGCCGCTTTACTATTTCTCTGTTTTCTTCGGCTTTGCGATTTTCCCTTATCTGAAAGAATTTTTTGGTGGCGTATCTAATGAAAACGCCAACGTCTTACTAAGTTCTGTATTCCTCAATAATTTTGATCGCATGATTAACGGCCTGCCTGACTCTTCCGTTCTTTCAGTACTTTGGAGCGTTGCAATTGAAGAACAATTCTATCTTATCTGGCCACTTCTATTTTTACTGGTGCCACAAAAATACTATTCATTTATTTTCATTTTCATCATAGAGATCTCTTTACTCTATCGAATCTCAAATATTGGTGGACACATTGACATAAATTCACTTGGAGTAATTTCTGATATGGCTATTGGTGGTTTGGGTGCATGGCTGATCAGCAGAAAAAATAACTTTCATCGATTCATAGAGAATTGTCATCCGATGATAAATCTAATTCCATATTTCTCTGTTCTGTTATACATCTTATTTAAAGATCAACTTTTATCATCTCCTTTGCTCATAGTTCACAGGAGATTAATACTTGGGTTTCTATTTATTTGGATCATCCTTGAACAAAACTACAGTTTAAGATCATACTTTAAAATCGGTCATTTTAAAATAGTAAGTCGCCTTGGTAAATACACCTATGGACTTTATTGCCTTCACACTATTGCACTACTCATTACAATTACAACTTTAAAGCACTTCAATCTGCATACAGAATCATGGCATTTTTGGTTTTTAGAATTTCCAATTGCCTTGACCATAAGTGTGTATTTAAGTTATATTAGTTACCATAAATTTGAATCTTACTTTTTGAAATTAAAAGTGAAATTCAGTTGACAAAAAGAATACCGAAATATTACTTTACAATCACTGAGTCCGGAATAAACTCCAACGAAACAGAATTCATACAAAACCTTTTGTATGTCGGCGGTGGTCCATCATCGAAAATATGTCCGAGATGCGAATCACAGCGCGAACAAAGAACTTCTGTGCGTTCCATTCCGTAGGATTTGTCAACCTTATACGTCACACTATTTTTTCTTGTAGCCTCAAAAAAACTTGGCCAGCCGCAATTACTTTCAAATTTGGAATCAGATCTGAAAAGAATATTCCCGCATACAGCGCAGTGATAGGTTCCAATTGGATTCTTATCCCAGTACTTCCCGGTAAATGCTCTTTCTGTTCCGTTCTCACGAGCTACATTGTAAAGTTCCGCCGGCAAAATTTTCTTCCATTCCTGATCGCTTACATTCAGATGCGTCGTGTCTGTAAATGAAAAATATGGATTCTTGTCTTGCACCTGATCCGGTTTATTCTGTGCAGTACAGGAAAGCCAAAAAAATGTAAATGAAATAAGAAGTGCGCGCATCTTTTCTTTGTTTAATTGTTTACCAAAGATAGTTAATTAAGGTGGACACATAAAAAAAGCTGAAGAGTTAACATCTTCAGCTTTTTAAACACAGTATAATTTTATCTTAATGCTTTAGTATTCTTGTTTTAGAAACGGCAATATCTGTTTTCACTTCAACCATATAAACTCCGGCAGGCAAAACAGACATGTCGACTTTTCCTGTTCCGATAACCATTTCGTTTGTGAGCATCAATTTACCACCGATGTCAAACAGGCTGATAGAGGCAGCTCTTCCTAATCGATTTTCGTATGTCATGAAATCCTTCACCGGATTCGGATAAAAGGATACAAGTCCTTCTATCCCGTGTTCAGCAATGCCTGTATTTGTTACCACAATTGTATCGGTTGCGCTACAACCTAAGCTATTCGTTACTTCAACAACATAAGTTCCGTTTTGAGTTGTGATATACAGATTATCAATGGCTCCACTTATGGACGCACCATTCAGATACCACTGCAACGTTGCGCTTGGATCACTGACATTGGCAAATAACGAGTCGATGTTTTGGGTGATGTTTGGCGTAGATGATAAAATACCATACTTTTTAAGCACCATACTACCACCATTAAATGCAGAAGATGTTCCTACAATGAATTCTTCATTACTCAACGCAAAACCTATGTCTGCTTTTTCTGAACTTGGAGCCGGAAACTGAAATGAATTACTACCATCTAACGAAAACAAAGGGTCAGATATTCCGTCTGAGGTAAATTTGTAAAACTGCGTTGGTATTCCATTTTGACCATATCCTATAACAAACGAATTATCAGGAAAACTTGAAAGGTACTCAAGTCTCACATCAGCTCCGGTAACCATTGTATAGCCGTTAACACCAAAAGTCGAATCCAAAGAACCATTAGTAAGATATCTTGCAAGAATAATATCGTTTCCAGATATAGCCTGAGCAGTAACCACCTTGTCGTCACTCTGAAGTATCAATAGAGGGGCGTCAGAGCCAATTACGAAACTGTTATCTTTATAAAAACCATTTGATCCATAGGTACTATCAATCAAACCCAGCGTATCATAACATAAAAATGTAGCATTTTTATCGTTATTGATTCCTGAATAAGCTGCTGCTGTAGAAATAATTTTCCCGTCACTTCTTAACACACTTCTTGAATTATAGAAAAAATTTATTCCGGGAGGAGTTGGATATGAGATATTTCCACCACTTCCAAATGCTGCATCGGCAAAGCCAAGGCTATCGAAGCGCATCAAGAACAAACCGTTTGTGCACAGAAACTTACCACTGTCTAATGGATAAACGGATGTGAAGGCTATTGGTCCAAGGCTAGAGATCTTATTTGTACCAAAAGTTGCAAATGAACTGTCCGGAATTCCATTACTTGTATAACGGGCAATAAAAGGAAACTGCTGAGAACCGGCATTCCCATCAGATTGTAACCCTACAGCGATAATCTTCCCATCATCTTTTAATGTATAGGCATAGCCGGCATTTCTCTGATCAAAAGTATGTCTAACCAACCCATTTGTTCCAAAACTACTATCAACCTGTCCACACTCATCAGTTCTGAACATTACGTTATAATAACAATTACATCCTATGTCATAAATATATCCGCATAACAAGAATTTACCATCAGGCTGTTTAAATAAGTTCTCTGAACGACCTTCAATCGCTCCAAGCTGAGTAGAATATGAATATCCATTATTACCGAATAGTCCATCGGTAAAAAAGTTTTGCGCATTACAAATAAACGAGCTAAATGCAATGATACTTAATGTAATTAATTTCTTCATAAGTGTGGTGTTTTGTGTAATGTGTCCTGTAAAAGTGCGATAAATATTTGAATGGCCCTATCCCCTAATTTGGGGAAAGTAAAACGGCGCATAAATTTTATGCGCCGTTGATTGGGTGTGTATTCGTGTGTGGGTAATTCTATTTTACTAATTTCTGATTGATCGCTTTTGCTACCGCTTCAGTCATACTGGCAACATGAAGTTTTTCATAGATGTTCTTCATATGCGAACGAACGGTTTCATAGGAGATATTGCAATGGTCTGCGATCATTTTATAACTCATTCCCTTCACGAGACATGAAAGAACGTCTTTTTCGCGGACAGATAAATTGTAATCTTCTACAGGCTCTGATTTCTTTTCCCCCTCAACCGATTTTTGCATAAAGCCTAAAACTTTCCGCGCAACACTCGGACTCATTGGACTTCCTCCCTGATTAACTTCAACTATACTTTCCAGTATTTTCGAAGGCGGAGTGTTTTTTAAAATATAACCTGAAGCACCTGCACAAATGGCTTCAAAAATATTTTCATCATTATCGAATGCAGTCTGCATCATTACATTGATTTTTGGAAAATGCTGCTTCACGATCTTCACTGCTTCAATACCTGTCATTCCGGGCAATTCAATGTCCATTAAAATAACATCAGGCTGACTTTCTTCAATTTTCCGTTCTAAATCAGAACAATCAGGAAATGCCCCAACCATCTGAAAGCCCGGACTGCCTTCCAATAATACTACCAGTGAATCCAGAAGTCTGACATTGTCCTCAAAAATTGAAATTCGAATTGCCATGTATTTTAATTGATTACTTTTAAATTATCAACCTAACCAGATTGAAATTAACTAATACAAATATATAATTATAGCAGTTATAGTGCTATCCCCAAATTCGGGGATTGCGACCGGCCAATAAATTAAACCAATGGCACAATTAACTCAATAGTGGTACCTGAAGGACTGCTATTTATTAAAAGCTGGCCATGCAGCTGAGTTGCTCTTAGTTTCATATTCCGGAGACCATTGCCACCGGGCTTTCCATTCCCACTATTGGTAGTAGATTCTTCAATTCGAAAACCATGTCCGTTATCATGAATCTTTAACTCAAGTTCTGAATTTCTGTGCGAAATTGTTACAGTGACCAATTTTGCTTCTGAATATTTAGCAATATTATTAATGGCTTCTTTAAAGATCAGAAACAGATTTTGCCTGAACTCCATGCTGAATTCCTTTTTCAGAAAAACTTCTTCGTATTTAAAATCAAGTCCAATGTTCTTTGATGGCAATATAGACGTTGCGAAGGACTCCATACGACTAAATACTAACTCCCCGCTGTCATTCATTGGATTAATGCTCCAGACAATGTCACTTAAATTTGTGATTGATTCACGGGCATTGTCACCGATCTTGTCTATAAGTTCAACTACTTTCTCAGAGTCTTTCTGCTTTAACTTGTTTTTTATCGCTTCACTGTAGATACTGATACTACTCAGAGTACTTCCAAGATCATCGTGCAGATCAGCACTAATCCGATCGCGCTCCATCATTAAAACTTCTTTTCTGACCAAAATTTCCCTTTGACGCTGAAGTTTTTTATTGATATAAATTCTATTTAAAATAATTACAATTCCACTAATGAAAACCAAATACATTACATAAGCCCACCAGCTTCTATACCATGGTGGCAATAATTCGATCTTGAACAGTTGGATACTCAACCATCCTTTCTCACGATCATAATACTGTGCAACAAAATCATATTTGCCTTCATGGAGATTACTGTACCTAACTTCTATAGGATTAACTCCGGAGTTCCAGGTCCTGTCATGCCCGACTAATTGATATCTGATTGGCGCTTCAAAATTAGGAAAGTTGACTTGAAGAAGTCTGCAAGAAAATCCATTGTTCTCATAAGGGACGGTATAAACAAAGCCTTTAATATAACTCATCACTTCTGATGCACTGGCTTTGTCGAAATTTAGATTAACGGCAATCAGTTTATTCTCTTCAATATTTTGCGGCAGATATTCCGGTTGTAAAATCGTGAGTCCATCTGTGCTTCCAAAAACATATTGCCCGTTCTTTCTTATCGCATAAGCACCTGTATTGAATTCCAGACTACTCAATCCATCATTTAATCCCAAAGTAAATAACTTACCCGTCACAACATTGTATCTAAAAACACCTCTGTTACTTGAGCACCAAAAAGTGGCAGCATTGTTTTTATCCGGCAACAAGCAGTAAATATTCTGATTCGGCAAACCATCAGACTCATCTATCATGTAAAACTCATGCGATCTTTTACTTACGACCATGATTCCCTTTGTAGTTGCGAAGTATAAAGTGTCATTAGTTTCATAACAGGATTTCAAATTCAATTTCACATCGATCGCATGAAGTGAAACAAGGTGATCTTTGTCAAATTTGAAAATCTCTATTCCATCAAAAAGGCGATTCACATAAACCTGTCCTGAATTATCTTTATATAAATAATGGATCGTGCTCGACTTTACAATACTATCTCCAAGCGGCATTAAGCGATTCGTTTTTTCATTGTAAAGCATCAATCCACTGCGACTGCCAATCATATTCAAGCTGTCGTTAAGCGAAATCATGGTCTGAAGGTACTGTTGGCTTTCATTTAAGGAATCTGTTAGCGCCTTCTTAAAAACTCCTGTTCCATCTGAAACAAACAATCCTTTTTCAGTCAGTAAAAATTTACGATTGAAAGTATTTACATAAATACCTTGAATAGAATTTGGCTGTAATTGCGGATCAATTTCTTTGGGTATGATTGTCCGTGAAATTCTATTTTCATTATCCAATAACCAAACAGTCCCTGTTACAGTTGCTACCCAGAGAATACTATCGCGATCTTCCGCTACGGCTTTGATGTAATTATTTTGCTTTAAATCCAGCGGAAGATCGGAATAGGTAAGGATCGTATGTGCAAGTTTAGGTTTTAGGTTGCAATAATTCACCCCACTTCCCAGAACAGACAACCATAGGTTCTGTTGTCTGTCAATGTACATCGTTCGTATGAAATTCCCTGTTACACTTCGTTTGCTAAGCTCATCGTAAGTGTAATTTGCAGTCACCCGATTTTCCTTTGCATTAAACACGATTAAGCCAATTCTCTGAGTACCGACATACAATTGTTCATTTAGATACTGAAGTGATTTTACAGTGGCTGACAGCAAAGGATCACTCAATTTGTGTTGTGAAAGATCATAGCTGAATAATCCTTCATCACATCCAAAAAAAACCTTTTCGTTATCCAAATCAATTATCAAATCATTAACCGTCAACTTTGACAGCAACTCAGCAAACAAAGAAATTTCTTCCGGAAACTTTTCTGTTAACTCAAACAACTTTGAATACAAATACTCAGAACGATTAACTCCATTTTTCCTTTTTTGATTAATCGAATTCCATTTATTGTTCATACCGGAATCTACTGAAGAGATCAGATGGGTCTGAAGATCAAATTGCATTAAACGATTATTGGAAGTTATTAAAAGTTTGCCCTCAACTTGCTTAATCAAACGAACATTATTATCCTCTTTTCCGGAGAGAAAGTATTCAAATTCTCTCTTATCGCGGTTGTAAATGCTCATTCCCGAATAGGTGCCAATCGCAACACGCTTGGAATCAATTTCCATAATATTATTGATTAGTACACCACGAATTTTTTCGCTTTTAAAAGCCCGTTCTTTAAAAGTGACATTTTTAAAGCCGTCATATACATTTAATCCATCCCATGTTCCAAACCACATCAATCCAAGATGATCCTGCATTATTGAAGTGACATTGCCTTGCGAGAGTCCTTCGTTGACACTGTAATGATTGAACCGTAAAGAACCTGATTGTCCTGAAAGAAAAAGTGGAATTAGAAATACAGTTGCTAAAACAAATTTCAGACGCATACGCAGTTTAATGGCCGAGGGCAATATTCAGCAGTTAGGCTAATATATAAAACTTTTTAGAACGAACAAAAGAACGAATAGTGAATAGCTACAGCTGTTCCGGATTTTTAATCCGGAACTCAAGTGCTGCGGATTTTTAATCCGCCTTGATTTACAATTCTCGACTTACGACCTACAACTAAAACTGTAAGGTATTCCCATAGATTGCCATCCATATGCCTCCAACCTGAGCTATGGTTTAGCGTAAATAATACCACTAAACCATCAAATGTACCAACGTCTAATTTGCCTATTTTTTGTTGTTGTACTTGCGCTCCTATCATGCGTGAGAACAGCATATGCCGGCTCGTACGGCATACAGGCTTCGTTTGTACATAATAACACAAAACACAGCGTTGATCAGGTCGCTAATAACACCCTTCGTGTTGTGAACAATGGAAGTACTACTGTAAGATTTCATGTTAATTTTTCATTGCCTTCAGGTTGGGAATATCTTGGAAATCCGGAAAAAGACATTGAATTGGCGGGAAATGACTCAATTTTCCTACCGGTTCGATTGATCGTAAATCGAGATTCTAAAGGTGGAACGAGTTACATCGTGACCGCCTGGTTGTCATCAGAAAAAGGAGTTCAGTTTTCTTCTCAAAACTGGTATGTGACCATACCGATACATTCTGAATGGAATGCATTGATACCGGTCAAACAACAATATTTTATAACGGGTAACGATTCATCCGGATTCAGAGTCCGGTTCCGAAATATGGGAAATGCCGATGAACAACTTCGCATTTCCCTTGTTCCTGATCATCGATTAGAAGTATTACGATCGAGTGACGGTGGAGCTGCTCAACTTACATTTACACTTAACTTGCCGGTCGGCGCAGATACTGTGCTGACTTTTCCCGTTAATAAAAGAGCACAAGTAAAAAATATCGGAAAGAAGGACGCAGATCTTCATTCCTCACCTTCGAAAGAAATTTACTCAATTCAGGTCCTTGCCAAAGCGCTTACAAGTAATACCAGCTGGAGTGGCACTGTCCAGTTCTTCAAGCTAGGAAATACTGTTAAACAAAATGAGTTTGGCCATTCTGCTATACCGCTTGTGCTTGAAGCCAATGTTTATGATGTTCTTTCTGATGGTACTACCATGGCTCTTGATGCATATGGAACTACCTATCCAAAAGAAAATACTCTTTTGAACTACCGCTTTCAAACGGTCTTCATTACGAATTACCTGGAGCAAACTTCCTTCCTCGGAAACAATCACTACATCGGCTATTTCTCACCAAAAGCAACACTAGAAGTTGGCGAAGTAAATGGTTGGGGTAGAAGTTTGTTGAGCGGCAAAGGTGTCAAGGCTTCTTATACATATGGAAAAAATACAATTGGCGCTATGTATGCAAGAGGTCCGGGATTCTTCAGAGCATACAATTTCGATGGCATTGGTCTGTACCATAGTTTCAAAAATCGCAAACTGACGTGGAACAATTACTATTCTACACAAAATTATTTGTCCCTATCAACTACTACCAACCTCTTAAACACTTCTTTGAACTATAAAATAAATCCTCATCACCAGATTCTCCTTGGTGGCGGTGGTAGTGTGCAGACTTATAAAAAAGGAGCGGTTACTTCAGTAGCTCCGGGATATGGATATGATATCACTTATTCAGGAAGTTTTAACAAGGCCAATGGTTCCATTTCGTATTCTACCGGGACAGGAAATTATGCCATTGCACATGGCACGACACTATTGTCGGGTCGAATGAATTACAATCTGAATGTAAAAAAACTTATTTCATTTACATTTCAAAACTTCAGACAGCGTCCGGAATATTTTTTCAACGGTATTCTCACTCAAGGATTACCAACACGTTCTGATCGCTATGAATTACGTTATGGACTTCAATCGCCGAATGCATTTGTTTACCTCAAGCCGACGTATATCTATGAAGAAAATATTTCACTGCGTTCGCGTACAAAAGGTCTTGGTGTAGAATATAATATAAGAAATCTGGAGCGGGTAAGAATATCAACGAACGGTTTTTTTGGTTATGCCAAAGCAATTGATTACAACATTCCAAACTTCTTCATGGCACGAATGAGCATTTTTGCCCGTTGGCAAAAAATGTTCCTCAGTTTACGTTATTACTACGGGCCAAATCAGCTCACAGAACAAAAACGTTTCCTTGAAGACAATATAAATCCGCAGTCTGTTCATATTGTTGGATCATATGACTACTGGATAGCAGGCGGTAAATTACTACTGACCACAACCAGTAACCTGATGTATGAATCCTATTTCAAAAAAGTAAACTTCAGATTAAGGCCTGAATTGTTCTACTACACGAAATCAGGAATGAGACTTTCATTCTATGCATCTTATATGAGTTCAAAACAAGGCGCGAATCCATTATTGGAAGACAGACCGGGAAGAGAAGAATTTGAAACCGTTTCAAATAGTGAAATGAGTATTGGCTTCGGAGTAAGAAAACAATTAGGTATTCCTGTCCCGGGTAAAAAATACATTTCAACCACTGTTGTCGTATTCAAAGATCTAAACGGAAATCATAAGCTGGATCAAAACGAAGAAGGTGTTACAGATATGCTTGTTAACATTCGTCCGATTAGCTTCAAAAGTGATGGAGCTGACACAACTTCTGTCAACAGAACCCATGGAGAAGATTTCATAACTAATTCAAAAGGAGAAATTGTTTACGAAAACATTCCTGCCGGAACATATAGTGTAAAATGCAATTCTCTTACTACACAGAGCGAATGGTTTGATGCAAATAATGGAGAGTACCTGATGGACAAACGACAAACGATCTACATCGCATTGACGAAAGGTGTTCGACTTACCGGAACCTTACTTGTTGACCAGGATAAATATTCGAATGTTGATGTTAAATTGGATATAGCTCGCATCAGGGTTACTGCCATAGATTCATCCGGCAAAACATATTCTGCATTGACGGACAGAAACGGAAATTTCATGATGTATGTTCCGACCGGCGTATATACTTTAACTGTTAATGAATCGGCTTTGGGTAACAATTATATGCTACTTCAGAACAAAATAAGTATTGATCTAAGCTATTTCACGGATAATTTCAGCATAACGTTCAATGCAGTCGAAAAAAAGCGAAAAATGAACATTAAAAAGTTCAATCTGCAAGGTGAAGAGCAAAAATAACAAAACCTAAGAGAGTGTAATTCGTAAATATCCATAAAACCAACCAAAAACCAACCAATGAAGATTATTAGTAGAATTCTATTCGCACTATTCCTGATTTCCTCAGGAGTAATAAATGGACAGAATGTTAGTATTTCACCGAGCCGGTTATATTACAAAACACCGATCGGCGAATACAAAACGCAAGAGATCAATATTACAAACAGCTCACCAAACAAACAGGCTTTTGTAGTCTCTTTTTCTGACTTCGAACCGGCAGGTATTGAAGGAAAATCAAGATTCATGAAAGCAGGAGAAAGTGAAAATTCTTGTTCACAGTGGCTAAGTGCAACGCCATCGTTCTTTGAACTCGATCCGGGTGCTACTCAGAAAGTTCAGGTACTTCTACAAGTTCCTGCATCTCCTGAAGCCAACAAAGTTAAATGGGCTGCAATGCAGATCAAACTTGCAAAAGAGAAAAAAGGTGCTGATGGCAGCGATAAAAACGCGATCGGACTTGGTATCACTGAAACATTTCAATTTGTAGTACATGTATTTCAGTCACCACCCACTGTTGTAGATAAAAGCGCTGAATTAATCAGCTTCCGTGAAATAAGTACACCGACAGATTCAACACGTGTGCTTGCACTGAAAGTAAAGAACAATGGTGAATCAATCCTTGATTGTGCTTCATACTTAGAATTTACACACTTGCAAAGCGGAAGTGATGATCGCCAAAAACCATTTGCTTTCACATTACTTCCGGGAGCTTCAAGAGAAGTAAAGTTTGCTGTTCCGGCAAACCTTTCGAAAGGAAAGTATTCTGTGCTGGGAGTAGTTGACTTCGGAAGCAGAGAAAATGTACTTGCCGCCGAAATGGAAGTTGAACTGAAATAACTTTTATCCGAAAAGTGCTTTCAGAAATAAAAAGATTGAAAAAGTGACTTTGTCAATAATGCTAGCTAAAGATGAAGACGCTCTATTAATAAGTGAACAGGGAAATTAAGTAAATTATCCATTCCTGTATTAAAAGTGAAGAGAATGTTAGAACTGTAAGAACGCACTTCTTTTTAACAAACTCTTAGTATCCAAACGGCACATATTTGTAGTGTCCAAAACAATTAATCATTTAAACAATTAATTAAAACCACGAGGTTGTCCCAAAGTTAGTTGAAAAAACTTAGCAGCAAACTAAATTGCTGCTAAGCAAGTGGTTTGAAATTGAGTATTTTTGGTTTGTACACTAAAAATCCAAAATCAAACTACCATGAGCA
>Ga0116177_10002991_pt1 | contig 12397 bp, 12 predicted proteins | sample AD_STIC10_MetaG_FD_89750 | JGI IMG/M metagenome (GOLD analysis project Ga0116177, IMG submission 89750) | Active sludge microbial communities of municipal wastewater-treating anaerobic digesters from USA - AD_STIC10_MetaG | ecosystem: Engineered > Bioreactor > Anaerobic > Digestate | place: USA...
ACTTTTCCATCCTGAATTTTTATATTCTCTCCAGGTAATCCAATAATTCTTTTTATTAAAAGCCTGTTGTTTTCATTTATATTTTTAAAAATTATAACGTCTCCTCGCTCTGTATTATTAATATTTATGGAGATTTTTTCAGCTATCAACTGTTCTTTGTCTCGAAAGTTTGGAATCATAGAATCTCCGACAACCTCAAAAAGCTGCCCAACAAAAAAGTAGATAATCGCAAAGACTATTAGGAATATAAAAATAATCTGAAAATATTCCACTATTACTTTTTTAACGTTTTTATCAAACATAATTATCTAATCGTATTCCAGATGGGTAAAAAGTACAAGGTGTAGTAAAATGTTAGATAGATAATATCGTGGGCTCGTAGCTCAGTCGGTTAGAGCGTTGCATTCACATTGCAAAGGTCTCAGGTTCGAATCCTGACGGGCCCACCAATTAACGATTTGAGCTAAAGAAAGGATTCGAATGCCGCAACCGCGACGGCGGTGAGGCGGGGTCGACTGGCGCATCAGCAGATGCGAACAGGTGACCGAATCCTGACGGGCCCACCAAGAAATTAAGGAATATAATATTATTATGATTTATATAAAATATTTTATATTTTGTTTATTGGTAGCGATACTGCTTGCCTTGTTTGAAATACAAACCGAAGGAAAGCACGGGTGGGCAAAAAAATTACCAACATGGAAAAAAAGCTTCAAGTTTTTAGACGCGCTCCCCGGCTTCCGTGGTCCTATTACAGGTTATCATATATATCTTTTCACAATGATTCTATTTCTGGTTCACATACCGTTTTTATTTATGAGGTGGGACTTAAGAACCGAGGTAATAATTTTGTCTGGTTACACTTTAATAGCGATGCTGGAAGATTTTTTGTGGTTTGTTTTTAACCCTCACTTTGGATTAGATAAGTTCAAAGAAAAACACATCTCTTGGCACGAGGATTGGATTGGACCAATGCCTGTGCAGTATATTTACGTTTTTGTAATTTGGGTAACCTTGTTTGTGCTTGGTTTTTTTATTATTTAATAAAGTAATCGTAGAGCAAATTCCAGAGCTCGGTGTAACCCCCGTCATATCCGAGTGCCCACATTCCGACACCTCCAAGGTTGTATTCATTAACAATATCGTATTTGTATTTCAATGATTTTGCATTTTCATAGTATGTGGTTCTAAGTTGCCCTGTTTCGGGACTTACATATGTAAAATAGGGTGATTTACCTTCCTCATTCCATTTTAAAACAGGATTTAGCTCAAGTATGGTTCCAAGTATGTCTTCATATGATTGAGATTGTGAATACCCGTTTTCATCTGACCCGTCTTTTCTTTTTGAGTATTGAGATTCATCTTCTACCAGCCAGTTATATCCATAATAAGGTACTCCAAGAATTATTTTATTAGGAGGTACTTTAGTCAAAAAGTCATTAATTGTTTCTTTTATATCAATTCCCGGTCCTTCAATAGGTGATACCGGACCTATTTCTTCTGAAGTAGGTTGGTGGTAATCATAAGCCATTATAAAAATTCCATCTGCTGCCCGGCTCAAGTTTTCCAAATCAGAGCTGACTCTGTTTTGTGTTGCGGAATCTCCGAAAGCCGAAACAACAACATAAGAATTTCCATAAATTTTATCAAGTTCATCGTTTAAATATTTGGTAAACTCAGAAAACTTTTTATCAATACCTTCCTTTGTTCCTTCAGCGTGTTCAAAATTCAAATTAACATCCCTTATACCTTTTCTATCTAACTCTGTTCTTAAATTTTTTACTAAATTATCCCAACACTCCCTGCAGTTAAGAAACTCGTCATTAGAGGCATCGTCGTGAGCTATTATAGTAAGTGCAAACCTGACATTATTTTCCTTACAGTGAGTTATTAGTAAATTAAGCTCATCACTGTTTTTCCAATTATTGTAGGCGGGTTCGATTATGGTTGTTCCATCTTCCCCGATAGTTGTAGTCATGAAATCTCCGTATTCATTTAAATATAAACCAAAATAAGCTATATCAGTTAGTTTATCTAGCTGAAGATACTCTATTTTGGTAATATTCCAGTAAGGCAGGTACCCGTAAATTAATTTCCTTGGCTTCTCTGATATTTTTGAAAAGCTTGAAAGTACGTTTATGTTACTTGAAAAAGGAGAGACAACTTTACTGCTTCTGATATTTTTTGGTGTACCTGTTTTTTTTACAGACATCGAGGCCGTAAATAACAAGGCTGAAATGACAAATATCGAAATAATAAGAATTTTTTTTGTTTTCATTCGGGTTAATTTTACACGATAATTACACTAAGGTCTTTAATAAAATGTTAAAATTGCATAAATATGGATATATCTAAGACTAAGCGAAAATTTTGGTCTTTTTTCTTGTTGTCGCTAATACTATTTGGTGTATTGTCTTACCTTTTTTATAAAAACATTGTTACATCAAAGCAAAAGAAGTTAGAAAAAGACATTGAGAATATTGAAATGGATTTTGTTTTTAAGTCTGAAGACTGGTGGGAACAGGAAGAAGAGTGTACTGCTATACAAAATATCGAATATTACTATTATTCTGGAGATGATCCGCTATGGAAAGAAAATAATAAGTTCGGGCTTTATATCTATGCTGAAGAAAAAGATTTTTTTGAGATTGCGCAAAATTTAATCAACTCAAAGGGAGGGGAGTGGGGTTACGTTTTAATACCCTACAATGTAAAAGATTACGATGAAGGTAAGTGGGGGAGGGTTTTTGATCAATTAATTAGTAAGAAATTAATTCCTGTAATTCAGTTATGGAATTTTGATAAAGATCATTATCAAAAAAATACCAAGAGAGCTGCAGAGTTTTTAAATTCCTTTATCTGGCCTATAAAGTATCGCTACATCAGTGTATACAATGAACCTAACGATGATAAGTTTTGGCTAGGTGATGCTGATCCGGAGGAATATGCCGAGGTTTTAGATTTTACCATTAAAACTTTTATGGAAACTAACCCTGATTTTTATATGTTAAACGGAGCTTTAAACATTAGTTCTCCAACCGACGGTCAAAATATTGATGCTTTTGATTTTATGAAAAAAATGAATGAAAAAGTACCAGGAATATTTGATAAATTAGATGGTTGGGCTTCACATCCTTATCCTCAACCAAATTTTTCAGGAAATCCTTACGATAAGGGGAGGTGGAGCATCCGAGCTTACGAGGATGAGTTGAAATATTTAAAAGAAGATTTAGGAGTTAAAAAAGATCTACCGGTTTTTATAACCGAAACGGGGTGGGCACATGCCGAAGGTGATAATTATAACCCTTCCTTTCCGAAAGTTGAGACTGTGTCGGAATATTATAAAATAGCTTTTGAGGAGGTATGGTTGAAAGATGATAGAGTGAGGGCAGTCATGCCATTTACGATCAGATACGACCCTCCATTCGACCATTTTTCGTGGATTAACAAAGACAAAGTTCCTTATCTTCAATACGAGGTTATGAAAAAAATCGAAAAAGTGAAAGGAAAACCACCGGCTTTAATGACGGATAATGTAGATATTTATAACTGCCCTGGTAGCAAATGAAACTTAATTTAAAATCAAACACAGCGACTAAAATTGCCAGCAATACTGTATATCAGATAATTGGAAAATTAATCAGCATGTCTATCACAATGCTTGCTGTGGTAATTATTACAAGGTCTTACGGCCGAGAAGGGTACGGAGCTTTTAGTTTGATGCAATCTTGGCCTGCTCTATTTTTTGTGATTGTTGATTTTGGTATTAACGCCATCGCAGCAAGAGATATCACTGAAGATTGGTCTAAAGCGGCAAAATATTTAGGAAATATTTTAATAATTCGTTTCTTATTTTCCCTGTTTTTAATATTAATAATCTCCTTTAGTATCAGTTTTTTTCCGTATTCATCTGATCTAAGAAACGGTATTAGACTTGGACTCTTTTTACTTATCACTCAATCTTTATTCTCTACGACAAATATTTTTTTTCAGGTGAAATTAAGATATGATTACTCAACCATAGCTTATGTCGGAGGTTATATTCTCATCCTTGTCTTAGTTTTAATTTCTTCATACTTCAAACTTCCTGTTACGTGGGCGAACTTTTCTTACGTAATAGGCGGACTGCTAACCTTTATTTTAAGTATGAGTTATTTAGCTAAAATGGGCATAAAGCCGGATTTTTCTCTTGATAAAAAAATATGGAAATATCTCATTTTATCGGCACTTCCCATTGGGATAATGTTTTTGTTCAGCCAAATGAGCTTTAAAGAAGATGCTCTGATGCTTTCTTTTTTGAAATTACCTAAATCTTACGGTCTGAATAATACTGAAAGTGTGGCTGTTTACGCCCTACCTTACAAGGTTTTTGAGGTTATGCTGGTAGTGCCTACATTTTTTATGAATTCTGTTTACCCGGTTTTAGTTGGCCATATGGTTGAGGGGGAACAGAAACTGAAAAAAACATTTGCACGGGTTATGTATTTTCTTACAGGATCGGGGTTGATAATAGGTTTGTTAGGTGTTGTTTTTTCATCCTTGTCTATGAAAATCCTAGGCGGAGAGGAATTTTTTCAATCTGTTGGTGTTTTAAATATACTTTCAGGAGGGTTGTTTATTTTTTACCTTACATCTCCAATATCGTGGTTGATTGTTACCTTAGGATACCAAAAATATCTTCCATGGATTTATTTTGTTAGCTTTTCATTTAATATAATAATGAACTTCATATTCATTCCAAAATACTCTTTCTATGGTGCTTCTTGGATTACAGTACTTTCAGAGTTTATAGTTCTTATACTTTTGATCATTTTTGCCCGAAAATCTTGGAGGTTGAAATATGCTCGTAGCTAGCTTTTATATAACCCTTTTCTTGTTAAGTTTGAATCAGTTATCGGTGTTATCAAAAAGCGGGGGAGTGAGTGTATATCTTTTTGACATTAGTGTTATTTTATTTTCATTATTCGGAACTTGTTATTTTCTAATATTGAAAAAGTCCTTTAAAATACCGAGATACGCTTATTTGTATGTTTTTTTTATATTACCCGCAGGTATTTCCCTTTTACTATCTTCAATAGAGTTTTCTACAGATAAAATAATGACCGGATTTTTCTATTTATTACGATATTTTTCTTATCTGCTGTCGGGTGTAGTTGTATACAACATGGTGGACAAAAGATTATTAAGCAAAAAAAGGATTAAAGATGCCTTTATTTTATCAGGAATTTTTATTGCAATTGCAGGGTTTATTCAGCTGATACTTTTACCTGATTTTACTATTTTAGACCCGAGCCTTGGTTGGGATCCCCATAAAAATCGCTTAGCCTCAACCTTTTTTGACCCAAATTTTGTAGGAGCTTACTTTGTTATTTGCTTAGCTGTTTTGTTAGAAAGAATATTTCCCGATAAAGGTACAAAGGGAAGTTCTAAAACTGGTTTTTATACCTATTTTTGCTTGATTGTTATTTTAATTGGTTTGATACTCACATTTTCAAGAAGTGCTTGGGGTATGATGGGAATTGTTGTCTTAGCATACGGGGTTTTTAGATCTAAAGTATTGTTATTAGTAGCTTTTTTTACTGCTTTTATGGCTTATTTTGCCATTCCTAGGGTTCAAACAAGGATTTCAGGTACTACGGACCCCGCCGACTCTGCTTCCCTTAGAATCGTATCCTGGGGCAACACAGTTAGAATAATAAAGGATAACATTTGGACAGGTGTCGGTTTTAACACTTATAGGTACGCACAAGAGAAATATGGGTTTTTAACCCCAGATCAAGATGAGATACACTCGGGGGCGGGGTCCGATTCCAGCCTCCTTTTAGTTTTTGCAACGACTGGGATTCTTGGTTTTTTGATTTATTTTGTTGCGTTTTTATTTCCTATTATTGATTCATTGAAAAAAAGATATTTAGGATGGCTCGTTATACTCAGCATCTTAATAAGTCTTTTAATTGAATCTCAATTTATAAATAGTTTATTCTATCCTCAAATCATGTTTATCCTATTTCCTATACTTTTTATCTTTGATAATAGGCTACAGTACCTAAGTGTTTTATAATTTATCAAGCTTAATAATATAATATGAAACCAATTATTATAGAAATACTTAACCGGCTATTACTTTTATTTATACTTGTTGTGCCGAATATTTATCTTGTCTTAATACTTCCCAGAGTTAAGAAATGTTTAAAGTCGTTGCTTATTCCTGCATTTTGTATGTCTCTCTTGATATTAATATTTTTAAATAAACTTATATTTACAAGTCAGACTCTGTCAGCTCAAGATTTTAATAACATCCAGATTCCCTTCTTTCACTTTTTTAAGGAATCTATAGTTAATTATTTTGAACCTCCTTTTTGGAACAGTAGATTCGGAGGTGGTTTTGATGCTTTTTCAAATCCCATATCAGCTTATTTTGCTCCACTCAACTTTATATTTTTAATTTTTAAAAATGTTTATGAAGGTGCAGGTGTGTTTATATATTTTCAGTTACTTTTAACTTCGCTTTTTTCATTATTATTATTTAAAGAATTGAAATTTAATAATTACCTCTCATTTTTTGGAGCGATAGTTTTTACATTTAATGGTTTTGTTACTATGAGGTTATCGCCAGGAGTAGGAATTGAGTATTTATATTCATATAAATGGATTCCATTGATAATGTTCTTCACTTTAATCTACTTAAGAGACCGTAAGTTACACGATTTGGCGTTGTTGTCTATTTCTCTGGCCTTTACTCTTGAAGGGAATTTAAATATTGTTATCTCGATATGGGCTTTTTGGTTATTGTTTTTGTTATTTATGTCTAAAAATTTTATAAGAGATATACGACACTACATTTTAATTCCTTTATTATCGATGCTCCTATTTTCTATAAAAATATTACCCTTCTTAGATCTAATGAGAAACAGTACCGGTAGGATATCCGGAGTTGTAACTGGATGGAGATTGAATAAGATTGATATGATAGATTTTTTGTCTTATTTTCCTCCCATCAGACAGCTATTCGGTTCCGCTTTATTTACCCCGGGTATTATTGCTATAGCTTTTTTCTTCTTAAGTGTCGTGTACATTATCTTTTCAATATTTTCAAAAAGAAAAATAGAAAAAATATTTGTATTTTTGATATGTTCAATAATTTTCGGATTTATAATAAATACGTATAATCCTTTATCAAATATCTTATTTTCACTTCCTTTTTTTAATAGAATCACAATAGTGCCTGCATTTATGGTTTTTATTTTTACCCCAGTGTATATTCTGTCGGTTTATGGGTTAGAGATGTTTATTAATTACGTGTTAAGCAGAAGATTTCTTAAAAATTTTAAGGATTTAGATAAATTTGGAATTGTATGCATTTCGCTACTGGTTTTTGCTGAAATATTAACAGGACCATCAACTTTTGGTAACAATACTTATAGCTTTAATTTTGCAAAAATGGATAAAACCGAAGTAAATAAGGTACCTCCATATAATACTATTAAAAATCTAAGGCCCGGTGTATTTGCGTTTATAGATAGTTCAGATACATTTCTCTATCCGCACGTAATCTCAAATATAAACCTGTATACTCTAAATAATTTTAAATATTTTTACAGCCCATCTTCAGAAAGAAATTTAATAAAAGAGGGTGTGTTTAAAGATATCGTTAATAGGTCAGATTATATTATCAGTACGAAACCCTTAAATGAGAAAGAAGTGTCTCTTATCTCAGAAGTAGGGACAGCTGATATTTTTAGCAACTTTAAATCTTATTCTATTTTAGATAAAAAATATGATTATTTAGATTTACAGGCAAAGAATGATTGGAATGAACTTATGTATATATACAGTGTTGAAACAAGTGATCTTCAAAAACCATATTTTAAAAAATTGGATAATCACCCGACAAAATTAATTATTTCAAAGGTTGATGATTACAAAGTTGATAATGAAATTAAAACGTCTGTTCGATATTCCAGATGGTGGCGGGATCTTAACGTAAATAAAGTAATACTAAGCGAAGATGAATTTGGATTTATGGTGATTAGTGAGGTAGGGGAGAGAGATAAAGTTGATCTGTTCTATCTAAACCCTTACATTTATGCCGGGCTTTTCTTATCTTTGTTGAGCTCTATTGTGGTGTTTTATCTATGGAGGGGTAGCGCAGAAACTATTGTCCCTTCACGTACTTAACCTTTAATTCCTTAGTCGATTTATTTCCTGCAATGTCGACTACTTCGATTTTAATTTCTACATCTCCTTCGGATGCGGACATAAAGTAACTGAAGGATAGGTCTGACTTTTGAATTGCAGTTTTTTCGTTTATTGTAATTGTAGCTTTTTCGTCAATTTTTCCTTCTATCTCTATTCTCTTGTCTAAGTTTTTGACTGTATCCCCGTCCTTTGGTTTTTCTATTGTTATTTTTGGAGCGTCCTTATCATAGTTAATAATTAAAAACTCTGAACTTTCGCTTTCATTTCCTTTATCATCGTAAGATTTAGCAAAGATTGTGTTTGTTCCAACATTTAAGTTTATATCGCTGAAGGTAAATATTCCGTCATTCCCGACCGTTGTGGAACCTTTTTCAGGACCGTTGACAAATATTTTTATGAAAGATCCCGGCAATGCTCTGCCGGTAAGAGTTACTGACTCTTTATTTATAGCTTTAGGTGCATCTATGAATACCGGGGGTATTGGTTTAGGAGTTGGGACATACCCTGGATCATTTCTATATTTTGAAAAGTATCCAAATAAAGAACCTACCTGTGGTGCAAATAAAAAAAGACTTAAGATTCCTATAATAACGATACTCCATATTCCCAACATCCTTTTTCTAAGTCTGTCTCTTAGTTCTTTTTCTGATATTCTTTTCTGCTGAATCCCTGAACTTGCTGCTGTCATAAAAATATAATATCACAATAATGTGATTGTGATTTTTTAAATAATTTCCTTTTTAATAAATTCTGTTAAGTCTTTTTTAAGATCATCTCTTTTCATCGCAAATTTAAGTGTAGTTTGAATGAATTTTAAAGGATCTCCTGTAGTAAGCCATTCCCCGTCGATTGGTTGAGCAATGACTTTGTCGCCTCTTTGGGCAATGTTGTTAATTATGTCTGTTAGCCAGAGTTCGTTTCCTTTTCCAAGCTGTCTTTTCTCTGCTTCCATTACAACGTCGTAAGAAAGTACAAATCTTCCAAATTGTGCCATGCGCGAGGGAGCTTTTTCCATAGCTGGTTTTTCAACAATACTTTCAATTTCGTATTTATAAGGAACATTGGTTTTATAAGTTACAACTCCGTATTTTGAGATTTCCCATAACGGTACCTCTTGAACTGCCAATATAGCTTTGGGATTTTGTTCTTTGTAAACATCTATTAACTGTTGAGTCACCGGTTTATCCGCCAAGGTCATATCATCTCCGAACATGTATACAAAACTTTCATCTTTGTTTAAATATTTTTTTGCGGCGAGGATAGGGGAGCCATTTCCGTAGGGAAGTGATTTATCTTGTGGTTTAAACCTAATTTTTGCCATTTTTGAAATGCTTTTTATTGTTTCTGCCAGTTCTGTTTTTCCTGTGTTTTTTAAAGTATCTTCAAGTTTTTTATTTCTTGAAAAGTAGTCATTGAAAGTTTTAAAACCCGGTCGGGTAATTATGATTATTTCTTTAATTCCGGAATCGACAAGTTCTTTAACTAAGTAATGGATAATGGGAGCATCTATGATTGGCAGCATTTCTTTAGGAACACTTTTTGTGGCTGGGAGAAATCTAGTACCTAGACCTGCTGCTGCGATTATAGCTTTTTTAATTTTCATAAGGTTATTTTATCAGATTTATTAGTTTGGGGAATTGGTGATACGGGATGGAAGGGGTTAATTAGGTATAAATAAAAATTGTGGGGGTAGTTTTGGTTATTATCTACCCCGGTTGGTTTATGTTACTTGATTGGTGACAGTACAAATATTATTAAAACAACCCATGCAAAAATACTTAATAAACCCAGAACGATTATTACAGATTTTACAATTTTCCCCGTTTTCGAAATATAGTTAGTAGTCGTACCTTCGTCATCAGTGTTTTCCATACTCATCTCTCCTTAAAATAATGGTTTTGAATCATTATACCAAAATTTAAAGGCAATCGGATTTGAATAAATTTAATTCATTTCCGACTGCCTTTTTATATCATTTTATCTCCTCCTTGTTGCCATTGGTCTGACCTCTGATTTTTTTCCCTTCGGCCAAATCAAGCTGAAAAAGATAAATGCAAAAATTACCGTTAAAAAGACTAACAGCAATTTTCCTGAAAACCATTGGTTAAAAAAATCAATGGAAAGAGGAAGACTTTCCCCGTAAAAGAAAGCCCAAACCCCAAAACCAATCATTGCCACAAATGATATTATTTTCATTCTTTCTCCTTTTTTCTGTTCTAATTTATAGTATTATAACCCATAGTACATTATTTGTCTAATTTATGTTTTTAGAAAATTTTATAAAATAAAGGGATAGTAAGTTTAGAGAGTGTTGATAATTAGTTTTTAAACGTAAGGTTTACTACTTTGCTTCTAAAACAGATATTCTTTTCTCGTGATTATTTATCTTTTCTTTGTTCATTTTATACATATCTCCGTAAAATCCTACTGTGTTTTCTAAAGACATTATCGCAGCAGTGTGATTGTCTAGTTTTGAATAAACCTCATTAAAATTTTCATTTGTCTCATTTCTGAAGCAATTAAATTCTTTTCTAAAATCTTTAAATTCTTTTTCAAGATTAATTATCAATTTGGATAAATTTTCATTAGGCATGTTTGGATATTAATATGATTATTTCATAAAAACAAGACGGTATTTCTATTGATAATAGAGGAAATGTGTTGGAGCCGAAGGTGGGAATCGAACCCACAACCTAGTGTTTACGATACACTTGCTCTACCATTGAGCTACTTCGGCAAAAAAATACTAGCTTTAGCGTCCGATGCGCTTGCTCTACCATCGAGCTACTCTGGCAAATAAAAATAATCTTAGTCCAATTAATTTTACTTTGGTTACCACAATTATTCTAAATCTATCAGTAAGCTCAATCGCAAGGTTCTCGAGCGAAGCGAGAGGTTCTTCCCATTGAGCTACCCTGGCAATATAAAAATAAATTTTGTACTTTAAACCCTAATCTACCCCTACTTCAATACTCAACTTCGTAATTATTACGTATTTTACTATATTCGCAAAACTTACACGAAGGGTTCATTTCAGGGACGGGACCTTCCAGCAAATCATCAACCTCTTTTATAAAATTATAAAAAGCTTTTTCATCTGTAGGAATCTCCATCCACTTAGGAGGAAAATTAACTTTAGAAGTTTCATCAATAAAATCAACATATTCAGGATAAAAAATAAGTAGCCCCATTTTTGTAATCTTTATAGGTGTGCTCGAAACAGGATTTTCAAGTGCAAATTTATATGAAAAAAGCTGGGTCTTGTATTTTTCAATTTTCTCTTCTGATGGTAGTGATATTTTAAGATCGACTACAGTGTAAGTACCATCAGGATTTTTACCTAAAAGGTCGTATTTGCCTTTTATATAGCAAGAGGTGTTTGGAATAGTTTTTGATTCGACAAATATTTCTTGATTAACCACAGTGCAGTCGGGTAAATCCTGAGAAAGTGTTATTAAATTTTTTCCTATTAATTTTGTTTGAACCATTGAATTTAGAGTTGTAAAAACGCCTGGGAATGGGGTAGAAGGTCTCGGGATATTTTCTTTTACTTTTAAGTAAAAACAGCGTTTACATTCCTCGTATAAATACGCAAAATCCGAAGGTGATAATTTATAAGTCATGTCTTATTTTAACATTGAAGTTTGTAAATATCCTTTGACTTTTCGGAAAAAATTTAATTAATGTAAAATATAAATATGAAAAATATATTACCCGAATTAAATTATAGTTACGATTCTCTAGAACCTTATTTGGATGCTAAAACTATTGAGATACATTACTCAAAACATCACCAAAATTATTTAAATAAACTTGTAGAAGCTTTGGATAAACACCCCGAACTCAGCGAAGTTCCCCTTGAGGATATGTTAAAAGATTTGGATAGTGTTTCTGAAGATATTAGGACGGCTGTAAAAAACAACGGAGGTGGTCATTTTAACCATTCTTTTTATTGGTCAATTATGAATCCTAATCCAAAAAAATTACCCTCGGGTGAACTTCTAAGTAAAATAGGTGATTTTGAGAAATTTAAAAAAGATTTTACGAATAAAGCATTGGGTTTGTTCGGGAGCGGTTGGGTTTGGTTGGTTTTAAATGAACACGGGGATTTAGAAATATTGCAGACTAGCAATCAAGATTGTCCTTTAAGTATGGGAAAAAAGCCACTTTTACCAATTGATCTTTGGGAACATGCTTA
>Ga0116177_10003000_pt1 | contig 12387 bp, 10 predicted proteins | sample AD_STIC10_MetaG_FD_89750 | JGI IMG/M metagenome (GOLD analysis project Ga0116177, IMG submission 89750) | Active sludge microbial communities of municipal wastewater-treating anaerobic digesters from USA - AD_STIC10_MetaG | ecosystem: Engineered > Bioreactor > Anaerobic > Digestate | place: USA...
GGAACATCGGCTGCCGAAGCGCTGAATGGCACCACGGTTTTAAATACCATCGCTTTAATGCACGGTGCCTCTATACTACGTGTACATGATGTAAAAGAAGCAAAGGAAGCAGTTACGCTGTATAGTGCATATAAAAAAGCGACCTGAGTTACCAGGCCGCTTTACAGATTTATGTTTCTTTCTTATTTCTTCATTGCTTTCTGAATGCTGTCCACACGGGCTTTTTCCTGCTCCTGCATTTTGCGCATTGATTCATCCTGTAACTGCTTTAGTTTTGCGTTATAGGCTTCTTCACTCATGGCATCCTTCACTTCAATATCAAAGATCAGGTTTGCATGGGGCTTTATTTTATCGCCATTACCCTGGGGTCCGTATGCCAGTGCCGAAGGAATATATACCGTTGCTTTTGAACCATTTTTAAGCTGCTGCAAGGCATCGATCCAGCCGATGATGACACTGGTGGGTCCGCCGATCTCCCATATCTTCACTTCATAAGGTGCTACGTGCTGAAATGCCGGGTCAACATTTGAATCAAATACCACAGAACTGTCTAATGTTTTACCGGTATAGTTTACAGAAACCACGCTGTTGAAATTTATCTGATCTCCGGTACCTTCGTTTTGTATGGCCACATAAGTACCCAGTTTTGTTCTTTGTGCCTTGATATTATTCTTAGCCAGGTAATCGGCAATGATCTTGTCATCTTTTGCCATTTGCTCTTTACTGGTCTTTGCCAGTTCCTTTTCTACTTCTTCCATCTGTTTTTTAAACAGGTTGGGTTTCATTTTCGTCTTTTCAGCATTATTGGCGCTATCTGCCTGCTCCCTTGTTTTAAAGATGTTGATCAGCTTCACATGCGTGTACATGTATTTGCCTTTTTTCATGAAAGGAGGAGCCTGTTCGCCCAGACGTTTTAAAACGGTATCAGCCAGTATGCGTATTACCAGGCTGTCGCCGATACGGAGGTTACGCATTACTTTAAAATACTCGATCGGGGTATTCACAGAATCAAATACCTGTATCCGGGGCATGAATTCATGACTGTTGTACAGTACGGTATCTTTTGTACCGTTGTACACCTGCTTAATATGCAATTGTATGAAATCGCCATAGTTGATCTTGTTTCCGCTGCCGTTGGCAATAAGTTTATACTCCAGGCCTTTGTCGCCTTTTTTAAACCCACCTGTGCAGGCGGCAAGTGCCAGCACACAAAAAGCCAGGTAAAAGAATTGTTTCATTGTTTTTTTATTTTTTAAAATTGATAACTGCTTAATTGATCTGCATTTTCTTTCATCGCCGCCTTGAACTTTGTCACCACTTCTTCCAAAGGCTCTTTGTTAAACCCTCCCGCTGCATTAAAGTGTCCGCCGCCGTTAAAATATTTACGGGCAAAACTATTCACATCAAACCCGCCCTTGCTGCGGAAAGAGCTCTTGCGTTCTTCGCCCCGGTCGATGATGATGGCCGCCAGTTTAATGCCCTGTATACTCAGCGGGTAATTCACCAGCCCTTCGGTATCTCCGGTGCGGATATTGAATTTGATAAGGTCGGCCTGCGGTATGGCTATCAGCGCCGTGTTATATTCGTAAAAAATCTCCATCCGGTTCATCAGTACATGACCAATAAAACGGAAACGGTTCTCTAAAAAATTATCAAACAGTTCTTCATGCACCCGGCTGTGTTGTAAACCCTTCTCCTTCAGATCAGCCACCATCCGGTGCACACTGGCTGTGGTGGAAGGAAAGCGGAACGAACCCGTATCGGTCATGGCGCCTGCATATAAACATTCGGCCACTGCTTCATTTATCTTATCATCAAAACCTGTGGCCTTGATAAAGTCGTATACCATTTCGGCCGTAGAACTTTTGCCCGTATCGCTGTTGCCATAGGCAAACATTTCCTCTTGTGGTTCCCGGTGATGGTCGATCAGTATCCGTTCGCCTTTTGCCTGCGCCAGTTTTTCTTCCATGCGTTTGGTGCGGCTGAGTATATTAAAGTCGAGACAGAATATCCAGTCGGCCGCATCAATGGCTGCATTGGCCTTAGGTTCCACCGCTTCATAATCCAGCACTTTCTTACAACCGGGCATCCAGTTTAAAAAAGAAGCCCAGTTGGTGGGCGAAATAACGGTTACGTTATGCCCAAACTGCGTGAGAAAATGGTACAGGCCCAGTGATGAACCCATCGCATCTGCATCGGGTTTCTGGTGCATGGTTATCACCACGTTCCGGGGCTGGGCTAACTGGCTATTTAAGTTTTGTAGTGGCTGCATAAAGCGGCGCAAATGTAATTGAAAGTTTTCAGTTTGAGGGTTGAAGTTTGAGGTTTTATAACAGCTTTCTAACTAAATAGCGCCAAAAACTTCAACCCTCAAACTACAAACTGCCTATCTTTGCGGCTCAAAAAAGAAAAAAATGAGCAACAGAACATTTACCATGATCAAACCCGATGCAACAGCTAAGGGAAATACGGGCGCTATCTTATCGATGATCAATGCCGCCGGTTTCCGCATTGTTGCTATGAAAATGACCAAACTAAGCAGGGAAAAAGCCGGAGAATTTTATGCCGTACATGCCGCCAGGCCGTTTTATGGCGAACTGGTTGACTTCATGAGCAGCGGCCCCATTACCGCAGCCATACTGGAAAAAGACAATGCGGTGGAAGATTTCCGCAAACTGATCGGCGCTACCAACCCGGCCGAAGCAGCAGAAGGAACCATCCGCAAATTATATGCAGCATCGATCGGCGAAAATGCCGTTCACGGAAGCGACAGCAATGAGAATGCAAAAATTGAAGGAGACTTTTTCTTCAGCAAGCTGGAACAATTCTAAACCATACAAATCTTAATAGAAACGCCCCTGCAATCCAGGGGCATTTTCATTTAAATCAAGCACAAACAAACATGATTTAGGGTTTGGGGGTAAAAGCAGTTGAGTTTTCAGGGATTGCCTGCCTTTGTAACGAAAGAAGGCGGCCGATATTGCATAAAGAGGCTTGTAATCCTTTGCAGAAGCCTCCATACCAAAAACGGGATAAAAGAGGCGGCCGCATACAATAATCCCTTAAAAAGGAATGTTGTAGATTTGAACCTGCTATAACGAAGCCTTCTTTATGAAAAATATAAAACTGATTGAAGTACCCTCCGAGATCGGGGCCGGAACCCGTGGCGCCAGTTTGGGTATTGAAGCCATTAAAATTGCCGCTCTCGACTTCATGAGTAATTTCTTTGTTCACTTCCCGTCTGAAAAAATTGAGGTGGAGAACCGGATCCTGTTTGAACCCATCCAGTCGCCCTATGCCAAGCGCATGCAGGGCGTACTTACCATGTACGAGCGGGTAAGCAAGGCGGTATGCGATTCCATCAAGGGACATTTCTTCCCGGTGGTGATCAGCGGCGACCACAGCAATGCCGGTGGCACCATCGCCGGCATAAAAATGGCCAAACCAAAAAGTAAACTCGGCGTGATATGGATCGATGCCCATGCCGACCTGCATACCCCCTACACCACCCCATCGGGAAATATGCATGGGATGCCCCTGGCTGTTTCCATTGCAGAAGATAATAAAGAATGTAAGGTGCACGACCTGGATGAAAAAACGTTCAAGCAATGGGAACAACTGAAGCACATGGGTAAGATCGGGCAAAAGGTTTTACCCGAAGACGTGGTATTCATCTCCCTGCGTGATTTTGAAAAAGAAGAGAAACACCTCATCGAAAAACACGGCATGAAAGTGATCACTACGTCGGAAGTACGGCGCACCGGTGCCGAGAACGTTTGCCGCAAAGTACTGCGTTACTTAAGCGACTGCACCGATATATATGTAAGTTTTGACGTGGACAGCCTTGATTCTTCTATTTCAAGAGGAACCGGCACCCCGGTGAGCAATGGATTAAAAGAGCGGGAAGTGGAAGACCTGATCAGCAAGTTCATGCAGAACCGCAAGATCTGCTGCTTTGAGATCACCGAAGTGAACCCCACACTGGATAAAGAGAACCTGATGGCCGAGATCGCTTTTAATATCCTGCAACGTAGTGTGAATGTGCTGATGATGAACTAGGACTTTGATTTTTTGATTAACCTGATTTTCCTGATTAAGCTATGACGAGGCCAATCTGTTTGTTTATTGCAGTTTGTATATGCTACACATCGCTTGCTCAAAAAGATTTTTATGCAGAATCCATAAAAGCCTACCAGAAAAAATATGTTGACTCACACGAAGTGGTGAAAAAGAATGATAAAAAATATTTCCGCTTTTTTCCCGTAAGTAAGACATATAACGTAAACTGCCGTTTTGAAAAGATCACTGATACGATCGGCTTTACCATGAAAACTTCGGCCAATACCCTCAAACATTATTTCAAGTACGGTAAACTCAGTTTCGCTATTGCCGGTAAAGAATTCCAGCTTTTTGTTTACCAGGGTAAAGACCTGATGAAGACAGAGCAGTATAAAGATTACCTGTTCGTTCCTTTTACCGACCTTACTACCGGCGACGAGAGCTATGGCAGCGGCCGTTATCTTGAATTTTACAAACAGGATATACAGAACGATCGTTTGCAACTGGATTTCAACAAGGCATACAATCCGTATTGCGCTTATTCAGCGGGCTATAAGTGCCCCATACCACCAAAAGAAAATGCATTGCCCGTTGCTGTTAAAGCCGGCGAAATGAATTTTGCCAAACCGCATTGATATGCAGAACACCCACCAACTGCTGATGATACGGCCTGTTAATTTTGGTTTCAATGCCGAAACAGCGGTAAACAATACGTTTCAGAAAGATACAGGCAATGTGCAGCAAAAAGCTTTACAGGAATTTGATGCCTTTGTAGAAGTACTTCGCAGTAATAAAGCAGATGTAACAGTGATTGAAGACACACCCCATCCTTCCACACCTGATTCCATCTTCCCCAATAACTGGATATCTTTTCATGAAGACGGAAGGGTATTCCTCTACCCTATGTTTGCACACAACCGCAGGCAGGAAAGAAAGCAGCATGTGATCGATGAGATAAAAAACAGGTTCCTTGTTTCTGAAATTATTGACCTTTGTAAATACGAAACAGGAAATATTTTCCTGGAAGGAACCGGCAGCATGGTACTTGACAGGGGAAATAAAATTGCTTATGCCTGCCTTTCTCCGAGAACCCATCAAAAACTGGTGGATGAATTCTGCAGGCTTACGGGTTACTCGCCTGTACCATTTACCGCAACCGACAGCAAGGGCATTGATATCTACCATACCAATGTGATGATGTGCATTGGAAAAGATTATGCTGTTATCTGTCTCGAATCTATCCGCAAGGAAGAAGAAAGAAAAAAACTTATTGCTTCTTTTCAAAGAACAAAAAAAGAGATCATTGGTATTTCGCTTGATCAGCTGAATCATTTTGCCGGCAATATGCTTCAGGTGAGTGATGTTAAGGGTGAATTGTTATTAGTGATGTCTTCGCAGGCGTATGCTTCTCTTACTACTTCACAAATCGAAACACTGGAAAAGCATAACCGCATTATCCACTCTCCTTTGGATACGATTGAAACGGCCGGCGGCGGCAGCGCCAGGTGTATGATGGCGGAGGTGTTTTTGCGAAAGAATTAAAAACAAGGTCCGGTAGTATCCATTTCAAAACTTTATTATCTTGCCAAACTCAAACACAATACCATGGGCGATTATAACCGTATCATCTTAGACGAACTCTTCTTTGAAGCTGATAACCTGATCAAGGAGAAACGTTTTCCCGAAGCTATTCAAAAGCTGGAGGCCATACTTACCGATGCCCCGGATTATGGAAAGGCATACAACCACCTGGGCTGGATCTATGAGACCCAGTACCGGGATTACTCTAAGTCGGAAGAACTTTACCGCAAATGCATTGCCGTTACGCCGCACTATACGCCGGTGTATGGTAACCTGGCCATCACGCTTTCTACGCTGAACAAACTGGATGAACTGGAACAATTGCTGATCCAGGCGCTTACCGTTCCGGGGGTAGACAAGCCGATGATCTTTAATGAATTTGGCATCCTCTTCGAAATGAAAGGTGAGTTTGATAAAGCCGTGGAGTATTATAAAAAAGCCATCATAGCCTCACTGAACGATGCCAATATTGATATCTACTCAAAATCAATAGAACGCTGCAAGCGGAAGAAAGAGATGCTGAAGATGTGATCCCGGCCTGGCACAAACCGGGGTCTGAATTCCGGCGCTGAAATGACTGATTTAAAAACAGCGCAAAAATTAAAAAAAGGAACCTGCTCAAAACTATTTTCTATAAGACCGGTTATTATGAAAAAAATAACAGCAGGATTTATTCTAATTTTTTCCCTGGCTTCTTGTATCAACCAGAAAGCAAAATTCATGGTCACAAATAAAACAACCCTGCTCCTGGATTCCCTGTTGATTGATCCCAATTCCAGTGAAAAGGAAAAGTACATCTCGCTGAAACCAGGGCAAACGCAGCAATATGTTTGCGATATAAGTCACCAGTCTTCCGACGGCGCCTATTTTATTTCATTTAAACAAGGCCTGGCAAAAAGGTTTCTGCCGTTCGGGTATTTCTCAAATGGGAATGTAATGGAAAAGTACATAGAGGTTGAGATCTATACCGACACTATAATGATCAGGCCCGTTTATTAGCAGGCAATAAAAAAAAACCGGAGCTTCCTCCCGGCTGCAAAATACATTTCATTCTGTCTGTACAACAATTCATACAAACCTGATCATCCCTGTACGATCCCGCTCAATAATTTCGCACCGGTTTTGAAGCATTAATTCAACCCAACTAAAAACAACAGCCATGAACACAAAATTATTCTGGGCCACGGTCCTTGTACTTACCTGTACCTGTATGACCCTAAAAGCCCAAAACAGTACATTCACCCAGTCGATCAAAGGAACAGTCATCGATGCTGAATCTAAAAAGCCATTACCGGAAGCCACAGTAACCATTAACGGTATCAACAAAGGCACGGTTACGGATTCACTTGGAAATTTTACCATCACGAATATTCCGATAGGAAGGCAAACCCTTCTCATAACCCTGATGGGCTATGATCAGAAGATCGTTCCGGAAGTACTGGTCAGTTCCGGGAAAGAAATATTCCTTAATGTTACTCTCACCGAAAAGATCAGGGTATTGGATGAAGTAAAAATTTCCACCCGTAAAAATAAACTCAAAGCCACCAATGAATTTGCCTCGGCGAGCGCCCGTTCATTTTCGGTAGAAGATACGAGGCGATATGCCGCTTCTGTTTCTGACCCGGGCCGTATGGCACAAAACTTTGCCGGGGTAAGCAGTAACGGCGATATGGATAATTCCATCGTGGTAAGGGGCAATTCGCCCAAGGGTGTATTGTGGCGCCTGGAAGGTATTGAGATCCCCAGTCCCAATCACTTTGGCGGATTGGGATCATCGGGCGGCGCCATCAGCATGCTCAGCAGCAGTATGCTGGGCAACAGCGATTTTTATACAGGCGCTTTCCCTGCCGAATTCGGCAATGCACTATCCGGTGCATTCGACCTCAACTTCCGCAACGGGAACAAGGATAAGATGGAACGTTCGTTCTCTATCGGCGCTTTAGGCATTGAAGCATCCGCAGAAGGTCCTTTCTCAAAGAAAAGCAAGGCATCCTATCTTTTCAATTACCGGTACTCCACCCTGGCACTGTTAAAAGGTTTTCTTGACCTTGATGGAGGTGTGGTACCGGAGTACCAGGACCTTTCTTTCAAACTGAATTTTCCTGCCAGGAAAGCCGGCACCTTCTCCCTGTTTGGCATCGGCGGTACCAATAAAGCAGAACGTGATGTAGTGAAGGATAAAACAAAATGGGATGAGGACAACGAGAATGTGAATTATAACGGAAAAGGAAAGCTCGGCGTGATCGGTTTATCTCACCAGTATTTCCTTACGCCCAATTCGTACCTGAAGACCACACTCAGTGTTACCGGCGACCGGTACAATTTAAAAACCGATACCCTGAACCCGGCAGATAATTATTCCCAGGTGGATATTGTGCGAACCAAATTCATCAACAGCGCTTACCGGGCAAGTGTGTTATACAATAACAAACTCAACACAAAGCACCTGCTGCGTGCCGGCATCATTGCCAGCCGGCTTGGATTTGATTATAACAGCGAATACTATGATGAAACAGATGGCTTCTGGAAAAGTTTCATCAACGGAAAAGGCAATGCCATGTACTACCAGGCCCATGCCCAATGGAAATGGCGCCTAAACAACAAATGGACCGTAAATACAGGATTACATGGTTCCTTCTTTGACTTGAATGACAGCAAGAGCCTGGAACCCCGTGCTTCTGTTTCGTACCAGGTGAAGCCGGGCCAATCGCTTACTATTTCCGGCGGACTGCACAGCAAACCAGAACACCTGTCTACCTACTATTTTAAAAATACCGATGCATCAGCTAATGCGGGCAACATCAACAAATCGCTGGATCTAGTGAGAGCCGCCCATCTTGTTCTTGCATACGACCGCATCATTTTCAAAAATATCCGTTTAAAAGCAGAAGCATATTACCAGCATCTTTATAAAGTTCCTGTGGAGAAAGACAAAGAGAGTTATTTCTCTATGCTGAATGCCAGTGATGTATATGGATTGGTGAGTGTTGATTCTGCCTTAGTGAGCAAAGGCAAAGGAAAGAACTATGGTATCGACCTGAGCCTGGAAAAGCCTTTCGCCAATAATTTTTATTTTCTCTTTGCAAGTTCTGTTTTCAGGTCTGCCTATACAACATACAGCGGCAAAGAATTCAATACAAGGTATGCGAGGGATTACCAGTTTAACCTGGTGGCAGGTAAAGAATGGAAGCCTAAGAAAAACCAACTGCTGGGCGTGAATGCAAAAATTGTTGCCAGCGGTTCACTGCGTGACTCTCCCATCGACGTGGAAAAGTCAAAGCAAAAAGGCGATGCGGTGTATGTAAAAGACCGGTATTACACATTGAAAGGATCGCCTTATTATCGTTTCGATATCGGGTTCTCTTATAAAATAAACAGTAAGCGGATCACCCAAACTTTATTATTTGATATCCAGAACATCAGCAATCATAAAAATGAATTCTATTCATACTATGACCGTGACCGTCAAAAAGTAAGAAAGGTCAATCAAACAGGCATCTTTCCAACGGTGAGCTACCGTGTAGAGTTTTAAGCTTGAGAACTATATTCATTCAATTGCCCGGACAAAAACCGGGCAATTTTTTTGCATAAAAAACCGGGAGCTTCCTCCCGGCTACAAACTAAACATCAATCGCAAAAGCGGTGGTATAATCTTTTATAATCCTGCAGTCATTTTTTTCTGGCGTAATCTATTCAGTGTAGGGTCTAACTCAATGGCCCGGTCGCACATCTGTTGGCCACGGCTCACCTGCCCCTTCCTTTGAAAACACATGCCTGCCTGGTATAAGGCTCTTCCGTCATTCTTATCTATTTCTAACAACTTCTGGCAAATTTCCAGTGACTTATCGTATTTCTTAGCGTCGTAATAAGCCTGGGCCATATCACGCAGAATATCCTTATCGCCCGGGCGGCGTTCATAAATTTCCAGCAGCAGCTTCTCACCTTTTTCGTATTCGCCGCTATACAGGTATGCAAAGCCCAGGTTCTCGTTAAAGTCGTTGCTTTGTACAAAACCTTTTTCGCTGGCTTTATTAAAAGCCACTACGGCATTTTTAAAATTATTGTTGTTGTAGTACAGCAGCCCAAGCTCAAAAAACCAGTTGCTGCGATGTTCGTCTAACTGAACGGCTTTTTCGTAATACGGTATCGCCTTATCTTCCATTCCCATCTCCATATAATTCCTGCCGGCGAGGTAAGTAAGTTCTGCATCATTGGGATCTTTTTCAAGCAGGGCCAGCAGTTTCTTTTCTGCTTTTGGATAATCTTCCAGCTGGTAGTGCGACATAGCCACTATCCGGTCGGCATTGGGACAGCTCTTGCATTTCTGCGCCAGGTCGATGGCTTTTTGAAAATGACGGTAATTATAGTTCAGTTCCACCAGTTCTTTCAGGGCGGCTTCATTGGTAGGATCTAAATCATAAGCACGTGTAAAATTCTGTTTGGCCTCGTCTATCTTGCGCATCTCTAAATTGGCATAGCCGTTCTCCATATAGGCAACCGTGTACGAAGGATTCAACTGAATGGCTTCCCCAAAATACTTACTGGCCACCTGGTAACGTTTGGCTTCTTTTTCTTCAACTCCTTTTTTAAAATAGTAGCTGGAACTGTCCTGCGCCTGGGCAAACAAAGCAGAGGGGAAAAATAATAAACAGAGTTTGGTTACGTTTTTCATATGGTTTAAGGCACAAATATCATTCCGGTTACTTGAATATTACCCCTCCTAACGCCGGAAGGTGAAGGTTTATTTCATAAATACCGGCCTTTTTGTCTATTAATTTTACTTTGGGTGAAGGATTGAACACATTACCGGTACCCCAGTACTTTTTACTGTCGCTGTTAAATACCTCTTTCCAGTCTTTTTTCCCCTTTACCCTGAATTTCCAGTTGTGCCGCACCACGGGTGTCATATTCAGTATCACCAGCATATCGTCTTTGCGGTTACGGCCTTTACGCATGTACGCCATCACCGATTCGGGCCGATGATCCAGGTCGATCCATTCAAAACCTTTTGGATCAAATTGAAGTTTATGCAGGGCGGGTTCATCCTTATAAAGAAAGTTGAGGTCTCGCACACATTCCTGCATCATTTTATGGCAGTCAAATTGCAGCAAAGGCCAGTTCAGCTCTGTTTTATAATTCCACTCCGTTGTTTGGGCAAACTCATTACCCATGAAGAGAAGTTTGGCGCCCGGGTGTGTGAACATGTATGTATACAATAAGCGCAGGTTAGCGAACTTCTGCCATTCATCGCCCGGCATTTTATAAACCATGGGGCTTTTGCCATGCACCACTTCATCATGACTGAAAGGAAGCATGAAATTCTCATCATAGTAGTACATGATGCTGAAGGAGAATTTGTCCTGGTGAAACTGGCGCATCAGCGGGTCCATTTTAAAATAATCCAGCGTATCATGCATCCAGCCCATCATCCACTTCATACCAAAGCCAAGTCCGCCCTGCGTGGTGGGGTGCGAAACCTGCGGCCAGTCTGACGCTTCTTCGGCAATGGTTTGTACATCCGGAAAATCACGGTAAACGGTTTCGTTGAATTGTTTTATAAATTCAATGGCTTCCAGGTTTCCATTGCCGCCGAATTCGTTGGGTTCCCATTCGCCCTCCTTTCTTGAATAATCAAGGCGAAGGATGGAATTCACTGCATCCACCCGCAGGCCGTCGATATGAAATTCATCAAGCCAGAACCGGGCGCTGCTGATGAGAAATGATCTTACTTCGGCCCGTTTATAATTAAAGATGTAACTGTTCCAGTCCTGGTGGTAGCCTTTGCGCATATCGCCATACTCATAGGTATGCGTACCATCAAACATGAACAGGCCATGTGCATCGTAAGGAAAATGAGAGGGTACCCAATCGAGAATAACCCCAATACCGGCCTGGTGAAACGCATCGATCAGTTGCCGGAATTCATCCGGTGTTCCAAAGCGGGAGGTAGCTGCAAAATACCCGGTGCCCTGGTAACCCCAGCTTCCATCAAAAGGAAATTCCATCACCGGCATTAACTCCACGTGTGTAAAGCCCATATTCTTTACATAAGGAACCAGGTGTTCTACCAGTTGTATATACGTGTTGAAACTTTCTTCATCGGTTGGTATGGGACGCTGCCAGCTTCCGAGGTGCACTTCATAAACACTCCAGGCTGCATCCAGTGCATTGTTCTTCTTTCGTTTTTTCATCCAGCCTGCATCGTTCCACTTATGTTCCGATGTATAACTGATGGAAGAAGTGGCCGGCCGCAGTTCGGCATACTGGCCATAGGGATCCGCTTTCATCAGTTCCACCCCTTTATAGCCCTTGATATAATATTTATACGCTTCCCCGTTTTTAATATTCGGGATAAAGCCTTCCCATATTCCTGATTTATCAAGCCGTACAAACAAGGGATGCAATTGCCTTTTCCAGCCATTAAAATTACCCACCACCGAAACCTTTGTGGCATTGGGCGCCCATACGGCAAAGTAAAACCCTTCGGTATCCAGTACCTGACGTTGATGGCTGCCGAATTTCCGGTAACCGTTGTATAAGGTACCGTTCTTAAAATTATTAATGTCCTCATCCGTGAACAGTGAATAATTCCATACCGGCTTCTGTGTATCAATAAAATGTTCTTCTTCGTATTTTTTTGCAGGATGAATGGCATCAACCGTGGTTGTTTTGCTTCCCTTTTTAACCGGTTGTCTTTTAGTTGTTGCCATTGGTGTAATTGAATTGAGAAGCCTTGGATAAAATATA
>Ga0116177_10003006_pt1 | contig 12377 bp, 11 predicted proteins | sample AD_STIC10_MetaG_FD_89750 | JGI IMG/M metagenome (GOLD analysis project Ga0116177, IMG submission 89750) | Active sludge microbial communities of municipal wastewater-treating anaerobic digesters from USA - AD_STIC10_MetaG | ecosystem: Engineered > Bioreactor > Anaerobic > Digestate | place: USA...
TACCGGGAAGGAAGAAAAGGACTCATGCTGCTGATCAAAGCATCCCCAAATGCCAGTTATACCAGTGTGGTGGATCTATTGGATGAAGCCGTGATCAGTGCGGTTGAAAAATATGCATTGATTACCATTTCCGAAGAGGAAAAAAACTGGCTGAGGCAACGGGAATAGACAGAAACCAGATTAGGTATTCGGGCGATCAAAATTGTGAAGCCCCAGACCTATGCGGATAGCTTTAATCGGTCGTTCTACACTTTATACCATACCGGGTGGGGATACCGTTCAAATTACTGAAACAGCCAGGCAACTCAATCAACGGGGTGTCGATGCCAGGGTATGCCTCAGCCATTCCCGGATCAAAGAAAATGAGTTTGACCTTTTTCATTTTTTCAATATTATTCGCCCAGCAGATATACTCCCGCACCTGCAAAGGATCAAAAAACCCTATGTCGTATCACCGGTTTATATTGATTACAGCGAGTATGACAGGCAGCACCGAAAGGGCCTTTCTGGTTTATTGCTCAAACCCTTTTCTGCCGCCCGCACAGAGTACATCAAAACACTGGGCCGGGCCGTAAAAGGAAATGATCGCTTACCGGGTTGGGAATATCTTTTTAAGGGACAACAAAAAAGCATCCGGAAAATTTTATCTGGCGCCGCCTGTATTTTACCCAATTCATCCATGGAACTGGAGCAGATCAGGCAACTGGGTATCCATCAAACAGCTTGCATCATCCCCAATGGCATTGATAAAACATTGTTTGGAAACCCGGGAAGGATTGAAAAAGACAACGACCTCATACTTTGTGCCGCAAGGATCGAGGGTATCAAAAACCAATTGAACCTGATCCGGGCTTTGAATAATTGTGGTAAACAGGTGGTACTGGCTGGATCGGCGGCCCCTAACCAGCAATCCTATTATCAGCAATGTAAAAAAGAAGCAGCCGGCAATATTGTTTTTGCCGGCCGGCTGACTCAAACAGCCCTGGCTAATTATTATGCAAGGGCACGGGTACACGTCTTACCCAGCTGGTTCGAGACATGCGGGCTTTCTTCGCTTGAAGCAGCGGCAATGGGTTGTAATATTGTGATAACAGCAAAGGGGTATACCCGTGATTATTTTGGAGACGAGGCTTTTTATTGCGATCCCGGTAAACCGGCATCCATCCGGGAAGCAGTGATGCAAGCAGCAACTACGGCCACCCCCATGCAATTAGCAAACAGCATTAAAACTAATTATACCTGGGAGCGTGCCGCAGCAATGACCCTTTCCGCTTATCAAACCGTATTGCATTCATGAAGCAGTTGCGCATTGGTATTATGGGTACCAGAGGAGTACCCAATCACTACGGCGGCTTTGAACAGTTTGCCGCCTATCTTTCTGCCGGTCTCGCAGCAAGGGGGCACCAGGTATGGGTGTATAACTCAAATCATCATCCTTATCAGCATAAAGAATGGAATGCTGTTCACCTGATACATTGTAAAGATCCCGAAAACCGGATCGGTACTGCCGGACAGTTTTTATATGATCTGCATTGTATCAAAGATGCCTGTAAAAGATCGTTTGATGTATTGCTGCATCTGGGTTATACCAGTGATGCGGTTTGGTACCGTCGCTGGCCAAAGCATACCGTGCATTTGATGAATATGGATGGACTGGAATGGAAAAGACAAAAATACAATGGGCTCACCCGGCTCTATTTAAAATATGCGGAGAAAAAAGCAGCCCGTCATGCAGATGTACTGATTGCAGATTCTGTCGCCATTCAGGAATATCTGCAGCAAGCCTATGGACAAAACGCCGCCTTTATTCCCTATGCCGCCAGGGTATTTGACAGTCCGGATGAAAATATTGTAAAAGAATTCGGGCTGGAACCACATGCTTATTATTTACTGATTGCACGATTTGTTCCTGAAAATCACCTGGAGATGATCATCCAGGGCTATCTGCAAACCGCTCAGGATCTTCCCCTGATGGTTATTGGGGATCATCAAAATAAAATGGGCCGGCAACTGCAAAAAAAATACAATCATCCCGGCATTTTATTCAAAGGATCCATTTATGATATGAATAAACTGGATCAGCTGCGTTACTATTCAAGAATATATTTTCATGGACATTCGGTGGGGGGCACCAATCCTTCCCTGCTGGAAGCCATGGCCTGTGCTTGTCATATTGCCGCACATGATAACCCATTTAACCGGGCCGTACTGGGTGAAGCCGCTCATTATTTTTCCAGTGCAGCTGCCGTTACTGCTATTCTGGAAGCTGAACAGGATGCATCTGTCTATAAAAAATGGAAAGAAGCCAATCTGGAAAAAATCAGGACCCTCTATCACCCGGATCAAATCATTTCGGCTTATGAAAAACTGATGTCAGCTGCCTGTACGAAGTAAGGCTGATGCTTTTCGTTGATGAGCGGCCGATATATCAAAGGCCGGAAAAGCATTGGTGAATGCCAGTATCCACAAAACATATTCAGCTACATTGGTGATATAGCTCCCAGTAAACTGATAAAGAAACACAAAGAAAAAAAGAATCAGCCGGTAATAATTTTTCCAGGGCTTTGTCAGTAAAAAAAGCAGACACTCGATACCAATCCTGAGACCCAAACCCAGCCAGCCAAATAAAGCCAGTGTTTCTGCAGCAGCATTGGGGATGGCTACCGGTGTATTGTGATAATAGAGATAGTATCCCCTGATCAGGTCTGCCCCGGCCAGCTCCAGTTGCCCGGCACCAATACCCCAGTAAGGATTTCCCTGATCCAGTAATTGCCGGGCAATGATAAAAGCATCGCCGGTTCTGCCTTCTGCGGAACTGTCGTTCCCTGTCAGGATATTTTCAATGCGGATAAATAAAGGGTTATCCGGGAAAAAAATACCGGCAAACATGAGCAGGGCGATGCTGATAAAAAGGGTATTGATGAGACCGTTTACAATTCTTCTGTTGCGGTATAAATGAGGGAAACGAATAATCAGACAAAAAAACCCTGCGGTGAGCAAACAAATGATTACGCCAATAGAAAAGGATAAAATAAAAGGCAGAAACAGCAAGGGTAAAAGGATACTGCTCCGGATTTGATTTTGCCGGAATACATACTGAAGAAAAAAATAAAGGAAGAGGGGTACAAACAACAGGGCATAATAAGACGGTTCGTATGTGAACATTTTCAACCGCAGAAAATCAGTGACATCACTGGTCAGGTTTTGCCGGCTCCAGAAAAGGGATTGAAAAGGGGTGAAATAAAATAGAATAGCAATCAGACATAAGAGGCCATTGGTATGTAGCAGGAGACGAAGGGTTTTTTCTTTCTGACTGTCTTTATTCAACCAGGTATGAAAAGCCTGCCCGAAAATATAGACGGTCAGCAGGTTGAGCATAGTGATGAGATATTGCATCCGATCCAGGCTTTCCAGATTCAGATGTGCCAGCACAAACGGAAGCAGGCAAAGCAGGAATGGGAATAATATTTCCTGCTTTTTTTTCAGTACTACCCAGGCATAAAAAAAAGGGGCCAGTAAGGAAGTGTACAGGAGCCCAAAAGGAAGCCCCGCAGCATTTACAAAAAAGTAAATAAAAGCGAAGGGAATATATGGATTGATCCGGGCTGACATAACTGCCTGTTCAATCGCATTTTTCAGTGCCGGGGTTGTGCTGATATTGAATTTTTATCAGGTAAACTGCACAGGGCAAGACTAACTGCGATCGTGATGAATAATTCGGTGATCCCAATAGCGAAGAGGGTACCATGGGCCATCCAGAGCGGAACCAGGATGATATTGGCCAGGGTGCCAAGCATAAATCCCACTGTATAAATGATGAAATACTTTTTAAGGTGATTGGTGGCCAGCAGGGAAAGAGAGCCGGGAATATTAAAGCAAACAACCGGCAGGATCACACAGAGTATACGTAGGTAAAAAATGGCATCCTCCTGCCGCTCCTGTACAAAGAAACGGGTGATAAAAGGAGCGAAAAGGGCAACAATAGCAGATCCGGCTATTGTCAACAACCAAAATGGGGTGAAAATTTTTCTAAAATACTGTTGCAAACTCTCCCTGCCTTCCAGAGCCGATTGACATACGCTGGGGTAAATGGTTTGGGAAAAAGCCGTTAGCAATTGTTTCATGGAAAAATAAATTCTTTCAGCCACACTGAAATAACCGGCGATGAGGTCATTCGTAAACAACCGGAGAATAAAAAGATTCCCATACTGCATGAAGTTCATCAAGAGATTGCTCACGGTAACCGGCCAACCCTCCTTCAGGGAGATGATTACTTTTTGCATGCTGAATGGTACGGCCGGCAGCTGATAATACCTGATCAGCCACATAGATGCTATAACTCCGGTGGCCAGGTTACCCAGTCCCAGGAAAAGGGTAAACAAACCGGTATGCGCAGGATCATGGATAAATAAAACAACAGCAATGGCAAATAGTATTTTGGAAAACAGACTGATCAATGCGGCCCATTGCAGCTTTTCCATCCCCTGTAAAAACCAGGAAGGCAGGGATGCCTGTCCGGGCACAAATACAAAAGCCAGGCAATACAGGGAAAATTGTAATCGGATCACCGGAAAGATCAGCGAGAGCAGGAGCAGGAGCAAAAAGGCAGCAATGCAGAGAAAAAATTTGGTATAAAGACTATTGTAAAACAACTCAGCCAATACCGTTTTATTATTACGATTCAATGCCACATCCCGCGCTCCTGTTTGTCCGTACCCGTATTCAGCCAGGGTAGCCAGGAAAAACACAATCACCTGGATCACGGCGATCTGACCATAATAATCCACCCCGATCCGGCTGATCACCAGGGGCACCAGCAGCAGCTGTATCAACGCATTGATGCCCTGTACCAGCCCGAGGGAGGAAAAATTGCGGATCAGTGTCCGGTGATTGATCGTAGCCATGATTCCTTACGAAGATAATAAGCTGCCCGGCCGCTAAAGCAGAATATTTCTGTAGGGAAACAACCCTTTTGCCCTGGAAACCGATTGAGAAAGAAAAGCTTATTGCATGACCACCCCACAACCAACAGAGGAGATCGACCTGTTGCGATTACTGGAAAGAGGCATCCGGTTCTTTCGTCAGTTCAAATGGATTTTCCTGACAGCCCTGCTTGCCGGCATTGTGGGTGGCTGGTTCATGTACAGTAAAGTAATACCGGTGACCTATAAATCAAGACTGGTACTGCATTCCAATATCCTGACCAATCCCGAACAGATTCAGATCGTCAATAACTGGAATAAATTATTAAAGCAACAGGAATACAGCAGTTTGGCACAGGCATTGGGGTGCGGGCCGGAGATACTTTATCGTACCAAGGGCCTGACCGCAAAAGAAATACAACAGGCATTTACACCCACCAACCCCAACGGTTTTACTATTGATGCTATTGTAACTGATCAATCCATACTGGACAGCCTTCAATCAGCCCTCCTCAATGGTTTTGATAAAGGGAGTTATATCAAACAGCGGCTGGAAATAAAAAAAGCGAACCTAACCGAGCTGATCATCAGAACCCGGGAAGAGATCAGCAAACTGGATTCCACTAAAAAAAATATGGAAGCCCTTATCGGCGGTTATGGACACAGTTCTTCCTCAGTAATTATTGATGGCACCAGTATCAACCGGCAACTGATCGAAATGCATGAAAAGCTGCTGGGCTACCAGGAAAGCCTGCGTTTCACCAGTGCCGTATATGTATTGCAGGGATTCAGTCAGTTCAATAAACCTGATAATCCCAAACTTTTACCCTGGCTCTTCATTGGCGTTTTTGTATGCATATCTCTGGCCATTGCCTTTGCTTTACTAAGCAGCCTCCTGAAAAAACTTAAAAACAGGTCAGCCGCCAGTCATCTGTGATACCCCAAAGCGATATGACTTTGCAAAGGGAAAATGGGTCCATTATAAAAACCCTGTTTTCGCTTTGGGTGCTATGCTTCTTTACAGGAATGATTTTCCATTTCAGGGCCGTCAGCAGTATCAGTACCGGATTATTGCTGATCACGGGACTTGCCTGCTATAAAAAGAAAGCCGTTTCCCTTCTTTTCAGATCCAGCCTTAGTCCTTTTTTGATTAGTTGCCTTTTATATTTTTTATATACGGTGATTAATCTTTTACTGAAGGGCAATACAACCGTCATGCGATCACAGTTGGAAATGAAATCAGCCCTGGTACTGGTACCTGTTGCAGTTTCATTTACGGGCTTTGTGGGTAGCAAACAATTGAAAAGACTGATGCAGTTTTTTGTTTTACTCCTGCTGGCCGCCTGTTTGTATTGCCTGCTGATAGATGTAAATACCTGGATACGTACAGGACAGGAAACCATTTTCTTTTATCATGATCTGGTGAGTCCGCTAAACCAGCATGCGGTATTTTTTTCCTTCCTGTTATTCTTTTCCCTGCTTTATATACTGGAATACGGAACAGGATTTAATTTTTTACCCGGGAAAAAATTAGATGGCATACTGACAGTTTTCTTTTCGCTGATACTGGTACTGCTTGCTTCCAAACTAATCTTGTTTTGCTGGGTAGTGTATCTTGTTTATTATTTCCTGAAGAATAAAACCGGTAAAAAGAAACTGGGGTGGCTACTATTGCTCCTGGTTCCCCTGTTGCTAATCGCATTCACTAAAAACCCGGTCAGCAACCGGTTCAGGGAAATTGTACAAACAGACTGGGCCAGTCTGGACCGGGAACAGTTTGATGAAGCCGATTATTTAAACGGACTCCAGTTTCGTTATCTGCAATGGAAACTGGTACCAACAATACTGAGTGAAAAACAGGCCTGGTTGACAGGATTAGGGGAAGAAAAGGGGAAGGCTGGCTTACAGGATCAGTTCATACAACGGCATTTGTACCAGGGGCAGCCTGGAACAGATGATTTGGGATACCTGGCTTATAATACACATAATCAACTATTACAATCCATGCTCACCGGTGGCCTGGTTGCAGTGCTTTTATTTTTGATGATATGCGGTAGTCTGCTGTATTTGGCAGTTAAAGAAAAAAAGACCCTGATCACCATGACGATCATCAGCCTTTTACTGTTTAGCGGAACAGAATCCTGCTTTGAAACACAATATGGGTTAGTTTTTTTCAGCTTTCTGCCGGTTTTTGCCCTCATCCTCTCTAAACATCTTTCCTCCCGGACAACCACCGAACCCCTTCCTGCGATACAATAAAGTATCCGGTAATTATGTATAAAATCTCAGCAGTTATTATCACTTATAATGAGGCACTCAATATCGTCAGGTGTATTGAGTCTGTAAAGCCTGTTGCTGATGAGATCATTATCCTGGATTCTTATTCAACCGATCATACTGTGGAGCTGGCGAGGAGTTGCGGGGCCATTGTTTACCAGGAAAAATTCAGGGGTTATATTGGTCAGAAGAATGCAGCCATTGCACTGGCCTCACATGATTATATCCTGAGCCTGGATGCAGATGAGGCTTTGGATGCCGAACTAACGGCATCAATACTTGCTGTGAGGGATACCTTACACAGCCGGGCTTATTCCATGAACCGCTGTACTGCTTATTGCGGGCATTTTATTCGTCACGGGCTTTGGTATCCTGATAAGAAATTAAGATTATTTGACAGAAGAATCGCGCAATGGGGCGGATTGAATCCACATGATAAAGTGATTCCCGAACCCAATACTACGATTACACCTCTGAAGGGAGAAATATTACACTATTCGTTCAATAGTCCAGAGGACCTGGTCTGGCAGCATAACCGGCTCAGTTCGATTGCAGCAGCTTCGCTATATGCTGCGGGAAAAAGAAGCAACTGGTACAAATTGCTGATCCATCCCCTTTGGGCATTTCTCAATGGATATGTCTTCAGGAGAGGGTTTCTCGATGGTGCAGACGGACTGGTGATTGCTGCCCAATCAGCCAACCAGGTTTTTTTGAAGTACAGCAAATTATACCGGCTGCAAAGATTGAAGCGGAAAACAACTCCCCTTTCAGGAATCAGAGAGACCGAAACTCAAACAGCAGCCCGATAAATTTATACATGCCGGCAAAAGCATCATCATTGATCCTGCTTACACCGGGCTTTCCGGAAAATGAATCAGACAGTACCTGTTTACCCTGGTTCCAGTGTTTTGTACGTCAATTGAAAAGCAGTTTTCCCTGTTTAAAAATCATCATCGTCAGTCTGCAATATCCCTATCAGCAAAAAAAGTATGTATGGGAGGGAATTACGGTTTACGCCATGGGTGGTCGCAACAGAAGCGGAATTGCCAAGCGGATCTTGCGATATAAAGTAAAGCAGGAGCTGGACCGTTTATGCAAACAGGAATCCATTGCCGGAATACTGAGCCTTTGGTATGGGGAAGCCGCCAGGGCTGCTGAAATGATATCGGTAAAGTATCAGTTCCCGCATTTTTGCTGGATTGCGGGACAGGATGCCAATCAGGATAACCCGTTTCCTGCAGCATTGAAAATCCCAGCGGAAAGATTAATCGCTGTGTCCGATTTTATCCAGGAACATTTTTATCATGAACATGGTATACGCCCCTTGCATGTAATTCCTTTCGGTCCGGATGAACAGTTATATCAATCGCCCCCTCCCGAAAAAGACATTGATCTGCTGGCCGTGGGATCATTGATTCCTTTAAAGCAATACAGTATTTTTCTGGAACTGGTATTTGCCATTAAGCAAAGTATTCCTTCTGTAAAAGCTGTTTTATGCGGCAGCGGGCCTGAAGAAGCATCCCTGCAACAGAGAGCAGCCACACTGGGATTAAAAGATAACATACGTTTCACCGGTGAATTACCCTATCCGGATGTATTGCAGTATATGCAACGGGCTAAAATTTTTCTGCATCCATCATTGTATGAAGGTTTTGGATGTGTGTGTACAGAAGCGCTGCTGGCCGGGGCCTATGTGATCCGGTTTACGCAGCCGATGAAAAAAAATATGCTAAACAGCATTACGGTCCCCTCTAAATTGGAAATGATCAACCAGAGTCTGGAGCTGCTGGAACAATATACAGTTCCTGAGCCGGTTAATGAATACCCGGTAAAGGCCATGACCGAAAAACTGGGTGGCTTATTTGGTTTTCACACTGCCGGCAATTTGCAGGAGCCGGGAAGCAATGGCAGCGGGCGACAACTCTTTGCTGAAAAAATCCCGGCAGGCAGCTGATCGAACGGGATGATCAGTATGATCGAGAGAACAAAGTACCCGGTACAAACCCACACTGTTTCCTTTTTCAAATAAGTATCCCAGTTTACCCTGTTGTACCAGCTGAATGGAGGCGGGAATATTGCTCATTATTGGTACACACCCGCAGGCGATGGCTTCCATTGGGGCAAACCCAAAACTTTCATAATGACTTGCTGATATATAATAATCGGCACTATTGTACCAGTCTTCTAATGCCGCATGATCTTTTTTTCCAATCAATAAAACCTGTTTTGAAAGCAGCGGATGTTGCCGGATCCTTTGTTGTACCGCTTCCAGTAAATCAAATTCCTGAAAGATCATGTATAATTTTTCATCAGCCCTGCCTTCAAAGTATTTTTCAAAGGCTTCGAGTACCGTAAACGGATCTTTATTGACATTGAGACGGCCGACCCATAGAAATTGTTTGCCATCTCCCATTCCTGTTTTAGCACGAGATTCGGATTTATCTTTTACATCAAATTGAGAAGATGCCGGAGGACACAGAAAACATTTGTTGGGATCCCGGATAATGCCTGCACTTAACCAAGGTGCCGCCATGTCCTTCGCACTGAATAAATAACCATTGACAGAACGGTCGGCTAATTGCTGGATAATTTTTTTTCTCCGGAAAGGATGATCTGCCTGGTGCTGTAATAAAATAACCGGTGCAGGTCCCAGTTTTCTCCGTAGTGCCATTACCTGCAGGGGGAAAATGAATCCGCGAACCAAAACAAGATCAGGCTTTTCGGCAGCAATAAATCGGAGGGTGGGACCCGGGAGATTCCAAAAACGATTGGAACGCTCAAAAAAACGGTAGCGAATACCATTGGCTACACGTTCGCCATTGAAGCGAAGATGTTTCACCATTACAACATCCGCTTCTTTCTTTAATTCGTTTGCATAGAGATTAGGCTGACGATGTTTTTCAATCACCGCTTCCGGGTTGCTCATGTCAGCGTGACAATGAAAATTGACTTCTATGAATTTTAGCCGGCTCAAAGCAGTTCAAATGGAATATTGGCGGTTGGATAATACTGTTGAATTTCCCGAACCAGTGAAGAAAGGCGACCAGCCACCAGGATCTCTTCACCGGCATAGCGGATCCTGCAGTATGGAATGTCATCGTTCAGGGGTAAAGCCGATTCGAGTGATGCATGATACAATAAAACCCGACCCTGGCGGATCACCATCATTAGTTGTCCATTCACCGGGTCTTCACCAGCATAGAGACAGATATCTGCATCAAAACCAGGAGCAATGCGTCCTTTGTGTTGCATACCCCAAAGGGCTGCGGGTTCTGAACTTAGCATACCAATCAGTTCCGGCAGCTGAACCATACCGGTATTCAGGCCAGTTTGAAGATGTTCTTTCAATGCCCAGCCGGCCGTTAATGTGGAATCAGTACCGAATACAATGCGGGTAAATTGTTTTAACTGGTTTATCGGGGCTGTTCTTCCAAACATAAATTCATTGGAAGAGGGACACCAAACGATGCCCTGAAAGCCGCGGGCCTCCAGTGGTTCTATTGATACTGCATGTACCGCCACTATCTTTTTTCGCAGGTAATTGGCGCGATTGATCTTTCCGGCTTCTGCTCTGGCCAACTCATCAGTTCCCTCCCCTGCATGGATCACATATGGCTTTTTCCGGCTGAATGGATGGTTTAGCTTTCGCTTCCAGTTTTTTTCAAAGGCGACGGAATGTAAAGAATGGGTTGCCCTGAACACCTGTATCCATTCATCTGCTGCTTTGTGTTCTTTGCCATGATCCACCACGGTGGTACATCCGTTCAGCAGATTTTTGTAAATACCCCATTGCGTTCTGAGTGCCACCGGTATCTTTTGTATGGTATCAATCAGGTCACGGTGCCGAAGGTGAATATCCTTTCCCCATGAAGTATAATTCGGATAAGGACCTTTTCCTAACTGAGGATAGAGGTTAAAATCAAGATGATCGTGTGAATTGATAAACCCGGGAAAAGCCGTTAACCCCTCCGTGTCAATGAATGGAATATTTGTTGGGTTCTTCAGTGTTCCGGCTGCAGTAATAGTAGCAATGGATCCATCCTGTATCAGCAGGTCTTTTCTTTCCTGCTCCTCATACAGTTGTAGATTCCGGAGTATCATCATTGTTTTTTGAAATGGATGCCATAGATCAGTGGCATTCCCTGGTATTGCTGGTACAGTGCTTCCGCCCCTTGCTGCAGATAAAAATCTTTCACGGACTCATCAATCTTCCGTTCTGTATATCGGATTTCTGTCCATCCCAGTTGCCCTGCTATTTGTCGGATTTGTTCTACCGGGTGTACATGACTTTGCACCGCATAGGTTTTACCCTGATGATGAAATGTCCTGCTGGCATTTCGCTGCAGGGCATCAGGATGGTAATCGGTAAGAATCAGTTCCCCCCCGGATTGCAAGACCCTGTTCCATTCTTCCAGCGCTTTACGGGCATTTTTGATATGGGCCAGGGTGAGGGTGGAAAGCAGGAAGTCAAACTGATTGGTTGCAATACCACTTAGCTCATGATCTTTCACCAGGAAAACAGGGGCTTCCGGGAATTTGAGCTTTAGTTTTTCAAGCATACCGGTTGATACATCAAAGCCGGTGATGGAAACAGGATTCCTTTTATACAATTCGGTCCAATGCCGGCCAGTGCCGCAGCCAATATCAGCCAGCTTCCGGTTCAGGATTGTAACATCTTGCAGCATATTGTTTAGTATTTCCCGGTCCAGGTGAAGGATCAGATTATGAGGCTGATCATCATAGCTGCCTGCCCATGTATCATAGCCCTCAGCAGGCTTTTTTACCCTTGCCTGTCTGAAAAGTTATCTTATGCTGAATTTCATGTTTATTGTTCCCAGGCATTAAAAATAATATTATTCAGCTGCTTCAACGGGGCAACTTGTCTTTGACTGTAGCCGTTTTGATCAGTCATGAACAAGGTCCTGTTTTTTAACCCCAGGAGTGCCGAAGCCAAGCACCGGTTTCCGAATTCAATCATGGCGGTTGCGGCCAGTATTGATAACCGGTTTGAATGGGCATTGGTGGATGGTAACTGGGAAAAGGATCCTTTTGAAGCATTGGCCGCCTACCTGCGGACCGGGGAGTACCGCTATATCGGTTTTACCGTGATGCCGGGACCCCAAACCAAACAGGCCATTCCCATTGCCCGGAAGATCAGGGAACAGTTCCCGCATACCA
>Ga0116177_10003021_pt1 | contig 12353 bp, 17 predicted proteins | sample AD_STIC10_MetaG_FD_89750 | JGI IMG/M metagenome (GOLD analysis project Ga0116177, IMG submission 89750) | Active sludge microbial communities of municipal wastewater-treating anaerobic digesters from USA - AD_STIC10_MetaG | ecosystem: Engineered > Bioreactor > Anaerobic > Digestate | place: USA...
TCCTCAACGGTTATCTTTTGTTCCGGGACCCAGCCGCCGGGATTTTTACCGTCAAGTGTTCGGCGTGTCGTGGCGGCATATATCCCTTCAAGCGGTGTTGCCGGCGCAACGAACCAGTCGCTCCCGAAGGCAAGGGTTGCCCCGCTGTCAAGCAGTGACCTGAATGCATAGGTTGTCTTCACCCGTTCCGGACCGATGTATTCCTCAGCCCAACGGCCGTCATCGATGGCATGATATGGCTGCATGCTGGCAATCACCTTCAGCTTCCCGTACCGCTCAATATCCGCGGGTGCAATATGCTGCGAGTGCTCGATCCTGAACCGCCTGTCACGCTCCCCGTTAACGGCAGCCACCTTCTCATAGGCGTTAAGAAGGAAATTGATGGCCTCGTCACCGATTGCATGAATCACAACCTGCAGCCCGGCTTTGTCGGATTCCAGAATCCAGTTGTAGAGGTCCTCCTCACTGTTCACAAAGAGGCCTGTATCTGTCTGAAGATCAGCATAAGGCTCCAGGAACGCCGCAGTGTGCGAGCCCAGCGAGCCGTCAACGAATCCCTTGACTCCACCGGTGCTGATCCACCTGTCACCGCGTCCGTCACGCTCAACCTGCTCCTTCATATCCTTCCACCTGCTGATTGTCTGCAGGTAATAGAGGCGGGTTATCTGTTCGCCCCGCGCACGTACCCGTTCAAGGGCATCAGAATAAGCGGCTGCATCAACTGCATGCGCAGAAGTGACACCGTTGGATGCCAGGTAATGCATCGCCGCAACAATGGCCCTGTCAACCTCCTCCTCGGACTGTTCCGGAATCCTGACAGATATCAGATCCATGGCATTGTCCTTGAAAATACCCGTCGGCTCACCGCTTCCGTCCCGTGTGATTGTGCCGCCGGAGACATCCTTTACCTTGCGGTCAACACCTGCAAGCTTCATGGCCAGCGAGTTGGCCAGCGCCATATGTCCGTCAAGCCGCGACACAAACACAGGATTATCCGGGGTTACAGAGTCAATCCAGTCCTTCTGCGGGAGGCTCTCCCAGCCAATCCCGTCCCAGTCGCCACCGAGAATCCATGTTCCGGGCTTCAGTGTTGCGGCATATTCCTTTATACGGCTGATAAACTCCTCAGGTGTTGACGCATCCCTAAGCTGCACCGAGGCCAGGTTTGATCCTCCCTGGAGCAGATGCAGGTGCGAGTCAATAAATCCCGGGGCAACAAACCTGCCCCCGAGGTCAATAACTTCACCGGAACCTGATTTGTACTTCATTACCTCTCGGTTGCTTCCAATTGCAATAATAGTGTCACCGGAGACCGCCATAGCCTCCGCATAAGGCTGTACCGCGTTCCCCGTCCAGATCCTGGCATTTGTAATGATCATATCAGATGTTTGAGTTGAAACGTTGCACGAGACAGCAATCAGCACCAGTATGATTGCTGCAGGTAAAAATGTCTTTTTCATACAGGAGTTGTTATTAGGAATCCTTTTCGGAATTGTGTTTTTCCTTGAACTCGTTAATAAGGGGAGTGGCCTTCTCCAGGTCCTCCTCTAGGATATACAGATCCATGACCTGAGGCACTGCTCCGAGGTATCCGAGTCCCGAGTCATTCTTTATCAGTCCCTTTATGCCTGTCTCTTCAAGCATCTCAAGCAGCAGCATGACTGTAGGCTCAGGGGCAACAAAGACCCTGATCAGTTTTTCATCGTTTTCCATATCGTTTTTCTTTATTGGTTTATCCGGATAGAGCGTTCCGCCTTTCGTAAGCCACGAGATGCCGAACGCCATAAGAGTTATGGTCTCTGCAATAAGCACAAACCTTGAATCGGAATTAACCCCGTCGAAGAACAGGAAAAAGACCTCGATTGAAGCCAGAGCTGCCAGCATAACGATGCCGCATGCCCTGTATATCAGGTTCCTCTTCTTCTTCATCTCAGTGGGATGCTTCTCACCACGGGTGAAAAGGAATATCGAAATCAGCGCCAGTATCACAAGGAAACAGGCTGCAGAAGTGAAATGAATCCATGCCACCCAATCCCATGATCCTTCCTCCACAGTGGGAAAAAATGCCACACCAAGGGCGCATAAACCTGCCAGGTCAGCAGCTCTGTTGTCCCATCTGTCATAACCCCTGTAAAAAAACAGGAACAGCGCAATTGCACAGATTGCACCCACAAACACATCGCGCATACCTGTATGATAATAAACGCTCATGTTCGTAAGCGCACTCTCACCGTCGAAAATGATGAGATGGCCCAGCACCAGCACAATGGGAAGAAGGATGCCTATCCAGCCCACCGCCTTCCGCAGCGCCAGGTATGAGTACACCTTGTCCGTATGATCTGATTTTATTTCCATGAATACCCTGACCGGTCAGCTCCGCCTGAAATAGACGTTGAATAGCTCATCAGCCTCCTGTTTGAGCCAATGATCGATGTTCAGGCTGGCGGCCTTCTCTATCAGAGGTGCCGGAACAAACGGCGCAATTACTTTGTATATGTGACCCGCCTCCAGCGTGTTCAGGTCAGCCATCACCTGGTTAACCGGTTGTTCGCCGGCAGCCAGCATAGGCCTGATGTCAGTCTCCTGCTTCACCAGAGCCGGATCAAACCATGAAGGCATGACGGTATTCAGCTCCTGCTCAGCAGCTCCGGCTATAAGGTCCTGCCCGACTTCTTTCCGCAACACATTTATGAGCTCCTCAACCTTCACGTTGCCAATGACCGCCGCCTGCTGAAGGGTGGCAATCTTCGCAACCGTCCTCCTCAGAACCGGGTTCTTCAGCTTCTCAAACACCGGCACATAGCTTATCAGCGTATTCTCAAGCTGCGGGTAGGCTTCAATCAGCGCCAGCACCTTAGTCTTGGGACTTATGATTATCTTGTTCTGATCCATGGTTATTTTGAATATGATAATATCCTTTGCTCTCCCTCAAGCTCCCTGTAGGGGGTAACATTGTGCGACACCTCCAGCGTGCCCAGGTACTCTCCCTTATCGTTTCGCAGGGCGAAGTATTCGATGTAGATCATCTTTCCGCCGATATTGATCCAGAAGGGGGCCCTCGAAGCCTTGCCCGACCTGAAATCCTCGATGATCTTATCCACTATGTGTGCGCTGGCAGGCGGATGGCAGTGCCTCACATCCCTGTTCAGGATGGCCCTGTTCCGCTGGAAGATCCTCTCTTCGCTCTGCGAGAAATACTTTACCTTGTCATTGCGGTCGACGAAGGTCATGTCTATCGGCAGCCTGTTAAGTATGGCCAGCAACTCTTCAATTGTGAAGCTGCCCGAGGGTAGCTGAACTGTGTCTGCATTCTTGTTCATCTCATGGAGGATGTCTTCCTGCGCCCATTCAGGTTTCCAGGTTACCCTCGGGTCATAAAGGCAGTACCCTATCTCAAGCGACTGCTTCTGAATGGCATACCAGTCAGCCTCGTTGAGGTTGTCAAGCGCCATCGGGAAGAGTATCTCCTCCTCCTTTGTTGTCATATCTTTCACCCCCTGTGCAGCCGGAAGAAGCACAATCTCAGCTGATGCTACCAGTTCCTCACGTGTGATCTCGCCGCTGCGAAGGAGCTCGATGCCCCCCTTTATCAGTTCCCTGATCTCATCATGCTTGCCCCACATAACCTTGGGCGGACCGGTGATCCCCTGCCTCTCGAGGTACGGGAAGAGGAGGTATTCCTTGCGCTGGTAATGCTTGTCAACATCCCACAGGCTGTTGAACAGGCCGGTCAGCCTGAATTTTTCTGTGTCCTTTACCGGACCTGAATCATAGCTGATGGCTGATATAAGGTTCTCTATCTCGGCAACAACCTTCCTCAACTCCTTGTTTTCATTGATGAGCACATCAACCGGGTGTCCTGCCGGTATCTTTTTTGCCGCCGAGAGATCGACGTTGCCGTGAAGCACTGCCGAGTGGGCATCGCAGAGCCTCAGCACCTCTTCCTCCGGGAGACCTTCGCTGATCAGCTCCTGCTCAACCTCAACAACCTCTCCGTATGGGATCTGGCTGAGGGTGCTTAAAAGATCCTCCCGGACCTTTTCTTCGGCTTCGCCCTGGTGAAGCCTGAGTATAAGTGTTTTAAGCCTCTTCTTTCTTTCCGATGAATTGTTGATCAGTTCGCTCATTGGGACAGGTTTTAGTCTAAAACAAAATTAGAACTATTAAGTTAAAAGCAAAATCTCTGCGATATGACGATGCAATCCGGGTGCTCTGAAACATACTTCACCAGGTCAGGTAAAGACCTGCATCAAATTCAAATTTAGAGAAACTGTGTGCCGGATTGGCAACATCCTCCTGCATTGGATTATCATAGGTCCATTCCCATATTGTCATCTTGTAGTCAACAGACCTTTTAACTGTAAACCAGCTGGCATGGCCTCTGACACCCAGTGTTGAACTGCCGATCCTGAAACAGTCAAGGCCCAGTTCTGCTTCGGGGAAGAAGAAGAGCGCCGGGGAGTTTTTCGTACTGTACCTGATCTCACGCCTCATGTTGCCATTGATCATTTTCTGTGTCACTTTCTCACGGAATTTTGAAAGCGTGCTGATACCGCCATTCAGACAAAGGTTGAGGTGGATGAAACGGTAACTGACCGGCACTGCCACCCCTGCCATGATTCCTGTTTCATGAACCCGCCTTTGCCTGAAGTTGCTGTCCGTGTCACCATACCACCCTTCGTCGGAAAGGCGGTGAAACATATTAAACTCATTCATCAGCTGAGGATAGCTGTAGAATCCGGCCGTTAACCCCAGATATTTATATGGCATCCATATAGCCTTAATGTTCAGGCTGGTAGGCGCAAAATCATCATACATCGCCACCTTAAAATCCGCCTCCCAGTTGCCCCGGAACCAGAGATGTGCCGAAAGACCGAGATACTGGTATTCAGCCATCTCATCCGAGGAGTGAAGATAGTTCAGAAAATCCAGGTTGGCGCCGTTAGCCAGGCTGTCGCGGGTTATATCCCTCACGCCAAACCAGAGTGATGCCTCTTTCTTTTCGATGAACCGGCCCTGGGCCGGAAGGAGGGAAGAAACGGCAACCGCAGGCAGAAGGAACATCATTATTTTGGCATAGCGTCTCATTGCATATGTGCTATTCGTTCCTGACAAGGGTTATCAGGTTGGTGGTTGCAGACAGTGTGCTTTCGTCCGACAGGGTTATGTTGATTTCAAATTGCGCCTTGTCGCCTGCAATTTCCTCCCGGCAGAACAACTGAAAGGTGACCGACGGTTCATCGGGGTAAAAGTCCCGGTCTATGGCTGATAGAAGCTCCGAGGAATCAATGTAAAGGAAACCAGGTGCATTGAATCGGGGCACGCAGGCTGCGAACAGACCTGTGACATCGGTGCCGGCAGGAATTTCAGGTGACATAGCCTCAAGTGTGACAATGCTGATTCCTGTGATCCGGTTCAGCGGATAATACCTGGGTTCCGGAGACATGGCGTATGCAGGGGTGAATCCGGTAAAGCTGTTATTGCTTCGCCTGTTAACGCCTGAAGCCAGGATTGTCTCGTCGGAAAGGGTCACAGTGAAAGCCACAGCCGGGGCATACATGATATCGCTGTTGGTCTCCGTGGGATAAATTCCGGAATTGTCGAGGTTAGTGATGGTAATTTTGTTGAAACTTAACTCAAAATCCCATTCCGCCGGATCAATACAGCTGGTTATAGTTTTAAGAATGAATATGACTGATAGCAGCAGCGTGACCTTCATGGTTCTGCCGGAGTATATTCTCAGTGCTCCGGCAAATCCGCCTGCCTGATGCCTAATATCAATTCTCATCATGACATCATTTCGTTGAAGAGAGAGATCCCCTTTTCGTCAACGGTGCAGTTCAGCCAGTCGCCGCTGATCTCGGCGCCGCACTTCCGGTAGAAACCGATGGCCGGCTCATTCCAGTCGAGCACCTGCCACCGGACTCTCTTGCAGTTCTCGTCCCGGGCTTCCTGCATAACCCTCTGCATGAGGGCTGCACCTATTTTCCGGTTACGGAACTGCTTGCTGACAATGATATCCTCGAGGTAGATCGATTTCCCCACCCAGGTGAAATAGGCGAAAAAGTAAAGCGCCATGCCCATAATGCCATCCTCTGCATTATCCGCCACGAAACAGCGGAAGTGGTTCTGTTCGCGGCGCATCTGCTCCACAGTATTGGTCACGGCTTCAGGAGACCGCTCATACTCAGCCAGCTCTTTTATAAGTTTCAGGATTGCCGGGAAATCCTCTTCAACCGCTCTTCTGATATTTACTTCCATTGGTGTGGATAATATTCGCGTTAAGGTATGTGGTCAGACTTCCCTGTCCTTTATGAGAGCCTTCATCTCGTTGAAGTGATATACCCTGAATCCCGGCTCTGCCCTTTTCGCGGCAGCGATCATGGCCTGTGCCACATCATGACCTTTTATGGGCCTGTATTTTGCCGGGAAAAGAAAGGAGAGGGGAGGAGCGAAAATCTTTGTGATCTCCTCCGCCAGGCGGAACTCATTCCGCTTGCCCATTAGCATGGAAGGCCGGAAAACGGAAACGGAGGGGATGCTCATCAGCGCAACAGCCTCCTCAACCTCACCCTTGAACTTCAGGTAGAAATTGCCGCTCTTTGCTGATGCCCCGACCGAGGAGACAAGCGCAAAGTGCCGGCAACCGGCTTCCTGGCAGTGCCGGGCGGTGTTCACGGGAATGTCATGGTCAACCTTCCGGTAGGCATCCATGTCGCCCTTTACCTTCTTCCGGGTGGTGCCGATGGCACAGAATACTGCATCACTGCCAGCAACAGCCGACCTGAAAGCAACCGGATCATTAAAGTCGATGATAACCACCTCAGCACCCGGCGGGGTGTTTTCATGCATTCTCCTGGTTATCAGCCGTACTTTCTTGAAGTAGTCATCTTTTGTAAGGAGCTCTGCCAGGTGACCGCCGATCAGGCCGGTGGCACCGATAACTGTTGCTGTAGCTGTAGCTGTAGCTGCTGCGGATGCTGCGGTGGTGGTGGTTGTCGCGGTCATAGGTTATCCTGTTTTAGTAATCAAAGATAACCATTATCGCCGTGAGTTCAGTTGTCACTTACATGGCAGCTTCTGTATCCACCTGCAATCTCAATTCTCAATTCTCAAATCTCAAATCGCAAATCTCAAATCTCTCTACGTTTTCCACCTGAACGACTTCCCGTCGATGGCCCGCATTGTGCAAAGAACGCCGTTCAGATGATCATACTCATGCTGAACCAGCTCGGCGAGGTCATCGGTAACATGCCATTCGCTGTTCTCCCAGCGCTCGTCGAGGTATCTCAGTGTCAGGCTGCGGTTACGTCTTACCTTCACCAGCAGGTTGGGCAGGCACATGCAGTCATCCCACAGTTCCATCATCTCATCGCCGAGGTCATGAAGCTCAGGGTTGATGATGAGCAGGGGCTTTCCTGTATTGATGTATATCACCCTCTTCATAATTCCGAGCTGAGGCGCTGCTATGCCCCGGCCGAAGTGATACTTCGCCCGCACCTCCTCCATTACGCCGTGGAGGTCCGCCTTCCATCCTGGCAGAAGATCTCTTTCACTCTCAAGAACCGGTTCACTCACTTCATACAGAAGCGGATTGCCAAGAAGCAGTATATCTTCAAGTTTTTTCATGATGTTCCTGCGGTATGAGTCTGAAATAGGTGGTTGTTGATTGAATATATGTCAGAAAATCAACTTTTTATGCGTAACCGTCCGCCCGTCACTGTCAGTTGTCGTCTCTTCAACCGCTCTATAGCCGGGAGTGAGTAGCCTGGGCATGAGTATCCCGAACAGAATGAACAGCACTCCCGTCAGAGTTGCCAGGCCAAGCGTCAGCAAAGGATTCTCTTTTACTTCCGGCCAGCCGGTAATGGCCATTGTCAGGGAGATGATTAACAACAGTCCGCCGACAAACGTTATCCATTGATAGTACCTTGTCTGGCGGGTGGAGACGAGATACAGCAGGATGGCCGGTATAACCATGCCAGTGTATTGTGACCTGATTATCAGTGCAATACAGATGGCGGCAAGCAGAAACATGAATATGGTATTGATTATCCCGTATTTCCTGATTCTCGCCGGTTCCGGGATATACTGAACTATCCTTGCGATTGGTTCATGCAACCTCGGATCATTGAAAGAGGCGTATATATCCCTGAAGACCTCCTCCTTGGATTTGCCGGCCATAATCTCTCGCCTGGCAGTTTCAGTGACCCTTTGCCTGTCGAATTCCATGATGATCCTATTATCTGGAGTTGTTATGCTCTACCCAAATAAGCTCAGACGTGTTGTAACCTATTTCCTCTGCCAGCTTCAGATACTTCGTTTTGATTTCGTCAGGGATGGTGGTTTCGCGTGAGAGTATCCACATATACTTCAGGCTCTCTCCTGCTACCAGGGCATACCTGTATTCATCATCCAGAGCTATGACATTGTATCCTGAATAGAAAGGACCAAAGAATGAAACCTTAAGCATGGCAACCTTGTCGTCACCTGCAAACTTCGCCTTGCCAATGGCCTGGGTCCGTTCTTCCCTGACTGTGTTGTATCCCTGGTTGTCAACCTTTATCGTTCCGTTCCCGTTAAGGGAATATTCAGCGGTGGTGTTGTTCAGGTTCCGCTCAAATTTGAAATCAAGCCTGGCAATCTCGTACCATTTACCGAGGTAGCGTTCTTTATCAAATGGGCTGACAGCTGTAGCACCTTTGGGTATCGAGGCACATGAACTGAAGGCTGTAAAAATTATCAGGGCAAATAATGCAAGTAGCGGATTTATTCCTTTCATGCTATGAATGTTTGGAGATTCTGTTGTTGAGGTATTTCACAACCTGGTCTGATTCATGTGCAAGGTACAAATTATTGCGGACTTCAGGCAGGAATTGTCTGCACCTGTTTGTCATTGAATTCTTCAATCAGCTTGTCAAGGTGATCTCTCCAGAACCGCCCGAGATCTTCACTGTCAAGCACTATCCTGCGCTTTTTACGGTTGTTGAGCAAAATATCCGCAAGCAGTTGGTCTGTAAGATTCCTTCGAATTTTGATACTACGTATGTGCTTGTATTCTATCTTGCTGTCATAAGAAATTTTCGACTGAACAATCATGGCCGGAATTCCCAGGCTGATTATCGTTACACCGATCCAAAGATCTGAAGAGTCATCGCCCCTGAAGTACTTGGTGATAACCAGTACTCCATATAGCATTATGGCTATCAGGCTGACAATGCTGGCAATCCTGAACCAGGCAGGCTGCCCGTCTTTGATGAGCAGACAATCTTCCTCAAAGACCAGCTCACCACGATGGATAATGAATCTGTTACTCATTTTATTCCGTACTTTCAATCTGTAAACCTGTGATACTAAAACCTGTAATATAAACCGAAGTTTAACGAGAGAGATACCAACTCGATGTCAAAATCCATCATCAGTGATAACAGGATAGGAGTCCAATCTGCTTCAACCCCTCCACTTATGTATAACTGGTTGTAGACCTTCACCAGTAAACCCGCTCCGGCCGTCTGATCGAATGCTTTATCATAATCATCCGTACCAATCAGATTAATTCCGTAATTAAACCTGGGTTGCACCACTCTCCCCGGAACCAGGTACTCAAACTGAACCGGAATCCTGTGTATGGAACGTTCGATACCTATCCACTCCATCTCATCATTACGTCGTTGGTAAAGAACTCCTCTGGTGTACATGTATCCGGTTTTAAAATACAGTCTTTCGCTGCTGCGCGGCAACCAGAAATGAAGTGAAATGCCTGTTCCTGTGTATATGCCGGTCCCGTACCTGAACCAGTTGAAAATGACGGCTGGTTCAGCAGCCACTCCCAGTGCAGGTTTTCTCTTGGAATATACAATACAACTGTTGTCATTGCATATTAACTGGTGATAGTCTTTTGCCAGGGCTATCAGATTGTCATGATCCGGTTTTTTCAGTGATTCAATCCGGTTAAAGAGTGCCGGGCAATCACTCATATAGGCTTTCAGAAGACCGATGTGTTTTGTTGATTCCAGGAAACGCGGGACTTCGTCGATAATAGCCTCTTCCTTATGGTAGGGGAGCTCTGTCAGCGGTCCGCCCCGCTTGTCAATAAGGTAGTGCTCACCCTTGTTGTCACGGTAATAATAGATGCTCGCTTCTCCTTTAATAAGATACTCGAGGAACATCTCCTTTTGTCCCTCTTCTGTTTCAACCGGTCTTGAAACATAATATTTGTCATCCATTATCCGGTATGCCTTGATGTCACCTGGTTTAAATACTGAAGGAGGTGCATTTTCAGCAGGCTTGAAACCGCATTTCTGACTGTTGCTTGTATAGCCTCTGAAATCAATAAAGCCCACCAGGGTGTCATCATCATTCGTGATGATGTACCCTCGCCTGAAGTCAGACTGGGCATCAGCAAGAATTGAAAATGCAAGGATGAGAGATGCAACTATTAATCTCAGGTAGATTTTCATTTTTGTCCGTTGTTATTCAGGTAGATTATTTTGATTCGAGTCCGGGGAGTAATTTCTTGATATCCTTATTGCCGGCGTCCAGCTCCAGTGCTTTCCTGTATTTTTTAGCTATTTCATTTTGCCATATTGCCTCATATGTCGTCCGGTGATTGTATCTGACCATGTCCATCCGTGACAGAGCGCCTTCTCCAATGCCTCTGCGGCTGAAAGTGTGACAATTTTTTCATTCTTGCTAAAGAGTATCCATATGCCATCACTCTCTGCCCCGCACTTGCCAAGCCATTCCCGGAAGGCATGCCTGTCATTATAAATCAATATTTTGTCCATGAGCAGTCGAAGGGTTTATTATGGTACTAAATTATTAAATAGTCTGGTCACCGGCCAATGATTATGGATGATTTTCCACTCGATATTTCCGTCAGGCGTGTACTTTCTGTGCTGTTCTCCTTTCAGAGTACGTCACCTTGGTAAAGGCGCAGTCAGATATTATGATCAGCACCCGGTACCGGATGCTGAGGGGTACGAGTCACATGCACTTGCGGCACATTGCAGAGTTGACAACACACTCATCGAAACCTCACAGGAAGGTGTATAGCAGTAATTGCATGTGCCGGCACGTCTATTGTGCCGACCTGTTCACCGCAGGCTGTTTGGTATTATACGAATTCAATTAATTCGATTGGCGCTCCGTTATGTTCAATCATGGCAACCCTCACTCCATCACCTGGACTATTAGGAGGTGTTAAGATTTTAAATTTATGTCTTTTAAGCTGCAGATCAAGGTTTTCTACTTCAAAAGCAATATGAGGTACCTTTTGAACCAGCGGGTTAATTGGTGAATTCTTTTCAAATCTTATCCATTCTATTCCGAAAGGAGAAGACGGAAAACCAGAGACATAGAATTTAAACAATGGAAGGTAGGTCTCATCAGGTTTTTTTTCAGCAGTCGGAATTCCAATGTGATGGAATTTCCAACCCCATCTTACAATTGCTTCAGGTAATTCAAAATCTTCCCTCAGTTTTTTCATTGTTTATGGTGCTGGCCGCCAATGGCATATACCAGCCTGCCGGCTGTAGTGCATTATTGTTGAACAATCTTGTTTATCCGTGGCTGGATGAACCAAACTCCAATCGGGAAGAACCATATAAGGAAAAACTCACCAATGTAATCACTTGAACGAACAATACGCTGCAACTCAATTGTTTTAAGGGTTTTTGCTGTAAAATAGATACAGTAAAAGATGCAAAACATTACAAAAAAGTGTAATGGCATGATTATAAAAAACATAGTGGGTTCAACCTGAAAGTTTATTAAAGACGGGAAGAACAGTGTCATGTACAGGACAAAATAAAATATAGGGATTATGAAGAAGATCTTGAACTTATTGATTTTTAGTTTTATGTTCTCAGGCACTCTGTCTTGCAGACCAGTTGTAACAATCCACATCCAAAGAGGAAGAATCGCATAAAATATCATAATAATTACCAATAAAACTATTGAATCAGACAATAGGCTGGTCGGAAGCATATCCTGGTTAATTAATGCTTTGTTCAACATTTTGATAATCATGACGATTTGCAATAAGAATGGAATGGCAAAAGACAAGATGAATAGATGCCAGTGCTTTGCATGGAGTACCAGATTTCTCATATCTTTATTTTGACGGGGTTTTATGTATTACAACCACTGTTGATAATATGCAAAAATGTGAAATCCTGAGCGATTCACTTTCAAGCTGTAATCCACCGGATCAGAACCACCTCAACCCTTGTCTGACCCATGAAACCACTGTTTTGCATACTGCATGTTAGGTTAAGTTTTGAAGTTTCGCAAGTGATTTTAGCCTGAATTATTCATAAATAAAGGAGAGAAAGTTCCCTGAAATTGCTGAA
>Ga0116177_10003037_pt1 | contig 12313 bp, 9 predicted proteins | sample AD_STIC10_MetaG_FD_89750 | JGI IMG/M metagenome (GOLD analysis project Ga0116177, IMG submission 89750) | Active sludge microbial communities of municipal wastewater-treating anaerobic digesters from USA - AD_STIC10_MetaG | ecosystem: Engineered > Bioreactor > Anaerobic > Digestate | place: USA...
GGCAATAATTTATAACGAATACAAGCCATTGACAACACTAAATTCATATTACCGGAAGGAGAAGAGCCCGGATTGTAATCGGAAGCAAAAGCAACAGGTAAACCAGCATCAATCATTTTGCGAGCCGGAGCTAATGGCATATTTAAAAAGAAAGCAGCGCCGGGCAATACAGTTGGCATCGTATCCGATTCCAGCAAAAGTTGAATGTCGTCGTCGCTTGTGTATTCGATATGATCAACTGAAAGAGCATGGTACTTAACTCCAACTTCAATTCCTCCCGAATGGTCTAATTCGTTAGCATGTATTTTTGCACGCAAACCATATTTCATTCCGGCCATCAAAATACGTTCGGTTTGTTCGGGACTAAAGAAACCTTTGTCGCAAAATACATCGATAAAATCAGCTAAATCTTCTCCTGCAATTACAGGTAACATTTCATTAATAACAATATCAACATATTCGTCGGGATTTTCTTTGTATTGTGGTGGAATAGCATGAGCTCCTAAAAAGGTTGACTTAATTTTTATCGGAAAATTTTCTTTTAATCGTTTTACTACACGCAGCATTTTTATTTCAGCTTCAGGTGATAAACCATATCCGCTTTTAATTTCTACAGCTCCGGTTCCTAATGCCATTATTTCTTTGAGTCGTTGCGATGCTTGTTCATAAAGTGAATCTTCGGATGTTTGTTGAAGTAAGGCTGCACTGTTTAAAATACCACCTCCCCGTTTTGCTATTTCTTCATACGATAATCCTTTTATTTTATCAACAAATTCTTTCTCTCTGCTACCGGCATATACTATATGTGTATGTGAATCGCACCATGTCGGAAGAATTATTTTGTCCGATGCATCAATAATTTTTTCGGACATAGTAAAATATCGCTCCCGCCCCGATGATAAATCCTCCATTTTACCAAAATCTCTAATTCTACCCGATTCTATGTATAAAAAAGCATTTTTAAGAATGGGCAATTTTGCCATTTGCTTCCCGCTAACATAATTTTTAGGTTTAACTTCGGCTTGAAGCAACTGTTTGATATTAATGATTAAGAAATTCATAGTATCAATTTATAGAACAAACTTACAATAATATTTTTACTTCTACAAAACAACTCATTCAACATATTAATTTTATTGGTGAATTGCCTTTAAACCAATAATTTGATTATTTAATTTACATGTAATAAAATACAATCCTTTAGATACATTTGGACATGAAACCGAAATTAAATACCTGTCATTTGTTAAAAAGGTATTCGATGCACTTATTTTTTTACCAAAAACATCGTAAATATCAATTTGTAATTTACCCGAATATTCTCCTTCTAATTTAAGAATAAGCTCATTATCTATCCATGATACCATAGAAATTTTGAAATTTTGATACAATGCATCTGAAAAACCGATATATGGCGTTTGCTGAACAGCCAATTTTAAAGTAACAGGTAGATGATCGGACATATTTGCTAATGCAGTTAAAACATTGGAAGGGACAGAATAATTTGTGGAATAATCAACGCTTTGATTGAAATGATTGCCGTCTTGCCCAATCACCTTATATGAATTGGAAACATATTTTATTTTGAACAAATTATTCATAATAGAAAACGAAGCCATTATAAAATCAAATCGATCGTCTAAACCTCCACCGCTTGTACATCCATTTGAATTGAGTTGAGCAGCTTGAGTATGGTAGAGTGCATAACTTGAGTTATTATTCCATGTCCCCAATTTATTTGCAGGGTCATAAAATCTTACATTCACATTGCTGTAGTTTATCAAATTTTGAAAGGAAGCTTCAGTACTGCTTTGTACATTAAAATCTCCCATTAAAAGAGTATTTTTGCTATTACCCAAGCTATTTAGGTACCCCATTATAACGTTTGTTTCCTGTGCTCGTTGGTCTTGATCGCTTGCTGTACTACCAGCTTTAAGATGAGCTTGCATTATTCGTATAAATACTGTATCATGTTGATCCTGTACTTCTTGACCGTTGTAATATAAATTTAATATTATTACATCTCTTAAATCAGTTTGTAAATAATTGGTTGAATAAAACTTTAACTTTTTATTATTATAAAAAATAGAACTAACAATGTCCGAATTGCTTGAGTTGATGTATTGAATCCTTGAGTATGTTTTTATTCCATTTGTGTTTAAAATACTATCTAAAATCAATTGAATAGTAGAATTACTGGCATGTATTTCATTAAAACCAACAATATCGGGTAAAACGTATGAAGTTATTGTTTTTAAATATGCAATCTTATTATTTACATCATTGTTTGATGAAGTGCAATACGATGTTGTATTAGCAAAATTCAACAAATTATAAGTCATAACGCTTAACGTATCTTGCGCTTTAGCTAAAAAAATAAAAAGTACGAAGCCTCCTATTAAAACAGTTCTTTTCATAACATATTATATTTATCTTCTGATATAATGCGGCATTTCTAAAGGAATAACCAACGATAGCTCTATTAATCCGGCAACTTTATTATTATCATCATACCACGGAGTCTGATAAATCAACTTCTTTACTCCGTTTTTTTCTATCGTATAAGCATTTGTATCGCTTTTAGAAATCAGCTCTTGAATTTTTTCCCAAGAAACAGTGCTATGGCAATCTTTCAAATTACTTCCTATTAATGATTTGTCTTTCTCGAAAGTTACTTTCGATTTATTATTCATGTATATAATATTTCCTTCCTTATCAGAAATAGTAACAGCGAAATTTACATTCTTAAAAAAATCCATGCTTCTTTTTTTGCAAAGATAATGCAATATCCGCTTATCTACTATGGCTAAATTATATAATACCATACACACATATTTTTTTCTTTCTACGCTACTTTTTTTCATGATTATAGTATAAAATCGTTTACTTTGCAAAAAAATCTCATGCTCACCAAATTTGAAAATGAGTTTAAAGGAGAATGGTTTGATTCCTTAACATATCGAACCATCTATGCAACCGATGCATCAGTTTATAGAGAACTACCTCATGCTGTAGTATATCCTAAAGATGCCAACGATATTCTTTTGCTGATTGAATGGGCAAAACAAAACAAGAAGTCGCTTATCCCTCGTGGTGCAGGTACTTCATTAGCCGGACAAGTCGTCGGGAAAGGCATAGTTGTCGATATATCCAAGCACCTGAATCAAATATTGGAAATAAACGAAAAAGAGCAATGGGTTAGAGTTCAACCGGGAGTTATTTTGGATGAGTTGAATAAACAACTCGCACCTTATAAACTTTTTTTCGGACCCGAAACTTCCACATCAAACAGGTGTACTATAGGAGGAATGATTGGCAATAATTCATGCGGAGCTCGTTCGTTGATTTATGGCAGTACACGCGATCATTTATTAGAAGTAAGCGGTTTTCTTGCAGATGGTAGTTTCGTTACATTTAAAAACATTACCAATCAAGAATTCCAAGATAAATGTAAACTTTCAACTACAGAAGGACGCATTTATTCATTTATTAAATCATTGTTTGAAGATGCTAAAATTCAGAATATTATAAAAGAAAGCTACCCCGATTCGCGATTAAAACGAAGAAATATGGGATATGCAATAGATTTGCTTTTAGAATCTGAAATTTTCAATGAAAATAGCTCAGAGCCATTTAACTTTTGCAAACTTATTGCAGGAAGCGAAGGAACATTATTTTTCATAACAGAAGCAAAATTAAATTTAGTACCGCTTCCTCCTTCATGCGTAGGGCTTTTGTGTGTACATTTAGATAGTTTATCCGATGCTTTCAAAGCAAATTTAGTAGCATTGAAACATCAGCCTACATCAGTAGAATTAATGGATAATACTATTCTTAAATTGGCTTCTGCCAATGTTGAACAACAAAAAAATCGTTTTTTTGTTGAAGGCGATCCGGCAGCAATACTTATCGTTGAATTTGTTGCAGATACATTTGATACGATACAACAAAAAAGTCAGTGGCTCATTAATGAACTTAAGTCAAATTCATTAGGTTACGCTTATCCCTTAGTTAAAGGGAAAGATACGTCAAAAGTTTGGAATCTACGAAAGGCAGGGCTTGGTGTTTTGAGTAACATGGAAGGCTCGCGAAAACCTGTTGCCGTTATAGAAGATACGGCTGTACACCCCGAATTTCTTGAAAGCTACATGCACGATATGGAACAAATGCTACAACAACTTGGCTTATCATGCGTATATTATGCCCATATCGGCACCGGAGAAATACATTTGAGACCTGTATTAGATTTAAAATCAAAAAACGATAAAAAACTTTTTAGGCAAGTGGCCGAAGAAACGGCAAAACTTGTAAAAAAATATAAAGGCTCCTTAAGCGGAGAACACGGAGACGGGAGACTTCGCGGAGAATTTATTCCTTTTATGTTTGGTAATGAGATATATGAACTACTAAAACAGATAAAATACACTTGGGATCCGCACAATATTTATAATCCGGGTAAAATTGTGAATACTCCACCCATGGATTCATCGTTGCGTTATCATGATGAGTATCGTTACCAAGAAACCAACACCTTTTTTGACTTTTCTAAGGATGGAAGCTTTCTTTCAGCTATTGAAAAATGCAACGGTTCAGCCGATTGCAGAAAATCATCTCTTATTGGAGGAACCATGTGTCCAAGTTATATGGCTACCAAGCATGAGAAAAATACTACAAGAGCTCGTGCCAATATGCTCAGAGAAATAATCAGTTCACATGAAAATCCATATAAAAGCAAGGAACTTTATGAAATTCTGGATTTGTGTCTTTCGTGCAAAGGTTGTAAAACAGAATGCCCGTCAAATGTTGATATGGCAAAGTTTAAAGCAGAATTTCTACAGCACTATTATGAAAACCACCGAATCCCATTGCGAAGTATAGTTGTTGCCAATATTACAAAACTTTATAAAATTGGTAGGTGGATAAAACCGATAACCAACTTTGTATTGAGCAACAAAATAACAAATGGAATTTTAAAATCTTCATTAAGGATCGCTTCAAACAGAAATTTCCCATTATTATCTAAGCATTCGTTTCAAAAATGGTCGAAAAAAAATAGTATAAAAAAAGGAAAAACAGATGTGTATATTTTCAATGACGAATTTACCAACTTTATAGATAGTGAACTTGGAATATATGCGGTTTTATTGCTCGAAAACTTGGGATATTCAGTTAACGTTTTGCCTGTGTTAGAGAGTGGTAGAACATACATTTCAAAAGGCTTGGTAAAGAAAGCCAAAAAAATAGCTCATAAAAATATTGATATACTGTCTTCTATCGTTGCTCCGGATTCTGTTATTATCGGGATTGAACCCTCCGCTATTCTGAGTTTTCGCGATGAATATCTCGAATTTACAGATGATTTTCATCGTCCTCTCGCTAAGCAACTATCTAAACAAGTAATGACGATTGAAGAATTTATTCTGAAAGAATTTAAAGCCGGTTCTATTAAACGCGAACAATTTACCACTAAAGAACAAGATATTTTGGTCCATGTTCATTGTCAATTTAAAGCAATCGCCAATAAACAAACCATTATTGAGGTGTTGAGCATACCGGAGCATTTTACTATTACTGAAATACCAAGCGGTTGTTGTGGCATGGCAGGAAGTTTCGGTTTCGAAAAAGAACATTATGAACTTTCAATGAAAATCGGAGAAATGATTTTATTCCCTGCTGTAAGAAATGCAAAACCGGGAACTATAATTGTTGCTAACGGAACAAGCTGCCGCCAACAAATAAAAGATGGAACCGGAGTAACAGCTTTTCATCCGATTGAAATCCTTTTTAAGGCGCTTTCAATTAATGTTCAATAATATTAATATCGCTATATTTTGCCTTTACCGAAAAGTCCACAGTTGCTCCTGTAATACATCCTACTGTACCATTGGTTTTAAATGATACCGGACTTATGTAATTGTTCACATTACTTCTTTTGGGCAAATACGTTTTTCCGTATTCCACATCTGAATTTATGTTAAAGCATGCAAGATTATTGATATAAACAGTTGCATCGGAATAACTTAAATCAAACCAAACATTGGAGAAATTTTCGTATAAATCTAAAATAGTAAGAGGAGAATATCTTGCAACACATTGAATATCCGTTTTTAAAAATTTAATGGTAAGTTTAGAATAATTCATGTTGATGTTAAGTTTAGACATATTACCAAAATTAATTTTATCGTATCGTGATTTTAATGTAGCTGAAAAGACATCATTTATTGTTATGTCTGAATATGACGAATTAAGAGTAATCGCTTTAACTTCGTTTACTTTTACTACGCTGTAATCAGCCTCAACATCTAACCAATTTGCTTTATTCACCGTCATCGAAGCATAACGTAAATCAAAATGTGAGATTTGCTTTGTCTCGTCAGCAGTGAAATTAGAAGCAGTAAGCTTACCATAAGACAATTTTACGAATACCGAACCTGACATTTCGGGTAAGTGTATGTCTCCATATTTGTTTTTAAATGAGGCATTCAAATAAACCGGTATTTTTAAATGATAGTTGATTCGGTAATCGGAACGACCATTGTTGAATGAATTATCCAGATAATTTTTATTAATATTCGAAGAAATGAAAATATTTTTTGCAGAATCGTTATTTATGTTTAACGAAAAAGCTTGTAAATAAATACTGGATTTATTGACTTTTGGTGTATTTACTTCAAAAACCACATTTACCTCTACCTCATTTTTTGTCCAAAGTTCTACATCGATATCGCCATTAAAATTTGACAATGAAAATTGGGTTAATGGACTAACTTCAAAATTTTTAGTTATACTTGTTGTAAATACTTGCTTTTGGGCAATAGCAAAAGTAGTACTCACAAAAATCATTAAAAAGAACAATGCTTTCATAGAATATTTATATTTTTTCATTTTGGGAGCTTTTTATTTCAAACTTTATGCCATTATGGATTTTGATTCAAAACATTAAATTCAATTTGTTTACTTTCGCCAAACTCATCCTGAACGGTTAAAATGTGTTTTCCCATAGATGTTACAATCGGCATTTGATGTTTGCCCTGAGTTTGTCCTATAAAAGTTCCATCTAAATACCAAAATACCATAGTTTGAGGAAAACGGTGGTTTATTTCGAGTAAAATGCTGCTATTGCTTCCATCAAGATTGCGTGGAATAAATACATTTGTAAATTGTTGAGGATAAACCAGCTCAATATTTTGCTTTGATTCTTGATTTTTTTGTTCGCAATCGGCTCTATATGGAGGCAAAGAACGGTACCATGGATATCTTTTTTTGTAATAATACTCCATTGTTGGGGGCAGGATAAAAAACGTTTTTTTTACCATATTTTGAACGGATTCGCAATCGCTGTGAACTCGATATTGCAACGAAGTGTCCAAAAATACTTCATGATGATAAGGACACGTTCTGACTTTGATATTTGTTTTTGGACATATGCACGAAACCTTATCTTTACACAAGGGAGAAGTAGGATATCCACTTTGTTCACATACATTCACCAATTGCAACTGGTCGTATGGAGCAGAATACCAATATTTAACTGACGGCAAAAGCGAAAAAATATCAAACAAAATGGGCGCAGCTTTTTTAATTCCTGTTAACTCAGCACTTCCCTCTCCGTTGGCATTTCCTACCCAAACAGCAACAAAATAATCGGTATTCATTCCTATTGCCCATGCATCGCGAAATCCGAAACTTGTTCCGGTTTTCCAAGCAATTTTTTGTTTTGTTTTAAACAAATACCAATATTTCTCGTCGGTAGGTCGTTCAACATCAACCATAGCTTGAATAGTAAGATAAGAAGCTGCTTTACCTATCGGAAAATCATTCTGCACAGCCTCATTTTTATCTTTGATATATGCCCATTGAAAGGCTTGTTTTTTATCATCTTCTATACTATTTGCCATGATTGAATATGCTCGTGCCAATTCGCTCATTTTTATTTCGCAGCCGCCTAAAATCAGCGAAAGACCATAATAATCCTGCGAATGATTGATGGTTGTAAATCCCATTTTTCTTAGCAAATCAATAAATCGCTGAATACCATACCATTGTAACATTTTTACAGCCGGCACATTCAAAGAACGAGCTAATGCACTATGGGCGCGAACTGCTCCATCGTATCCCCTATTAAAGTTTTTGGGTGCATAACTGCCAATTTGCGTGGGCACATCGGGTATTAGCATATCAGGCAATAGCTCTCCGTTGTCGAGCATGGTAGCATATAAAAAAGGTTTTAAAATGCTTCCTCCGCTACGTTTCGACTCTATTATATTAACTGAAAAAGCATCCGTGTGGTTCCCTTTCTCATGATAATTACCAATATAAGCTAAAATGTTGCCCGTATGAATATTCACTATCATCGTGGCGGCATTGCGTATATTGTTGGCATTGAAATCTTTTTTATATCGCTTTAAAATTTGGTACGTTTCTATTTGTAAATTTTCGTTGACGGTAGAATGTAAAACATAAGAATTGGGGTACTTAGAAATAAGAAATTGCAAAAGATGTGGAGCATTGTGCGGATAATCTATTGTAATCTCAGGAATATCTTCTTCCAAACTTAATTCATAGGTTTGTTTATCAATAATATTAAAATGGTATAGTTTTTTTAGTAAAAGATTTCGTTTTTCTTTGAGTTTATTTCGATTTTTTAACAGGTTTACATTGGCGGGATTGTTTGGAATGACAGCCAACATAGCATTTTCAGCCCAAGATAATGTTTTTAGCGGACGTCCGAAATATCGCCACGAAGCTGCTTCAGCACCTATAACATTACCGCCAAATGGTGCATTTTCCAAATATAGCTTAATAATTTCAGTCTTTGACATTCGTTGTTCTAAAATCAATGCAAAAGCCATTTCTTTAATTTTTTGAATCACACTTCGCTCTTTTGAATTAAAATACAAACGGGCGACTTGCATGGTTATGGTACTTCCACCACTGATTATTTTTTTATTTTTCACATTTAAATAAAACGCTCTTATCATTGCCCAAACATCAACACCATGATGTAACGGGTAGCGAATATCTTCAAATACAATCAGTGATTTCACCAGCTTTTCGGGTAAAGTATCGCTGGATAACATAAAACGCCATTGCCCATCATTAGATACATTAGCATCCAACAAGGCACCGTTTGTGGCATACAAGGCATAACTATAGGACTTGTTATAATCGATTTTTTTAATAAAAAATGAACTAAAAATTAAAGAAATCAGTATGAAAAAGGATACTTTTTTAATCATTGTATAATTATTCCACCTGCTAAAACTTCGTCGTTATTATAAAAAACGGCTGATTGACCGGGCGTTACGGCATAAATTTTATCGATGGCTTCGAGTCTTACAGTTTTTTCATTTACTATGAAAACCTTAGCTTTTATAGCAGGGGTTCTATAACGAACTTTTACCTGTACTTCCATACCATCTATAAATTCAGGAATTGAAATCATATTCAAATACCCGACATTAAAGCTTTTTGTTTCTAATTGTTCGTATTTACCCAAGACAATTTCATTTGTTTCTTTGCGAATTTCAACAATGTAATAGGGTTCGCCGAGTGCAACTCCCAATCCTTTTCGTTGTCCTATGGTATAAAAGGCTATTCCATTATGTTGTCCTACAATTTTGCCATCTGCGGTTACAAAATTACCTTTTCTTATTTCTTGCTTCGTTTGCTCAGCATGATGATTTAAAAAGTCTCTGTAATCATTATTTGGAACAAAACAAATCTCTTGGCTTTCGCGTTTTTTAGCTAATTTCACATATCCTCGTTGCAATGCCATTTGCTTTACTTGGTCTTTTGTTAGTTCACCCAGTGGGAAAATGGTTCGTGAAAGCTGTTGCTGAGTTAACATCCATAAAAAGTAACTTTGATCTTTGTGTTCATCTCTACCTTTTGCAAGTGCGAACCGATTATTTTTATCAATAACTCTAGCATAATGCCCTGTGGCAATAAATTGGCAATTAATTGAATCGGCAAACTCAAGCACCTTACCCCATTTTATATGTGCGTTGCATAGTACACATGGATTGGGAGTATGCCCTTGCATGTATTCGCTGATAAAATTCTGAATTACTGTTTTTTCAAAATAGTTGCGGTAATCGAGAATATGATGTTCAATACCTTGTTTTTCTGCAAAATATTTCGCTTCGGCAATGGTTTCTATACTACAGCAACCTTTCATTTTATCCATACAGCTTTCTTGAATAGAATCATAAACTCTGAAAGTTGCTGCTACCACTTCATAACCTTGTTCCTTTAACAGTAATGTAGAAAGCGAGCTATCTATACCACCGCTAATACAGACTAAAACCCTAGTATTCATTATTTGGTTGTTGGCTTTTTTGTTTGGGACTAAAAAAATCTTCATCCGACGGTTCGGGTATTTTACCTTTCATCTGCTCCCATTTTTTCATTTGCTGTTTAAACGCTTCGTTGTACTTGTCTTCATTTTTTAATTTACCATGATAATATTCCAATTCTTTTTCAATTTTACCATCTTTAAAAAAAACAGTCCATTTGCCATGAGGTAAATCACAAAAATAATTACCTTGCAGGTATGGCTTTCCGTTTTCATAATAAACATTAATAGCACCATAGCGAACCCCATCTTTGTAATAAATTTCAAGTCGTGTAATGCCGGTTTCTTCCCAGTATTCTTTATAAACGCCGTTTAATTTGCCATTGGAATACGGAGCTAATTTTGAACGTTGTCCATTTCTAAAGTAAGCAGAAGTATTACCATCTAAAACGCCATTTTTGTATGATTCTTTAAGCATTAATATCCCATCGGTTGCGTAATATTCCCAAATACTATCTTTGATATTTTGATTTACATATTTGCCTTTTGCCATTAATTTCCCATCGTCCCAGAAAAGTTTTGCATATCCGACGGAGCCATCTTTATTATAATTTATGTCTGCTTTTAACGCACCCGAGTAATACCAACGTTTATAATTTCCAACTAACTTGTTGTTTTTAAAATATCCAATATAGGCAATTTTATCTTTTTCATATTTTTTTATCCATTTTCCTTGTTTGTTTCCCTGAATATCCGTGTAATTTACAATACTATCATTGCCTGGCTGCCCCACATTTTGAGAAAGCATGGAACCGATGCTTATTAAAAAAATTAAAACAGTAAATACTATTTTTGCCATAATTACGTGTAACGATTAAAAATGCAAAATTAATATACAAACCTAATTCTTTTTATGCAGAATAAAAAAATCGGTTAAACATTCGTTTTTTCAAAAAAAAATGTATTTTTGCATAAATAAATGATAATTAAAACAATGAATAAAATTGGATTTATTTTACTTTTTTCTTTCTTTTCATTACTTGGATACAATCAAAATAATGAAGTAAAAAAAGACCAAGATGATCATAAAAAAATCGAAAAAGAGCTCAATCAAATGTTAGAGCGAAACCAATCGGACAGCGTTGAACTAAACCTCCAACAATCTGAGCAAGAAGTGCCGGAATCAGTACCAGAAATTAAAGAAGAATCGCCATTGGCTCCTCCATCCCCTGCACCCAGTAAAAGTAATTTTAATGTAAAAAGCGAACCGGTTCCGGGAGCAGAAATTATAATTGACAAAGTTCCTGCTTCCGATAAAAAGAAAAATAAAATTAAATCGGCTTCAAATCAAGCATTACCCGTTAATAATAAAACGAATGAAGAACAAGATATTAATAAACATAATGAATAAAATGAAAAAAATTACCTCCCTATCGATTATTCTAATTGCAATAATTTTTGCAAGTTGTAAAAAGTATCCCGAGGGTCCCTCCATCAGTTTCCGTTCTAAAGCCGAACGTTTATCAAATACTTGGCATGTTAAACAATATTTTGAAAATGGCGTGGACAAGACCAATGATTTTAATAATATTTGTCAAAATTACACCCTTACCATTAATAAAAACGAAACCTATACATTGGCATACAAAGCTTTAGGTTTAATAAATTACAGTGAAGCCGGAACTTGGTCTTTTAATTCAGACAAAACAGGAATAACTTTAAAAAACAATGCCAATAATCAAACCAGTAATTGGACTATTTTAAAACTACTAGAAACTGAATTATGGGGAAAATACACCGATAGCAATAAAACGGTTGAAGTTCATCTTGTACCATAGTTTGATTTATGACAAGAATCATTGCAGCCTTCCGTAATTCTTTCTATTTTTACAAAAAAAATAATTTATGTTTTCAGGTATAGTAGAAGAAGCTGCACCCGTTGTTCAGCTCGATAAAGAAGGTGGCAATTTGCATATCACCATGCAATGCTCATTTGTAAAAGATTTAAAAATCGAC
>Ga0116177_10003041_pt1 | contig 12308 bp, 12 predicted proteins | sample AD_STIC10_MetaG_FD_89750 | JGI IMG/M metagenome (GOLD analysis project Ga0116177, IMG submission 89750) | Active sludge microbial communities of municipal wastewater-treating anaerobic digesters from USA - AD_STIC10_MetaG | ecosystem: Engineered > Bioreactor > Anaerobic > Digestate | place: USA...
TAGCTTACCGGTGAAATCTGCAATGTAAATTTCTTTGATTTCTTTATTGCTTTCAATGATAAAATTACCCGAGGTTGGATTAGGATAAAGTTTAACAGTCAGGATATTTTCCGGCACCCGCACAGGTACCTGCGCTATATTTTTTTCATCTGCACCACAATCCTTCGCATCCACATACTGACCAATGATCCGCTCCATCAGGTTGCCCAGCAATTCAACGGCATATTTATCAGTGGTAGGTTCGATATGGGTATTTCCCACTCCGCTATGATTGGTTAAAAACGTATAGGTGCCATTGGTAGCCAGTGCAATGGATCTTAATAAGAACTCGGTTGATTTATCAGTACCACTGCAGGCAATCGGCACAATGCGGATTCCTTTTGCCGCAGCCTTTAAAGTCAGCTGCCTGATTCTTTCTTTTCCTTCATTATGTGGTGGGGCATCCAGGATTAAAAATAAAATGCGGGTCCTTGCTTCAGGATTCCATTGCAAACTATCAATGGCCGTGCTCATGGCCTGATCCACTGCTTCAGGTGTATCACCACCCCCACCTGCACTTTGCAATTTGATAAAGTTCAGCGTTTTCAGCAGATCATCGTTAAAGCCCGCATGTCTGGTAACATAAGCATCCCCATTGTCTCTGTAAAAAACAGGAGCAGCCCTTAGCGTCAGCGATTTATATTTTTCCATGGTATGCCGGATCACATCTTCCAGTTCCAGCTTCAGAAATTCAATTTCATCCCCCATACTTCCGGTGGCATCTACCACAAAAGCAATATCTACATCAGGACTCAACCCACAACCACGATCAGCCGTCAACAAGTTTACTCCATTGGCAAATGTAGAAGGGCTTTGTAATTTATTCCCTGAGCGATCCGTGATATAATAGGTCTCTCCTTCTTTCTCATTCCGGAGAAATCCTCCCCACAATTCAGCTTTACCGGTATTATCTGTCATCGCTTTCCATACAGTATCACCTGATAGTTTACTCACGAGGTAAACAGGCTCATTCACCAATGCCCGGAATTTTTTATCTGTTAATTGCACGGAATAACGATTCACCGGCTTTACACCCCAGAATATTCCCATGGCCCTGAATTCATTTTCAGAATACTCCTCCCACATTTTCCATTTATTGAAATCATTGACTTCTCCAGCGGTTAATATCCTTGATTTTGCTGCCATGCCTGTTCTCGGGGCAATATTGGTATCTGCCAGATAAAGTTTGCCATCCACCGGTGAGATTGGAGCATAAGAACGGCTTTCGGGACTTGCTTTATAATATTCCTTTCCGGGACTGGCAGTGCCCCTGCTTCTTGCTGATTCATCTGCTGCAATGGTCACTCCCGCTACCTTACCACTTAACTCTTCCCGGCTAACTGTTGCTACAGACCCGGTAACATCCCTTTTCTTAGTCGCCGCAAAACCCCTCACCACTACTTCATCCATTGATACCCTTGTATTCAGCAATACCACTTCAAAATCAGGATCCTTAATGTTCTTTTCAGTGATAACGACCTTATAGGGCTCATAACCGGGTGCTGAAAACACTAATGTATCCGGCAATTTAGTAGCCATGATCTTAAAGCTACCATCAGGTCTGGTCGTAATGGCATTTGATTTATTCTGAAACTGTACCGAGACACCACTGGTTCTTTCTCCACTTTCATTGAGCACACGCCCTTTTAGTTCCTGGGACAATCCCGAGATGGACAATAACAAGCATACCAGTAGCAGGAAGGGTAAAATCTTTCTCATAGCTAACCATTTTGTTAGCTGATGAAGATTCCGGAAATTTTACATAACGTTTAGCCAAATTATTTTTTACCCCGGCTCCAAAGGGCAAAATCAGTGGCCGGGATCCGGCTCACACCCAACTGACGAAGCATATTCACCAGTTGGCCACGGTGATAGGTACCATGATTGAAAACATGTAGCAGCATCTGCCAGGTGGGCTGCTTAAACTGCGCTTTATCAAAAGTCTGGTATTGGAATACATGTTCCAGTTGTAAGGGACTGGCCTTTGAAACCCAATCCTCCCACATCGCAGACTGCCCGAGTAAACCACTGGCAGCATCGGCTATTTGTCCGGTATACTGTTCACTGGGACGAAGAATCCTTTCCTGCAATTTCATTCGCTGCCACCAGATACTTTCCGCATCCCACATATGCAGGAGGGTGCGGGCCAGACTGTTGAAACTGCTTGGAATTTCCCTGTTTTGCTGTTCTTCCGGGAGTGATAATATAACCGTGATGATTTGCTGGCTGGCCCAGACATTGAATGCTGCATATTGTTGCAGTAAGTCCTTCATGCTGATACTGTAATTTAGCGGTGGTTTACAATTAAGCAAGATATTTGCATCAACTGTTTAAAAATATTAATGTTTCCGCTTATGCCAGATAAAAGTTTTCCCCTGACAGGCTGGGGCACCACTGCCGTTCATGCCGGCCACCGGCAGGATCCAATGTATGCCCACCAGGTACCTATTTATGCCAGCAGTACTTATGTGTTTGATGATGCCGAACAGGGCATGCGGCGATTCAGTGGTAAGGAAGCAGGCTATATCTACAGCCGCTGGGGCAATCCGACCATGACGGAAGCCGAAGAAAAAATTGCCGCGCTGGAAACATTTGGATTAAATCTTAATGTGAAAGGCATCCTGCATTCGTCAGGAATGGCGGCCATCTCTACCCTGATGATGGCTACATTAAAACCCGGTGACAAAATCCTCACGCATTATTCACTCTATGGCGGGACCAATGAAATGCTTAACAGCATCCTCCCGGGTTTTCATATTGAGGCGGTCATCACTGATCTGCGTAATCCTGAAAATGCAGCAAAAGCACTCCAGGCTGATCCTTCAATAAAAATGCTATACCTGGAAACACCGGCTAATCCGACCATTCAGTGCGTGGATATTGAATGGTTGTCCAAACTGGCCAAACAACATCAATGTATAGTAGCCTGCGACAATACTTTTGCCACGCCTTACCTGCAACAACCATTTCAGTATGATGTGGATTTTGTGTTGCACTCCACAACCAAATTCCTGAATGGTCATGGTACTGCTATTGGTGGTATTCTACTGGGCAGGGACCTTGATTTCATGAATACCCGCTGTACCAAGGTACACCGGCTTCTCGGAGGGAATGCTAACCCCTTCGATGCCTTTTTGCTGATTCAGGGAATGAAAACACTGGAACTGAGAATGGACCGTCATTGCAGTAATGCAATGGAAGTCGCGGCTTTCCTGGAATCACATTCTGCTATTGCAAAGGTTAATTATACAGGACTGCCGCATCACGCCGACCACGCTGTTGCTAAAAAGCAAATGCGCCACCCTGGTGCCATGCTGAGTTTTGAATTAAAGGGTGGACTTGAAGCCGGTATTCGTTTTATGAACAAACTGAAACTTTGTGTACGCACCGTTTCACTGGGCACTTGCGATACTTTATTATCGCATCCGGCTTCAATGACACATTACAGTGTACCAAAGGAAGAGAAAGAAAAATATGGCATCACGGATGGATTGATCCGGATGAATGTTGGCATCGAAAATATTCAGGATATTATTGCCGACCTCAGTCAGTCACTGGAGACCTGAATTGAATTGAATTCAATTCATTCATTAAATTTATTCAAACCATAATTAGTAAAGATGAGCATAACAATCCGAAGAGCCATTCCCGAAGATTGTCCCCGACTAATGGAACTGATCAAAGAACTGGCCGAATATGAAAAAGCACCGCAGGATGTAACTGTAACAATGGATCATTTTATCAACAGTGGTTTTGGTAACAATCCTGTCTGGTGGTCATTTGTAGCAGAAGAGAAAGGGATCATTCTTGGATTCGCCCTCTATTATATCCGTTATTCCACCTGGAAAGGACAGGCCATGTACCTGGAAGATATCATTGTTACAGAAAAAGCCCGGGGCCGTGGTATTGGCCGATTACTATTTGACCAGTTGATAGAAGAAGCCCGGGCAAAAAAATTCAACCGGATCATCTGGCAGGTACTGGAATGGAATGAACCCGCCATTAATTTCTACCGGAAATACAATGCTGATTTTGACGGAGAATGGCTCAATGCCTCCATCTATATTAACTAACCCCGGATACTTCCATTGACTTATCAATCTTGAGTACCAGGCCCTGTAATACTTTGCCGGGTCCGGACTCGGTAAATTTGGAAGCACCATCTGCAATCATGGATAGCACACTTTGTGTCCATCTAACCGGACCAGTCAACTGGTCTACCAGGTTTTGTTTGATTTCATCACGGTCCATCACCGCCTTGGCTACCACATTCTGGTAAACAGCACAGGTAGGATTGTGAAATTTAGTGGCTTCAATGGCAGCAGCCAGTTCTTCTTTCGCCGGCATCATCAGGGGAGAATGAAAAGCCCCACCCACCGGTAATACAAGGGCCCTTTTAGCTCCTGCCGCCTTCATGCGCTCACAGGCTATTTCTATTCCTTTGATGGAACCACTGATCACCAGCTGGCCGGGACAATTATAATTAGCAGGCACCACTATTTCTCCGGTTTCTGTCTGTACTTCTGCACAAATCGCTTCCACTTTATCATCAGCCAGGTTCAGCACAGCTGCCATGGTGGAGGGATTGAGTTCGCAGGCTTTTTGCATGGCCCTTGCACGAACGGACACCAGTTGAAGAGCGTCTTCAAAACTCAAAGTACCATTGGCCACGAGGGCAGAAAATTCTCCGAGAGAATGACCTGCCACCATATCAGGAGTGGCAGATTCAATGCTTTTATAAGCCAGGATCGAATGTAAAAAAACGGCGGGCTGTGTTACATTAGTCTGTTTCAAATCATCTTCCGACCCATTAAACATGATATCGGAAAGCCGGAATCCCAGGATTTCATTGGCCTGTTCAAATAATTTTTTGGCGAAGGCACTGTTCTCATAATGCTCTTTTCCCATACCCGGAAACTGTGACCCCTGACCCGGAAAAACAAACGCATGCTTCATAATCAATTATTTTATCCCCCCCTCAAAAAAAAAGTTTGATTGAAGATGCTCAATCAAACCAGAACGTTGCCGCAAATATAGCTTTTAATTTTAATGCAGGTCCTGACTAATCAGCTTCAGAAATTCACTGCGGGTGGAATTCTTATGAAATTCCCCGTCAAAAGCCGAAGTAGTTGTTACTGAATTCTGTTTTTGCACTCCGCGCATCATCATACAAAGGTGTTTGGCTTCAATTACCACCGCCACCCCCAGCGGGTTCAGGGTTTCCTTGATCGCATTCATGATCTGCACAGTCAGCCTTTCCTGCACCTGCAGCCGGCGGGCATACACATCGACCACCCGGGCAATTTTACTCAGCCCTGTGATCCAGCCATTCGGGATATAAGCCACATGTGCCTTGCCAATAAAGGGCAGCATATGGTGCTCACACATACTGTAAATTTCAATATCCTTTACCACAATCATTTCACTGACCTGCTCATGAAATTTGGCAGAGTTGATAATGGCATTGGCATCCAGGGTATATCCCTGTGTCAGGTACTGCATAGCTTTAGCCAGCCTTTCCGGTGTTTTCTCCAGCCCTTCCCGGGCTGGATCTTCCCCCAATAACCCTAATACCTGCCGGTAGTTTTGCATGAGCCCGCTGGTGACCTGCTCATCGTATTGCTCTGTTTTTGAATATGCCATTGGTTAGATTGTAATATTTATGATTTATCATCTGCCGGATATTCCACAAAATTCCTTGGTGTTTCATAGAGTCTCACCTGTAAATCGAGCTGTTCCGGGAGATGCGGACGAAGCAATGAATAAATGACAATTGCAATGTTTTCTGCTGTGGGATTCAGGTTCCTGAATTCAACCGTATCGAGGTTGAGGTTCCGGTGATCAAAGCGATCGAGAATTTCTTTTTTAATAAGTTCACTCAGTTCTTTCAGGTCCATCACATAACCGGTATCTGCATTGGGTACACCAGTCAGCTTTACATCCAGTTCGTAGTTGTGGCCGTGATAATTGGGAAGCGCACATTTACCAAATACTTTGCTGTTTGTCGCTTCGTCCCATGCAGGATTGAACAACCGGTGGGCTGCATTAAAATGCTCCTTTCTGTAAACCGCCACTTTTTTGTTCATACCGATTATTGAATTGCTTTAACAGCATATAAAGGAAAAGGTTGACTCAGGCTTCTCCGTAATATTCCACATAAATCTTTGCAGTCTCCACCAGTTTCAGGCAATGCAGTTTTGCATATGCCGGCAAACGGGGTTCCAGTTCATTCCAGATCGCCACTACCAGGTTTTCGATCGAACACATTTTTCCGCGCATAAAATCCACATCCACATTCAGGTTCCGGTGGTCCAGTTTGTCGGTGATATGTTCCTGCACCAATGCCCCCAGTTTTTTGGCATCAAAAATGAAGCCTGTATCCGGGTCTGGTTTCCCTTTGATGGTTACATATAACTCAAAATTGTGCCCATGCCAGTTGGCATTGGCGCATCTTCCAAACACTTCCTCGTTTTTTTCCGGGGTCCAGTCAGGATTATACAGTTTGTGAGCAGCGTTAAAATGCTCGATCCTAGTTAAGTAAACCATGCTTTACTTTTTAATTCCTTCACAGCAGTTTGGGCGGAAGGAATGATGAAACCCGTCGCATTTTATCAGGAGTCGCGGGCAGGGCGCAAAGGTACGCTAAATATGTGTTCAGGGTCTTCATAAAAAGTAGAAGATTATACTACCTTGCATCCTGATAAGTTTAGTATTAAATCCTTTGTTATGAATTGTTTAGTGGTAGCAGCCACTGCCATTGAGGTTCGGCCATTTCTGGACTTGCTGGGAGACCAGTCCATGTCTGCAAAAATCCCGGCAACCGATGTGCTGATTTCAGGTATCGGGCTTACCGCTACCACTTATTCACTCTCCCGACAACTCCGGATTAAAAGACCTGATCTGGTGATACAAGCCGGAGTGGGTGGATGCTTTGATCCCGCTATCCCATTGGGCAGCGTACTCGCCGTAAAGCAGGAGGCCATTGCTGATCAGAGCGTAATTGAACTGAACCAGCTTCGTACATTATTTGACCTGCAACTGGTACCACAGGATCAATATCCCTATCAGAAAGGATGGCTGGTGAATAAAAGTGACGTGCTGAAAAAAACCAGACTGAAAAAAGTAAAGGGAATTTCCGTCAACGAAATCACCACTTCCAAACAAAAAGTCCGGTTTTACCAGGAAACATTTCAACCTGTCGTTGAATCAATGGAAGGTGCCGCCCTGCATTATGTTTGCCTGATGGAAAAAATTCCCTTTATCCAGCTCAGGGCTGTCTCCAATTATATCGCGGAAAGAAACAAGCAAAACTGGAACATGAAGGAATCCATCGGGAACCTGAACCAGGCATTGATCAAATTGTTAGCAACATTATGAAACTGACTCTGGGATTTTCTCCCTGCCCCAACGATACTTTTATATTTGATGCACTCGTGCACCAGCAAATCGAGACAGACGGACTTTCATTCGATGTGGTACTGGAAGATGTTGAGACATTGAACCAATGGGCCTTAGAAGGAAAACTGGATATTACTAAACTCAGTTTCCCGGCCTTGTTTCGCTCTCTGGATAATTATACCCTGTTAAATGCAGGTAGCGCACTCGGTAAGGGAGTAGGTCCGCTTCTGGTTAGAAAAAAGGGTACAACAATAAGTAGTAATGAAATAAAGGACCAACTGATCGCCATCCCCGGAATCAATACCACAGCCAACCTGCTTTTAAGTTTCGCCTATCCTGAAGCCAGCAGAAAACAACCCATGCTTTTTTCTGAAATTGAAGATACTGTGGTCAGCGGTCTTGCCGATATGGGAGTCATCATACATGAAAACCGCTTTACTTATCAGCAAAAAGGACTTGAAAAACTGGCCGATCTTGGTGATATCTGGGAACAAAGAATGAATACTCCCATTCCACTTGGTGGGATAGCAGTCAACCAATCGGTCAAACGATCCATTGCCCTCAAAGTGCAGGAACTGATTCGCCAAAGTCTCGAATTTGCATTTGCCAATTATCCGCAGGTGAGTGATTATGTAAAACAGCATTCCCAAACCATGAGCGAAGAAGTGATGCGGCAGCATATTCAGTTATATGTAAATAATTATTCGCTTGACCTGGGTGAAGAAGGAAGAAAAGCCATCGCTGTTCTTCACTCGGTTTTCAAAAGCACACTGGAACCAAATGATCCGTTGCCCGGGCAAAGCGAAAACCTCTACTTATAAGTCCGGCAGTTGGTCTTCCCTTTGTTTTAGTATCTTGCTCCCCTCAGAACAGCCATGAAGAAAATTGTTTTCCTCTTTATTTTGTATCTGACCAGCCCCAATTTGTGCTGGTCGCAAAACAAATATCCTGACCGTTTAAAAGTATTTATTGATTGCCAGTCGGGCTGCGATATGACCTTTATCCGCTCCGAAATAAATATTGTTGATTTTCTGTTAGACCGGGTAGCAGCAGATGTGCATGTACTGATTACCGACCAGAATACCGGCGGTGGCGGGGATCAATACCAACTGATCTTTTTTGGCCAGCACCAGTTCAGGGACATAAAAGATACTATTCGGTTCATCAACCAGCCGAACAATACTGATTTTGAAGAACGGGACCTGCTGTTAAAATACCTCAAACTGGGACTGACCCCTTATATTGTCCGGACAAAAGCTGCTGAGTCAGTGGACATCAAAATGAAAACTGATAAGACTCCGGACTCTGCCACTAATAACACATTAAGTACAAAAGATCCATGGAATTACTGGGTCTTTACGGTGGAGACTTATGGATCATTGAATATGGATGCGGTTTACAACGAATCGAGTTTCAACGGAAACCTTACCGCCCGCAGGATTACAGATAAAAGCAAGTTTGGTATTGAGCTGAACGGCGGAAAAAACAAATCAGAGTTTGAGTACGAAGATGATAATGGCAATACACAAAAATTCGTCAACCGGAATAATAACTTCACATTTAGCCAATACCTCGTCAAAAGCTTAAACGATCACTGGTCCTGGGGATATCAGTTGGAAGCATCCAGAAATACATTCTCCAATAATAAATTCCGGACCCTCCTGCAAACAGGTATAGAGTATAATATCTTTCCTTACAAAGAAGTCAATACAAAATCACTGACCATTTCCTACCTGCTGGACGGCCGTCAAAATAATTATATTGACAGCACACTTTACGATAAAACCCGGGAAACCCTGATGGGACATGCCGTTCGTGCCAAGCTTTCGCTGAATCAAAAATGGGGAACAATACGGGTAGGAACCGAATACCATAATTATTTTCACAACTGGAAATACCTGAACCTCGAAGCCAATATAGAACTGGAGATCAGGATTACCGGCGGACTTTCTTTTTCCATTTATTCATCCGGTTCATTGATCCGGGATCAGTTGTTCTTACCCAAAGAAGGCGCCACTGCCCAGGAAGTACTGACCCGACGCAGGCAACTGGCTTCCGGCTATAGCTTTTTCACCTATTTCGGTATCAGCTACCGGTTCGGATCCAAGCTGAATAATTTTGTGAATCCCCGCTTTGACTGATCATTTTTTTAAGGCTGCAGCATAAGCCTCCAGGCAACGTTTTCTGGCAGCTACATGTTCTACGATCGGACGGGTATAAGTTAGTTCCTCAAACTCTGGCACCCATTGCCTGATATATTTTAAGTCCGGATCAAATTTCTGCGTTTGCAAATAAGGATTGAATACCCTGAAATAAGGAGCCGCATCACAACCACTGCCCGCCGCCCATTGCCAGCCGCCATTATTGGATGCGAGATCAAAATCCAGAAGCTTTTTGGCAAACCAGGCCTCGCCCCATCTCCAGTCAATCAGCAGGTGTTTGGTCAAAAAAGACGCTACAATCATCCGCACCCGGTTATGCATAAAGCCCGTACTGTTCAGTTCCCGCATGCCAGCATCTACAATCGGATAACCGGTATTCCCTGCACACCAGGCCGCAAATTCCTTTTCATTATTCCGCCATTTGATGCGGTCATACTCAGGTTTGAAAGCATGTCCTACCACCTGCGGAAAATGCCAGAGGATCATCTGGTAAAAATCACGCCATATCAGTTCGTTTAAAAAAGTTTCATTGAGTCCACCGGCCTCTGCTGCCAGTTGACGGATACTGATGGTCCCAAAACGAAGGTGCACACTGAGGCGGGAAGTACCCTGTACAGAAGGAATATCCCTTTGTTCTTTATAGTTGCGGATGGTTTGTCCTTTCCATTCCTTGCCGGGGAAGGACTGCCCTAATGCAGTAAATCCCATTGCTTCCAATCCCATCAATGGCCCTGGTTCCTGCTTCAAAAAATGACGGGCATATTTCCGGCAGGGATAGGATTTCAAATGAAAGTCCGTTAATACCGCTTTCCACTTTCTTGAATAAGGGGTAAACACGGTGTATGGCTTACCGTCATCTTTCAACACCTCATCTTTTTCAAGGATCACCTGGTCTTTATAGGTCTGAAACCCTACCCCCTGCTTTTGCAGCAGCTGAGCAATCTGCTGGTCCCTGTTTTTGGCATAGGGTTCATAGTCGTGATTGGTGAATACCCGGTTCACTTTGTATTCCTTCATTAACTGAGGAAAGATATTTTCCGGTGTACCATAACGTACTTCCATACCGGAACCCAGTTTCTGCAATTCCTTTTGCATCTCCTGCAGGGCCAGATGAATGAACTCTACCCGGCGGTCAGTTTTATCCTCCAGTTCATCCAGGATATGGCGGTCAAAAATAAAAAGGGGTAATACAGGTAATCCTTCTTTCAGCGCATGATAAAGGGCGGCCTGATCATCTAGCCGGAGATCGCGCCTGAACCAGCAAATATTTACAGGTGATTGCATAAGGGGTCAACAGGTTCAATGCAATAATGTTCGGACAGCCTGATTGAAAATATCCACGGTTTGCTGACAGATATAAGTAGTATCTCCAAACCGCCCCACCCATCGAATACCACGGATGGCATTGCTTAAAAAAACTTCATCTGCCTGCTTTACCTCATCCGGATGAACAGGTCTTTCTTCCACTACAAGACCATTCTCCTGCATCACCCGAATGATATGTCTTCGCATCACCCCGTCAATACATCCCTGATCCAGAGAGGGGGTGATTAGCTTACCGTTGATCAGCAGGAATATATTCGCGATGGTTGAATCTGTCAGGTTTCCGTTTGTATTCAGCAGGAGCGCATCATTCCATTTTTGTTCTTTGGCATATAATGCCGCCAGGGCATAAGATTGAAAACTGGCCGATTTGATACCGCTGAACCGGTCCATGCTTTTCCTGGCATCCGGAAAAATACCGATCTCCAGTCCATTTGGATTGAGCTCCTTTATATTTTGTTCCAGGGGCCAGCACTCAATACAATAATCAGCCGTTGGGTTCCCTTCAAATAATCCTCCCAACCCTCTTGAAAAACTAAGGCGGATCCGGGCATTCTTTTCACAGTTATTTTTCTGACAAAGGGAAACAATCTCCGTTTTCAGTTTTTCAAAGCTGAGATGTACCGGTAAATGAAATTGCAAAAGGGCCAGTGTTTTTGTCAGGCGCTGCGCATGCAGTTGCTCCAGCAGGATTTTTCCCTGGTATACCTGCATGGTTTCAAAAAAGCCATCCCCATAACGGTAACTGCGGTTATCGGCCATCAGCACCGGCTCGTTGGCTGGCAATATCTTCCCATTAAAAATGATTTTGTTCACGGGAACAAGTTAAATAAAAAAACCCCGACGCTTGCGGCCGGGGTCAAATATGCTTGCCATTTTTATTTTCTTATGCATGCTCAACGATGCCTGCTTTTACAGCATACATCACCAGTCCGGCCATCGACTTGGTACCGGTCTTGGTTTTGAGTTTATCGCGGATTGCTTCCACGGTACGGGGACTCAGGTCCACGATATCGGCAATCTCCTTCGTACTTTTTTCTTCACACATCAGTTTCAGAATGGTGATCTCTTTTTCAGTAAGCTGCACATCCTGGGGCATTGATGATTCAGTGGTGCGTTTGGTACGCAGACCACTCAGCAGTGCTTTGTTGGTGAGTTCATTGAAATAGAAATCATTTTCATACACACCACGGATGGCTTCATAGATCATTTCTGATCCTGATTCCTTGGTGAGATAAGAGTTTGCCCCTATTTCCATCATTTTGGAAATAACAGAATGATCGTTGTGCATGGACAACATGATCACTTTTACATTGGGGTAAAGCTTTTTGATTTCCGGCAGCGTCGTCAACCCATCCATAATGGGCATCTGAATATCTAATAATA
>Ga0116177_10003043_pt1 | contig 12304 bp, 9 predicted proteins | sample AD_STIC10_MetaG_FD_89750 | JGI IMG/M metagenome (GOLD analysis project Ga0116177, IMG submission 89750) | Active sludge microbial communities of municipal wastewater-treating anaerobic digesters from USA - AD_STIC10_MetaG | ecosystem: Engineered > Bioreactor > Anaerobic > Digestate | place: USA...
GGTGTGACGGCAATCGACACCAAGACCACGGGTGCTGCCGTTACATTCAAGCTTGCCGTACCGTTAATCGCACCAAGTGTTGCGGTGATTGTTGTGGTGCCACCCGTGAACGATCCGGCGCCGTTCGCAGTTGCACCGGTCATCGTCGCAAGCGACGTATTCGAGCTTGTCCAAATGACAGAAGCAGAAATATCCGCCGTGCTGGCATCGTTGTAGGTTCCGGTAGCAACAAATGTTTGCGAACCGTTGAAGGCAATCGTCTGTGTTGCAGGTGTGACGGCAATCGATACCAGAACAACGGATGCCGCCGTGACGTTCAAGGTCGCCGTGCCGCTAATCGCACCGAGTGTTGCGGTGATTGTTGTGGCGCCGCCAGTGAATGATCCCGCACCGTTCGCGGTTGCTCCGGTCATTGTCGCAAGTGATGTGTTCGAACTTGTCCAAACGACAGAGGCGGAGATATCTGCGGTGCTGGCATCGTTATAGGTACCGGTAGCAACAAATGTTTGCGCTCCATTGCTGGCTATCGTGCTTGTTCCAGGTGTGACCACAATCGATACCAAGACTACCGGTGCGGCAGTCACATTCAAGGTCGCCGTACCTGTAATCGCCCCTTGTGTTGCGGTAATCGTTGTCGCGCCGCCGGTAAACGATCCTGCACCGTTTGCGGTCGCGCCGGTCATCGTTGCAAGCGACGTATTAGAACTTGTCCAGACGACCGACGCAGAAATATCGACTGTGCTCGCGTCACTATAGGTTCCGGTCGCCACGAAGGTCTGTGCACCGTTATGGGCAATCGTCGGGGTAGCCGGTGTGACCGCAATGCTTTGTAAAATCGGCGGTGCCACAGTCAGATTGAATAATATGAAGGCTGCCGGATTATCGACACGCTGTGCGCGGATTACCAGATTGCCTTGCGTGGAGCCAGCAGTGACGCCCACGCCGGAAAAGCCGCCCGAAGTAGTACCGCAACAACTGAGTAAAGTGCCTGTCGCGGTGCTGCTTGCGTCTATCGAATACTGGATCTGTGTTCCGTCGGGAGCAGAGACGCCATCATTGAGTGCTTCCACAACGACATTAACTGGAAAGGCGAGACCCGCCGGTGTGGTTTGTCCGTCACCATCGTGAAGCAGCAAGGTACGAACCGTGTTGATGGACACTGAAAAATCCGTTGTTACCGTGCCGCTGCCATAGTCATAGGTGGCGCGGACGATAACCGTTCCCGACAATGTTCCCAAGGTCAATGAAGTCGAAGCGACACCCGAGCCATCGGTGTTGCTCGATGTCGTGGACAGTGAAGAACCTGCGGTATCTGCAATGATTGCCCAGGACACCGTTCCACCGACTATTGCTGCGTTTCCGACAAAACCATCATGTACTTCTGCGCTGAGGGTAACGAGGGTTCCCGCATCACCATTCGCGCCGTTGCCTGCTATCGATACGATGCTTGGCTGGGCAACGCTCACCGTGTGGATCGCGAATGCACTCGCATCATCAGCGCGTGTTCCTGTCACCGTGCTGGAGCCCGGGAATGCAACGCCGCTTGGGTCTACGTTGACGCTGCAGGTGCCGCTCGCGTTTGTCACGCAGCTGGCAGGTGCGACGGTGGCATCGCCGGCACTGTTGAAGTTGACGGTAATGCCGCCGGTGGGAACACCGTTATCCAATGTCGTGAATACGATTGGATAAGAACTGCTGCCCGAATACACTTCAATGGAGGCGGGGGCCACTGTAATCGTGCGCGTAATGGCCGCGCTGGCATTCACGCTGAACTTGAATTCCGCTTCGTCGCCCGAGCTGGGTGACAGAGGCGTCGGATCGTATTCCGCCTTTACGACATTGTTCAGCAGGGCAGCAACTTGCGCGGTAAAAATGGCGCCGGAATCTGCTTGTCCGCTGGCATTCGTCGCAATCGTGGTCGGGGTGCTGTTGACGCCGGTATTGCTGGTGAATTTTATATTGGCACCGATCATGGGAGCTCCCAGGCCATCGAGCAATTGCACGACAGCGTTGAACGGCGTCCCCACTACCGCGACGATCGGATTCGCAGAGACGGGAGTCAGGGCAGGAGCAGCGGCGCTTAAACTGAAATTCACCTGTTGATTGCCGACACCGGGTAATACCGATATCCAGCCTGCTCTCACGGTGATGACTCCGGTACCTGTCGGTGTCACGGTAATCGAGGTGTCGCCGGCGGCTGTAGTCGTTGTCGCGAACGAAGACAATGCTGCAGGGCCAGTGACCGACCACTGAATATTCTGTGGGTTTGGCGGCGTGCCAATTTCAAATTTTATCGAAAGCGGTGCGGAGGGAGTGCCGACGGTCAGTGTCTGGCCGTCGCCCGACGTTTTCTTCAAAGCAACGGCATTGATTGTGAAAGTGGTGACAGGATCGCCACCGACGCACGTCGCGCTGCCGATGGCGCTGTAACACGCGGTTACCGAAAATGAGCCCCCTTGGTTTGGCGTGAAATTGACACTCGCGCGACCACCGGAATCCACCGGAGTGCTGGTGCTGGTGATCGAACTGGTACCGGCATTGTTATTGGTCCAGTTGATGCAGCCAAATCCCTGCGCCACACCGCTGATGTTGGCGAAGCCACTCAACGCGACGGATTGTCCCGCGACCATATTCACGTTGCCGGTCAGATTGTCGAGCTGAGGTATGCCGGAGGCCAAATTGAATCGCACGCGGATGCTCGGGTCATCACCGCGCGCCGCCTGCACGACGATATTGCTCGCCGTATTTCCGTAAAGCACATCCGCGCTGGCTTTGCCCGAACTGTCCGTCAGGCCTGTAGTGGAATTGATCGTTGCGTCGCCCGCCAAGACGCTCCAGATCAGATTGAGTCCGACCGTCGGCGAGCCGCCGGTGGTCGCCTGCACATCAAGACCGCCGGATAGGGTATTGATCGGACCGGACTGGTTATCGCCGCCGATAATTTCAAGTTTCGATGAGCCGACATTGATTACCCAGACGATATCCGGTTGCGGACATCCCGGTTCGGTTCCTTCGCAATCGGCTTTAGCGGTTACCGTGTAACTGCCGGGAGTATCAACAACGACCTGATTACTCACCTTGCCGCTGCTATCGGTCACGATGGTCGAACTGGTTTGCAGGGAAGCTCCGCTGACGGGAGTAATGTCCCAGTTCACTTTCTGTCCTATGTAGCCGGAGTTTTTGAAAAGATATTCGGCCGTCAGCGAAATTTTGTCGCCGGGTGCCGCAGTTATCGGCGAAGGCGGCGATATCCGGTTGAACTGCAGGCCCCCTGGTGTGCCGCCAACATCAATCGTGAAATTCACGATCAATTGCGAGCATCGATTACCGCCGGCCGGATCGCAGATGATCGCCCGCAAAACGTATATCCCGGGCACACTCGCTTTGAACTCAATCGTGTTTTCACCATTGCTGTCGGTCTTGTCGCCCGTAATCGGCGTAACACTCGCGATGGACGGCCCCGAAAACTGACTCCAGATCACTTCGACATCGGGAACCGGCGTGCCGGTTTTGGTCAGCGAGACGTTGAGTGGCAAGACGGTGTCGGCAGGAACCGTACTATTGATACTGCTGAGTGGCTTTGCAGTGAATAGGTAATCGCCCACCACGATGCCGGTGAACGTGAGGCTGTTTGGCACTGCGCAGTTTTTGCATTGCACGACGAAGACAACTTCGCCGCCAATATTGCCGCCGAGCTTGACGCTTACGGTTGAGGTTTTGCCAACGCTGCCATTCCAGGTTGTCTGGTTGAGGCTTGCCGATTCGGTGGAATCGGAAATTATTTTTACGGCGCCAGATTCTTCCGAACAGCCGCCGTTATCGGACAGGGAAAATGAAAAAACCAGAGTGTCGCCACCCTGGCCATACTGCGTTTGGGCAGAAACAGGACTTAGCGAGCATTCTCCTGCAGCCATTGCCGGCTGAATGCCAAGGCAGGCAAGCAAGAGACAAGCCAGCACAAAATACTTTTTGAGTAGCGACACTCGCCACAGGGTGCTCGTTGGAGCACTTGCCAAGAAAGTCATAATTTCCCCTGATTCAAACTTCTTATGTGTTTAACGGGATTTCCCCGATTAGCAGGACGAAGCTAATACTTGTCTGTCAGGAATTGGGTTAAAACTTGTAAAGTATGATGCAGTTCACTCTATTGACGCCATAATTTGCCGCCAGCCCTTCAATCCTCACCTTCCATCGGCTTAAACGGCTGGACTGCCTGAAAATCCGCCTTTTTGCGTTCATGGAAGTGAGCAGGGGATTATGCTGATCTGGCATTACATGCCATCCGGCCTTTTTCTTGTTATAAGCCCTCAGGGCAAACGAAATTAATTTGGAGACAAGGTTATGAGTTCGCACACGTTGGGTTCGCGTTTCACGATCATGGCAAGCATGGCATTTCTGGTCATTGCCAGTGCGCTGCCGGTAGAGCCGGCTCGCGCAGCGGTCAAAAACGCGGAGGATTTATTCATCGTCGATTGCCTGCTGCCTGGACAAATTCGTTCGCTTGGCCGGGTAGCTACCTACATGTCGGCCCGTCGCCCTGTTCGCGCCTCACAGGCCGAATGCCAGATTCGCGGCGGTGAATATGTCTCTTATGATCGCGCTAATTACCAGACTGCATTGAAGGTCTGGCTCGATCAAGCCAATGCGGGTAGTGCCGAAGCACAAAACAATGTCGGCGAAATCTATTCGAAAGGCCTTGGAACCGATCCCGATTACGGGATGGCCTACCAGTGGTTCAAGAAGGCGGCAGACCAGGGTTTCAACCGTGCCAAAATCAATCTCGGTTACCTCTACGAAGAAGGTCTGGGCGTAAGCAAAGATACGGCCATGGCATTGAACCTGTATCGCGAAGCTTCCGGTATCCAGGACGAACTTCTGTATTCCTCCGTGGTGGAAGTCGAAATGAAGGCGAAGGATGACAAGATCGGTACTTTGCAAGGCCAGGTCGAAAGTGAAAAGGCCAATTCCGCCGAATTGCGTGAACAGCTAAAGCGCACGCAGGATCAGTTGAACAACCAGCGCCGTGCATTGCAGCAATCGCAGGCACAACTGCAGCAAACCCAGTCGCAATTGCAGCAAGCCAAACAACAGAAAGACGATGAATTGACCAAGTTGCTGGAAAACCAGATGCTTGGGCAGGAACAGCAGATCAATGCGCAGCGTCAGCAGATTGCTACTCTTGAGCGCCGTGCTGGCGGGGCCGCTGACAACACGCTGTTTGCCGGTGGCGCCAACTTCAATATCCTCGAGCCAAGCCTGGTGGCCACCCGTGGTCGCAATACCGCGATTGTTCGCGGGCCCGGCAAACGCAGCATCGTCGGTCGTGTCACCTCGCCGAAAACCATCAAACAAGTCACGGTGAATGGCGTTCAAACGGCCGTCGCCGCGAACGGCACTTTCAATGCAGAGGTGGATGTTGCCCAGGCTGGTACTGCCGTGAAAGTGGTCGCACTTGAACAATCCGGTGTGCGCGGCGAATTGCAATTCACCATGTTGCCGCAGGCAAGTGGCAGCAATACTGGCGCAACGGCTGCTTCGGGTTCGGGTGGTGTGGGAAGCCTGCCTCGCGACGTGAAGCTGGGCCGCTATTTCGCCGTGATCATCGGCAACAACACCTATCGGGATGCCCAATACCCGAGTTTGAAGAGCGCCGTGAGCGATGCAACTGCGGTTTCCAATGTCCTGCAGAAGCGTTACGGTTACCAGACAACCCTGGTCCTGAATGCATCGCGTCTTGAGATGCTGACGGCGCTGAGTTCGATGCGCGACAAGATGAAGCCGGAAGACAATCTGCTGGTTTACTACGCAGGCCATGGTGAGTTGAGCGGCAACGGCGCGACCGGTTACTGGGTTCCTACCGATGGCGCTGCCAATAATGCGAAATCCTGGATATCGAACGCCGCAATCAGCGATATCCTGAATACCATGCCGGCCAAGCACATCATGGTCGTGGCGGATTCCTGCTATTCCGGTTCCATGACGCGTGCCGCGGTTCCAAACCTGGCGGCTGCAAGCACGCCGGACAAATGGAATGCCTACGTCAAAACCATGGCAAGCGGTCGTTCCCGTACCGCGTTGACCTCGGGAGGAGTTCAGCCGGTACCCGATACCGGTTCAGGCAATCATAGCTACTTTGCCCGTGCTTTCCTGAATGTGCTGCAGGACAATAATCGCCTGATGGAGGCCCAGCGCCTGTACCGCGAGGTGTCGACCTCGCTTGCGCTTAACTCGATCAATTCGCCGATTCCGCAAAATCCGCAATACGCCCCCATCCGTTATGCAGGCCATGAAAGCGGCGATTTCTTCTTCATGCCGAAGGCCGGCAGCTGATTTCGCCGGTTCAACTAGCCTAAATCCCGCAAGGCCGCGTATAATTCGCGGCCTTGCTGCTTCAACCGGCAGCAAGACAGTTTATGGAGAGGTGGCAGAGCGGTTGAATGTACCTGACTCGAAATCAGGCGTAGGTGAATAGCCTACCGAGGGTTCGAATCCCTCCTTCTCCGCCATAAATAAAATAAAAAGACCACCTGCTTTCCGGGGTGGTCTTTTTATTTGTGCGGTTTGACAAGAACATCGGTGGAAAAATACTTCTGCATTGTCCAGCCGTTCGCAGGAGATTTTTTTTGGCAATCTATATACTTCGGCGTAAATGCATCCAGTAGAACCCGCCAAGACACGCGTTGAAAGCTTCGCTCCGGTGGTCGACAGCGATTCGGAAATTCTGATCTTCGGCAGCATGCCGGGCGAAGAATCCTTGCGGCTCGGACAGTATTACGCGAATCCCAGAAATGCTTTCTGGCAGATTCTTGCAAACCTTACGGGTAACAGGAACGATCTGTCTTACGAGCTCCGCCTGAAGTTGCTCAATGACCATCGCATTGCCCTATGGGATGTGCTGCGTGCATGCGAGCGCTCCGGCAGCCTTGACTCGGCGATCAAGGTTTCCAGCATGGATACCAACGATTTCCAGACTTTTCTTGCGAACAACTCCCGGATCCGGCGTGTTTTCTTCAACGGCGCTTTTGCCGAGACCGCCTATCGCAAGTATGTATTGCCGGGATTGGCGCCGCGTGAAGCCGCAATCCCGATCTTGCGTCTGCCCTCCACCAGCCCGGCAAATGCAGGCCTTCGTTTCGAAGACAAGCTTCGCCTCTGGCAGGTAATTTTGGATTGATTGTCCGCTTTGCCCCCGATTTCACGATCAGCCTGCATATCCATTAAAAGCGGGATGTCGCATGAAATTGTCCAGACTTATTTTGCCCTTGGTGCTGCTGATAATGCTGAATGCGTGCACATGGAAAACCGACAACGAAACCGGGGCAAAACTACAACCGACAGCAGCAGAAACAAGGGCAGCGGATGAGGCCTCGTTACTGAAAAGCTCACGGGCAGCGGGAGTCTCCGATGCCGATGCGTTGGCGGCAAAAGCCGAAATCGACAAGGTTTACGATGAAACCAGTGCCAAAATGGAGGAAGCCGAAGCCGAGCGGAATGCCCGCATGAAGCAACTCAGGGACGAGGCCTGCGTTGCTGATTGCCCGGACCATTAGAGAGTTTGCCCGGCGCGAATTAAAGCCGTGGTGTCGGCCATGAGCCACGCGATATACTGGGCACAGTCATTAAGAGATGTCCTCATGTCCGAAATTCTGGTGCCCGTTTCCTTCGGTGAATTGCTCGATAAAATCGCGATTCTTGAAATCAAGTCCGAGCGAATGAGCGACGAAGCGAAGTTGCTGAATGTCCGCAAGGAACTGGATGCCCTCAACAAAACCTGGGGCGCACATCCGGCATCGAAAACCGATATCAGCGAACTTCGGGCCGATCTGAAAAAAATTAACGAGAGTCTTTGGGTAATTGAGGACGATATCCGTATCCAGGAAAAACAGCAGCTTTTCGATGCCGAATTCATTCGCCTTGCACGCGCGGTATATTTTGAAAACGACACGCGCGCCAAGATCAAGAAAGACATCAATCTCGCGCTGGGTTCTTCCTATGTGGAAGAAAAATCCTACCAGGATTACCGCACGCCCTGATTCGCATAGTCGATGCAATAACGATCGAAGCACTCAATCACTTCTTCGGTCTTGATCAAATCCATCACGCCGCGAAATTCGATACGTTTGCCCCAGGGTAATTCGTCAGCCGGTCTTTTCATGAATTGCAGCGCAGCTTGCCTGTAATGATTGACGGTGTAACGCCGATCCGAATAGGGGCCACTGCGTTCGGCATCGGTGCAGGCATACAGGCCAATCACTTTGGTGCCCAGGGCATTGGCCATATGAAGCGGTCCGGAATCCGGCGACAACAATAAATCGGCACGTTCCAGCAAGGCCAGCAGTTGTTTCAAGGTGTCCTTGCCGACCAGGTCAATAACAGGAATATTCGCCAGCCTGATGATGGCGTCGGCCGTGTTTCTTTCCAGCTCGCTGCGGCCACCGCAGATAACAACACGCCAGTTTTTCATGTGTGCATGTTTCGCAATCGCCGCATAAGCTTCGGCCGACCAATTACGCAATTCGTGGCTGGAGCAGGGTGAAATAACCAAGGTTTTCTGTTCGCCCGGCAACTGCTCGGCGGCCCAGTCGCGAGCTTCCTGCGTCATGGGAACTGGCCATCGAACTTCACCTTGTTTCAAGCCCAGCGGTTCGCAGAATTTGCCGAACACATCGAGCACGTGATGGCTTCCCGCAGTGATTCGGCGATTGATGAACAGCGAATGCAATTCCTTGCTGCGGCCGGCATCGTAACCCACCCTGATTTTTGCCGGGATGAAGGCGGACAGCACATTGGCGCGTATCGCCAATTGCATTTGCAGCAGTACATCGAAACGCCTGCCGGAAAAATGCTTGCGCAATTCACGCATTCCGCCAAGGCCGGTTTTCTTGTCGTAAACAACCAGTTCGACACCCTCCAGGCCTTCCATCAGTTTTGCTTCGCCCTTGCCCAGTACCCAGGTGATCTGCGTTGCGGGCCAGGCGCTGCGCAAGGTATTCAGCAATGGCAGCACATGCATGGCATCGCCCAAAGCGGACAGGCGCAAAATGCAGATGGAAGCGGGTGCTACGGGCAGGATCGGGTCAAACACATTAAACTTCCGGTTATGGATTCGTCGAACACCCGCTCAAACAGCCGCATGCCGATTCACCAGCAAGGTGAACAAGGTGCGATTGTGTTCGACACACGCCTGTGGCAGCAAGCAGATTCGGCTTTTTTCGAACCTGCGCATTATGGCGAGCAGGCAAAAGCCGTCAGCGGCAAGGGTGGGCGCGGTGCTGCCTGGTTCGTGAGAGCGAATTTTGGCGATGCAGTATTGCGTCATTATCGCCGTGGTGGCTGGGCGGCAAAAATCAGCGATGCGCGCTATCTCTGGCGTGACGAAAACAATGTTAGAAGTTTTCACGAATTTCATGTCATGCAAATGCTGGGCGAAAAAAAATTGCCGGTACCAAAACCCATCGCTGCAATGTATTTGAAGCGTGGTTTGTTCTACCGCGCCGGCATATTGGTTGAACGCATTCCGGAGGCAAGAAGTTTTCTCGATTGCGTGCATCGGCACACCGAGTCCGCTCCCTGGGCAGCACTCGGAAAAACGATTGCCGATTTTCACAAGGTCGGTGCCAAACATGCCGACTTGAATGCGCAAAATATTCTGGTCGACTCGAATCAAAAAATATGGCTGATTGATTGGGATAAAGCCACGATGCAAACTGTGACCGGAGCCTGGTGCATGGACGTGTTGCAGCGTCTGCAGCGTTCACTGCTGAAATATCGCGGTGAAGTAGGTGAGGAAACCATATTGGCCGGCATGCAGCTCTTGCGTGCTGCGCATGACGCGGAGATGGAACGATGAGTTGGGCCTTGCGTTTTCTTGGAGTTGGCAATGCACAAGCCATTGAGCTGGGCTCGGCTTCGTCGGTGATCGAATGCGACGGCAAGCCCGAGCTGATGATCGATTGCGGCCAGGAAGCGCTGACGGCTTACATGGAACATTACCAGGATACGCCCGATGCCCTGTTCATCACCCACGTGCACATGGATCACGTAGGCGGGCTGGAAAGATTGTTTTACAAAATCTATTTCGACGAAGCCAAGCGAGGCAAGGTTCGTTTATATGTGCCGGTAACAGTATTGCCTTTTTTGCAGCAGCGTCTCGCCGAATATCCGGGCGTGATTGCCGAAGGCGGCGCGAACTGGTGGGATGGTTTTCAGTTGGTTCCGGTGTCGAAAGGATTCTGGCACCGCGGCTACTGGTATGAAGTTTTTCCGGTGCGTCATCATCTTCCGGAAAGTGCCTATGCCTTGCGCCTGCATGGCAGCATGATCTGGAGTGGCGATACCCGGCCTATCCCGGAAATGCTTGCAAAACATGCCGATGCCAATGAATGCATTGCCCATGATTGTGCATGGGAGGGGAATCCCTCGCATAGTGGCATCGAAGATCTGGAACGTGAATATCCAAAAGATTTATTGCAGCGTTGCGTCTTGTATCACTACGAGTCCCAAAGCCATGGCGAGAAATTGATGGCTCGCGGCTACCGGATTGCAAAACCGGGCGAAGTGCTTGCCTTGCCTGCACCGACCGAATCACGCATGGTGCAATGATGAATGCCCAGCTTCAAAATCCGATCACGATGCCTATCGATAAACTTTCGAGGCCGTTGCACGACTTGCGTGTTTCCGTGATCGAGGCTTGCAATTTCCGTTGTCCCTATTGCATGCCTGCCGATAAAACGCCGGACGATACCATTCTGCAAAATGCCGCGCGGCTTTCTTTCGAACAAATTGAGCAAGCGGTAAAAGCCTTCGTCAAATTGGGCGTACGCAAGGTTCGTTTGACCGGTGGCGAACCCTTGCTCCGCAAGAATCTGCCTGAACTGGTTAAGCGTTTATCGCGAATTTCAGGATTGGAAGATATTGCGCTGACCACCAATGGCTCATTGCTGGAAAAGCAGGCGTTTGCCTTGAAGCAAGCGGGCTTGCATCGCTTGACGGTGAGTCTGGATGCGCTGGATGCCGATATTTTTTCGCAATTGTCCGGTGGCAGAGGGCAGGTGCGCGATGTCTTGAGCGGTATCGAAGCCGCTGAGTCAGCCGGCTTTGATTCATTGAAAATCAACGCGGTGATTCAGCGCGGCATAAATGAAAACCAGGTGCTACCGCTGGTGGAGAAATTCCGAGGAACGAGACATGTGCTGCGTTTTATCGAGTTCATGGATGTGGGCAATTGCAATAACTGGTCCATGCAGGACGTGGTCCCATCGAAAGAATTGCAGTCGCTGATTCACGGGCTATGGCCATTGGAGCCGGTGTCGGCAAATTACCGCGGCGAAGTGGCTTCGCGTTATCGCTTCGTAGACGGCACCGGTGAAATTGGTTTCGTCAGTTCGGTAAGCGAACCGTTCTGCGGCGATTGCCATCGTGCACGTTTGTCGGCGGATGGCCATGTCTACACCTGCTTGTTCGCGGGCAAGGGGCATGATATTCGAAGCGAACTTGCCGATGGCGATGTTGCCTTGCATGAAAAGCTAAGCCGCCTCTGGATGAATCGTGCAGATCGTTATAGCGAACTTCGGCATGCGCAGGCGAAGCAAGGCAAGAAAATCGAAATGTATTTTATCGGGGGATGATATGGCCGGAAAATCAAAAAGCACGAATAAACTCACTCATATCGATCCCGCCGGACGTCCGGCCATGGTGGATGTGACTGACAAGGCGATCACGGCACGGCAGGCAACGGCGGTGACGAACGTCGTGTTTCCGAAGGCCGTCGCCAAGCAGCTTATCAAGTCTGACATGGCGACCAAGAAAGGCGCGATTATTGATACCGCGATTATTGCAGGCACGATGGCGGTGAAACGTACCGACGAGTTGATTCCGTTCTGCCACGCACTGCCTATCGATGGCATAAAAATCACCATTGACTGGCATGATTCGGAGCGCCTGCGCATCAGTTGCACCGTGAAAACCCAGCATCGCACAGGTGTTGAAATGGAAGCGTTGATGGGGGCAAGCATTGCTGCCTTGACGATTTACGATATGTGCAAGGCATTGAGCCACGACATCGAAGTCGGCCCAACCAAACTGATCGAGAAACTGGGCGGGAAAACCGGTGCCAATAAAGTTTTATGACGATCACGGTTCTTTATTTCGCCAGTTTTCAGGAAACGGCCGGCATGGATTCGGAAACGATGGAAAGGCCGGCTTCATTGACAGCCTTGTACGAAAATCTGAAGAAGAAATATCAGTTCAAATTCCAGCTTGCGCATATCCGCGTTGCGGTGGATGGTGTGTTTGTCAGCTGGCA
>Ga0116177_10003046_pt1 | contig 12300 bp, 9 predicted proteins | sample AD_STIC10_MetaG_FD_89750 | JGI IMG/M metagenome (GOLD analysis project Ga0116177, IMG submission 89750) | Active sludge microbial communities of municipal wastewater-treating anaerobic digesters from USA - AD_STIC10_MetaG | ecosystem: Engineered > Bioreactor > Anaerobic > Digestate | place: USA...
AACAGCCGAGACCGTGAAGGCGCCGCATGCGGGCGCGAAGCCGCCGCGCACGCTGATGATGACGTTCCTCATCTTCCTTGCGCCGATGATGCTGTCGAACATCCTCCAGTCGCTGTCGGGGACAATCAACAGCGTCTTCCTCGGCCACATGATCGGGGTGAAGGCGCTGGCGGCGGCGACGCAGTTCTTCCCGATCATGTTCTTCATGATGGCGTTCGTGATCGGACTTGGCGCCGGCGCGTCAGTGCTGATCGGTCAGGCGTATGGCAAGGGCGATCGCGAGCGCGTGCTTGCGATCGCTGGAGCGTCACTGGCGCTGGCGCTGACCTTCGGGATCGTCGTTGCACTTCTTGGCGGCATTTTTGCTGGCCCGCTGATGGCCGGGCTGCAGACACCGCCGGACATCATCGAGGATGCGACGCTGTATGCGCAGATCATGATGTTCTCGATGCCGCTATTCTTTTTGTTCCTGCTGGCGACATCGATCCTGCGCGGCGTGGGCGATGCGGTAACGCCGTTGTGGACGCTGGCGCTGTCGGCGGGGGTGAGCCTGCTGATCACGCCGCTGTTGATCACCGGGTCGCTTGGGCTTCCGCCTATGGGCGTGGCGAGCGCGGCGGTTGCGTCGGCGATCTCTCTGCTGGTGGCGATGGCGTGGCTGGCCTGGCGTCTGCTGCGGATGAAACACGCGCTGGCGCCGACGCCGGAACTGCTGGCGCGCGTGAAGCTTGATCCGAAAGTGTTGAAGCTGGTGATGCGGCTGGGCATTCCGACCGGCATCCAGATGGTGTTCGTCGCGGTGGCGGAGATCGCCCTGCTCTGGATGGTGAATGATCACGGCTCGAACGCGACGGCGGCCTATGGCGCGATCAACCAGATCCTCGCCTATGTGCAGTTCCCGGCGATGTCGATCGGCATCACCGCGTCGATCCTCGGCGCACAGGCCATCGGCGCGGGGCGGCAGCACCAGCTTTGGGCCATCACGAGGACCGCGTTGATCCTGAACGCCATCATCACTGGTGGCGGCGTGCTGATCGTCTATCTTCTCTCCGGCCCGATTGTGACGATGTTCATCACGGACCCTTCCGTCATCGCGATGACCCAGCGGCTATTGCACATCGTGCTCTGGAGCGCGGTGCTGTTCGGGTTTGCGGTGGTGTTCTCGAGCATGATGCGCTCATCGGGCACTGTTCTGGCTCCGACTTTCATCGGCATCTTCGCGATCCTGGCAGTGGAAGTGCCGACGGCGTGGTATCTCAGCCGCGCCATCGGGATCGACGGCATCTGGTGGGCCTACCCCGCCGCCTTCACTGCCATGTTCATCATGCAGGGCTCGTTCTACGGTCTGATCTGGCGGCGCAAGACGATCAGGGCGCTGGTGTAGCGGCGCGACAGCGGGAACGTTTAGCGCTGCTCTCTGGTCACACCCCCGTCCCGTGCTAGGGATGGACGAAAGAGACGTTACACTTTGGGAGACGACGCCATGGCCCTCGAAAATCTTCAACTCCGCAGCCTGATCAAGAAGAGCGGCGAGCTTGAGCTCTCGCTCGCGAAGCTGCCTGTGCCCGACCCGGCGCCGGACGAGATCGTGGTGCGGATCGAGGGAACGCCGATCAACCCGTCGGACCTTGGCCTGCTGGTTGGCCCCGCCGATGTCTCGACCTTGAAATCGAGCGGTTCCGGCGACGGCGTCGTTGTCACTGCTGCTGTGCCGGATGCCGCCATGCGCATGGTCGCTGCGCGCATCGATCAGGCCATGCCGGTCGGCAATGAGGGCGCGGGCACTGTGGTCGCCGCTGGCTCCTCGCCCGAAGCGCAGGCGCTGATGGGCAAGCTGGTCGCGATCCTCGGCGGCGAGATGTATGCGCGCTATCGCACCGTGAAGGCGAAGGCGGCTTTGCCGCTTCCGGCCGGCGCGACGGCGGCCGATGGCGCCTCCTGCTTCGTGAACCCGCTTACGGCGCTGGCCATGGTGAAGACCATGCAGATGGAGGGCCACAAGGCTCTGGTCCACACGGCGGCGGCCTCCAACCTCGGGCAGATGCTGAACAAGATCTGCATCAAGGACGGCGTCGGCCTCGTGAACATCGTGCGCTCGGATGAGCAGGCGAAAATCCTGAAGGACATCGGCGCGAAACACATCGTCGACTCGTCCAAGCCGAGCTTCATGGAAGACCTGATCGCCGCCATCACGGCGACCGGCGCCACGCTGGGCTTTGACGCCATCGGCGGCGGCAAGCTGGCCGGACAGATCCTGCAGGCGATGGAAATCTCGCTGAGCGCTACAGAGCCGTTCAGCCGCTACGGCTCGTCCACGCACAAGCAGGTCTACATCTATGGCCGCCTGAGCCTCGAGCCGACCATCCTCACGGCGGGCTATGGCATGGCATGGGGCGTGGGCGGCTTCCTGCTGACGCCGTTCCTGCAGAAGGTGGGCATGGAAGAGGCCGGCAAGCTGCGCGCCCGCGTCGCTGCCGAGCTGAAGACCACGTTCGCGAGCCACTACACGAAGACGCTGTCGCTCCAGCAGGCGCTCGATGTGGAAACGATCCGTGCGTACAATCGCAAGTCCACGGGCGAGAAGTACCTGATCAACCCCAACGCGTAGGTATAAGCGAACAGCCTGCAGGGATTGCCGCGCACGCGAAATTCTCGTGCGCAGCAATGCTCCCCTGCGGGCGAACGCCGCCTTTTCCTGAAGCGCCGGTATGCTATCACGGCGCCGCAGGGGAAGGCGCAAAGCCATCCGTCGCCAACTGGCGGGCCCCTGAAGCGGGAAGGAAGACGCAGTGGTTACGAGAGAGCAGGCGCTGGCCGCGCTGACCGCGACCGGTCAGCCCTACGAGATCAACAATATCGAAGCCAACGGCCGGCATATCCGTGCGTTCAAGAACGCACCGCGCAACCTGCGCCAGCTGTTCGCGGAGACGCGCAGCGACAAGGAATTCCTCGTCTATGAAGACGAGCGCTACACATTCGAGGAAACGTGGCAGCGGGCCGCTACGCTGGCGCATGCGCTGGTCAACGAGTTCGGCGTGAAGAAGGGCGGCCGCGTCGCCGTCTCCATGCGCAACTATCCCGAATGGATCATGAGCTACATGGCCGTGTCGTCCATCGGCGCGATGTTCGTCGCGATGAACGCGCTGTGGACCGCCGACGAGATGGCCTACGGGCTCACCATGTCGACGCCGACGCTGCTGATCGCGGACCAGGAACGCCTCGACCGCCTCGGCGCGACCGCCAACGCACCGTCGGGCTTTGCGATCATCGGCGTGCGCGCGACCAAGGCGCTGCCGGCTGGCGCGAAGGCGTGGGGCGATGTCGTGAAGGCGCCTCTGAAGACCGACATGCCGGATATCGATGTGGCGCTCGATGATGACCTGCAGATGCTGTTCACATCGGGCTCGACGGGCAATCCGAAGGGCGCGGTCTCGACGCATCGCAACGTGATCCACGCGCTGATGTCGTGGGAGCTGGACCTGCAGGCCTCGTTCGCAACCGGGCTGCTTACGCCGCCGCCGGCAGAGCCGCCGCCGCCGCAGGGTGTGATGCTGCTGGGCATCCCGCTGTTCCACGTCACGGGCCTGCTGTCCTGCTACATGGCCTGCTACCGATACCAGCGGAAGCTGGTGATGATGTACAAGTGGGATGTCGAGAAAGGCGCCGATACAATCGAGCGCGAAGGCATCACGCATATGACGGCGACGCCCGCCATCACGGGCGATCTCGTCGCCTTCTCGCGCCGCACGGGCCGCAAGTTTCCGACGCTGATCACCATCGGCGGCGGTGGCGCTTCGCGTGCGCCCGAACAGGTGCGCGCCATCGATGCGGTGTTCGAGAAAGCCTTCCCCGGCACCGGCTGGGGTATGACCGAAACCAACGCCATCGGCGTCGGCATCGCGGCGGCGGACTATCTGCGCAAACCGGAAAGCTCGGGCCGGGTTTCGGCCGTGCTCGATATCCGTGTGGTGGACGAGAACAACAAGCCGGTTCCGGCGGGACAGCGCGGCGAGCTGCAGATCCGCGGCGCGTCGATCATGCGCGGCTATTACAACAACCCGAAGGCCAACGCCGAGAACTTCGTCGACGGCGACTGGTTCAAGACGGGGGACGTGGCGATCATTGATGACGAGGGCTTCGTATTCATCGTCGACCGCATCAAGGACCTGGTGATCCGTGGCGGTGAGAACATCGGCTGTGGCGCGGTTGAGTACGCGCTGGCGGAACATCCGGCGGTGGAAGAGGCGTGCGTCTATGGCGTACCCGACGAGCGCCTCGGCGAAGAAGTTGCTGCGACTCTTTATGTCAGCGCAGCGGTGACGGAAGCGGAACTGCGCGCCTTCCTCGAAGCACGCCTGGCGAAGTTCCAGATCCCGCGTTACTTCCGCTTTGAAACGGAACCGCTCCCCCGCGGCGCCACGGGCAAGATCCTCAAGAAGGATCTACGCGCGCAGGCCGCGAAGGAGCTGGCCGGGGTCTAGCGTATCAGTCGCTCTTAGTGTTCGCGCAGCATCACTGCGCCAGCTTCGCCGTCGCTCTTGATGGCGACGAGGGAAACGAGGAAGTCGAAAAGGGTTTTCATCGGGGAGGCTCCTGTGCGGTTTACCGCTTCTGGTGAGCTTCAGATGGCCCCTCGACCTGCCGGTTCAACACGCCCGTCCATCAGGCTTTCCGAAGGGTTGGTTCAGCCTGGCTGAGGGCTGACGCGCGGGTGAGGCAGTAATTGCTGGGCGCGCCCGGCACAGTCGATGCGGACGCGCCCAGTATCATGAGCCTGGCCGGGCGGCGCGGTGGCCGCCGGCAAGCTCACGCATAGCTCACGACCTCGATTTCGACGCCGCCTCTGTCGCGAAAGTAGAAGCGGCGGCCCGGTGCGTAGTCGGCGTGCGCGTAGGGCTCATACCCGGCCGCGCGGACTTTTGTCTCTGTCGCTGAAAGGTCCCTCACGCACACGCCGACATGGTTGGGCTGCCCTACGCCTGCGGCCTCGGAGAGGCCTTCAGGGGGCGTGTAGAGCGCCACATATGTTCCGTCCGTTCCGACATGGATCGAGCGGCCGCCGGACTTGGCGGCGCCTTCCCAGCGGATGCGCCAGCCGAACACCTGGCAGAAGAGATCAGCAGTCTCGCGCGCCGAGGACGTGGTGACGTTCACATGCTCGAGCACCGCCTGCCCTGTCGCCGCATCCAGCACGTCCTGCATGCCGGCTCCCGGGAGAGTCTTGGGGAAAGTCGTCGCCGTATCAGCCATTGTCAGACCCTTCGTTTGCACCCGTCTTCTCGCGGGTTGATTTCCGATGGGGATGAGTCGTAATTCCTCAAGTTAAGTTGAGGTCAAGGGATTTTTTTCCAATGCCGGAATCTGAACTCGCCGTCGCCAATCAGGTGATGACGATTGGTGACCTTGCCGAGCGTACTGGCCTCGCCGTCTCGGCGATCCGCTTCTACGAGACCAAGGGACTGGTGACGCCCGCGCGCAATGCCGGTGGGCAACGGCGCTATCTGCGTTCAGACATCCGCAGGTTATCCTTCGTGCAGATCGCGCAGCAGCTGGGATTCTCGATCGAGGACATCCGCTCCGCTCTCGCCAGCCTGCCCGCTGGACGGACGCCGACGCAGAAGGACTGGGAGAAGATCAGCCGCAACTTCCACGGCAAGCTGGAGGAACGCATACAGCGGATGACGCGCCTGCGGGATTACCTGGAAGGCTGCATCGGCTGCGGCTGTCTCAGCATGAAGAAGTGCGCGTTGGTCAATCCCGCGGACGGTTTGAGGAAATATGGGGCGGGGCCGAGGTCGGTTCTGGGGGACAAGCTGAAGCGTTGATGCCATGGGGCATTTCCGTTCATTCCAGTTCCGTTCATATTGTCCCCGGTAACGTGAAACAGTCGGGAGGACTGAAGTCATGTCTGCACACTCGGGAAGAACCCTGAAATCGCGCGGAAATCGCCGGATCGCGCGCCTCGCCTTCGCGGCGTCGGCGCTGGCGCTGCTGGCCGCCTGCGAAACCGGGCCGACCCCGGCGGAAATCCACGCCATGGATTGGGCGCAGGCCGCCCGGATCGATACGCCGCCTGCCTACGCCACCTACGCACGCATGCATCCGGATGGGCAGTATGTCGCCAACGCCCAGATCCGGATCGCCGAACTCAACGAGATGGAGGCGCAGGCTTTCGTCTTCGCACAGGCGAACGATACAGAAGAGGCCTACGCCTCCTTCCTCGCCACCTATCCCTGGGGTGCGAATGCGCGTGCAGCTGACGGCCGCCGCGCTGTGCTGGCCGCGCCGCGTCTTGCCGCCGAGGAGAAGGCCGAGTGGGCCGAGGCGCAATCGCAGGATCGCATCGAGCATTATGAAATCTTCCTGGATAACTGGCCGCGCGGCGAACACGCGGCGGCTGCGCAAACGCGCCTTGCGGCGCTGTGGAAGACCGATCAGGGCTATTACCTGAAGGCCAGCCGTTCAGGCTCGGTGACGGAGCTAGCCGCATTCATCCGCGCCTACCCGGAATCCCGCTACGCTGCAGATGCCCGTCGCGACATTGAACTGATCGGCCGTCGTGATGACGAGGCCTGGCGCCGCGCGCTCGCGAGCAATTCGTATGAAGGATATGACGGTTACCTGATCGCCTATCCGGACGGACGCTGGCGCGTCGAGGCGCAGCGTTCGATCGAGCAGTTGCGCGAACGCGATTACCAAGCCTGGCAGTATGCGGCGGCGCTCGACGAGATCTGGGCGTACGAGCAGTACCGCAACCAGTATCCGTGGGGCAGCTGGTACGACACGGCTTACTACCGGATCGACTGGATCCATGGCGGCCGCCATTACAATTCGTGGGATCCCCGCTGGAACTATGGCTGGGATCGCGGCTGGCGCTGGGGCGGCCATGGTGGTCGTGATCGCGACGACTGGGACGACGATGACGACGGCCCGAACACGTACCCGCCTCTGTTCAGCGGCCAGCGGCCGCCGGCCGGCCAGCCGGGGAACCCGCCGGGCAATCCGCCGGGCGGCTCTCCGCCACCTCCGCCGTCCGGAAACCCGCCGCCGGCGCCGCCCAGCCTGTGGTCGGGACGGCCGAATTCTCCGCCCCCTGCACCGCCGCCTCCCAGCATGCAGCCGCCACCGTCGAGCCCGCCTTCGCTGTGGTCGCGCCCGTCTTCTCCGCCGCCAGCGCCACCCCCGCCAGTGATGTCGGCGCCGCCGCGCGTCGCGCCGCCGCCGGCTCCTCCCCCGCCGCCGCCACCGCCACCTCCGCCGCCGCGTGCGCCGACACAGAGCGATGTCACGCGGGTGGACGACTAACCGCGCAGTCGATTCGGCGGCGGACTGAAGGGTTCCCGCCGCCGGGACAGCACACAGGCCCGCATTCTGCCGCTCCTGACTTGGCCCGTGACTTGGCGCGGGTTGCTGCTATTTCACTGTAGCGGGATGGGTGTTCGGCCTACCCCGTGTCGGGGCGACTACGGGTAACGGGCTGGCGAAGGCAACATGGCGATGGAAATGGCGCCCAAGCGTCCAGAGAGCCTGCTGCGGCAGTGGGGCCCGCCTGCGCTTAGGGTTGTCGGCACAATCGCGGCGACGGTGGTCGTTACGTTCCTGATGATGTGGAACACGCTGTTCGCACAGATGCCTGTGCTGCCCGACAAGGAATCGCTGTGGACGCTGAACCGCGAACCGGCAGTCGAGTTCATCGATGCGAAGGGCCAGACGATTGCGGTGCGTGGCCCCCGCTATGGCCGCGCAGTTACGCTGGAGGGCCTGCCCAAGCACGTGGTCGACGCCTTCATCGGCGCCGAGGACAAGCGCTTCCGCGAGCATACCGGCGTCGACATGTGGGCGATCGTCCGCGCGATGCTGGCCAACCTTCAGGCGGGCCGCACAGTCGAGGGCGCATCCACCATCACGCAACAGTTGGTGAAGAACCTGTTCCTCACCCCGGACCAGACGCTGAAGCGCAAGGCTCAGGAAGCGAGGCTTGCGGGCGATCTCGAGCGCATGCTGAGCAAGGACGAGATCTTGGAACTCTATCTCAACCGCATCTATCTCGGCGCCGGCGCCTATGGACTGGATGCGGCCGCGCACACTTACTTCGGCAAGGCGCCGAAGGACCTGTCGCTGGCCGAGGCCGCGATGCTCGCCTCCTTCCCCAAGGCGCCTTCGCGCTTCGCCCAGCAGGTGCAGACGTCCAAGGCCAAGGGTCGCCAGGCCTACGTGCTCGACCAGATGGTCGAGGCGGGCATGATCACACCGGCGCAGGCCGACGAGGCGAAGGTGCAGACGCTGGTGTTCGCCAAGGACCAGCCCGACAGCTTCAGTGGTCATGCGCTCGACTATGCTATCGAGCGTGTGCACGAGATCATGGCCAATCCGCCGCCCGACATGGTGATCAAGCTGTCGCTCGACCTGACGCTGCAGGCGGCGGCCCAGAAGGCGGTGGAGAACGGCCTGGAGACGATGGGCAAGGATCGCAGGGCCTCCGAAGGCGCCGCGCTTGTCATCGACAACGAGACTGGCGCGATCCGCGCCATGGTCGGCGGACGCGACTACCTGAAATCGCAGTTCAACCGCGCAACGCAGGCGCGCCGCCAGCCGGGCTCGTCGTTCAAGATGTTCGTCTACGCCGCCGCGCTCGAAGACGGGATGACGCCGGGCACGGTGCGCTTCGACATGCCGGTGACGATCAAGAACTGGTGTCCACGCAACTATGGCGGCGAATACATGGGCGCGGTGACGCTGTCCTATGCGCTGGCGGAATCGCTCAACACGGTGGCCGCGCAGATCGGCGACGAGATCGGCATCGAGAAGGTGACCGCGCTGGCGCACGAATTCGGCGTGCGGTCGGACCTGCACAACTATCCGTCGATCACGCTGGGCTCGGACGAAGTCACGCTGATGGAGATGACCACGGGCTTCGGCGTGCTGGCCAAGGGCGGCCTGCAGATGACGCCCTACATCATCGAGGAAATACGCAATTCGAAGGGCGACCTGCTCTATCAACGGCCACCCGTCCGTGCGCCGCGGATCTATCCCGAAAACCTGGCGGCCGACATGAACTCCATGCTGAGCCGCGTGGTTGTAGCGGGCACAGGCGGCGCAGCGCAGTTCGGCGGCTGGGACATTGCAGGCAAGACCGGCACCAGCCAGGAATGGCGCGACGCCTGGTTCCTTGGCTACACCACGCGCTATGTCGGCGGCGTCTGGGTCGGCAATGACGACGACAAGCCGATGGCGCGCATCACCGGCGGCGAGATGTCGGCGCGCATCTGGGCAGACATGATGCGGGTGGCCCACGAAGGCATCACGCCGGAGTCGTTGCCCGGCGCGAAGAGCGCCGAGGCGTACATGTCGCCCCAGGATCTTGAACGGCTGAACTTCTACCAGCGGATGTCATCCGCCTTCGGCCAGGTCGCCGCGCGCGGCGGGGGATAGCGCGCGAGGCGGGCCCGGGACGTTTACCCAGGCCCGCACCACGTCAGCAGAAGCCAGGGCTGATGCCCTCTATCATCTGCTTCTTCGCCGTGCTGAGTTCACCCAGCGTCTCCAGGAATTTCGGATGCGTCATCCCTGAGCCGATATAGGTCCAGCGGTTGGCCTGGTGCTGCACCGCCATGAACTGCCTGCGCTCGGCGGCGGTCAGCTTTCGGCCCGACGCGGTCTCGAATGCCGCCATGTCGAGCTCAGTCTGCGACCGGAGTCCGTCATCGAGAAAGCCGCCAAGGCCGACATAGCCGTCGATGGCGTCGTCGATCTCCGCCTGCGTCATCGTCTCGGAAATCATCCGGCACATCAGCGTGTCGAGCTGAGCGTGCTGGTGTTCCTCCTGCCAGTGATGCAGCAGCAGCGACTTGAACTGCGGATCGAGATCCTGATCGTCGCGGATCGACTCCTGGAAGTGGCGCTGGGACATCCATTCGATGTGCAACGTGAGCAGCGCCACCGAGAGGGACGGCTGCGAGAGGACGTGCGCGGCGATTGCGTCGGGTGGTCCGATGACGGCGCACTCCGTTCCGAAGCCTGCCCTGAATTCTTCGCGGAACATGCGGAACAGGTGGATGTGCTTGGCCTCCTCGCTGGCGAACTCGAGGAAGGCGCGTGCGCGATAGTCGTCGCCATTTATCAGCGGGCGCGCGTGATCGAGCACGAAGGGGAGGATGAACTCCTCGACCAAGCCGAAGATGGCGAGATAGGCGTGGCCGCGGACGTGGTTGAGGATGCGCTTCTCGCGCGCGTCAAGAAAATCGAGCGGCGCGGTGCGGGCGAGATTTTCGGGCATGAAGGGTCGGGCGAAATCCATCTTGCGATCGCCGCCGATGATGTCTTCGACGCGCCAGGTGATGCGCTCGGCGCGGGCAAGGCAGTCCTTGAACGAGTAATGGTAAGTCATTGCGGGAGTTCTCCTTTGCGCGGCTTTCTGATGCGCCGTTGCATGGAGACTTACTCTTCTCACCCTTCGCACTGAATGGCCGGGCCGCCGTCCGGCTTGGCCGCGACGCCGCCGATGCAGCTTACGGAGTCTCGGGGGTCATGAGTTTTGCTCATGACCTCTCGCCACCGGGCAGCCTTATTTGGACGTAGGTGGTGGTCCCGCTACGCAAGAAGAGCCTAAGGGATAAGGGACATGGACGCACTATCGGACGTTCTACGTGTTGTCAGGCTGACCGGGGGCGTCTTCCTCGACGCGAAGTTCACGGCGCCATGGTCGGTCGCGGGGCGCGTTGAGCCGGAGGAAATCCGCGGCTTTGTCGAGCGACCCTGCCACGTCATCGGATTCCATTATGTCGTCGCCGGACGGATGGTGGCGCGCGTCGCCGGTTGCGATCCGGTCGAGGTGAAGGCGGGCGAGATCGTCCTGCTGACCCGCAACGACACGCATATCCTCGCGAGCGCATTGGAAATCTCGCCGATCTCGGCGGGAGCCATCGTTGGCGAAGGCGCTGGCATCGGGACGCTGGAGTATGGCGGCGGCGGCGCGGAGACGCGGATGGTGTGCGGCTATCTTGGCTCGGACTGCCTCGACAATCCTGTGGTGGCGTCCCTGCCGCCCATGCTGACGCTGAACGTGGCGGCGACGCCGGGCGGCGCGTGGATTGCGCAAAGCTTCGCCTTCGCCGCGCAGCAGCTGGCCGAGGGCGCGGTGGGCGCATCCACCATCATATCGAAACTCTCCGAGCTGATGTTTGTCGAAGCCGTGCGCCGGCACATTGAACATCTGCCGCCGGAACAGACCGGATGGCTGGCGGGCCTGCGCGATCCGGCCGTGGGCAAGGCTCTGGCGCTGCTGCACACCGAGCCTTCGCGCGACTGGACGGCCGAGGGCCTCGCCGACGCCGTGCACCTTTCGCGTTCGGCCTTTGCGGAGCGCTTCACCGCCCTGCTCGGCCAGCCGCCGATGAAGTATCTCACCGGCTGGCGGATGCAGCTTGCCGCACACAGGCTGCGCGAGAACCGGGGGACGGTGGCGCAGATCGCCTTTGATGTGGGCTATGAGTCCGAGGCCTCGTTCACCCGCGCTTTCCGGCGCGAGATGGGCGCGCCGCCTGCTACCTGGCGGAAACAGGCGGCGCCGGCCGATCATACCGCGGTGATGAGAACCGCGGCGGGCGAGGCCGAAGTGCGCACGGCCAGCTCAAGCGCGTAGTGATTGAAGGCGACCGTCAGGGAGGCGGCGAACATCACCAGCGCGCGAAGCTGGGCGGGCGGGAAATTCCAGGGCGGCATTTTGCTCTTCTCCTGTCGAGGCAACGCCTGTGCGCGTCACACGATCTCGATATCGACTTTCACCGGCACCGAGCGCGACACCACGTCGAACACGGGCGACATGCGCGTGAGGGCGAGGATCGTTTCGTGCGAGGCCGATGTACCCACGCGCATCTTCACGCGGATTTCCGAATAGCCCTTGCGCACCTTGTCCGAGAGGCCAAGGAAGCCGCGCAGGTCGATGTCGCCATCGATCATCGAACTCATCGAGCGGATCTCGATGCCGGCTGCGGCCGCGTGATAGGCGGTGGTGGTCGTCATGCAGCCGATAAGCGCGTGCAGCAGCCATTCCACCGGGTTCGGCGCCTTGTCCTGGCCCAGCAGGACCGGGTGTTCGCCATTCTCGACGACAAAGGGCATGGCGCCGACGCGGTGTTCCTGCTTGGCGCCAGTGAAACTGCCGATAGTGGTGCGGTTCGTATCGCCGCCCATCCATTTGTTGGTCGCGCGGAAGTTGAAGGCGCCGATGGCGGGCGTCTCTTTCACGGCGCTGATCGTCTCCATCATGGCGGTGACGTTGACGCCGTTGCACATGACCGG
>Ga0116177_10003047_pt1 | contig 12299 bp, 19 predicted proteins | sample AD_STIC10_MetaG_FD_89750 | JGI IMG/M metagenome (GOLD analysis project Ga0116177, IMG submission 89750) | Active sludge microbial communities of municipal wastewater-treating anaerobic digesters from USA - AD_STIC10_MetaG | ecosystem: Engineered > Bioreactor > Anaerobic > Digestate | place: USA...
CCTTTTTGGATCGGTTTGTTGTATATCCGGAATTGTGATTTTAATAAAAACAACATTAAAATAAAAAAATATGAAAAAACAAAAAATTAAAATGAAACCTAATCCTGATGATGTGAAAAAAGTTGTGGATAATGTCATTAAAAACATGCGCGGCAAACATTGCCGTTTTGAGGGTGAATGTGATTTGGCCGGAAACCTCAAAAATACGAGGTTCTGTGCCCCATGCAGTTATTATAGATAATTTTTAACAATTAAAAAATTTAAAATTATGTCTGGTTTATTTTTAATCTTATTTTTTTTACTAGGAATCGTTTTTGGTTTATTATTTTTCAATTCGGATTCTGAACCGTGTGGTGTTTTATCAATACTGGCTTTTATTGCTTTTGTTTTATACATGACGGCACTTCCAATCAGTAGAATTCATTCTAAAGTAAATGTAGAATATATCAAACAACTACAAATAACAATTGAACATAATCGAGAAGTTAATAATGATCTCTCAGTATTGGAAAGAATTGAAATCATAAACGAAATTAATGAATGTAATCACTTAATTTCCAAATGGAAAATAACAGGCCAGAAATGGTATAACAACAAATGGTATTTTCATCCATCAACACAAACAGCTGAATACATAAAATAAGTGAATCATTGTGAAAATAGATATAAGAAAAGGGGGGATTAACCAACTACAACAATGATATTTCACAAAATTACACGAAAATTAATATTAATTGACAGAATTTTTCGTACTTTTACAAAAAATATACAATATCAGGTAAATTATACGAAAAGTATAACATGAAAAGAAAAAAAATTGAATGAATAAAAATTGGTTTGAGGGTCGTGGTCTTAGAGTTCTGAATTATCAGGAAGACGCAATAACAAAAGTCCTGGAAAGTATAAATTTGCGTGAGATAACGGTTCTTGCCGCAGCTCCAAGTGCAGGAAAAACTCTGATGACGATTTATGTTATCGAAGAATATCTTAAACAGAATCCAAATCATAAAGTATTAGTTTTGGCTCATGGTACAACTATTCTTCGTACACAATTTCACGATGTTTTGGAAGAAATCAAACCAGATTTCAGTTTTAATCTTGTTGAAAAATTCGTTGAGTACGATAACTTCATAGATGTTAATGTTTGTTTACCACAGACTCTTGTTGGAAATGATTTAAATAAAATCGACTTACTTGTTGTAGATGAAGCACATCAATTTTATTTTGCGGAGAAGATGATGAAGGAAATCATCAAGAAAAGTAAGCCGAAAAAACAATTACTACTTACAGGCACACCATCACCATTCATCAGAAAAGGTTTTAAAATCATTCCTGTTACGCTCAACACTATTTTTGACGAAGGAATGATAACGGACTTGTTTGTTGAGATCGCAACCAGTTCCTATTCCTTTGACCCGATGTATGATTTCAATCCGAACACCGATGAACTTAAATCTTCGGTGCATATAAAGGAATCGGAAACCAAGAAAACACTTGATGACCTTATTGGTAAAATTGTTGACAGACTCAAAAGTATTAAAGATAATCCATATCAGAATTTGCTACCTGAATGGTTACCAACCTTAAAGAAATTACAGAAAACAATGATTGCTTGCAAGAGTCAACATCAGGCGATTCAAGTAAAATCATATTTTGATAAAATTGGCGTGGTTTCTGCTCTCAGTATCTCAGACATCGATTACGATAGTAAAGAGATTGAGAGATTTAAAAACGAACCAGATTGTCTTATATTAATTGTAGTTGGGCGTGGTATATTGGGATTTAACTATCCTGAACTTGTAAATGTTGTTGATATGACGACATCACAAAATATTGACAGGATTTATCAGTTATTGTGTCGTGTTATCCGTAAACATCCCGATGGTCATAAGAAATTGTTTTTCAAAATTGCACCAAATATTCATAGTGATTATTACAAATACATCATGACAGCAGTTCTATCACTTGCTGATGAAAGTTTTTTTACCAAATTCAATGGTAAGAATTTTTCGGATATGATAATCCCCGTTATAAAGACAAAGCATGAACACCATGAACCAAGTAATAATAGTGGTAGTAAGCCAAAACCGAAAACATTAAAACCGATAGATTTCGAAGGATTGCCAGTCTTTGAATTTTTCAAAGACCTTTATCATAAGAAAGATGCCTTACTTCATATATATGCATATACAACAATAAGGGATGTTCGTGGTGAATTTTTGAATTTTAAACCAAATGGATATTGGAATAACAAAGAAAGATGTTTGAAGAGTGCGTTACAATTTATTTCAACAATTGATTGGTTTAAAAATGAAAGTAGTGCTTATAATGCGGCACGGAAAAATGGTTGGTGGGAAGAATGTACTGGTCATATGAGCAACAAACATAAATCTTGTAATTTTTGGACAAAAGATAAATGTATTGAAAATGCTTTGAAATATTCCACAAAAACTGATTGGCGCAATAATAATGGTTCAGCATATGTTATTGCTAAAAACAATGGTTGGATAGATGATTGTACAAAACACATGCAACAAGGAAGAAAACCAAACGGATATTGGACAAAAGACAAATGTTTGGAGTCGGCGTTAAAATACAACACAATAAAAGAATGGTCCGAAAAAGATTCGTCAGCATACACAACAGCAAAAAAATATAATTATATTGCTGATTGTACAAAACATATGAATAAACTTAAAGTACAAGTCCCTCGTGGATATTGGACAAAAGACAAATGCTTGGAATCGGCATTAAAATATAATACTATAAAAGAATGGAAGAAAAATGATAATGCAGCATTACAAGCAGCAAAGTCAAATGATTGGTATGGTGAATGTATTAAACATATGACAAAATTAAAACGAGAATCAAATAGTTGGACTAAAGAAACAATTATCGAATTTGTAAAAAAATATAAAACACCGACAGAGTGGAGAAAAGATAATCAATATAGTTATAATATTTCTAGAAAAAATGGGTGGTATGATGAGTGTATTAAACACATGACCACAATTAAAGAGCCAAAATGGACATACGAAAAATGTTTAAATTCTGCATTAAAATATTCGTTATTATATAATTGGAGAATGGGTGAACGAGCAGCATATAATGCAGCAACAAGAAATGGGTGGGTAGAAAAATGTACAGCACACATGAAAAATAAATAAATTAAAAGTTAATATTATGGAAAATGAAAATTTTGAAAAAAGAAATTTATTGAGACCTGCTTGGCAACCAACAGAACAAGAGCAAACAACAAAGAAAGTAATTGTTGTTGATACTCCGCAACAGCCAGAACCACATAATCCGGGACAAACTAACGAAGAAGATCAAAAGTAATGAAATTTATCAAAAATGTAGTTTGATGTTCTGTACAAAAAAAAGAGGTTGGAATTAACAATCATTCTCAATGAATATATTGAAGGATTGTTAATTCCTTATTTCATAATTTTAACTATGTTAATGATACGAAAGGTATCATACTTTGACAACTTTTTTTATAAAAACATACAAAAAAGTTCTACAAACACAATTAATCACAATATGTGTTCAAAAAATATCGAATAAAAAAATTGGAAATTAAAATAATCTGTTTATATTTGTGTTGTAATAAAATTAATTGGTTTATCTTTTGATTTTAATATATTTATTGTTATAAAGTTTAAACAAAAAAATTATGAAACTAATTGACACAGTTTTTACGATGCTTAGTGAGCAGTACTTAAAGGAATTAAAAAACATAATTCAAGAAGCTGAAGAACTTCAATTACAACCAACCAGTGAAGAATACCTTGAAAAAATTGGAAAAATGTTCGGAAAGGGATATGCCCGATGGTTAATTCTTAGAATGAAAGATAAATCATTAAAAGAAGAAGACATTTACAAATATATGAATTTCTTCAAATATTTCGAACAGGGTAGAAAATTGGGGTATTTTACCTATAATGATATTCTTAAATATAAAAATCCAGAACAATTCAATCGTGAAGCTACCGCAGCCCACGAAAAGTTAATTGGTTTCCAAGGTGAAGAACTGGAGGATAATGAAAAAAATCTTGTTTCACCACAACAAATCCAAACATTGGAGAATGTTGGAATAAAATTTCTCGGATTAACCCCAGATGGGTATCAATGTTTTAAGGTCCCAATGGGAGTTCAAGGAAATGAAAAAGCCTTTACAGCATATAAAAATATCCTAGCCCAATGTCAGGGACGAGATAAGGGGGCAAAAATTTCAATTTGCACAATGGCAGATATGGGAACCTTTGATTCGTATTTAAAGGATGATGATTTTTATGTGTTTTTCAATATGAAAGATCCCAAATCACCATATCAATTTCATTATGCTTCGGACCAGTTTATGGATAAAAATGATACGCCGGTAGCATAAAGTGAAAAAACACCAACATATAAAAAACTTTTTCAAATTTATTAATGATAATGATGAACGAAAAATACCAATACAAATTAAATTGGATTTATTTCCTGAATATCTAGATGATGAAGAAAAAGACTATATTTTAACATCAGAAAAAATTTCATTTGAAAAACGAGCACGATATATAAATTATATTAATAAAACAAATAGATGGGATTTTATTGCACCTTTTGGTTCTTTTTCACCAACAACCACCCTTGCCATTAGTAAAAACAATAACGTTTATTTTATTAATTTATCCGGTGAGCAAGATGTTACCGGAATTGATAAATATAAGTTATTTCATACCGAATATTATTACCCAGCAATCCTACGTGGAGGAGAAGCGAGAGCCGCTTATTTTAATGCCTTATTTGAAAAAAATATATTTAAATATATTTTCAAAATGGATGGTTTTTTCGGACCAAATGTGGCCGTGGCAATATTATATAATCCGAATGGATATAACAAAAACAATTATGGCGGACGAATTTTAATTAATCATAATGGAATAGCTGATGTTTCACAAGTTGATCTTTATGATATATTAAAACGTAACGCTTCAGAAAAAGACCTTGCAGCTTATTTTAACACATTAATCGGGCGTGATGATATATGGTATGTTTACAAAAAAAAGCATACAGACGAAATTGGTGATTATTTCGATGCTACTACAATATATAACGAGAATATTCGTATTTATATGTCAGGAGAAGTTATTTATGTATGAATTTAAAAAACCAACATATAAAAAACTTTTTTAGGTTTCTTGAAAAAAAAGAAAATAGAAAAACAAAATTTGTTATTAAATATCGCATTATGCCCGAAGACATATCTGAAAAAGAAATGGATGTTTTTAAACATCATATTTCACCGGAAAAAAGGGCGGGATTATTCAATGGTATATTTAAAAAAATTTGGTATAGTTATGTTTTACCTTTTGATATTGTAGCACCATCTTTAGCTTTAGCCACACAACTGGATAAATTTTTACTTATAAATCAATATGGTGAACCGAATGTGACCGGAATTGATTTAAAAAAACTTAGACAAAATGTTATTAATGATGAAATTCCTATTGGATATTTAGAGGGTTATTTAAATTCAGTACAGGAAAGATTTTTGTATTATAATTTGGATCGTAAATCTTTATCCTTTCTTCCGGAAAATTTATTTCTTATAACAGTAAGTTTATCATTAAATCTAATGATAATTGTTAATGAGAACGGAATGCCGACTACAAGTGGTGTTACCAAAAAAATAAAAAAACAAATAGAAGATATTCAGCCTGACGCATATGAAAATACAATAAATGTTATGATACGTTTTAAAATGATTTAAAATTAAAAATTGAAAACTAATAATCAACATATAAAAAACTTTTTTAGGTTTCTTGAAAAAAAAGAAAGTAGAAATATACCAGATATTACAATATTCATGTTATTTCCTGAAATGATTAATGATGATATTTGGAATTGTTTATTTTATAGTGATAAAGATACGTGTATAGATTTAAGAACAAGATACATTAATAAAATAAGTGGTTTGTTTTTTGATATGATTTTACCATTTAATGTGATTTCAAAACATCACGCATTGGCGTATGATTATGATGAAATGGAATTTTATACCGGTTATATTATAAATAAAAAGGGTGAAGTAAGTGTCAAAGGATTAGATATCAATAAATTTTATGGTGGTTATATTCCAAATTTACAATATATCGTCGCAGCATATGTAAATACATTGAACTGGACAAGATATGACTATATTAAGTATGGTGTTGCGACATTAATCCCAAAAAATATTTTACCCCATCACGCTAGTGCGATTCCTAAAGGCGAGGATGAATTTTATTCAGTTATTGTTGATTTAAAAACGGGATTAAAAGAAACATCATCTTTTGATTTAAAAACTATAGAAAAACTAGTCGATGCCGGATATGGTGCGGCGTATTTTAATGGTATAGTCGTCGGAAATCTTTATTCCGGAATTAGTTTTTATGACGATACCAAAAAAACACTAGTCGGAAAATCACTTGACGGTAAAAAAGTATTGATTGATACTGAAGGAAATCTTATTAAAATATTAAATTAAAATCTTTTCGAAAAATTTGTTTTTTTCATTTTTTTGTAATATCTTTGTTGTGAACAAAAAAATTACAAAATGGAAGTAAAACTTAACAAATTAATTGATAGTCTTATACATACCACAAAACTTGGCCAGTGTAAATGGGAACGTGATTCATGCGGCGATTATAATTTAACACTCAAACACGTCGTAATATCTTTAAAATACACACCAAAACAAGGTTTAGTCAATAATGTTATATCTTTAGTCTTACGTGATCGTCTTAACATTGATATAAAATATGCCAGTATTGTAAAAGAAGACGATGATAATAAAAACAATCTCAGTAAATTATATACACTTGTGGTTGCAGACTATAACAATTTCATAGAAGATGTTATTCAAGAAACATTAAATGAAATTGGATTTATTGAGTCGTGATTAAAAACAAAAAATAATAATATGATTACTGAAAAAATAATCGACAAACTCATAGAAAAAACAAGAAATAATCAATACATTTGGTATTATATTCCTTGTGAAAAGAAATTTCGACTCTCTTTGAAAAATGGTATATTATATATGTCTTCTCGTTTAATTGATTCGTTAGAAAACACAAAATTCAATCATATATTACAAATTGAAATAGTACAAATTAAGTTAGAAATATATAATAACAATTATAAGCCTGAAAAACTTATAGATGTAATAAAAGCCAAACATGAAAATTCTAACCTTAATATTTTATATGATCTTGTAGAAAAACAAACACAAAAATATATTGATGAAGAACTTCAAAAAATACAAAATGAAATCGATGAATAAATTTTTTTTTCAGAACAAAAGAAACACGAGAAGTTTGTTAATTTGGTTATCTTTTATTGTACTAATATCAGGTATTATATTAATACTTTATCCTATAATAAGTGAAATTAAATCTTTTGTCGCTCTATTTTTCTTGGGTTTTGGTGCCGGATTCTTTGGTGCTAAAATTTACTTTCCTTTACTATATAAATTAAAAAGAAAAAAACGTCAAAAGAATTTTATAGATAGTATTAATAAAAATTAAAATCATGAGAAAAATTTTTGTTACTTATGAATTGGCGGAAAAATTAAAAGTTATTGGTTTTAACGAATCATGCATTTTCAGTTATGACAAAGATAAACAACCGAGACATAATCTATTTTATTCCGAGGGTTTATTATCACTTGATTGGTCTAAAGATAGCCCAAATTTATTAGCCCCATTATGGGAACAAGTTGCTACTTGGCTCAGAAATGAATATCAAATCACAGTGATTGTTGGATTTTCATTAAAATTAAAAAAATGGGACGCACATTCAAGTGACTTAAAATTATATGGTATTGAATATATCAAACAATATATGTGGAAGGAATTATATGACCAGCCAAAATTCGACACATATGAAGAAGCCCTAGAATACGGAATTACAGAATGTATAAATAAAATCTGGAAAAAATATACATATATACCCGATCCAACTAGTAACACATCCGATATAACCAAGTCAAAAATGTTTGAATTTATTAAAAAATCAACACCAGATCTTGTCTCTGTTATAGATATGAAACTAATTGGTTTTGGTGAAAGTAGTGAGGAAATAAATAGTCATTATCTGGTTAAATGTATTGTCGATGGTATCGATTTTACAAATCCATTCGAAAATCGTGACTTACAGTCAATCGAAAGAACTTGCCGGGTCGATGCTTTAACATTTCAAAACTGGTTAAAAAACGAATTAACAATTAAATGGATTTAAAATGTGGAGAAAAATATTATTCGTTTTATTAATACCCGTATTTGTTGTGTTTTATTTTTTGTGGACAATTTTATCACCAATATTTTTATTAATCTTTAACTGGAATTATATAGATTTTTTCTATTTTGTTTTAAAAAAATATCTTAATTTAATTAATGTAACAATCGAATAAAATATATTAAAGATATTAATGAATAAAGAAGAAATAAAAATAGGTAATGAAAAAATAGCCAATTTCTTGGGGTGGTATCAAGACGAATCAGAAAGTATAAATTTATATTTTCAAAAAACAGACACAACAAAAAAATGTGTGTTTGATATTTTATCATCACCAACTCATGATTTACCATTTCATAGAGACTGGCATTATATATTTCGAGCTGTGGAAAAAATTGAAAATATGGGATTTAGCGTTACCACAACAAACAATAATCACGATGGTGAAATTATGTTAGAAAAGGTAGATATTGGTTATGAAATGGACAGTGATTTTTATACTCAAATATCAGGACAAATTAACGAACCCAATAGAGGTGTCCGGTCTTTTCGAATAGAAAGAGTTGATTTTGGAAACAGACTTGAAGCTCTTTGGAAAACAATTGTCACATTCCTCAATTATTATCAAGATGATAGTGTTAGATATGTTACAATAACAATTAATCAATATTTTGAATAATGAAATATCCACTTAAATTCAAAGACATTGGTTTGTCATCACATGTATATCTGTCTCAAGAAAAAGGTCTGGAATACATAAAAAAATGGATGACCATTACAATGAATAAAATTTATGAACAACAAGGACAATTGGATTATTTCTTGTTCTTTATCAACGATAAATTACAAATACATCTTGAAATTATACCACCTCAACAACTTTCCACACCTGAAGATAAAGAAGAAATAAGAAAAAAAATAAAAATAATTTGTTCTTATCAAAATGTCATCGCCGGCGGAATAAATGATTTTTTAAATTATAACAAGAAAAATAAAAATAAACAACCTGTTATTATATCAATATTTTCGACTGCAACCAAAACCACCTTGGGTAACACACTCAATGATACTACAATTAATAAAATGTTTTCAAGTTTATTTGAATAGTGATAATTGAAAAATATATAAGACATGAATGAAATTCCAGATCTCGAAAATTTAAGACAAGAATTACTTACTTTTCCAACAACAGAAGATGCGTTGAATTATTTGAAAAAGAAACTAATTTGCACCATCACGTCATTCTTTAAAAAACATGGTCCATTACCTTCAATGGTGTTTTTCGTCACTAGTGACTTATATCCGGAATTTATATTGATTCCCAGCATTGGACTTGAAACACCTGAAGGTAAAACAGCATTAAAATATACAATATTAGATATGTGTAAAGACCCAAAAATCATTGCTGCAGGAATGATTGTTAATGGTAGTGCGAAAATATTAAAGAATGAAAAAAATGATGAGACACAAAAAAATGATTTTGAAGATACACAAGATATAATCATGTTAATTTTTTCAACACCAAGTAATGAAGAAGCAATTACATATTATGTTAATTCTGAAACCAAAACTATTTTGGGAAAAACATCATTTACCAACGTTCAATGTGGTGGAAAATTTTCAAATTTTTTTGAATTGAGAAAAGCAACTATGAATTAAAAAAAATATATTAAACACAAACAATGTTTAAAAAATTTAAAAATAATGGAAAAAACAGTTGAAATTAATGTACCAGATGGTTATGAAATTGACAAAGAAAAGTCGACTTTCGAAAAAATAGTATTTAAGGCTATTGAGCAAAATCTTCCAGAATGCTGGGAGGATTTGAAAAGTATTGAAGGATATTATATGGAAATAATATAGATACTGTTGTTATATTTTCTATAAGACACACTCTTGCCTTTAAATCTCCCGAACTCAGAGATAAATTCATTTCCTATCCTAAGATTAGAGAACTTATTATAAAGGCAATACCATTATTGGGATAAAATGTAATTTTAAATAATATAAAAAATGAGCATACCTCTTACTCGTAAAATCAAATTATCGGTATACGTTCCAAATACCATTACAGAAGAAAAAGAAAGACACGAATACAAAACATTTGTGTGGCAACTTTTGAGAAAGGTAAATCAACAAAACTATGAATTTCATAACCTATTGGTAAAGAAACTTATTGAACTTGATTCCGTTCTCGAAGGACGGCTTACCGAAGACGATAATTTCATCGAAATTCGCAACCGTTATTACTCAGATAGAAAAGATAAAAAAAATCAACGGGAGTTTTTTGATTATATCAGAATGAAAAAAGATGAATTGATTAAAGAATTTGGTGGAAAAAATCTACATGGGTACATTTATACCTATTTGAAAAATTATATTAAATCCCTTCCAGAAGAACAACAATTCATGGCATCATATACTTATGGATCCATTTCAAAAAATGTTGTCGACAAATACACTAACGATCAGTTCGATGTGTTTAGAGGTGTAAAAACTATTGCTACGTATAAAAATACACAACCGATACCAATTAACATTATAGGACATGTCAAAAAAAATGAAAAAGGTGAGTTATATAAAAACACCGGAAAAGAATGGTTTAACAAATATGATGACATTTATACATTCAAATTTAAATCAATTAAAAAACACGAAATTGAATTACAACTTAATTTTGGAAAAGACAGATCAAATAATCGAATAATTGTCGATAGAATTTATAATAACGATCCAAATTATAAAATTTGTGATTCAAAAATCCAAGTCGTTGGAACAGAAATTTTTCTGTTACTAGTGTTTAAACAATTTGTAACAAAACGAGAATTAGGTCTTGATGTTAGAAAAGTAATTGGAGTTGATTTGGGTGTAAAAAATGTGGCTACAATAGCAACAAATTTCTCTGATCACATAGAAATAATTGGCGAAGGTGAGTTTGTTTTGATGAGAACTAAATTACAAATTGAAAAACAAAAAAGATCTATACAAAGAAATTCAAAGTATTCTAGAGGTGGACATGGAAGAAATAGAAAATTACAGAAATTAAACGAATACAGAAATTATGAACGTAATTTTCGTTCAACATTTAATCATAAAATATCGAAAGATGTTATTGAAATTGCAATAAAACATGGGGCTGGACAAATTAATATTGAAGATCTATCTTCTATTCCATTAAAAGAAAAAAATAACAGAATACTTAGATTTTGGTCATATTATGACTTAATACAAAAAATTATATATAAAGCTAAACGAGAAGGTATAATTGTTAATTTGATTAATCCCAGTTATACCTCACAAAAATGCCATCAATGTGGTCAAATCGGAAACAGGCCAAAACAAGACACATTTTTATGTACCAATCCCACATGTAAAGCATTCAATGAACCAATTAATGCCGATGTTAATGCCGCCAAAAATATTGCTAAAATATCACTATAAAAATTTGGTTTTTATGATATTTTTTCTTATATTTGTACAAAAGTTCTTTGATATATTGGAAATTACCTTTTTAATAGGTAATTGGGGCGGTTGTGCGTCCATAAAGTTGAGGGAGTGTCCTAAGAAATTAAAATCGAACAAAGACACATATAACCACTCACTAAGTACCCTTTTTTTATTTAAAAATTTTCGAACAACAGCCACAAAATCACGTGTTTATTCATCGGTATGTTGGGGATGATAACAAAAATCTGGGTATACACAACAACACATTGGTTCATCCACGTATTTTTAAATAATAATGAATTGTATCATAATAAAATTGACAAAAAATGAAAGTATATCAATTATCTAAAATCAATGGCTATTATTGGTGGACAGGGACATCAATACTAACCACAATACCAGAAGAAAATTATGAATATAAATGGACTTCTGATTTTAAATTTGTTGAACAATTAAATGGAAAGAAAATATGAAAGTATATGTAGTTTATCAAGAAAATGGATTTGGTGGTTCAGAAGTTGCTGAAATATTTTCATCACGGAATATAGCAAGAGAATATGTTATTGATGAAATATTTGGCAAAAATC
>Ga0116177_10003048_pt1 | contig 12297 bp, 9 predicted proteins | sample AD_STIC10_MetaG_FD_89750 | JGI IMG/M metagenome (GOLD analysis project Ga0116177, IMG submission 89750) | Active sludge microbial communities of municipal wastewater-treating anaerobic digesters from USA - AD_STIC10_MetaG | ecosystem: Engineered > Bioreactor > Anaerobic > Digestate | place: USA...
AGGACGATGCACATGGCGATGGTCGGGGCGAGGGACATGAGCCTCATAGGCACGCCCCCGGAGAACCGGTTCCCGGTGAGGACATACGTCACCGAGCACGACGACAGGATGGTCAGGGAGGCGATACTAAGGGAGGTCGACCGCGGCGGCCAGGTCTTCTACGTGCACAACAGGGTCAGGAGCATCAACCGCGTTGCCGAGGAGCTTGCAGGGCTCGTGCCAGAGGCCAGGATCGGCGTCGCGCACGGGCAGATGAACGAGGACAGGCTCGAGGGGATAATAATGAGCTTCCTGAGGCATGACTTCGACGTGCTGGTGTGCACGACAATCATCGAAGCCGGAATGGACATGCCAAACGTCAACACCCTCATCGTCAACGACGCCGAGAGGTTCGGCCTGGCCCAGCTCTACCAGCTCAGGGGAAGGGTCGGAAGGTCGAGCAGGGTCGCGTACGCCTACTTGACCTACAAGAGGGACAACGTCCTTTCCGAAGCGGCCGACAAGAGGCTCGCGGCGATAAGGGAGTTCTCCACGCTCGGCTCCGGCTACAAGATAGCCATGAGGGACCTCGAGATAAGAGGGGCGGGCAACCTCCTGGGAAGGGAGCAGAGCGGCAACATAACCTCGGTGGGCTTCGAGATGTACTCGTCGATGCTCGAAGAGGCCGTAAGGGAGCTGAAGGGCGTAAAGCCGCCGGAAGAGAAGCTAGCCGTGAGCATCGACGTGCCGTTCGACGCCTACATACCCTCGTCGTACATAGCGGACCAGTCCGAGAAGATAGAAGCCTACAGGAAGATCAACGCCGCATCGTCCCCTGAGGAGGCCGCGGACCTCGCGGAGGAGTTCGCGGACAGGTTCGGGCGCATGCCCCCCGAAGTGTCCAACCTCATCGCCGTCGCCGAGCTCAAGGCCATGGCAAGGCAGGCCAACATATGCTCGCTGTCGCTGGAAAACGACGACTACTCGGGCATGCAGGTGATGGCGCTCAGATTCGCCCCGATGATGCAGCTTCCCCTGGACGAGAGCATAAGGGTGGCGAGGCTTTTCGGAAACCGTATACTCATACCCAGGACCGCCACCTCCCCCCTGATGGTCCGCTACAAGGACCTCGAGCCGGCGGCGCTGATAGGCATCCTGAGGTCCCTGCTGGTCCAGCTGAAGGACTCGTACCTTAGGCTCTCGGCCTTCATGGACGAGCTGGAGGCGGGCCACGGGCTGGGCGAGGCCATCAAGGCGGCGATGCCCAAGGAAGCTCAAGCAGGCGGCACGAAGGGCGTAAGGAAGGACGACGGGGGCGGGGCTGAAAAAGGCTCGGTTGCAAAGGCCGTAAAGGAAGCCAAGGGCGCGCAGGGCGCGACGAAGGCCCAAGAGCCGGTAAAGGCGCCCTACAACAAGAAGCTTAAGCTGGCACAGCTTGACAGGGGCCGGAAAAAGGACTGAGCGCCGGCCGGTACGGGCCGGTACGGGCAAAGCGGTCCCGGGGCGGACGAAGAGTAAAGGCACGGGCCTTCGGGCCGGAGGACGGGGGATACAGATGGCTAATGGGAAAATAAGGATAATAGGCATGGGTCCGGGGTCGGAGAAGGCGATTCCCCTTGCGGCGATCGAGGAGGCGTCCTCGTGCGACATCATATTCATCAGGACGCTGGACCATCCCGGGGCCGGGCGCTTCACCTCCCTGGGACGCGCGTGGGAATCGTTCGACAGGATTTATGAAGAGGCCCCTGACTTCGAGCAGGCCTACGAGAGGATGGCCGAGACTGTCGTGGGAGCCGCCCTAAAGGGGCAGGAAGTAGCATTCGTCGTACCCGGAAGCCCCGCCGCGGGGGAAGCTGCGGTAAGGGCCGTGACCGGAAAGGCAGGCATGCTCGGCATAGGCGTGAGCGCAGTCCAGGGGGCGAGCTTCGTGGATGCGTGCGCCATAGCTGCGGGAAGCGACATCCTGCTGGACGGGCTTGCGGTGATAGGCGCTTTCAGGCTGGACGAGCAGTGGCCCCGGTCCGACAAGGGCAAAAGGTCCCCTTTTCCCGTGCCGCTTCTAATAGGCGAGGTATACGACCGCATGATGGCCGGCAATGTAAAGCTCGCCGTGGCGGACGCGTACGGTGACGGGCACACCGTCTTGGTGATAGACGCCGCGGGGGACCCCGAAAGGGCCTCGGTCAGGAGGATGAAGGCGTACGAGCTCGACAGGGCCGACATGTTCGGTCCGCTTACGTCAGTCTTCGTGCCAAGACCGTCCGACGCGGGGCTTACCAGGCCGTGCAGCTGGCCAGCCGACAGGATCGTCGGCATCATGGCAAGGCTAAGGGGCGAGGACGGCTGCCCGTGGGACAAGAAGCAGGACCTTAAGAGCCTTAGGCCATACGTGCTGGAAGAAGCTTACGAGGTTGCCGGGGCGATCGACGAGGATGACATGGACCATCTGTGCGAGGAGCTGGGCGATCTGCTGCTGCAGGTGGTGTTCCAGGCCCGGCTGGCAGAGGAGGAAGGCCACTTCGACTTCACCGACGTTGTCGATTCGATATCGGAGAAGCTCATAAGGCGCCACCCTCACATATTCGCGGACGTGAAGGCCGACACGGCTGAGAAGGTGCTAAGGAACTGGGAGTACATAAAGCAGCAGGAGAAGGCGGCTAAAAGCGCCGAGGACGGAGAATCCGGTCCGCCGTCGCTCCTTTCCGGGGTGGCCACGGCGCTTCCGGCGCTCTGGTATTCATCAAAGATGCAGGACAAGGCCGCGAGGGTGGGATTCGACTGGAAGACGGCCGAGCAGGCGATGGCAAAGGTCCATGAGGAGGTCGGGGAAGTCGAGGCCGTGCTCTCAGGTGACAGGGAAGACCTGGAGGAAGAGCTAGGCGATCTCATATTCGCCGTGGTGAACGTGGCCAGGCTCTCCAAGATAGATGCCGAGGCGGCCCTTAAGAAGACGGCCGAGAAGTTTAAGAGGCGCTTCATGTACATAGAAGCGCGCGCGCTTGAGATGGGCGAGAGGCTGGAGGACATGGGCCTTGAGAGGCTGGACGCGCTCTGGGACGAGGCCAAGGAGAACGGCGTCTAGTCAGCACTGGGTCTGTAAGGAAGGGATACAGATGGGGCTGTATCCCTTCCTGCTATATATTGGCTAGTTTACTATATAACTCCATTAGGTGCGCTACCCGTTGAGTTTCAGATCTGAAGGACTTCCCGTAAGCTTTATCTACAAGGCGATCCAATTTTACATGTGCCTTCTTTAAGTCTGGGGGCATACTTGTTGGGTCATATAGATCCGCTAAAGATGCGTTCGGATATTTTGAGCGGATCTCCAGAATTCTTCCTGCAGCATCTTCTATTTGCTTCTTTAGTGTGCTGGTAGGATTTGGCCATGGGAAATTATTATAGATCAAGTCTTTTGAGTAGCGATAATCACTTTTTAATCGGCCACCTACGGCTCTCACCCACGCCATATGCATTGCTGAAGTAAGAATGCCGAATATATAAGAAGATGCAGAAGGAATTGTTCTTATAGCATTACTAGCTAACGTGTTTGGTTCCAGCATTGATATCGGTATATAATACCTTGATTCAGAGGAGGTTTCTGGTATTGCTATATATCTGTCATGATGAAATGTTTCTACCTGGAATCTTGTTGGTGTATCAGCCAGTTTGAGTGTCGATATCCTCTTGCTGGCCCTCCTGAAATCAACAACTCTATTTACTCTTTCAAGAGCCGCTGGCATCCTTCTTAACTCATCTGGAGGACAATCGCCCAACCAAAGACAATACCTTCGGCAACCGTTAATCAACTCATCGGCTCCTACCCAGGATCGAAACCAACGCGCTGATAGGGGTTCCTTTTTGATGAATTCATCCATCTCTTCTTCGGTAAATAGATAATTACCATCATCAATCGGTTGGTTACCGGTTTCAATCTGAGGAACGTCACAAAGAGGTTTGGTTCTACTCATAATCAAAATACCCGGCGCATCAACTAGATAAGGATTGATTTCTTTTACAAAACTGCATATAGGCTCAGATTTCGGATCAGCATAATCGAATAAAAGAGCTCTCTTTGCAGGAATTAGCGAAAATCCAATTATCACACAGTATACAGCAGCTTTATTCTTTGCTTCGTTGCTCCATTTGAAAGTCCTATGCGCGAAATTTATGTGGAGTCCTTCTTCTAATAAGGGTTTCCATAACACACAGACCTGTTCTCCCTGAGTGATGGAATTCGTTGACACAAGCCCTACTTTGATTTTGGTCCCTTTAATATAATCCATTGATTTCCTGTACCAAGCAGCCACATAATCGAGATTCCCTACACCCTTTAAACCATGGAAAACAAGCAGCATATCGTCTTTCTGTTCAGATGACATGACCCTTGCGCCAGAGAAGGGCGGATTTCCTAGTATATATGACAGATCCAAGGGTGAAATCAGATCATGCCAATCATACCTTAATGCGTTAGTGCACTTTATATTTGGCTGGGTGATGAGAGGCAGCCTCGCATAATATTGGCCTATCTGTGCGCTCCATAGCATGTTCATCTGATGGTCCATCAGCCATAATGCAACTTGGGCTATCTGGGCAGGGAATTCTTCTATCTCAATTCCGTAAAATTGGTTGACATCTACTATAGATTTGCCTTTGTTGGGAAATTCCATGAGTTGGAATCTCTTTGATATCTCTTTGTTTATCTCAATTTCAAGCTTTCTTATTTCCCTGTATGCAAGTACTAGGAAATTACCGCATCCACAGGCTGGGTCTAAAAACCTGAGCGATCCCAGTTTATTCCTTAGGTTTATTAAGTCTGATGGAGAATCCAGTACCTTCTCGAATTCCTCATAAAGGTCATCTAGGAAAAGCGGCCGTATGACCTTCATTATATTTTCCTCTGAAGTATAATGGGCCCCCAGCGCCCTCCTTTTATCAGTGTCCATAACGCTTTGGAACATCGCCCCGAAAATGGCTGGTGAAATCAGACCCCAGTCTAATGCGCAGCAATCGAGCAGCATTTGCCTCATCTGCGCATCGAATTTTGCCAAAGGTAGCCGTTCATCGAAGAGGTGCCCATTGATATATGGAAATGCATCAAGGGTCGCATCACCAATTGAAAAGCGCTCAGATACAGGTGTATTGAGAGTCTGGAAAAGTGCAGCTAACTGACCGGCAAGATCAGAGCCATCTGGTCTGGTGTAGATGTCGATATACTCATAAAACTGGCTTTTGCTGAAGATGCTCGCATCATCAGCAAAAAGGCAAAATAGCAGTCTTACCATGTATACTTCCAGGTTATGCCCAGAATATCCGATAGATTTCAATTTATCGTGGAGCCTACCCATCGCTTCGGCGGCTTTCACGTTGACTGGATTTTCTCCCTTTGAAAGATACTGCCTGTATCCGCTCATGAAACCGAAGGCGTCGATATTCTTTGAGAGATTCTCGAGTTCGAACTCTACAGACGACCCTCCTAAGAGATCATAAAGCTTGAACGTGTGAAAATCTGAGACCATTATGAACTTTGGTAACTCATCATCTTTTAAGCCTGGGATATAGTCCCGGACTTGTTCATAAGCACGGTCCAAAGGAAGCCCGAGTGATTTGTGTTCTATCAAAAGCACGCCTTTCCAAAAGACGTCTATGAAGCCATCTTTACCATCGATCTTCTTTATGTATTTCTCGTATTGTACATGCCTTCTCCGATCGATCCCGAATACTTCAAAGAACTCATTCCAGAATGTCTGGGCCTCTGCCCGCTCTCGACGTTCTCCTTGCCATTTCTTTATAAAATGTATTGCCCGTGATCGGATTTCGTTGATTCCTATCGGCATTTAGTTCACCTCAAATGAAAGTGCTAGATTAAATGATTGATGAAAGAGCTTCCTTTGGGGTTGGGCCAGATTGGCCTATATGATTAGGACGGCAGGTAAGCCCAAAAAACGCGCGTACATGCACTTTATTGTCAGATTCCAAACAGCTGTAATATCTATGATTCAATAGGTATAGCGGTATCCCTTCATTTTGGTGCATAAGAAATATAACCAGATAAACGCATTGTTAACTATGGTTCTTGAACAATAGGAAAAGACTTATGCAAGAGCCTAAGGCCCCTATACATATCCGGCACACCTCACCTACAGCACCATGTCGCGCCTGCTGAAGATCATAATACCTGCCGCGTACGCCGCCGATGCAATGGCGACCAGGGCTATGGCCCAGGCTGAGGTGGACGTGCCGTCCATTATCGCCTCCGCGTCGTAGAGGGAGAATATCGTGAAGTTCTTGAGCCAGGAGAGCTTCTCGCCGACGTTGGAGAGCATGTGTATCACGTAGAAACCCAGCGGTATGCCGGAAACCAGCGCCGAGGACACCTTGGCCTCGCTGAAAGAGCACGTACACAGGAAGCATATGCCCGATATGGCGAAGAATAGGAACAGCGCGTTGTAATTGAGCTTCCAGTACTTGTCGGCCTCGAGGAGCCCCGGAAAGCGCGCTTCGCAGAAAACGTACCCTCCCGCCGACACGAGGCCGAAGAGCAGCACCAGGCTCAGCAGCATGAAGATGGCCTGCGTAGACGCTATGCGGGACCTTTTGACGGGACAAGACAGGAGGTACGCCATAGAACCTCTGTCCATGTACCTGGAGACGAGCCTGCCGGAGAGCACGATGCTGTAAATCATGGGGAACAGGAGGATTATGAAGCCGTAGTAGTAGCTCGCCATGAAGTCGGTCAGCGTGGAGCCCAGGTTGTCGAAGCCCATGGCCGATATCAGCTGCTTGGGCATGGCGGAAAGGAGGTTGTTCATCGCATCCATGCTGGCCGGGTCGTACATCATGGATATGACGGACATGTACATGAGCATCACCGCGAGCGTGATCGTGAAGAAGAACCAGTTCGATTTCAGGTCATGTTTGAAAAGTGCGCGGCTCACTCAAACCGCCTCCTTTCCGTAGTACTTCAGGAATGCCTGTTCCAGGTCCCTTCCGCCATGGTATAAGCCCTTTACGTCGCACCCTGAGAGCGCCTTGAAGAAGGTGTTGTAATCCCCTCCGACGAGCACCTCGACATCCCCGTTCGTCTGCCTGACTATCTCGATGCCGGCCTCCCTCAGCTTCCTTGCGTCTTCGGGGACGGCGAGCTTTACGATGTAGCTCATCCTCTGCTCGGCCTTCAGCTTCGCCATCTCCTCGACGGCCACCAGCCTGCCCTCCCTTAGGATGGCGGCCCTGTCGCAGGACCGGTCCACCTCCTCGAAGTTGTGCGACGACAGAAGGAATGTCTTGCCGGCCCTCTTCTCCTCGAGGACCAGCTCGATGAATACATTCTGCATGAGAGGGTCCAGGCCGCTCGTAGGCTCGTCCAAAAGGTACACCGAAGGGTCGTGGGCGAACGCTGCGACGATGGCGAGCTTCTGCCTGGTCCCCTTGGACATCCTCTTTATGCGGCCCGACGGGTCAAGGTTCAGGCGGTCGCACAGCCCGTTCGCCCTCTTCAGGCTCCTCAGCCCCCTCAGCTCCAGTAGGAGTTTGATGAACCCGGTGCCGGTGAGCTCGTCGAACAGGGCGAGCTCGCCCGGCAGGTACCCCAGCCCGCGCTTTATCGCGGCCGAGTCCTTCCAACAGTCCAGGCCACCTATGCCGCAAGAGCCCCTGTCCGGCCTCATGAAGCCCATCAGGAGCCTTATCGTGGTCGTCTTGCCCGACCCGTTGGGGCCGAGGTATCCGAACGCCTCGCCCTGTGCTATTGAGAAGTCGAGGTCGAACACCCCTTTTCCCCCGCTGTAGGCCATCGACAGCCCCTTCGCCTCTATCACGCAGCATCACCGCCATTCGTAGATCGCCTCACCAATATTATATCGGATGCATATCCTTTGAAAGATGCGTGCTTCTTGAGCCGATAGCAGGACGTCCGCACCCGCCGGAAGAAAAGGGCACCCGCCGATGATCCGGCAAGTGCCCCTGGATGTAACCTCAGTCCCGCGATATGCTATTTATCCATGACGGGAGAAGTGTAAAGCGAGTTCATCTCGGCCGGCCCCACCGGCATGACCGGTTTTGCGCACGATGCGTTCACGTAGCGGATCTCGTTGATCCACCACTCCACCGAATCCGGCAGCCCGTCGGCGTCCTTGTCGATGGGGACGCCGCCAATCGCCCCGTCGTCCGGCTTGAAGGCGTTGAATATGGTACGGCCCTCGTTCGCGACGAACAGCGCGCCCATCGTCTCGGGAGCCGACTTGTCGAATACGGCCATGATCTCCCCGTCGCCGATCGCCGAACCGGGGTAGCAGTTGGTTCCGTATAAGTCGTCCGCCCCGGTGAAATCAAGGTCGGGTATGGCCAGCGGGCTGGTCCACAGCCTGTCGGGACCGGGGGTCTTGTAGACCGGCCTGGGCATGAATTCGGTCGGTCCCGAATGTTCGAACCCTAGGGAGCCCCAAAGCGCGTTTTCCGGATCCCAGTGGACCATCCACGAGCATATGGCAAGGCGGCCGCCCTTCGTGACGTAATCATTCAACAGCGTTTCAGCTAGTTTAGTGACATCCGCCTGGGTCGGGTTGTCGACTATGACGAGGTCCCACTCGGATGACTTGAAGGCGTTGTTGAACGCAACCCAATCGGTCGTCGAGGTATAGGCGTAGTTGAGGCGGTCCAGGGCTTCGGCGGCGAAATGGTTGTTCGAATCGTCGTACAGCAGCACCGCCTTGGGTTTGCACCCAGCCATGTTGAGAACCAGGAAGCACAGGATGGCCGATACGGCCAGGATCCTTGATGACTTGTTGATCAATGCCAAGATAAAAGCCTCCTTCTAATAAGAATGATGGTTAATTCAATGTAACATGCCTACTATCCTGCGTCGCAAGGGAATCTTTCCTAAAGGCTCGTCGTGCCTCGGCGGGCGGCTGGACCGTTGATGAAATCCGCTAAAATGGCTGGGGACTCTTTTTTCTCCCGGGGCCTGCCGCAGCGGGGAAGGGCTTTGCCTGAAGCGCCGGCACGCTCGGATATCGTGCGGGAAAGGCCCCGGAAAGGTTATAATGGATTGGCAAAGCCTGTCGGCCGAAACCGGCCGGGCGGGGCATGACGGCGAGGAGGCCGGAGATGATCGGCAGGGCGAGGGACAGAAGGACGATCAGGTCAAGGTACGGCGCGGCTCCGAAAGGAAGCCCGCCTCTTTCGGCACTGACGGCACTGGGGCATTTCCTCGCGGGGCCTTTCATCGTACTGGCCGGCATCTTCACATCAAGGGTGGTCCCGGGCAGGCGCCACATAGTCGCGGTGCTGACGATGGGCATGTTGGCCGCGGGATTCGCATGGGCGGGCAGTTTTGCGGTCGACGGCTGGATGGACAGGAACCTTCAGGCGCTGGGAAGGTACACCGAAGCTTCGGTCGAGGTGAAGGACGCGCCGTTCGCTGACATCATAAACGTTGAGGCGGTAAGGGCCGGCGTCGACCCGACGCTGGTGGCGGCCATGATATCCCAGCAGAGCGGTTGGCAATCGGAGAGCGTTTCGTGGAGGGGCGGCAGGGGGCTGATGAACGTGACGCCTTCCGTCTGGAGGCAGTTCAACCCGAACTCGGCCTGCAACGGCGAGCATGCGTCCCCCAAGACAGGCGCCGACTGCATATATGACGTAGAGCAGAACATAAGGACCGGCTGTTCGTACCTAAGGAATCTGATCGACATGTACGGGGGGAGGATAACCCTAGCGCTTGCGGCGTACGCGAGCGGCATAGACTATGTCGAGGCCTACGAGCAGGCGGGCGGGACGGGAGAACCTCCCGCGCCGGCGTTCAGCGAATATTACGGGACGCTCAGGCAGGTGCTGACTTTCTGGCGCGAGGCGAGGTCCGCGGAAGGATCCAGCGACGTCGCGGCCGCCCTGAGGCTCATGAGCATAAGGAAAGTGCTCGGATACGTCGCGGCGGGGCTGAGCGGCCTGATGTTGCTCTGGGCCGCGTTAAGGTATAGGCCGGGGGTGTGACGGCATGGCCGAGAAGAACGGAAAGAGGCGAGAAAGGCTCGAGAAGGCCGTATACGCGATAAGCATCGCGGTGATTGTCGTATGCCTTGCGGGAATAACGATATCCTCCATGTGGAGGCTTTCGGAGATCAAGAAGGAGACGGCAAGGCTGGAGCAGGAGCTCGCCTACTGGCAAGGCAAGTTGGACGAGGTCGAGAAGGCGATCCAGGAGGCGACGAAGGACGAGACCATCGAGCGCATAGCCAGGGAGAGGCTGGGCCTCGTGTTGCCGGGAGAGACGGTCTACATGCCCAAGGACAAGTGATCTTGTTGCGATTGCCTGAAAGACCGGCGTTTACTATACCGGGTGAAACGGGCGTCCCGGATTGACTTGTTAACCCTAGGGCAATATAATTCAAGCAAAACATCATTCAAAACCCTAAATGGAGGAAATTCTATATGGTTCCGGCCGTCGGAGAGGTCGTAAGCGGTAAAGTAACCGGAATAACGAAATTCGGAGCATTCGTTGACATAGGGAACGGACATACCGGCATGGTCCATATCTCCGAGATAGCTGACGAGTACATAACGGAGATTAGCGACCACCTGAAGATGGGGGATATAGTCAACGTAAAGGTGATAAACATCAACGGGGAGAAGGTCGGCTTGTCGATAAAGCAGACGCTTCCCAGCTTCATCGCAAGGCAGGAGGCCAGGAACAGGGCGAGGGACGCGTCCAACATGCAAAATTTCGAGGACAAGTTGGCGAAGTTCATGAAGGACAGCGAAGAACGGCACTCCGACCTCAGGAAAAGCCAGGATTCGAAGAGGGGCGGGCGGGGGAGCCGCGGAAGCAGGATGTTCTGAGAATTCTAAGATCCGATCCGGACCCTTGGCGGGTCCGGTTTTTTCATCGAGGGGACGGTTGATGGAAGAAAGACTCATCTGCCCTGAACGCAGATGCCCCGTCGGGGACGACAGGAAGACGGCCCGCTTCCAGCTGGGACGCGAACCGGAGGGGATGCTGGGCGTGGCGGCGAGGTGCGCCTACGGCGCGCCCTTTGTGCTGTTGTGCTCACCCGTCGTAATCAGGGAAGGGGGTAAGGCAGAGCCCTTCCCGACAGTGTACTGGCTGGCATGTCCGTACCTTCGCGACATGATAGGAAATCTCGAAGGCGGCCCCGCTTTCACGCATATCAGGGGGAGGATCCGCCGTGACGGCGCGTTCAGGGAGGGCGTCCTGGACTCGGCCGCGAACTACAGGGCGAAGAGGGCCTCACTTTACGAGGACCTTCCCGCCGAAGTCAAGGGCATGATAAACAAGAACGCAACGAAGAGCCTTCTGGCTGCTGGACCCGGGGGCATAAAGACCTTCGAGAACATCAAGTGCCTCCACATCTACCTTGCCAACTGGCTGGCCGGAAACGCGGACCCGATAGGCCGGACGGCCGCGGAGTTGATAGCGGACATGGACCGCAGCGCAAGGAAGGAAGCAGACCGCTGATAGTCGGACAGGGATAGATGCCTGTTATAAACGGAAAACGCGGACCGACCCGAAAACCGGAGGTCCGCGTTTTAGTTGTTCGTGCCAACCTGGCCGAAAGCCATTCCTGACGCTCGGGCCGGAAAGGCCTCCTCGGATCGCCGCCGGGCGTCATACCATGAGGATCTCCTCTATCTCATAGTCCATGGTGCCAAGCCCCATCTTCACGGCGTGGGAAAGCTGCACCTTCCAGTCGGAATCGGGTGTCAGTTCCCTGAACTTGTCCGCCCCGCAGCACATATGTCCGACGGCGCTCCCCGGGGCCCCTTCGGCGGCGAGGACCTTCTCCGCTGCCGCGAAGTCTATCGCGACGGGGTCCTTGGAGGCCATTATCCCTATGTCGGGCACGATGGGCACGTCGTTGTTCGCGAAGCAGTCGCATTGCGGGCTCACGTTGAGTATCACGTTGAAGAACAGCACCTTGCCGGCCTTGCCGTAGACGGCCCCGGCCGCATACTCCGCCATCTTGCGCTGCAAAGCGGAGGTGCTGGCGGCCCACTTGTTCCTTATCGTCCTTACCGGACACATGGCGAGGCAGTCGCCGCAGCCTATGCAGGCGGAAGGGTCGATCTGCGCCTTCTTCTCGTCGGTGAAGCTTATTGCCGAGGCCGGACAGTGCTGGATGCACTTGCCGCATCCCAGACAGTTCTCCTGCTTGACCACGGGCCTTACGTCGGAGTGCTGTACGAGCTTCCCCGCCCTTGATGCACAGCCCATCCCCAGGTTCTTCAAGGATCCTCCGATTCCGGCCGATATGTGGCCCTTGAAGTGCGCTATCGAGATGAGCGCGGTGGCATTGTAGATGG
>Ga0116177_10003049_pt1 | contig 12297 bp, 12 predicted proteins | sample AD_STIC10_MetaG_FD_89750 | JGI IMG/M metagenome (GOLD analysis project Ga0116177, IMG submission 89750) | Active sludge microbial communities of municipal wastewater-treating anaerobic digesters from USA - AD_STIC10_MetaG | ecosystem: Engineered > Bioreactor > Anaerobic > Digestate | place: USA...
ATTTGCGTGACCAGCAGGGAAGCTTGACGGACGGTTTCAGCCGGTTTGGTAAAGAGATTTTTCTCGACCTCGCGGACGGTCTTGGCGGAATTGATGAAGGCATTTTCAATGCGCCCGGCTGCTTCTCGCTGCACGCGAATCCGTTCCATCATCGCGCGCTTGGCAGACAGCGCCTGGGTGATGAAATCCGGCGCTGTTTCCTGGTCTGGCCGCGGCTGTGTTTCGACCGGCTTACTGGAGACTGGGTCGCTCAGGGCCGGGTCATAGCGCACGCTTTTCAGTCCCAGGCCAAGGATGGTCTTGATCTGATCCTCGGACTTGATTTTGAAATGACTGAAAGCGAAAGGGTGCTGGAACCAGGTCAGATCAAGGTAAACGTACAGTCCGATCCGGAGTTGATCCATCGTGATCCTGGGACTGTCTGACATGAGGATCTGGGCGCCTGGTAATAGTTACGTTGTGAAAAATATATTTTTTATTAAATTAATTATATTGGCTTTTCCGTCAAATAAAAGGGCTTGAAGCTGTTTTGCCCTGTTTATCTGCGCTCGGCGGTCAAACCCTTTCGTGGTCCCGAGCTTACGCCGGGCGAAGGCGAGTCGCAATTTTTTGCTGAATAGCCGGCGCCACAAAAATACGGACAGCTTACTTTCAGCAAAGGCCGAAGATTTTAATTTTGGCGTCGCGCTGGCGTAACTCAGGGCGTTGGCTTTGCTGCCTTTTGGACCATGCTCAAGGCGAGTGCTTCGGCCACATTGATGCCGTCCACCGCTGCCGACAGAATCCCGCCCGCATAACCGGCGCCTTCACCGGCCGGGAAGAGGCCGCGCGTGTTAAGGCTTTGGCATTCGCCATTGCGTGTGATACGGATCGGCGAGGAGGTGCGTGTTTCGACGCCAGTCAGGATCGCATCGTCCATCGCAAAGCCGCGGATCTGCTTGTCGAAGGCCGGGATGGCTTCGCGCAGGCAGTCGATGACATAGGGCGGTACGCAGCTCGATAGGTCTGTCATGTGCACGCCGGGTTGGTACGAGGGATCAACCTCGCCGAGTTGGGTGGATGGCCGGCCGGCGAGAAAATCGCCGACGCGCTGGGCCGGCGCCTTGTAGGTGCCGCCGCCGGCTGCGAAAGCCATCGATTCCCAATGCCGCTGAAAATCGATGCCAACCAGCGGATTGGTCTTGTAATCGCCGGGAAAATCCTTGGGTTCGACGCCGACCACCAGCGCTGCGTTGGCATTGCGTTCGGCGCGTGAATACTGGCTCATGCCGTTGGTGACGACGCGGCCGGGTTCCGAGGTGGCGGCGACCACCTGACCGCCCGGGCACATGCAGAAACTGTAGGCCGAGCGGCCGTTGGCGCAGTGATGGACCAGCTTGTAGTCGGCCGCACCGAGCATTTCATTGCCGGCGTTCGGGCCGAAGCGGGCACGGTCGATCAGGGCTTGCGGGTGTTCGATGCGGAAACCGATCGAAAAGGGCTTGGCCTCGATATAAACGCCTTGCTCGTGGAGCATGGCAAAGGTGTCACGGGCGCTGTGGCCGATTGCCAGCACGACATGGTCTGCCACGATTTTCTCGCCATCAGCCAGCACAACGCCCCGCACCTGGCCGCCGCTTTTTCCTTGTTCGCCTTGCTCGATCTCGATCTTTTCAACCTTGCAGCCAAAACGCACTTCACCACCCAGTTCATGAATCGTCGCGCGCATTTTTTCGACCATCTTGACCAGCCGGAAGGTGCCGATGTGCGGCTTGCTGACGAAGAGAATTTCCTCCGGCGCTCCCGCCTTGACGAACTCCTCCAGCACCTTGCGGCCGTGATGTTGTGGGTCACGGATCTGGCTCCACAGCTTGCCGTCAGAGAACGTACCTGCGCCGCCTTCGCCAAACTGCACATTCGATTCCGGATCAAGCACGCCGGTGCGCCACAGGCCCCAGGTATCCTTGGTCCGCTCGCGCACCGCCTTGCCGCGTTCGAGAATGATCGGACGAAAACCCATTTGCGCCAGCAACAGCCCAGCGAGCAGGCCGCAGGGGCCGGTGCCGATAACGATCGGGCGTGAGGTCAGCCCGGCCGGGGCGTGGGTGACGAATTTGTAGGTGGTGTCGGGCGTCGGGCCGAGATTGGCGTCGTTCTTCGCCGCCTTCAATCGTTTCGTTACGCCGGCTTCATCTTTCAACGCAATATCCAGCGTGAAGATAAAGAAGATATTCGAGCGCTTGCGGGCATCGTAGCCGCGGCGAAAAACCGTGATGTCGAGTAGTTCATTGGGCGCAATGTCCAGGCGTTCAATCACCGCAGCTTTGAGGGCGGCGTCGTTGTAGTCGAGAGGGAGCTTGATCTGAGTCAGGCGCAGCATGGTGTCTATCCGTGAGTGGCGCGTTGGGGAGGCGTATTTTATCGCGGACACCGTCTCGGGCGATCAGGCAACTTAACGAGGCTGTGCCCTGATCGCTACGGTCAACCGGGAATTTCACCAGAATTAATTTTTGCCAAAAAATACGGTTGACCGCAGCAATGCCACTCGGGCTTGTTTCAGGCGCCGATGTTCTCGCGGTAGCTTGAGGGCGACATGCCGCTCCAGCGCCCAAAGGCGCGGGTAAAGGCGCTTTGCTCGGAGAAGCCGAGCAGGAAGGCAATTTCTGTGACCGACTTGGCGGGATCGTCGAGATAGCGGCGAGACAATTCATGGCGCGTTTCATTCAGCACGTTCTGGTAAGTCAGCCCCAGATCGCCCAGCCGGCGCTGCAGCGTTCGATGGCTCATGCCGAGCGCCATTGCCACCTGATTGGCCGGCGGTGCGCCCGAGGTTAGCTCACGCAGCAGGTAAGCCTTGCTACGGCTGAGTATGTCGTCGCGGAAGAGGGTACTTAGTTGTTCCGTCAGGATGGCGTCAAAGGTATTGGCTAGCGGCACATTGGCCGAGGGGAGGGGTTTGTCGGCGATTTTACGGTCAATCAGAAAGCTGTCTTCGGCAGCGCCGAACTGGATCTCACATTCAAAAAAATCTTGCCAGGGCGTTGGGTCTGACGGTCTCGGCCGGCGGAGACGCAGTTCAGTGATGTTCGGCTTGCTGCCAAAATTTGTCCGGCACATGTCGAGCAGAATCGATAGCGTGAAATCGCTCATCGAATAACCAATCGCCGTATCGCCGCGTCCGTGGTCATAGATCAGGCGAACGCCGTCCGGCGATTCGGTGACGTGATAGGAAAAGCGGTCACCAAGAATGCGCGAGAAACGCTCCAGCCGTTTAAGGCCTGTGTGCAAGGTCCGGCTGGAAAGCCAAGCGTAGCCCATCGTACCCAGGTTTGAGGGGTGCCAACATTCGGCCGCACGCAAGGCAAAAGCGGGGTCGTTGATGTGCGCTGCGGCTTTGGCGAATGCAAGATCTGCCAGGCGGCTCGGGATGCGGGCTTGCACATCGCGCAGGGTTTCGGGGCAGACACCCAACTCCTGAAGAAATTGCTGCGGCTCGATGCCATGCAATTTAATCAGGCGTAACACCATCAGCCAAACGGTCGCCAGCGTGCTTTCAGGTTTCAGCATAAGAGTTCGGATTTGTGGTCTGTCGATTTAGAAATGGCCTGAATGGTCATGCGAATGGCGTGCAGCGTCAAGTGTCGCCGGGCGGTGCTGCGTAAGCTTGAGCCACAGACCCATAGACCGCGCTGCAGTTGGCTGCGGTCTGAAAGGAGAATGATGACTGATTGCCCCAAGCCGCCCTGGAAAGCGATTGATCGAAGCGGCTGCGCCCCGATTGAAATAAGGACAGCGACCGTTGATCCTGATAGCGGATTTCTCAAACGTTGCGATGGCCTGAATGCTGCCACCCGCTTGCTGGCCGAAGCGAGCCGACTGAGTACCCCTTTGGCCGCGCTGTGGCTGGATGTTGATCGCTTTCGTCAGGTTAACGACTCATTTGGTCACGCCGGGGGAGATCGCCTCATTGCTTGCATTGCAGGGCGTATTCGCCAGGCGGTTAGCGGTCTTGGTGAATGCCTGCACATGGGCAGCGACGAATTTGTCATCCTGATTCCCGACGCCGGGGGGAGTAGCGCCGAGCAGGCCGCCCGCAAGTTGCTGCTTGAGATCGAACAGCCGATGGCGATTGATGACATCATGATTCGGCCTTCAGTCAGTATCGGTATCGCCATTAGCTTGGCCGATGATGATCCCATCGGCCTGCTTGAGCGGGCCGACCGGGCGATGATTGATGCCAAGCGACAGGGTGGTAACCGCTTTGTAATTTCCGGTTACGAGGCGCTGCCTGGGCGTATTGGCGTGGCGCTGGCGCGTGAGGAACTGGCGATTGAAAGTGCGCTGTACAGCGCACTGGAGAATGGCGAGCTAAGGCTCAACTATCAGCCGATTGTTCGCCCGGATGGTCGCGTTGAGGCCGTTGAGGCGCTGATGCGCTGCGCCGCCCAAGGGGTTCAGATCCCGCCTGACAAGTTTATTCCGGTGGCTGAAAAAACCGGGTTGATTGTTCGCCTCGGCGAGTGGAGTTTGCTGCAAGGCACCCGTTGCGCGGCGCGACTGCGCGAGCAGGGCTACACCACCAAAGTCGCCATCAACGTCTCCCGGGTTCAGCTACTGTCCCCCGGATTTCTCCCTGCGCTGCATGGTGCCTTGATCTGTGCCAATGTGCCGCCCGAACTGATTGAACTGGAACTGACCGAATCGCTGGTCATGGACCTTTCGCCGACCGTGCAGGCTAATTTGCGGAGTGCTCGCCAGGCCGGGGTTGGGTTGGCGATTGATGACTTCGGGACCGGCTATTCCAGCCTGGCGAGCCTGAAAGATATCCCCGCAACAAAACTCAAGTTCGACCGTGCTTTTATCAGTGTCCTGCCGGCCGATCGCCAGGCGCTCGCGATCGTCAAGGCGATGACTCAGCTGGGCCGGGAGTTGGGGATGATTGTGGTCGCTGAAGGGGTTGAGACACATGAACAACTGATTGCCTGCGAAGTGGCGGGCACCGACGCAACCCAGGGGTTTTTTCATGCGCGCCCGATGTCGGAAGACGACTTGATTCTGTGGATGAAGGGGAGGTCGTTCAAATGACTGCCGATAAAGTGATCGATTGGCCGCCAGTCGAGGGCGTTTTGGCGCACAGCATCAAGATTGTCGATATTCCGCCGCGTCCGGCGATCATGGACCGGATCAGGGCGGCAATGAACGAAGATATCCCGAATTTCAACTATGTTGGCCAGTTGATCAGTGCTGATGTCAGCCTTGCCGCTGGTTTGATCAAGACAGCCAATTCACCGTATTTTGGTTTTCGGAGTCGAGCCCGCACAATCAATGAGGCGCTGCTGATGCTCGGTCTGGATGCGACCTGCCGAGCGGTTGCTGCCCTCTGTTTCCGTCAGTCTTTTCCCGATAGCGCCCGGTACGAACGTTTCTGGGATGCCTCGGCGCGTATTGCCGCGCTTTCCGGCTGGCTTGCCGGCCGGCTGGAAAAGTCCAAGATTCGTCCTGACAATGCTTACACGTTTGGATTGTTCCGCGATTGCGGCATCATCATCCTGCTCTGCCGTTTTCCCGATTACGCAGCAAGCTTGGCGCGGGCCAATCAAAATGCCGAATTGTCGTTTACGAGCGTCGAGCAGTTGGATTTTCCAACTGACCATAGCGTTATTGGCGCTTTGCTGGCCCAGAACTGGTGGCTGTCCGACGAAATGTGTCAGGCCATCCGCTACCACCATGATCGGCACGCCATCGACATGTTCGATTCCGGCCTGGCGATGGGGAGCCGATATCTCATCGCGCTCAGCCAAACTGCCGAGTATTTGTTGCAGCAGGTGAGCGGTGCCAGTCAAACGCGTGAGTGGGAGAAACTCGGCAGTTCCAGCCTGCGCCTACTCAATCTGGACGCGGACGACCTGACCGAACTCTGCGTCGAAGCAGGAGCCTTGCTAAAAACAGTGGATTATTAGCCGAGTTACCCGTCAGGCGAACTGGCTTTACTCCCTCGCAGCTCGACTTTTGCCTTCCTGATGATGGATCGCGCGCTCGAATGAGATAATCGAAAAAATCCGCTGCTCGGGAGAAACCTCGGGCAGCCGTGATGCGTTTGAAGATCCAAGGAGCTCGCGTGGTTTACATCGTTGAAAGTAACAAGTCGTTCTACGAAGCGACGTTTGATCTGGGGCCAATTGTCCAGCGGCTGGGTTTCGTCATTCTGCACATTCACGACCTGAGCGAAACCTTGCGCCGCAAAGGCGTCGAACTTGACGAGGATTGCCAGGTGTTTGAAATCTGCAACTACCGGCTGGTCGAAAAAATGCTCGCAATTGATATGCGACTCAGTCTGAGCCTGCCCTGGCGAATCTCGGTATTTACCGAAAATGGCGCAACCAAGATTGGCCTGATTCAGCCGGAATCAATGCTGGCCGGGGTCAGTCAGAGTAGCGAGCTGTCACGGCTGATGCAGGAGGTAACGGAAAAAATGACGCTGATTGTGGATGAAACGCGCTGAATAGTCAGTGAGTTGCCGCGCGCTTTCAAAAGGCTGCGGTCAACCCTGTTTTTTGCCATTTTTTGGTGTTGACCGTTGCTGGCAATTACTTGGCCCGAGAACTACACGATCAATTTTTTGCCCTTGGACTTAAAGTCAGGCGACGCCGGCTCAACTAGCAGTGCTGACAATCCGGGTGCCGGCGATGCGGTCATGCAGGAATTGTTTGTCCTTGTCGATCATTGCCCAGAGGATACCTAGACCGAAAAAGGCGATGCTTGGCCAGGCAGCCAAATAGCGCAACACTGCTTGCGCCGGGCGGGGAGCGCTGCCGTCGACGTTGGTGATGCGCAGTTTCCATGTTTTCATCGGCAGTGTCTGGCCGCCGTTCAACCAGCACCAGACGAAATAGACCATGAGCAACACCAGCACATGCAGCCATAGTTGTCTGGCACTCGCCACCATCCCAAAACCTGCCAAGGCTACTTGGGGTAGAAGAAAACCAATCAGCAGTATTGAAAAGACCACAAGCCCTTCATAGAGCATGCTGGTCAGTCGGCGTCCAATGCCCGGGAGTTTTGCGGAAGTCAATTTGAAGGAGCCTGAGCGGGCGGTAATTGTTGAGCCGTGTTTTGTGAACGAGGCGGCGTTTGGCTGGTTGTGGTTTCAGGCAACACTGGCGGCGGTGTCAGCAATTTGGCCGATTTTCCACCCTCGCGAACTCGTTGCTTTTCCTCGTTTGGCAAATTGGAATAGGCTTCCCATTTTTTCTTGACGACGGTCTTTTGTTCGGCGGGGAGTTGGTTGAAATCCTTGTAGCTGTCGCGAATTTTGGCCCGTTGTGCGGGCGTTAGCCGTGCCCATTCCCGCATGCGCTCCTGGGTTCGAAGTTGCTCATCAGGCTTCATGCTGGGGTAGCGATCAGCGATACCCAGCCATTTTTTCTTGCGAACGTTCTCCATGCCTTCCCATTCGTTGGCGAGTGGCGCAAGGATGATTTTTTGTTGCGTTGTTAACTGACTCCACGCTGGCTGGGGCAGGGTTCCAATGAGCACTGTCGTCGGGAGGTCTGCAAGTACTGGCGATGCGATGAGCGCGAGACAGAGGATTACTCCTCCGAGGTATCGTCTTTTAACCATTCTAGGAAATCGTTATCCATGAAAGCCTCCGGTGGGAGGTCGTCAGCCAGCAATGCACTATCAATTTCTTCCAGAGCACTGACGTACTGAACGCTATGCCAGTAGAAGGAGATCCACATGCCTAACAGCAAAGCAAGAATTGCCAAGACCTGTTTAAGGTGGGGCGTGTGTGATGCCGTCGAAAATGACACGGACCCAGCAGACCCGGCACCGGCCAGAACCATTTCTGGCTTGGCTAGTTTTTGCCTGGAAAGCGCGACGTGACGAGCCGCCTCCAGCCGCCGACTGGCTGTCGGTGGGATGTCGTCCAGTCCATGGTTCAGCGCTTGCCGAACTCGATGTGCGTAGCGTTCTTCTTTCATAGCCTTATACCTTTAGCCGACAGGGCGGCAGCCAGTGCGTGGGTGGCGCGCGAGCAATGGGTTTTAACACTGCCTTCCGAGCAGCCCATTGCCTCTGCTGTTTCAGCGACATCCATGTCTTCCCAATAACGCATCAGGAAGGCTTCTCGTTGACGCAAGGGTAATTTTTTTATTTCAGCATCAAGGAGATTCAGGGTTTGGGCTTGGAGCAGCTTGCTTTCTGGCGTTATCGGGCCAGCATCATTTTCATCGGCGGCTAAGGTTTCAAGCGGGTCGTAGTCGTCATCGTCATCCGACGAAAATGCAGATAGCAGCGTTGTCCACATCGAACGTACCTTGCTGCGTCGATAGTAGTCGCGGATGGTGTTTTGAAGAATGCGCTGGAAGAGCATCGGAAACTCTTCTTCCGGACGGTCGCCGTACTTCTCGGCAAGCTTAAGCATGGCGTCCTGAACGATATCCAGCGCTGACTCTTCTTGGTGAACGGCAAACATCGCTTGTTTGAATGCACGCCGCTCAACGGATTCGAGAAAGCTGGATAGTTGTTGGGGTGAAGCCAGGGTAGTCTCTTCCAGTAAAAACCTTGAACATTATAGGGTCGTGTCAGGAAACCTTGACCGAAAAGAGTCGGTCGATTAAGGTAACGCCCCTTCCGTAACAGCTTTTTTGGGCTCAAGAATGATGATCAGCGGTGCAGAAATTGTAATCAGGTGCCTGCAAGAAGAAAAGGTGGATTGTGTATTCGGTTACCCGGGTGGGTCCGTTCTTCACATCTATGATGCACTTTTCAAGCAGGATCAGGTAAAGCACGTGCTTGTGCGCCATGAGCAGGCCGCTGTTCACGCGGCAGACGCCTATTCGCGTTCGTCGCAAAGGGTCGGCGTTGCTTTGGTTACCTCCGGTCCCGGCGTGACAAATACCGTCACCGGTATCGCCACCGCCTACATGGATTCGATTCCGATGGTTGTGCTCACCGGTCAGGTGCCGACGCATTACATCGGGCAGGATGCATTCCAAGAATGTGACACCGTCGGGATTACTCGTCCGTGTGTAAAACATAATTTCCTGGTCAAGGACGTCAAGGATTTGGCTGTCACGATCAAGAAAGCCTTCCACATTGCATCCACTGGTCGTCCGGGGCCTGTCGTCGTCGATATTCCCAAGGATATTACGGCCCAGATGTGCGAATTTGAATACCCGAAATCGATTCATCTGCGCTCATACAACCCGGTTGTCAAAGGCCATCTTGGCCAGATCAAGCGGGCTGTACAGATTTTGCAAGAAGCCAAACGCCCGATTATTTATGCCGGTGGCGGGGCTATTCTGTCTGATGCGGCAGAAAAGTTGACCTTGCTGGCCCGGAAACTGAATTTCCCTGTCACAAATACCCTGATGGGCTTGGGAAGCTATCCCGCGACCGACAAGCAATTTGTTGGCATGTTGGGGATGCATGGAACTTTCGAAGCCAACAACGCGATGCACTATTCCGATGTGATTTTGGCGGTTGGCGCACGCTTTGATGACCGCGTGATTGGAAACCCGGAACATTTTGGTGAAGAAAAGCGTCGTGTCATTCATATCGACATCGACCCTTCATCAATTTCCAAGCGGGTCAAGGTAGATGTGCCGATCGTGGGCAATATTGTTGATGTGCTTGATGAATTGCTCAAGCTAATGGACGGTAACTTCAAGACTGATCCGGATTTGGCGAATTGGTGGAAGCAGATCGACGAATGGCGCGGCCGCGACTCATTGCGTTACAAGCAGGCCGAATACATCATGCCGCAGTTCGTGATCGAGAAGCTCTATGAAGTTACTGGTGGTGACGCCTTCATTACGTCAGACGTCGGCCAGCATCAAATGTTTGCTGCCCAGTATTACAAATTTGACAAGCCTCGCCGTTGGATCAACTCCGGTGGCTTGGGTACCATGGGTGTTGGCCTTCCTTACGGCATGGGTGTTCTGATGGCCAATCCGGGGGCGCAAGTGGCTTGCGTCACGGGTGAGGGTTCAATTCAGATGTGTATTCAAGAATTGTCCACGTGCAAACAATATGGCTTGCCGATCAAAATCATCAATTTGAATAATGGCATGCTGGGTATGGTCCGTCAGTGGCAGGAGATGTTTTATTCCAGCCGCTACTCGGAATCCTACGTCACTTCGCTGCCTGATTTCGTCAAGCTTGCGGAAGCTTATGGCCACGTTGGGATGAAGATCGAGAAGCCGGAAGATGTTGAACCTGCGTTGCGCAAGGCATTTACCGAACACAAGAACGATCTTGTGTTTATGGACTTCATCATTGACCCGGTTGCCAACGTGTTCCCAATGGTGTCAGCCGGCAAAGGGTTGACTGAAATGATCCTTGCTGAAGATCTGTAAGCGAGGAAGGACAAGACAATGCGACATATCATTTCCATCCTGATCGAAAACGAATCAGGTGCTCTTTCTCGCGTTGCCGGGCTGTTCTCGGCACGCGGCTATAATATTGAATCGTTAACCGTGGCGCCGACGGAAGATCCCTCGTTGTCGCGGATGACCATCCTGACCCGAGGCTCCGACGAGGTGCTCGAACAGATCACAAAACAGCTCAACAAGCTGATTGATGTGGTCAAGGTGGTTGATCTCTCTCAGGCGGCTCACGTTGAACGTGAGTTAATGCTGATCAAGGTTCGTGCTACCGGCAAGGATCGTGAAGAGATGAAGCGTATGGCCGATATTTTCCGTGGCCGTATTATCGATGTCACGGAATCGACCTATGTAATCGAGTTGACCGGCGCAAGCTCCAAGCTCGACTCGTTTATTGCCGCAATTGATGCCGGCCTGATTCTCGAAACCGTTCGTACCGGTGTCTGTGGCATCGGTCGCGGCGATCGCATTCTTAAAATCTAACTATCTGTACAAAAAGAGGATTCCATGAAAGTTTATTACGACAAAGACGCCGACCTATCCCTCATCAAGGGCAAGAAAGTCACCATCGTTGGTTATGGCTCACAGGGCCATGCCCACGCCCAGAACCTGAAAGACTCCGGCGTTGAAGTCACCGTTGGTCTGCGCAAGGATGGCGCTTCCTGGAAGAAGGCTGAAGCTGCAGGTCACAAGGTCAAGGAAGTCGCTGAAGCGGTCAAGAAGGCTGACGTCGTGATGATTCTGTTGCCGGACGAGTCGCAGCCTGACGTATACAAGAATGACATTGCACCGAACATGAAAAAGGGCGCTACCCTGGCTTTTGCACATGGTTTCAACGTGCATTACAACCAGATTATCCCGCGCGAAGATATCGACGTGATCATGGTCGCCCCCAAGGGCCCCGGCCATACGGTTCGCTCTGAATACCTCAAGGGTGGCGGTGTGCCTTCCCTGATCGCTATCTATCAGGACAAGTCTGGCAAAGCCAAGGATGTTGCACTTTCTTACGCAGCGGCTAACGGCGGTACCAAGGGCGGCGTTATTGAAACCAATTTCCGCGAAGAAACCGAGACCGACCTGTTCGGCGAGCAGGCTGTTCTGTGTGGTGGCGCTGTTGAATTGGTCAAGATGGGTTTTGAAACCTTGACCGAAGCTGGTTACGCGCCAGAGATGGCCTACTTCGAGTGCCTGCATGAGTTGAAACTGATTGTTGATCTGATGTATGAAGGCGGCATTGCCAACATGAATTACTCGATCTCCAATAATGCGGAGTATGGCGAGTATGTCACCGGTCAGGAAGTTATTAATGAGCAGTCTCGTGCTGCTATGCGCAATGCATTGAAGCGCATCCAGACTGGCGAGTATGCCAAGATGTTCATTCAGGAAGGCAAGACCAACTATCCATCAATGACTGCCCGTCGTCGTCTGAATGCGGTGCATCCAATTGAGACCGTCGGTGGTCAGTTGCGTGACATGATGCCGTGGATCAAGAAGAACAAGCTGGTTGATCAGTCCAAGAACTAATTGGTAATTACTGGTTTGATGGTGTGTTGATGCTTGGTCTTTGAGTACTGAGGTACTGAAGCTTCCCAAGCGGTCTGCTAGCTCCGTCTTCGCCTTGGGCGGTGCAGAATAATCCTGCATCGCCCTTTTCGCTTCTGGAATTTGCCGCTAGCGAAAAGGTGTATCCTTTCCCGACCTATTTCGCTGGATCCCCGCAATCAATGACTGAACGCAAGCCTCGCAAAGCGCTGTTTAATCCTGAAATCAAGCGGCGCGGTATCTATGTGCTGCCGAACCTGTTCACCACTGCGGCACTTTTTGCTGGCTTTTTCGCCATCGTTCAGGCCATGCAGGGTGATTTCGAGCGAGCAGCGATGGCGATTTTTATCGCAATGGTGCTGGATGGTCTGGATGGTCGGGTAGCGCG
>Ga0116177_10003051_pt1 | contig 12293 bp, 9 predicted proteins | sample AD_STIC10_MetaG_FD_89750 | JGI IMG/M metagenome (GOLD analysis project Ga0116177, IMG submission 89750) | Active sludge microbial communities of municipal wastewater-treating anaerobic digesters from USA - AD_STIC10_MetaG | ecosystem: Engineered > Bioreactor > Anaerobic > Digestate | place: USA...
TGGATAGCACTTAAATCCGACCACTCCAGCTGCTGTTCAGTCAATAACTCCGAGATACCCGGTAATAATTGCTCGGCCTGCTGGCGATCACCCGACCAATAACGCTCAATGATTAACTTATCCGCCTGCTTGATGGCCACTCTGACGCCAGGTTGAGAAACGGTGTCAATAAATAATTGGTATTTCATAATCTTATTGTAAGAAATTCATCAAAAAAAAGAAAGGCCCAGGTCTTATTCTTTCAGCGATTAGACTGACTAAATAAGACCGGGCCTATGGGAAGTTTTGGAGTTATCGGGTTGGACAGACTTCCCAGCCGCCCTTACCGCATTGGATTGGTAGAAGATAAAACTCCAACCAACCGTCAGCGGCAATCCAGTATTTAGATGCCGTCATGTCCGCCAGGTCACTGATATTGTGACCGTAGCGGACTTTGACCGGGTTATCGGCGAGGGCCGATAACGGCAATGCCGTCTCAGCCCAGCCGGAAAAAAAACTAGACGGCTGCAGCGGCTGGCGATCGTGATCGCCATTAACCGCGATATACTCCAACCAACCGCCCCCTTGATAGCCTGACAACCGATCAAGGTTGCAGAAAAATTTGAGGGAGTCCTGCCCCACGGTTATCCGCAGGGTGGCCGGATTGCCGTCGCCAAGTAGGCCGGGCAACTGGCTGACACTGCCGCCGATTGGCAACAACTGTCCAGCCATTAACGAGAAGTGTAAATTCCCGCCGTCTTCGGCGACGAAATAAACACTTCCCTGAATACCAGCCCAGTTCCACTGGGCTGGCGGTTGGCCACTGATGAAATTTCCCCCATAATTGAGGAAAACATCATCTTGGTCCCAGCAGGTTACGGTCACAATTAAGCGACCGTTCTCCTGTTGGGTGGCCAGCTGGACCCAGTCGTAGCCGGCGACTGGGTTGGTGATAGCCACCCCACCCGGCTGACCGGTCACAAAAGGATTTGATCCCGGCCCACCAGAATAGGCGGTGGTACTCAATCCCAATCGGTAGGTCCACTTTCCTGAGTTCTCCTGACTCGAGGATAGCAAGACCAACACATCGTCAGTGGGCGGGACACCCGGCTGGTAAACCCGTACCTGCCGAGTGTAGGTGTTACTACTACCATTGGAATAGCCCACCTGTACTGAGACTGTGAAGTTTCCGGTGGACACGTACCTATGCTCGGTTTGAGCAAAAGTAGTGTTGACGGTGGCCGTTCCATCACCGAATGTCCATAGGTAGGACACCGGTGTGCCGGTAGTGTTGACGGTAAATCCGGCCCAGATGTTGATCAATAAAGAATCAACATCCTTACCATTTTGGGTCAACTTGATGCCGGTGTCGTCCGGCGGGATGCTGGGGATGGTCGGCATATCCGAACAGCCGACCAGGAAAGACATAACTAGCAGAATTGCCAGCCCGAAGAAAAAGATATCTATCTTTTTCATTTTTTACTCCTTCGCCCCCGTAGGGGCTTTGTTTTTTATTTTTTTGTTAAGGTATCTGACTTACGCCAGCCGACGAATTATTATAATTAATCATCCGTCGGCTAGCCCCAAGGTTTAAGCTTGGGACAGCTGATATATCTTTAAAGTACTGATGGTAATGTTTTGCCAATTATACTCGCTATTAACCCGATTCTGCGCTTGTTTGGCCAATTCTTGACCAGACTCCGGCTTATCCAACCACTGCTGTAACTTAACAGTTAAATCAGCCACATCTTTATTGGCAAATGACCAACCGCAACCACCAACCGCTTCTAAATTTTCCGGAATATCGCTAACTAAAACCGGCAAGCCATAAGCCATTGCCTCCAGCAAGGCCACTGACAGGCCTTCTGATTCAGATGGTTGGACAAATAAACCGGCCTGGCTAAATAATTGCGCTAAATTGTCGCCAGACTGTTCGCCGGCAAAAATAATTCGCGCATCATCAGCCGCTAATTCTTTTAATTCGGCAACATAATCATCGGTGTGAGCGGCAGCGCCGACAATCACCAAGTTATAATCACTTTTAATATTCTTAAAAGCCTTAATTAAGTGCTGTAAGCCTTTATGGCGCACCAAGCGAGAAACCGCTAAAATATATTTCTGCGGCCGTAAGTCTAAGGCTTGTAGAATATCAGAATTCTCGCCGTAGCCATCAAGAGCTACTCCATTGGGCACATAACGGGCTTGGCGGCCGTAAGTCTTGGCGATATAATCAACCAATCCATGAGAGACAGCAATCACCTCATCAGCCAACCGACAACCAATTTTTTCTCCAAGCCGTAAATACCAACGCGCCAATCGACCCCATTTTTGATGGTAATAATCTTGACAATGAAAGGTAAAAATAACTTTGGTTTTAGGTTTCAATAACTTAACTAACCACAACAATGAAGCCGGACCAATAGCTTGAAAGTGAACCACATCAGCGCGCCGAAACAAAACATCTAAGCTACATAACAGAGTATGACTAAAAGCATCCAAGTGCTTAGTTGGTAATGACGGCCGGCTAATTAACCGAACACCCTGATAAGTGGTCAATTTTTTATCGGTATAATTAGGCCGAGTATAAACAAAGACTTCTTGGCCTTGTTTGGCTAAATTGGTGGTCAAAGCTTCAACGTGTTTTTCCACGCCGCCACTTTTAGCCGGTATTCCCTTTTGTCCGATAAAATAAATTTTCATATACAAGATAGAATTAAAATATTTAATTTGGTCTTTAATTTTCAATCTGGAAACTGATGCTATAAGTTTTTTGACTGGTTTGCCCAACAACCCTAATGTCAGTTGGTAATGGGTTAGCTGTGTAAGCTGTCTTATTAGCAATAGCTGGCACAGTTAAAATCTTTTGAAAACGACCAAAACTATCGGTAGTTACGCTTGATGTCGCCTGCTGATTGCTTAAGAACTTAATTTCTAAATTCTCATTAGCGGCAAAACCGGCGCCGCGCAAAGAAATTTGGCTGTTAACGGCCGCTCGATTCTTATCTAAAGTCAACATTAGCGGCTCGCTAAAGGCCGGCTGACTATCTACCCGATTCTCAGTAGAATGAAAATTAGCCACCTTCTTGAGTTGATCATTCAAAACACTAATAGCGCCATTATTAAAGATTATTAAGTGATCACGGCCCTGCCAATTGACCAAGCGCAAGCCCATAGACCAACCATCGGCAACACCCATATCCTTAACATAAGTCCATTTATCCGGTTGTAAGCTGCTCTTGCTTAAACGAACAACGCCGATACCATCGCTCAAATAAATCTTTTGGCCATCAGTGGACGGCACTATATCGTAACCGTTATTAGCTGTAAAACGAAAACTATTAATTAAATTACCGCTAAAATCAAATTGCTTGGCCGCCCAATCGTCAGCCACAAAAATAGAGCTGCTGTTTTGATCATTATAAATCTGACGATTACCCTTTTCTTTGATAGTTAGGTTGACGCTTTTAGTCCACTGCCGATCTGGCAAGCTATACATTTTTAACTGATCATTATCAATAGTTAATAAAAAATCGCGACTCAAACTATAATTAAAAGGATTGTCCAATTGGACCGCTAAACTATCAACGACCTGCAAATCATTATTCCAAATCTTCAGGCCCTTGGTGCCGACAGTAACTAGACGACCATTGGCAACACCGACCGACCGAAACCAATCCCAGGAGTTGTCTTTAATTTTATTAACTAATTCCGGTTGACTGGGGTTGCTGACATTATATTTATATAAATAACGACCGTTGACGGCATATAAATATAACGCGCCACTCTCTTGGTTAAAGGCGCAATTATAAAAATTATCGCCCGGCAGATAACCAGTTTTATCCGGAGCCAGTTCCGCCAATAAATTGATCCGCTGATTATTGGCTTCCATAATCTGCAAACGATCCATATTGGTGGAAGCAATCAATAATCGACCGCGATAATTAACGGCATCGCCTTGGTAATAAGGCTTAACTCGTCCCTGACTAAACGGAGCAATGATAATAATGGCCACTAAGACTAGCCAAACCGGCCATAAATTAATCAATTTTTTCTTAAGATTAGACATAAAATACATTAAATTTAAATCAATCAAAGCCACTTTTATAAAGATGACCTAATATCTTAACATATTTAATTTAAATAGTCAAGAGGTGTTACGCGCAATTGATCATTACTCTAGCCAATTTTGAACTTCGCCCTGGCCCTTGGATCGACTGTCATAATCTAGGTTGGTGGATAACGCTGGTAGACGGCCGCGCCAAACTTTTTCTGACCAGCTATCGTTAACCCGCCACTCGCCTTCTTTAATCAACGGCATTATATGACCAACCATCTCAGCGGTTGGGTTAAGAGAAACATAAAAATTAACTTGTTTTTTGGGCGCTTTATCTGGCCATTCAGTCATCCGCCAATTAACCTTACGATTAGCGGCATCATAACTAAGGTGGCCGCCAGTCAAACCAGCCTCACCTTGCCAAGCAACATTATCGGCTAGTTGGGCTGAAAACTGCATATCCGTTAAATCACCGCCAGCATTTTCCAATGACCAGCTAATTAAATAACTGGTTGGCAAACCGACAATCGGCGGCAAGGGGCCGATACCGACTTGGTCGCCATCATTAGTATAAAAATAAGCGCCGGCTGTGGCCTGAACCGCTCCCGATTTCTTAAAAACAAACTCCTGGTCTGGCTTAACCCATGTTTGACTGGCTAAACCGGCCTGCAGACGGCAAATAATTTTAATTTCTTTACTAGATGCCGCCGGCTGAGCTGACCATAACCAACTAACTGTCAGTTGTCCTGACTGGCCTGCGGCTAATTCAGTGGTTAATTGACCGTCAGACCAAGTAAAATTAGTGTCGGCAACATCCTTAAGCGGCAGCCGTTGTTGAGAGCTGCCATAATAGCACGAATAAGCAATATTAATCGGTTGATTGGCTAGATTGGTATAATTAATATCCGCCACCAATTGATTGGTTGTTTTACCAATCACTGTCGGACGAAATTTAATTTGCCAGTCTAATGGCATCTCTTTATAATGAGTTGTCGGTCGATTAGGTACTCGCAAGCTAGACCAGAGGCGTTTATCTAAAGAGATCGCTGAATTCTTAATCAACAACAATAAAATAAGTAATATAAAGACTAAAATGATGGCGCCGACATCAAAAACTATCCGCCAATATCCACGGGTATAAAATCGCTGATAACGCCGTTGCCAAATGGTAATTATTTTTTTAATCATAGCCATAATTATACTATTAATTACGCTGACCGACTAATATTTCACCGCGGCCATCACCATTAATATCATTAATCATTACTTGATAACCGGTTTTGGCCTCATCTTTAAAGGCTTGGAATTGACCTAATAGCTTGCCGTAACGATTAAAGATACGCACTTGCGGGCCGCCGCCAATACTAGCCACTGCCACGATTTCCGATTCGCCATCGCCGCTGATATCACCAATAGCCGTGCTGACACCGCCACGAAATTTGCGGTCAAAGGCTAGCCAGGCCGGCGCCAATAATTTGCCAGAATTAGAATAAAGCTTAATTAGCGGCTCCATACCGCCTTGAGGAGTAACCGCAATAGCCATCTCGCCACGATTATTCAACTGACCAGCTGCGACATTAACGCCACCGCGAAACTTCTGATCAAAGGCCAGCCACTCTGGACTCAATAACCTGCCTTGATAATTATAAACACGCACTACCGGTTTCAATCCTGACCCGGCGCCAATAACTAAATCAGCTTTTTTACCTGGCGGAGCATATAGATTGATACTGGGCCGCCCCCGATATCGCTGACTAAAGGGGTACCATTTATAAATAATTTGACCGCGCCGAGTAATCATTACTTCATTGCGACGATTAATCGCCTGCTCCAATCCGCCTTGACCGTCCATGTCAAACAAAATCGTTTGATCGCCACCAGCCAAATTAGCTTGGTAGGCAAAAAAACCATTACGCACTGATTGGCCGCGTTGATCAAAAACTCTGACAAAACCGCCATTATAGAAAGTCTGATTGGTAATCTTTAAATCCCGCTTGAGTAAAATTAAGCCGTCATTGGGCTCTAGTAGTAAATAATTAACCCGCTGGCCATTGTTAATTAACGGCGCTTGGCTGCCGCGAATCTTTTCCAATTCTTCTTTATTTAAAGAATACAGCTGTCGTTGATTAGTTGAATTGACTACGGCCACGCCATAATCAAAATCGCGGCGCCACAGGCCAGCCTGAATCTTATTATTATTGGGCGCCAATAAATTATATGGTTCAGAGGTCGGCTGCCCTAATTTAACCGAATACTCATCATACCACCAAGTCTGCTCATGAGCCTGATCGCCATGATCAAAAGAAAAATAACCATCACCGAGTAAGGTGCTCGCCAAACCAAAACGCATTTTTTGATAATTATTCTGTTGGCCGGTATTATTGGTATTACTGTTAATAACATAAACCGACGGCTGGTAATTTTGGGCTGGCAAACGATTCAAATACTGCTCCATAGAAGCCGCCCAAGTGCCACCATCCTCCCAGTGGGCCGGAAAAGTTTCAAACATCCGACCGTTAATTGACGGCTGATAAATCGGCAAAGAGCTGCCATTAATTAGAATTAACTTGTCTTTGCCCCAGTATTGCCGAGCTGTTTTAAATAACCGAGCCAACCCCTGTTGCCAACTAGCATCTAGGCTAGCCAGCGCGTCAGCCCGGTAATCACCATCTAAATCAATACCGTTTTGATTAAAGCGACCCAAGCTATTTTCTACAGTGTCAAACATCAGGCCATCCCATTTTTGACGATCCAATTCATTTTGCCAAAAATTTAAGTTCAAATCAGTCCAGGCCGGCTTATTAATATTAACCGCATAAAGATTGGGCCACAGCTCCAATTTCTCGCCTCGGCCATTTTTTAGCCATAAATCCTGTTCATCAACCTGTCTAAATAAACTATTTAGATTGCTAGTCATGGCCATGGCCGGATAGGTGTAAGCCAAAACTTTTCCATTAGGATTGGCTTGCTTGTATTGCGTTAAAAAATCAGGAAAGGCCCATTGATAATCATTGGGAATAATCAATAAATCCCAGCGATACAGACTGGTCAAATCAGCTGGCTGAACATGGCCGTAATACTTCAAATAATAATTAGCCAGCCGCGGATAATCGGTTGACCAATTAACGGCCTGGGCTGAATTAATGGCTGTGCCCAACCACAAACCGATCCACAAGATTGTCCAAAAACGTTTAATCATGCCCGCGATTTTGTAAAATCTGTTGGTAAATCGCCTCTATAGCTAAAAAATGTTGGCTCCAATTATATTGGTTAACTGATTCTTTGGCTTGTTGGCTAAATTTTAACGGATCAGCTTGCGCCGCTTGCTCTAAAGCTTTTGTCCAATCGCCACAATCACCTGGCTCAGCTAACCAACCGTTAACTTGATGATTAACAATCTCGGGTATGCCGCCAATCCGACTGGCCACTACCGGGCAACCTCGGCCCAAGGCTTCCAAAATATTAAGCGGCATATTTTCATACCAAATTGATGGCACAGTTAGGGCAATCGTCCCGTCTAATAATTTAGCCAATTGCTCGCGACCTTGCTGACCAAGAAAATCAACCTGCTCAGACAATTTTAAATCTTTAACTAGTTGGCGCAAAGCATTTTCTTGCGGCCCACGACCAGCAATCTTCAGCTTATAATTGCTGCCAGCCAGCGCTTTGAGCAGAACATCAATTCCCTTTTCATGAGACAATCGGCCGGCATATAAAAAATAATCAGCCGCTTGGCGTTGGCCAGCCGGCAATTCTGGCACTGGATTAATTAAAACCCGAAAACGATCCTGAGGCCAACCGGCGGCCTGACATTTATCAGCCATAAATTGGCTGGGAGCGATGAATAAATTAACTCCTCGCTGGTAGGTCTGCCAATGCTTGTGTAAAACCGCCTCCAGACTGGCTAGAAAACTTTGCGATCGCGAATTTTTAAAACATTTTTCTCGAAAACAATGCCAAAAATTACCATCCAGACATTTTTCGCAAACCTGGCCATGATTAAGCAATTGATAATTAGGACAAATCAATTTATAATCGTGCAATGTCATCACCACCGGCACTTTAGCCTCCCGAGCCGCATCTAAAACTGATGGCGATAATTGATGATAAATATTATGGGCATGAATAATGTCCGGCTGAAAATTTTTAATTAATTTAGTTAAACTTCTTTTGGCCGCTCGACTGTATATAATCCGCTCCGGAGCTCGCAATTTATCGGCTATTGCCGGCTGCTCAAAGTCAATCCGACTCAGCCAATACCCTGACCAGGTATCCTCCAGGTTGCGGCGATCAGTCATGCAAAATTTAGCCACCTCATGACCGGCTTGCGTCAATCGTTCTGATAATTCCAAAAAATATTTCTCAGCCCCGCCTCGCAAATAATTGAATTTGTTAATCTGAATAATTTTCATAAACTATTAATTAATAAGCTGGCGATAAAGTCGCTGGTAATTTTCCAGCATGATGGCGAAGCTAAATTTTTGTTCAACCAGGCCACGCAAATTAGCCGCCAATTCTTTAGCCAGCTCTGGATCATTAATCAATTTAATTATTTTTTCAGCTAATTCTGGCGGTCGCTGCGGATTAAACAATAAACCATTTTGCTGGTCAACAATTACTTCTCGGTTGCTAGCAATATCAGAGGCAACTACTGGCAAACCGCTAGCGCCAGCTTCCAATAAACAAACCGGTAAACCTTCCCAAAAAGACGGCAAGACAAAAATATCCAACTTCTTTAAGAATTCAGCCGTATTAGCTTGCCAGCCGATTAATTGAACACGATTAGCTAGTCCTGAAGAATCAATTATTGTTTGTAGTTTTTGTTTATCGGGGCCGGTGCCGGCAATATTAATAATGGAATTATCCGGTAAATATTGAGCGGCCGCAATTAAAGTCGGCCAATTTTTCTGCTGGTTCAAGCGCCCCAAAGAACCGATTATAATTGGCTGGCCACTTTTTTTATCTAAATCACTGACTTTGTTATGATCAACAAATTTATCCACTGGCACACCGTTATAAATCACCAAACCTTGTCCCCGAGCAACTCCCTCATATTTTTGGGCATATTCTAAAACAGTTTGCGAAACCGCCACCACTTTTTCCGCCAGCGGAGCGGTCCAGGATTTTAGTTGGCGCTTTAAATAGCCTTCAGAAAAATTAATATTATGCTCAGTGCTGATAATATGCCGAACGCCGGCTAAGCGACCAGCCAGCCGACCATAGAAATCACCGCCAAATAAATGAGTGTGTAAAATATCTGGCCGATTATGTTTTAACCAGGCTGTTAGACGCCAAACACAAGTTGGATCTAGTTTAATTTTTTTATTAAGCTGGACCAATTCCACACCGGCGGCGGCCAATTCTTCACGCCAAATCGGCGTTGACGAACTCTTTAAACAGACCACCGTCACAGCGTATTGATCTTGGGGTAAATGCGTAGCCAAATCAACCACTAGCCGTTCGGCTCCGCCGCCAAAAAGCCGCGGCAATAAATAAACAATTTTAATCTTTTGGTTAGCTAATTTGTTCATAATAATTTTGGTACTGCTCAACAGTCTTAATTATGGAAAATTTCTCTTTAACTGTCTGTTGCAAATTGATGGCCCAAGTTAAGCGTTCGTCAGGACTGACCGCTGTCAACACATCTATTAAACCCTTAGTTAGCTGGTTGACGCTGCCAGCCTCGACCAAATAACCATTATGCCGCTGGCTGATTATCTCCACGATGCCATCAATTTGACTAGCAACTACCGGCACACCAGCGGCGCCAGCCTCTAAAATAACGAGCCCGAGGCCTTCCCAGCGCGACGGAACAATTAACAAGTCTAGGCTGGCTAAAAACTTTGGCACATCAGTTTGTAGACCAACTAATTTTATTTGATTGTTTAAACCAAACTTAGTAATCAAATCATTTAAATAACCAGCCTGCGGGCCGCTACCGGCAATTGAACATTGCCAATGTATTGCTTTAGGCAGTTTAGCTAAAGCTTTAATCAATAAATCAAAACCCTTCTGCCGGGTCAGACGGCCGATAGCTCCCAGCCGCCAAATCAATTGAGGCTGGTCGACTAAACTAGGCCGAGCAATCGGTTGAAAAAATTTATCTAAATCAACGCCATTATAAATCACCTCAATTTTATTAGATGAATAATGATAACGCTGAATAATGTCTTGTTTAACGGCTTTGGATACAGCAATTATGCCGTTAACCGACCAGCGACTGATTATTTTAGCTAGTCTGGTCCAAGTCGGCTCATCATAATCTAAATTATGCTCCACGCTAATAATGGTCGGCACACCGGCTAGCCAAGCGATTGGCCGATAAACATCGGCAAATAACTGCGTCTGCACAATATCTGGCCGATTTTTTCTTAAATACCGCCATAGGCGCCAACCAATTACTATCAGCCGCCATAAACGACCGACTTTTTGTTTCGGTTTTTGGTCACTGGCTAAAACCACCACCTCAATGCCGGCCCGTTCTAGTTCCCGCCGCCAGTTAGCCGAATCATTGGAATCACCTTCTAAACAACACCATTGCGGCTGAAAATGCTGGCGATCCAAGCGACTAAAAATATCAATCATTAGGCGCTCGGCTCCGCCGATAAATAAATGCGGCGTCAAGCAAACTACCTTCAGGGGCTGATTATGGCTTTGCCTTTTTTTCATAAGCTAGTAATTGAATAGCGGCTAAACTAAGAGCCACTGGCAACCAAACCTTGCCCTTATAATAAGAAGTATTGAACAGCTGGAACAACAAACCGCCCAACGCCCCAATAATCAACGGTGTTAGCCATGACCGCGCTTTAGGATTATTTAACCAAGCCCGCCACCAGATAGCTACTAAACTAACAAACAGTATAGCTAAAGCTATTAGGCCAATAATACCATTCTCAGCTGCCACTTTTTGCAAAACTCCATGCGAGTCTATCGGATCGCCATACTTGGCCCGAAAGCGTAAGTTATTGTCAACTAATTGTAAAAATTGGCCGCTACCCCAACCTAAAAATGGTTTTTGTTGGACTTTTTCCCAAGCAATTTGGGTCAGTAAAACACGGTTTTCAGTTGAACTATAGTTAGCCGTCTGCAAACTATCCATCTTTAACCATAAAGGCGTAATCACAACCACTAATAAGGCCGCAGCCAGCAACCAGCCTATCCGCTGCCGGCGATTATTGATCGACAGCCACCACAAAACTAGTTGGATGATCATTACTATCCAAGCGGCCCGAGAAAAAGTCAATAAAGTAATAACAACCGAAATAATAAAAACAATATCCAAGATTCGCCGCTGCCGATCATTTTTGCTAAAGCGCCCCCAAGCTAACAAGAAAAAATTACTAATAACCAAAAATTCGGCCAATAAATTATGATTGCTGCCTAGCCACCAATGACCAAAAATAGCCATGGGCTGAACTCGGAAAAAAGCATCATGCAAATCTTGCCATCTTAAAGACCACAATCCAATAACTGAACTGTAAATACCGGCAATAATTGCGCCTGCTAATGGCCAACGCCACTTCGGCCAAGAATCTAAAGCGTTAAAGGGCAGGGCTATATAAAAAAGATAGACAAAAACAATAACCCTAAGCGAGTATTTAAGAGCCGCTACCGGCCACGGACTAAGAACGGAGCTCAATAAAATAATTGCTAAAAAAATAGCGGCTGGCCAAGCCAGAGGCCAGCGCCAAGCTCTAACTAGCTGACCACTCAATTGACTAAAAATACGACTAATAAAATAAATAGCTGCCGTTAATAAAATTAAAAAATCACTAATATTAAACTCGAAGCCAGAAAGATAAAAACGCCAATCTAGCAGCGGCAAAGAAAAGGCCGTTAAAAAGAGGCCAATCATAACTAATAATTGACCAATACTAACTGGCGGACGACGAAAATTTGGTTTAGTGACTAAATTATTTGTCTGTTTAACCATAGCTCTAAAATGCCATAAAATATGGATAAAGTCAAACTTTTGACTAAGAAAAAACCTGCCATCCCATCAAGCTCGTAAGCTTAACGGGATGACAGGTCAATTGTTAGTCGGAAGTTTGCCGATTGAGGCGAACCTCAATCAGCTCCTCCCCTAATTGCCGCTGATAAGTATGGTCAGCGGCGTTAAACATTAATATTCCACGCTGGTTGGCTGGCAGCTTTTTCAAACTGTTCAGCTTAGCCAGCATGGAATCGGGCACGGCCATGTTCTGGCCGAAAGCAAAGTAGGCGTTATCTAGCAGTAAACTGCTATTGAACGCCAGATCCA
>Ga0116177_10003053_pt1 | contig 12288 bp, 6 predicted proteins | sample AD_STIC10_MetaG_FD_89750 | JGI IMG/M metagenome (GOLD analysis project Ga0116177, IMG submission 89750) | Active sludge microbial communities of municipal wastewater-treating anaerobic digesters from USA - AD_STIC10_MetaG | ecosystem: Engineered > Bioreactor > Anaerobic > Digestate | place: USA...
AATTTATCGCCGGGAATATATTTTATTAAATCGCAAGGTTATTTTTTTCGGTTTATTAAACATTGATTCCCATTTCATATGTTTACAAGTGTGAATAGAAAAGTATACATCCTGAGTGGACTTGGTGCTGATGAAAGGGTCTTTAAGAAACTGGATCTTGTTCCTTTAGAACCGGTATATTTAAAATGGATCCCGCCACACAAAGATGAAAGTGTAGAATCGTATGCTTCACGGTTACTTCCTCAGATCACAGAGAAAAATCCGGTTCTGATCGGTCTGTCTTTCGGAGGAATGATGGCTATTGAAATTGCTAAGCAAATTGAAACAAAAAAAATTATTCTGCTTTCGTCAGCTAAAACTAAATATGAAATCCCCTGGTATTACAGATTTATTGGTTTTTTAAAAATTCAAAGAATTTTTCCAATAAGGTATTTTAAAAAAGTAAAATTCCTGACAAATTGGTTATTCGGAATTACAACTCATGAAGAAAAGGTCTTGTTAAAAACCATAATTGAGGAAACAGATCACAGGTATTTATTATGGTCTATCGAAAAAATTCTTACCTGGAAAAATACGTTTGTTCCAAAAAATGTTATTCATATCCATGGTACTGCAGACCGGGTCTTACCGATCCGTTATATAAAATGCGATTACGAGATCAAAGGTGGCGGACATTTCATGACGTTGAATATGCCGGGGGATATTTCTGATATAATTAAAAAGTATCTTCTGTAACGTGGTTGATAAAATAAACACTAAGAGTAATGGTAGATAAAAATAAACACTAAGACCACAAGTTCACAATAAGAACACGGATTTTATGACATATTAAATTCCGTGATCTTATTGTGAACTTGTGTTCTTGTGTTTAACTTCATCCCGTATAATTTTATTTGTTTACATTCATTTCATACAATCATTCCACTACAAAATGAAAATCCCCAACCCAGCATTCAACTACGACACCCACGGACAAAAATATTCAGGACAAAGAAAAACAGATCCGCGGATTGCTGCATATGTACATAACGCATTAGCAGATTCAGAAACCGTTATTAATATTGGTGCGGGCAGCGGATCATATGAACCCGAAGACAAATATGTAATTGCTGTTGAGCCATCGATTACAATGCGCACACAACGAATTGCAAACGGAAAAATTCCTGCTATCAATGCTAAAGCAGATTCACTGCCATTCGATGACAGATCCTTTGATGCAGCAATGGCCATGGTAACCGTTCATCACTGGCCGGATATTGAAAAAGGAATTTCTGAAATCCGAAGAGTGACAAAAAAACGCTTCGTCATTATGACCTTTGATCCGGATGCATTAGATGATTTCTGGAATGTAAATTATTTCCCCCAACTAATAGAAATTGAAAGAGCACGATATCCTTCAATCACACGTTTGCAAAAAGCTTTAAGTGCAAAAACGGAAGTCATAAAAATTCCAATTCCACTCGACTGTGTCGACGGTTTTCAGGAAACCTACTACGGTCGTCCGGAAGCTTTTTTGGAAAAAGAGGTCCGTATGGCCCAGTCAGCATGGGGATTTTTACCTGCAGATCTTGAAGAAAAATACCTTCAGAACTTAAGTAACGATCTACAATCGGGGGCCTGGGATAAAAAATTCGGTCATTTCAGAACACAACCAAACTTTACCGGTGCGTTAAGATTGATCGTTGCAAACTTATGATTCGGGAATCGAATTGATAAAGTGAAACCTGATTTATTAACAACGCCTGCAATTTCGCGGTGAAAATCATGTTTTTTTCTGTTTCAAATGCATGGTCGTCTTTAATAAACCCGCCAACTTTTCTATCTTTGCCGAAAATATACCACCCCCATGAGCCTTGTAGTAGTCGGAACTGTAGCATTTGATGCCATAGAAACACCTTTCGGAAAAACAGATAAAATAATCGGCGGAGCAGCTACCTATTCAGGGATCTCAGCTTCGTATTTTGGAAAAGACATTAAGCTGGTTTCCGTTGTCGGTGAAGATTTTCCGACGGAGATGATCGAAAAATTCGGCCAGTTTGGTTTGAATACCGAAGGTTTACAGATTAAAAAAGGACAGAAAACATTTTTCTGGTCAGGGAAATATCACGTTGATATGAATACGCGTGATACAATTGACACTCAACTAAACGTGTTGCTTGATTTTGATCCTGAAATTCCTGCTTCATATCAGGATTGTGAATTTCTGATGCTAAGTAATCTGATGCCACAACTTCAGAAGAAAGTAATTGAGCGAATGACAAAGCGTCCGCGTCTGGTTGTATTAGACACGATGAACTTCTGGATGGAAACACAAATGGAAGCTCTTTTAGAAACGATCAAACTTGTCGATGTACTTACGATCAACGATTCAGAAGCTCGTCAGTTGACAAATGAATATTCACTTGTACGTGCTGCTCAGAAAATTCTGACAATGGGTCCGAAATACCTGATCATCAAAAAGGGTGAGCATGGTGCATTACTATTTAATAAAGAACAAGTGTTCTTCGCTCCTGCCCTTCCACTTGAAGATGTATTTGATCCGACAGGTGCAGGCGATACTTTTGCCGGAGGTTTCATTGGCTATCTTGCACAAACGCGCGATATCTCTTTTGACAATATGAAACGCGGAATTATTTATGGTTCAGCAATGGCTTCTTTTTGTGTTGAGAAATTCGGTATCGAAAGACTTGCGGAATTAAAACAAGAAGAGATCGATGAGCGGGTTCAGCAGTTTGTGAATCTTGTTCAGTTTGATATTGAACTTGTCTAATCAATTTTTCTTGAATTGTTTATTTTAGTTTTAGTGCTGCGGGTTTTTAAAACACTAAGACCACTAAAATTTAGCACAAGAGCACAAGTGAAGTAATACATCATTAAGTGTTCTTGTGACAAATTTTAGTGACCTTAGTGTTTAAATTTTACCTGTCCTCCAAACAAAAAACAAAAAAAGCTGCATCAGAAAATCTGATACAGCTTTAATTAGGATTAGGGAAATTTCTTTTTAGAAAAAGTTGCACCGGAAAATTCGGTGCAACTGTATTAGGGTTAGGGAGACTCTTTTGAAAAAGCTGCACCGGAAAACCCGGTGCAACTGATATTAGGATTAGGGAAACATCTTTATATAACTCATTTTATCTTTTTACAATTTCAATTGCTCTGTTAAATATTCCTTGTTCAGAAATACAACGAAGCTGATAAATTCCTTGAGGTAAACTTTCAACAGGAATCGAAGCCTGGTTACCATTTACTTTCAAATGCACTAGTTGCTTTCCTGTGATATCAAAAATATCCATGTACTGGATCATGATATCATTTGAATAGATATTCAAAACGGACGTTGCAGGATTCGGATAAACTTTAAAGTATTTGTTTAAGTCTATAACCGGTACTTTGTTTACAGTCGGATCTACATAAATTGTATCATTCACTCTTGCCAATGGTTGAACAAGTTGAGTGTATGTTATCGCTGTTACATCAGTTAACCTGAACAGTGAATTTGTAACTGTAGAAATATTATCTACAATAACTACATCGAAAGATGCAAGATCACCAAAACCGTTTGCAACATTCTGATGATCGTTTCTCACCATTGCAACTTCAAGTTTTCCAATCGTAGGAAAATGTCTGACGAATGTGATCATATCAACACCAACAGTTCCTAACCAGCTTCCAACAAAACTCGATTGTACACTCATTGTATCAACAACAGTTGGATCATAGTTTACAGTAAATGCAATTCCATACAAACTATCAACCGGAACGGCCGCTGTGCCCAATAGCACATCAATATGTACTGCCATTGATGGTCCGACAGTATCAGGAGTTGCTTCAAGACTAAGCGGTGGAAGAAGATGACTTGAAGTAGTAATAACAGGAGGTGTTAAACGAGCCGGGTGATTGAGAGAATAATTCTGATCGATTGCAACTGTATCAGCATACTCTACAATTCCATTTCCATCACTATCTGCATGTTTGATATTCACTGCAGAACTGAACCACGAAGAAAAATCTGCTGCGGGTTGCGCAGTCCAGGAATTATTTCCACCTCCTCTTACAGGACCGGTTTCATTGAATGCAACACCGATATTTAGTATGTCAAAGTTGTTGCACAACAAATCAAAATTTGCATCACCCGGCCATACATCGGAAGTAACAAGACAAGGTGTAAATTGCCAGTTAACATTTCCGCCGAGATCAGTACAGCCTTGTCCGGCATAAAAATTCGCCCCGCCTGCGCCGGTGATCCCTTGCAACAATGCATTACTGATACAAACGTCACCTGAAGTTTTTGAGAATGTTGCAGCGTTTGTTCCATTTAAATACACTGGAAATCCCGGACTACCTCCACATATTAGCTGAGTACCGATCTCCTGAGTTCCATACACAGTAACTGTACGTCCGGGATTATTAAAGAACAGTGTATCAAAATAATTATTACCAAATAAACCAACATCATTGAAGAATACAGCCTTCTCAATTGTGCATGTACTGGAAACTCCACTGATACCTGCATAGTAGTAAGCCGTAAATTGTTTACATGTAAGACTCGGTGTACTGAAATTACAACCTGGTGCATTTACAGTAATGTTTTTAAATGTCCCCTGAGTTTTGAAATAGTAACCGTACGCATAATAAGCAGGAGCAAAAACGTTCATATTAAAATCCGTTTGTGCAGTATTTGTATTTGTTCCTTTAAGATCAAAGTTTGTAACTTCTATTGTTACAGGTCCAAGATTTACTGTTGTGCCCGCTTCACTACTTAAATTCGAAACCGTGATATTGTTTCCATTAAGATCAAGTGAGCCCGATGCAAGATGAATGCTCGTTCCGGAAAATTCATCAGCAAGTGTGAATGTTCCATTTGCCATTTCTATTTCCATTTCATCCATTAAACTTCCGCCGGTAAATAATTCTGCAGTACCTGAAGAAAGCATTCTCAGGTTTTGCAATTGGATGATTGTAGTCGGTGCAAAGTACGCTGATGAATACATTGTAACTATTGCCGGAATTCCCGGAGCCAATGTAACTTCAGTTCCTGCTGTGCGCATATCGAATTTATTCATGGCAGGATTTGCAATATCGAATGTCAGAGTGTTTCCACTCAGTCCTGAATTCTGATCAAGGTATACATCGTCTACTGCAGTAGGAACACAGTTACCACCGGTGCCACCACTTACTAAAGCCCAGTGTGTAGAATCACTCCAGTTTCCCGGTCCGCCAATCCAATATAAGTTTCTTGCAGTAGGCGAAGTGATAGTCCATCCGGTATTATTACCGGAGTTGATACTATTCGTTGCATTGAACACTGCACCTGAAACATTGATGTCAGCAATATCAAAGTAGTCGACGTTTACAGCATTAGACAAAGTCTTGACAATATTCGTTTGCGCACCCGGAGTTCCACTTCGAAGACTGATCATTTTATTACAATTCGCAGTTGCAAATATTTCATTCGTAACAGTGAATGTTCTTCCTGCGTCCTGGATAATTGAATGTCCGCCGTTATTTAATTGCAATGTATCAGTAGAATTTTGTCCATGCAGATACAAGTCACCGCCTACTTCCATTCTTCCAAATGAATTATTATTTCCAAGATGAACAGTACCTGTACTTTTAAAAATGTTTGCTGTTACATTTGAATCTATTCGCCCATCCTGAGTAAAATCAATACTGTAATATGTTCCGCTTGATGCCATAACAGCATTTGAAGTTGGGAATTGAATTTGCGCAGTTGACGAACCAGTCTGAGTACCCATAAATGAAAACCCCTGCGTGTAGAAAAGTGTATTCGTCATAACTACAGTTGTAAGCGGATACGAATTTAATCCGATGGCATTCACACTTCTGTTGCTGAAATCCATTGTACCACTTTCGAGAAACAGAATCTCAAAATTCAGATCAGTTGTTGCAGTATAATTTCCTGTACCTACTTTATCAATATAATTTAACGGAGCTATTGAACCCAGAATGCAAGTACTTGCAGTGCCTGTTAATTTCAAAGTATTAACATTCCAGGTTACTGCTGATTGAATATCTACAGAACCATTTACAGTTAGAAAAGTTCCTGAAAATACCGGCCCGAATGCAACGTTAGAAATTTGCAGATTATTACAAGTTGCGAGATCATTGACTGTATAAACAGTGTCGCCGGCTGTTAAAGAATTTGCATCGAAAATTGTGCTGTCAAGTTTTGTCGGACTACATGTAGTTGGGATTCCGCCGCTGGTAAGTGACCAATGAGCCGGATCATTCCAGTTTCCTGTTCCATTTACCCAAAATAATTTTCTCGGCGTAAGGCTTGTAATTGTCCAGCCGGTGTTATTACCATTGTCAATTGAATTGTTAGCAGTAAATGTAGCACCACCCGTAGCAGTGATTCCACTCAGTTGAATATAATTTAATGTCACATTTCCGGAAGGTACATTAAGAGTAGAAATTCCACCCGGATACATTGAGTTCAGTGTTCCGAAATTATTGCAATCAGAATTTATATCAAGTAAATTATTTACAGTTGAAGTTTCATTTACATATAAATAAATATTGGTGCTGGAGAGCGTATCGAATGTACTTGTACTAAGAATGATTTGTTTATCAAAAATACCTTTTTGGATGATTGAGTTTCCAACAAATCCATTATCGGTCATTGACACATAATTAGAACTAATTCTGAGAACAGATCCTGCACCTATGAACATAACAGAATCAAATACAGTAGTACTTCCTGAAGCTTCGATTTCTCCACTTGCACAATCAAAGATCACTGTAGTAAGATCACTGCCGGTAATTGTTCCAAGAGCCTGAAATTTTCTTGGTTGAGTACTGAATGAAGTGCCTGCAATTGTAACGGTGATATCACCTGTTGTTAAAACGGGAAGAACTGTTTTGGTAAATGAATTACAATGAATATTATTTCCGTTTGCATCAAGACTACCATCTGTTAACTCTATATTTCCTGAACAATACAATGGCGATTGAAGAACAAATGAACCACTTCCATTAAACTGAATATACCCAAGTTCTTTTTCTCTGGTGTCAATGTTAACACCTGTTTGAGTTGATGAGAAGGCGAAACTTATCTGATTAACGATCATATTATCAATAAATGTAAGCGAGCCATAAACTTTGAGAGTTGCACCCATTCCTTCAATACTCGGCATATATAGCGCACCGGTCCAATCCATGTTCTTACAGAAATAAAATGTAGAGTCCAGTTGTACAAACTGATTGATTGCAGTGAATGATTGAGCATCAAAAAACACATCATCATTCAGATTTGGAATGGATGTATGAAATGTAGACCCACCACTTGTCGTTGCCCAATGATTTGCAAAGTCACTCCAGCTTCCTGATCCTCCAACCCAATAAAAATTTGCAGCATTGGAATTCTGAAGAGCGGATAACATCAATCCGATCATGAGTAAAATTTTCGTTGTAGCTTTTTTCATTGTCTGTGCTTTTTCCTTTTGATGTGGATACAATTTCACGTTACAAACATATTGCTTGCCCGCCTACCTAAAAAATACAAAATATTCCATTTGTCAAAGGGTATATTTTGAATAAATTGACACTTTACCCTTATTTTTGTGATTTTTTAACCTTTTTTTCTTAATTTGTCAGGCCCTTATTTTTGGCTGTTTACCAAAATTTCCGAAAAAATGACAACCCTTAAAGTTAAAGAATTAATTGACGTGCTTTCTCCTAATGAAGTGCGGTCATTCCGGCTATATCTGAAGTCGCCTTTATACAACTCTTCGGAATCTCTCTCAAATTTATTTGAGCTACTGCTTGGTACGGAATCAATTTCAAAAAACGTACTATTCGTCAGGATGTTTGGAGAAGTACCATATAACGATAAGAAAATGCGGTATCTTTTTTCTGATCTGACAAGCCATCTGGAAAAATTTCTTTCCCTCCTGGAATTTGAAAAAGATTCTGAAGAAGAATCTCTGTACCGTCAAAAATCACTTTCAGAAAGAAATGTCAAAAAAGCATATTCATTCACTATGATTAAAAGTAGTGCAAAAGAAAATTCTGAAAAGGCGAGATCTTTTATGAATAAATATCGCTCTGAAGAGATCGCCCATCTGTTCAATGCACGTCAGCACTCAAGACTTGCACAACTTAATTACACCGGACTTTTAAAAAGTCTGGATCAATTTTATTTCGTTCGAAAGCTGCAATTACAATGTGAACTGATCAATCTTAAAAATGTATTGAACAAACAATTTGAAGTAATTCTAATAGATCCGATCTGCGAATATCTTGTGTCAAACTCATTTCTTTCATCACCATTGATTGAAGTCTACTACTACATCCTGATCAGTTTGAAAGGAAACAAAGAGGAGTCATTCGATGCTTATGAAAAAATAATTTCCATTACAAATGAATTTCGGAACAAATTAGCTGTAGAAGACCTGAACAACATTTACCAATATGCAAAAAATTTCTGCATCAGGCGGATCAATTCCGGTGAAGATAATTTCCGTTTAATTCTTTTTGATCTGTACAAATCAATTTTAAAAAACAAACGATTGATGAAGCATGATCACCTCTCGCCCTGGGAATTTAAAAATATAGTCACCCTTGGTTTACGATTGAAAGAAGACGAGTGGGTAAAAGATTTCATTTCACGATTCATCAATTTTCTGCCGCCACATGAAAGAAAAAATGCTTTAACCTATAATACTGCAATGCTCTACTACTTTAAAAAGAATTACAAATTCGTTTTAAAATATCTGCAGGAGGTTGAATTCACGGATCTTTATTATCAGCTTGATTCCAAGTCAATACTATTAAAAGTGTATTTTGAAACTGATGAGCAGGAAGCACTACTTCACCACATAGCGGCATTCAAAATATTTTTATTAAGGAATAAAAATATTTCCGCTTATCAACTTTCCATTTATAAGAATTTTATAAAATACTCTTTGAAGATCTTCCGCGCAGGTTCCAATTCGAAAAAACTGGAAGCACTGCGCGCAGAAATATCATCGTCAGCAAATATTTCCGACAGAAACTGGCTGACTGAAAGAATCAATGAATTAGTCTAGTTATATTTTGGTTCTGTCTGAACAGAATACTTCTCTACTTTATTTACAACAGGTGGCAATGTTCGCAAATAATCATAGATAGCACTCAGATCTTCGTCAGTCAGATTACTGTACAAGCCCCAGGGCATTGGTGAATTATTTCCTCCTTTTCCAACAGGAATGTTTTTCGCCTTTTCATCTCTGTAAAAACGAAACTTATCAAGAAATGCTTCTTTGGTCAGGAGTCCGATACCGGTTTCATTATCCGGAGTAATGTTAGCTGATGTAGCACAATGTCCATCGATGCAAAATTTAAATCCTCCGGCAAATTCTGTTCCCGGTAGCATCTGACCTTTTTCTAACTTGGTATGACAAGCAATACAAGCGACTGCATTGACCATGTACTCACCATAGGCAAGTGTGTTTGCGCGGTCGGGTGCCGGTGGCAATGGACCATCAAGATCTTTTGGAATTGTTTTAACAATAAGATTAAGCGGGAAATCAAGTTTCCGTTCAGGGATTTTGTTCTCAATTGGTTTCAGAGAACGGATATATGATATGATAGAATAAATATCTTCCTGCGACATTTTACTGAAATGTGTATAAGGCATCAGAGGAAATAGTGCTTCGCCTTTTTTATTTACTCCCACTGTAATTGCACGAAACAATTCTCCATCAGTCCAGTCGCCAATACCGGCAGGTGTAATATTTCTTGCATAGATAACTCCGGGCACATCTGCTTTCGGTCCGTCAAAAACTTCTCCGCCCATTCCTTCAGTTCCCGGAACGATCGGTCCACTGAATTTTGTAAAGTCGCGCTTAGAATGACAATCAATACAATTTGTAACATAATTTGCTAAATACTTTCCTCTTTCAAGTCGTTCTGGTGTAATTTCTACATGGATGTCCTTAGCTGCTGCGACATTTGGGTGAGTACTGTTGAAGTAAATCAGAAATCCGATTACAGCGATAACTACTATTCCGAGGATAATGCCAATAACTCTAAGAATTTTTTTCATGGTGGTGGTGTGTTTATGTGTAGAGCAAAAATAAAAAAGTTTTTATACCGGCAAAATCCAATTTAAAAGTTGTTTTGTATAAGTGATCAGGTATTTTTCTCAAGCAGAATTACGCAGAAAATGCAGAAAATACGCAGAGATCTCTATGAGACCGAAAACAATGTTTTAGATTCAATAATAATCGTTAAACAAAATCTGCATTTCATGATTATGAAAAAATAATAACAAAAAAAGGGAAGCAGCCAATTGCTGCTTCCCTTTAATTTTTCGGGATATTCCCGAGTGAAGTTATTACTCAACTACAACTCGTTTCGATTGAGAGTTTCCGTCTTCAGAAGTTACGCTGATTACATAAACACCTTTAGCGAAATCTGTCATGTTGATTTCAGTTGAATTATAGTTTTCAGAAGCATCGATAACATTTGAATAAATGATGTTACCAAGTAGATCTGCAACCTTCACTGTATATTTCATATCAGAATCTGAATTGAAAGAAACAGTTGTTTTAGCAGAAGTCGGGTTCGGATAAACTGAGAATTCAGCTGTGTTGATTGAAGCGTTATCAGCAGCTGTACGACAGAACTGATTTACAGAAACTGCAAGTGCAGCCGGTTGAGAAGCGCCACAAGCGTTAACTGCATTTGCGCGTACAACAGCAGAAGAAGTCAATGCTGTGTTGAAGTTTACAATTGCAGTTGTTCCTGATGGAGCGATCGAAGCGCCACCTGTTACTGACCATGTATAACTTGTAGCACCTGTTATCGGAGCAAGGTTATAAGACACGTTTGACTGAGTTTTACAAACCGATGTTGGACCTGTGATTACAGGGACAGCAGGGCGGGAAGTAACAGTGAAACAACGAGCCGGACCAGCACCGCAAGCATTGTTAGCAGACACACAGATGTTACCTGCATTAGTAGTAAATGCAGCAGTGAAGTTAACTACGATTGATAAGCCGTTAGGTGCAGTTGATACGATATTCACACCTGCCGGTACTGACCAGTTGTATGAAGTAGCACCCGGAACCGCAACAATAGAATAAGTTACTCCGCTCAAGTTACAAAGAGCTGTACCAGGACCAGTAATACCGCCCGGTTGATTTGGAACAGAACCTACAGTAAATGATCTTGTATAAGATCCACAAGTGTTAGATACTGTAATGCTCACTTGTCCGCTTGTCCATGCAGGTCCGAAGTTGAACGTTGCTGAAGAAGTTGTTGAAGTTAAGTTCTGTCCATCAAGTGAAGCGTCACCTGTGATAGACCATGTATAAGTGTCTACACCCGGAACAACAGGCATTGAATATGTAGCAGTTCCGTTTGCACAAACTTTTGTAGGTCCACTCACTGCATTAGAGTGTGCAGGAATACCCGTGATAGTCATACCACGAACTGCAGAGATTCCATTACAGTTTACACCACGAACCTGAACAGATCCTTGAGCAAAGTTTACAGGAACACTAACAGTGATTGTATTTGTACCTTGACCAGAAGCAATGAATACACCTGTACCTGTAACGGTCCAGTTGTAGCTAGTTGCATTAGCTGATGAAGTTGAGAATGTATACACACCTGCACCACAAGTTACACTTGGTCCGCTGATCACAGCAGGTAAAGAAGGATATGCAACGATCACTGGAATATTTAAACAACTTGTCATACTTGAACCACAAGCGTTGTTTGCAGCAACACAAATGAATCCGCCATTGAATCCGCTACCGAATGCAACAGTGATACTGTTTGTAGTTGATGAGCCTGTAGCACCACTTGGAAGTGTCCATGTATAGCTTGTAGCGTTAGGATCATTAATAACTGAGTAAACGATTCCTGCAGAGTTACGACAAGCTCCTGCCGGACCGCTGATAGCACTTGGAGTACCAACTGAACCACCTGAACCAGTAACTAAAGCTGTAGCAGAACCGGAACATCCATTACCATCAGTAATAGAAACCGTATATGAACCGGCAACTAAACCTGTTGCAGTAGCAGTAGTTTGTCCGCCCGGTGACCATACATAAGTATAAGAACCATTTCCTCCGGAAGCAACAACTGTTGCAGTTCCGTCAGGTGTAGAACATCCTGAAGCAGGAGTAGTTGAAGTTGTTCCTTCTACTTTTGTTGGTTGAGTTAATGTAACAGAAGACGATGAAGTACATCCGTTAGCATCAGTTACAGTATATGTAATTGTACCTGCCGCTTGATTGAATGTACCTGTTCCTGAATAAGGAGCTGTTCCACCTG
>Ga0116177_10003057_pt1 | contig 12275 bp, 21 predicted proteins | sample AD_STIC10_MetaG_FD_89750 | JGI IMG/M metagenome (GOLD analysis project Ga0116177, IMG submission 89750) | Active sludge microbial communities of municipal wastewater-treating anaerobic digesters from USA - AD_STIC10_MetaG | ecosystem: Engineered > Bioreactor > Anaerobic > Digestate | place: USA...
CGACGTCCAGACCGCGGTCGACGCCTTCGCCGCCTGATCGGCCCGTCCGCGGCCCACGCGAAAGGCCCCGAACCTGTGTGGTTCGGGGCCTTCGTCGCGTGGTGTCCGAGGGGGGACTTGAACTCCCGGGCCGCGACCTGCATTGAAGTGCATCCGGGTACTGATTCGTGCTCAACAGGCGGCCCGCTGGGCGTTGTCGGGGCACCCGAGCAGCATCCAGAGTCACCCGAATACGTCGGCGGCGGTATCACGGGCGGTATCACGAGCGCCCGTGCGGCCAACACCGTGACGACGAGCTCGGGGAGGGTCCGTGCGGTCTGCGAGTTCTGCGGCCGGCAGTCCCGGCCCGTTGCCCTGGTCGGCGGCAGGCTCTCGATACTCGACCTGCCTCTCGGGTGGTCCTCGGCGCCCTACCCCGACACGTTCACGCACCCGGATGGGTCCACCGGCTCCCTGTGGCAGTGCCCGGCATGCTGTCAGCGGCTCCGGCGCGGTGAGAGCATGCGGGCTCGGTGTGAGTCGCGCAGCGGGAGGATGCCGTCATGACGATCCCGAAGCTCCTCACCGCCGACGACCTCGCCGCCGTCCTCGGACTGAACGTGCAGACCGTGCGCAAGCACACCTGGCCGAGCACGGCCCGCCGCCGCAGTCCCTCAAGGACCTCGTCCGGCAACTCGCGTCGCAGGCCGCCGCACGTCGTGAGCGAGAGGAGGCCGCCGACACCTGACGCCCACCGCCGTCGACGAGTTGTCGGCGGTCAGCGGTACACATGAAGAACGGCCCCGGCCGGTGGGTCAACACCGAGCCGGAGCCTCGACCGATCACCTGAGATAGAGGAGAACGACCGTGAGCACCAGCATGCACGACACGAACGCCGAGGACCTGAGCACCCGTACCGGGATCGACCCCTACGCGAGTGTGGCCCTGCTCGACGACGAGCAGCTCGAGGCGTTGGCCGCCGCCGTCCGCAACGCGCAGGAGCGGCGCACAGTAGTCACGCTCCGCGACCGGCCGGCCTGGTCAGACCCGGCCCTCGACGTGACCGACCTCGGCAACGCCGACCCGCGAGACGACCTCGTTTGGGTCAAGGGCATCATCGATGAGTGGAGCGTGGAAGAGCCGTCGTACAGCTTCCCCGACAAGGTCCTGCGCCGCGCGTGCACCGTGTACCTCGAGGGCGTGCGGCACATCGAAGGGCCGGAGCGTGACTGGCCCGACGTGGTCCGGGTCGACCTCGCAAGCGACGGCACCGAAGGCGACACCATCCAGGGGCCCGAGGACGTGCGCCGGCTCGCCACAGCGCTGGCCCGGGCCGCGGACCTCCTCGAGGGCAAGGAGTGACTGCGGTGCCGCGGGCCGTCCGTCCTGGGGCCGTGAAGCCCGTGCGGCCGGACTACAACCCTTGGGCTCACGCCCAGGACTTGGGAGTGACGGTGCGCTACCACGCAAGCCTCCGGGGGATATGGGGGTGCACGGATCGCGACGGCGTGGTGTGGATATCCCGTGACCTCTCGTCGCGGGAGACGCGCTCCACACTGGCGCACGAGCTCGTCCACGTCGAGCTCGGGCACCGCAGCCCACAGCCCAAGGAGACCGAGGACCTCGTCGACCTGATCGCGGCGCGGCGTCTCGTCGACGAGAACGCCTGGCGGTGGGCGCGGAGGCGTGGTCGCGATGTCGAGGCGATCGCTGTCCTCCTCGACATCGACGAGTCGCAGGTTCGGGTCCTGCTCAGGCACGGCGCGGGCCCGGTCAGCCGGTACCCCCACCCGGGGACCCTCCGGGCCGAGGGAGCGGTCAGTGTGTCCTGTCGGCCTGCCTAGAGGACTGAGTGGCCGAGAGGTGGCAGGATTCCGGCAGGGCTCGCGCGCATCCTCCCCCCCGGGGTGTGAGGGCTCTAGCGTCCCGGGTTGAGACCCGCCGGTCTCCCCGGGACGCGCCCTTCGTTGTTGCCTACCGGGTCACCCGGTCCTCAGGTGGGCCGGGCACGGGCGCAGGTCCGTCTACGGTCAACGTCGCGCGCGACGCGGAGGACAGCATGAGGAACTCGACCTCGAGACCTTCGTTCCGGTAGCGGCCGGGCTTTCCACGCCCTGTCGCACCGGTGACGTTGACGCCCACGCCCGCCACGCTCAGTTCACCGAGACGCCGTGCGCCTCGGCCTGCTCGGCGATGGAGCGCATGCGCTCCTCGTGGTGGGCGATGGTGCGTTCCACCGCGAACACGTCCACGGCCAGCGCCTCGCGGCGCTGCGCGATGTCTCGGGACCGCTGCCCGGCCTCCGCCGCGGCGAGCCGGTCACGGGCGGCCTGCAGGTCGGCCCACTCCTGGGCGTACTCGCCCTCCCAGTCACGCGGACCCTCCTCGACAGGGATCGTGAGCCACAGCTCAAGGCCGGGCACGGCGACAACCCGCTCGCGCACCAGCGCCGGCAGGTGCTCGGACTGCACCCCGCCACCGAACACGGCATCGCGGCCACCGGTGACATCCTGACGCACCTCGGCCAACGAGCGTTCCCCGGCCACGACATCAGCCAGTCCGCGTGCGAGGTCGCGCCGGGCCGCCAGGTCGGCCCGGGCACGCTCCAGAGCCCACCGCGGCGGAGTGGCGTACTCGACCCGTGACGAGGAGCCGGTCCTGAATACCTCGGCGGCCTCCTCGTCCGGCATCAGGATCCGAACCTTGCCGCCGACATGCTTCGCCAGGGCGGCGGACAGCCGGTCCGTCTTCGCGTCGAACGCCTCGAGCTTCGCGGTCGCCTCGACGAGCGCCGGCTCGATCAGGTCAGCCTCCGCCCGCAGCGCCGCAGCCTCGCCCGCAGCAGCACGAGCCAGAGCCTCGGCCGCCACCCGGGCCTGCATGGCCACTGACGCCCGCAGCGTGGCCAGACGGGCCGCCATGCGGTCCCCGGCGTCCGGGTCGTCGTCGTCGAGGAGCTCCGCACCTGCGGACTCCTCCAGCCGGGTGGCCTCGAGGTCGTCAGCGTCGCGCTTCGCCTCGGCCGTCGCCGCACGCGCCCGGAACCTCGCAGCCTCGGAGAGTGCAGACGCCACCGTCTCGTCGACCGGGGCCGCCTGCTCCTGCTCCACCGTGGCCGTGCTCATCGCCGGCCACCCTTCCGGGCCCGGGCCGCGAGGGCCGCGCCCTGCTTGTTCAGCCCTTCGACCACCTGCTGCTCCGACCAGCCCTGCCGGGTACCGGAGTCCAGCCACTGCTTCACGGCCGCGTCCGCGTACCGCTCGGCGACCTGTCGAGTCGTGCCGGGCGTCGCCGCACCGTATGCCAACACCAGCCGGTCACGAGCCTCCGACACCGCCGACGACATGCCGGCCCCGGAGGTGCCTGCCTGGGCGCCCTCGGTGACCCGACCGTGACGACGCAGCACGGCCATGCCACGCTCCGCCACCAAACCGGGCAGGGACCCCGGCGCGACGCCTGCTACGCCACCCGAGAGGGCGCCCTCAGCGGTGCCGAAGTCGTTCATCCACGACACCACCCACCGCGCACCTCCCGCGGTGTATCCGCACTCGACCAGGTCACGCTCAAGCGCCTCGTCAGCCGCAACCGGACGCCCGAACGCCTCCGCCGCGACACGGTCCAGGTCGGTCACGGACGGCGAAGGGCGACCGAACGCCGCAGCCACCGCCTCCGACACCGCGTCGCCGCTCATGACGCCCTCCGCGTCCGCGCCGAGAGCTCGACGGACGCACGGTCCACCAGCCACGCACTGCCGACCTTGCGCCCCATCAGGGCGCCGGACCGCAGTCGCTGACCGACTGCCTCTCGTGTGATTCCCAACCTCATGGCTGCCTCCTTGGCGGTGATCTCGCTTCCTGACGCAGACGGTGCCACCGAGTCCCCGACTTCCGCTCCGTCGCTTCCGGCGGCGGAAGTCGCCACCGGCCCGTCGTCGTGCTCGTCGTCCCACGCTCGAGCGGACATCTTCAGCTGCGCCCACGCCATGTCCAGCTGCGCCGCATGCCCGCTGCGCCCGTTCTGCCGCAGCGCCAGGGCCTCGCGCCGCACGAGCTCGGCCGTGACCGGACCACTACGCATGCGCAGCAGGAACCACCGCGCCGCGAACGGCGGCACTGTGGCTTGCGGAAGCTCCCACGCCGGCCTCACAACGCACCCCGCAACGCCCGACGCTCCGCCGGCGTCCGGGCACCCCACACCCCGTACCGCTCATCAGCGGCCAGCGCGTACGCCAGGCACTCACCCACCGCAGGGCACGACCGCCGGCACACCGTCGCCGCAGCCTCCTCGGTCTCCGGGTCCGTGGCCCACCACTGCTCCGGGTCGCTCTCGCGGCACGGCACCGTCCACGGGCCCTCCACTGCCGCCGTGAGCTCGACCCACTCGGCCGCGGCCCGGGGTGCCATCCGCAGGGGCGGCCACGTCGGTCCTGACTCCTCGACGACGCTCACGGCGCCACACCCTCCTGCGACGCCTCATCCGCCACCAGCTGCGCCGCGTACGCCGTGAGCTCGTCAGCCACGTGCCGCCAGTGCGGCCGCCCCGTCGCCGCAGCCTGCACGTCCACGATCGCCGCCGCCACGAGCAGCACCGACGCCTCCACCGGGCGCCCCTGGTCCGCCCGCGGCGCGCTCACCACGCACCGCCCGCGGCGAAGCCGTAGTCCGTCGCCCAGTCCAACCCCACCTCGTCATCGCCCAACAGGTCCTCGGCGTCATACACCTGCGCCTGAGCAGCCGGCGGCACGTCGTGACCCATCGACCCCGACAACGCCAGGCACAGCGACATCGCCACGTCGTCATGCCCCACCCGGTCAGGGACAGCGATCCGCAACCCACCCGACGCCAACCGCTCGAACTCCAACCCCCGCAGCTGACGCAACAGCGACGGATCCTGAGGCAACTCCAGACGACCCTGCGACAGCAGCACCTTCGCCCACCCGAACGCGTTCTCCTTCAACGCCGCCGTCGTCGTCACCGCCTCCACCACATCCGCCAGCCCAACCTCCGCGAACCTCTTCGCCAGCACGAGCGACGGCATCGCACCCACCCCGTTCGACTCGCACACCAGCCGCTGGAAAGAGAACCCCCGCGCCGCGGCCACGAGCTCGTCGATCCAGTCGTCGTACGCCATCGCGAACCGCTCCGCCACGTACGGCACCCACAACCGCGACCGGCCCCGCTCATCCGGCTCCGGGCGCACACCCAGCACCGCCAGCGCGTTCGCGTCCCTGGCGAACCCCCAGTCCACACCGCCGATGACACCCCCGAGCAGGTGCCCATCCTCCGGGCCCACCATCTCCGTGACCGTCGCCGCCGCGCTCAGCTCGGCCTCCGTGAAGTACGACCCCGCCTCATCCGTCCACTCCGCCAGGTACTCCCGGGCGAAGTAGTCCGCCGGCTCCCGCTCCCGGATCTGCTCGAGCAGGCCAGCGTCCACCAGCGGCGACACCGTCGACGGCCAGTGGAAGGACTCGACCTGCGCATCCGGTGACGACATCCCCCGCGCCCACAGCTGCCGGTAGAAGTGATCCGGCCCGCCCCACGGCGAGGACGTGAGGATGACCCTCGACCCCGGCCGGGCGATCACGGCAGGCTCCGCGGCCCGCCAGATCATGTGATCGATGAACCCCGCCTCGTCGATCACGAGCAGGTCCACCGGCCACCCACGGATCTGCCGCTGCGACGCCGGCACCGACAAGATCCGCGACCCGTTGGACAGCGTCAGCTCGCTCTTGTTCTCATCGAGCACGCTCCCACGCAGCAGCGGCGACGCCAGGGCGAGGGCCGCGCACTCCTCGAGCAGACGCCGCGACGCGACCTCACCGGCAGACACGAGGAGCACGAGCTGGTCGCGCCTGGTGAACGCCGCGTGCAGCGAGATGACCGCGAGCGCGCTGGACTTGCCGCACTGGCGGCCGGCGCACACGATCCGGTAGCGAGCGGGGGAGCGCGCGAGCAGCAGCTGGTGATCCCACAGCGGGCGGCCCAGCAGCTGCACAGCGAACGCGCCCGGGTCGGTGGCCGGACTCTGGAAAGCACTCACGACGGGTCCTCTTCCTGCTCGACGACGAGCACCTGAGCGCGCTCGGCTTCCTCACGCATCCGCGACAGCTCGGCCGCAGCGTCGGCCGCCCTGCCCTGGGCAACGTCCTTCCCGAGCCGTGCCCGGGACAGCGGGTCCAGCCCGAGCCGCTCCGACGCTTTGGCCGCTGCCGTGTCGAACTCGCGCCACCGCCGCTCCAGCGACTCGCACACCTGGCACCCGGTGACCTCCGCGCACACCTCGCCGTGCTCCAGCATCCGGTCGTGCATCAGGTCCGCCTTCGCCTGGCGCTGCGCGTACCGCCACACGCTGGCCCGGTACTCCGGCGCCTGCAGGTACCCCACGCCTGGCTGCTCGAGGAGCTGGGCGACGACGACCGCGGACCGCTCCCCGATCTTGCGGGGGGAGTAGACGCCGTGCCGCAGGGACAGGTCGTTGCCGGGCGCGAACGGTGGCCGTTGACCGGGGAACGCCGGGGTCCACCGGGTTTGAGTGCCCGAATCATCAGCAGCCTCAGCCCCGACGACATCGCCGCGCTCGTGAGTGGCCTCGGGCACGCCCTCACCCCTCGCGGATGGGGTCGCGTCGGCCGCGTCGTCGAGGACCGGGCGCCCGTGCTCGGCCTGCTCGTGCACCTGGTGGGCGTCGTCGTGGATCACTGGCCGGCCTCGTAGTTGCGTGCGGGGCGTTGGCGACGACGACGCCGGGCACCGAGGGGGGACATGTCGTCAGCCCTCGAACGGCCGCCGTTTGTGCTCAGAACCAGCGGGATCGGCCCGGCCGGAGCCGCCGTGATACCGCCAGCGATACCAACGGGCAGCGGATCGGGCCCCTGAGGGGCGGTTTGTGTGGTTTGTGTGGTGGCCCATGTGCGCGTGCGCGTGTGCGCGGGGATCCACGAGAACGGACGCTCGGCGCGGGTGCCGAGGTTGGCGGTTCCGGGGTCGGTCGTGTCGGGAGAGCTGGTCCGGCTCCCACCTCCTCCCACCACCTCTCCCATATAGGAGAGGTGGGAGAGGTGGGGAGCGTTCCCGGGGATACATGGGGAGAGGTGGGAGAGGTCAGGCATTGGAGGCTCCGTCGAGGGGGGTGAGGGCTGCTGCTCCGCGGGGTCCGGCGCCGATGTGGAGGTGTCCGTGGGTGGCTGCGTGGCGGGCGGCCTTGGCCACGTCGCCGTTGCGGAAGCGGGGCGCGTCGTCCATGTTCTTGATGGCGAGCTCGGCGGCGGAGTAGCTGAGTCCGGGTGCGGCGCGGGCCGCTCTGACGACGTACACGGCGAGGTCGGCGGTCTTCTTGTCCTCGCGGGAGCGCTTGCGGGAGCCAGCGCCGGCCAGGCGAAGGAGTCGGGTGTCTCGGTCGAAGTCGAGGCGGTCCTCGTCGACGTCGACGTCGCGGCCCATGGCGTGCATGAACCGTTCGCCCGCGCTGTCGTCGTCGGTGTCGCGGGTCAGGGTGATGATGCTGTCCGGCCAGTCCTCGAGGGCGGATGCGCCGCGGGAGCGTTCCTGGTTCCATCCGGCGTGCACTGCCAGGACAAGATCGGTGGCGCCGGCCTCTTCCCGGGCGAACCGGTCGAGGTCGGTGAGGAACGCGGTGGTGGCGTTGTTGTTCTCGTCCTGCTGGGTGGTGGCCCGGGAGTAGGGGTCCACGATGAGGGTTTCGACGTTGAGCGCCCGGAGCCTGGCCGCGAGCTCGGCCCGGTCGCTCGGGTGGCCGAGGGGGTTGCGCCGGCCGCGGAGGTTGACCAGCTGGAGCCGGTCGCGGTCGACGCCCATGTCGTCGGCCCAGCGGGCGAGGGTTTCGCCGGTCACCTCGTAGTTGAGGAACGCGATGCGGGCGTCGGCGGCGATGGGGACCACGGGGAACGTGTCGAGGAACGGGGCCCCGGTGAGCAGCGACCGGGCGAGGCAGAGCAGGAAGGTCGTCTTGCCGGTCTTGCGGGCCGCCACGACAGTTGTCGAGGCTCCCCACGGCATGAGTCCGGCGATGCGGGCGGGCGGCTGTGCGGGTCGGGCGAGGATCTCGGCGAGGCTGCCCATGTCGAACGGGGGTGCGTCACCTGACTCGGCGGATCGGAGGGCCTCGCGCGCTGATCGTTGCGCGAGGCCTCGGCTCATCGCCTTGCGAAGGTCCTCGTTGAAGACGTACTCGGGTATCTGGACGTCACCGGCGACCACGAACGTCTCCACGTCGCCGGTGAGGAACTCGACCGTGACACGCTCGCCGATGCCGTAGCGGACCGGCGTCACGTCGGTGACCGTGCCCGGCCCGAACTGGACGTGGCTGACGTCGCCACCGAGGGCGTAGGCGGTCACTGGGGCACCTCCCGCCAGGTAGCGATGGCGTACTGGATGGTGACGGGGCCCTGGCCGCGTTCCTCGAGCTGCTCGGCGAGGCGACGGGCCGCGGGCCACTGCCGGCGGAGGTGGGTGACGCGCTCGCGGCGGCCGTTGGTGGTGCGCCATGCGGACACCCGGTAGAGGACGGCCGGGCCGGTCAAGCGGACCACCTGGCTTCACGGGCCGCGGCTGCTGCACGGTCGGCGGCACGATCTCTGAGCGGATAGGTAGCCATGCGGGCGACGATTGCCCCGGCTCGGGCGCTGCGCCGCTCCTGGTCGATGAGGGCGCGTTCCATGGTGCGGCCGTGCGCCTCGCCAAGGTCGAACCCAGCGATGAATGCGGCGGCCCGGTCCTCGAGACCGAAGGGGTCTTCGGCGGTGGCCACGTCGCGCACGATGCGGGCGGGGCGTCCGTCAACGTCTGTGACGATGGCATCTTGGTCGTTCGCCATGTCAGATCACCACCCGGCACAGCGAGTCGAGCGAGCCGACAACGCTGGAGGTGGTGGTCTCGAGGCGGACGGCGTGGCCGGCCATGTGGGCGTGCTGCGTGGCGGCCTCAGGGCTCGCGAAGGTGCCACCGCAGTCCAAGCAGCGGGAGGTCCGCGCCATGCCCTCGAGGTGCTCGCGCATCTGCCAGCGCTCGAGGATGTCGTGGTACGTGAAGGGCTGCGGCCACCGCTCGAAGGCGCCGTGGATGACGGTCCCCGCGCCGAACGCGGGGTGCTCGCGCTCAGGCGCTGCGTAGGGCAGTCTTGGCATTGCGGGGTTCCGTCCCGTAGGTGTTGGCGATCGGCTCGGATGTGGCGTCCGGGCCGTCGTCGCTGTCGGGGGTGGTGGCGAGGCCATTCGGGGTCGTAAGCAGCGCCAGCAGCGGTTCGCGCGGGATCACCCTCCTGCCGGCGACTTGAAGAGATGGCAACTGCCCCTCTTCGCATGCCCGGCGCGCGGTCCGCACGTCTACCTCGACGAGCGATGCAAGTTCGGTCATGGTGATGACGGCGCGGGGGGAGGCGCGGAGCTCGTCGAGCGTCATGCCGCGACCTTCCTCAGCTCATCGAGCACGGCGAGATAGGCACGCATCGCGTTGCCCCGCGGGGTGCGCGTTCCCTGCTCCCATCGGTAGATGGCCTGTCTTGAGACCCCGACCGCCTCGGCCATGTCCGCCACGGGCACGCCAGCGTCGTCCCGGATTGCCTTGCGGAGCGCAGGGGAGGGGAGGCGACGCCTCTCCTCGGCTTGTGCGGCCAGCGCCACGGCCGCCTCATGTGGTGTCCTCATGGCTACAACGTGGTGCACACCGTTGGCTTAGTCCACGTTTGCATGGGGGTGGACGGCAATCCCGGTAGGTTTTAGCGTAGGAACGCACACCGTTGACAAAGTGGTTACAGGTCGTCCACACTGGTCACGTGACCGAATCTCGCTTCTCCCACAGCCACACCACGAGCGCCCACGAGCAGGAGCGCATGTGGGCACCCATGTGGGATCACCGCCAGTCGGTGGTGACCCAGTACCTGACCTTCAACCCGGATTCCGATCTCGCTAAGCGCCTAGAGGAAGCACCGCAGGAGTCACAGGCTCGGACGGACGCCATCGGCGCAGTGGAGGAAGAGTCCGCGGATGGGTGGCAGATCCGGTGGGTGATCGCAGAGCAGTCCGGAGCCCTGGTCGCCCGCTCCGTGCATCTGGAGCCGATCGACAAGGCAACGCCTGAGGGTGGGATCACTGCCAGGCTGCTGCGTGAGCTGTCGCCGGCTCGCGCCTTGGCTAGCTTCGACCCCACCGCCATTCAAGAGCGCGACGGCGGTGTCGTGGACGACCTCACGCCCCTCCTGATCCGCTACGCCCGCGACGAAGTCACCCGGGTGGGACCGGATCCGTCGCCGAGCAGGGTTCGGGGGAGGCCGCGCCTCACGGATGACCTTCTCGCACGGGTGGCAATCGCCTATCTCGAGGAGCTGCCGCGGGGTAGGGGCCTGCTACCTCGGATTGGTGAACGGCCAGAGATCATCAGCGCCGCTGCGGAGAGCCAGCGAAGTGGGACACGGCAGGGCGGGCCCATCCCGGCCCAGACCGTCCGGGACTGGGTACACCGTGCCCGCGCTGACCACTTCCTCACGGGCACCAAGGCCGGCCGAAAAGGCGCGACGCCAGGCCCGCGGCTGGTGGAGTACCTGCGAGAGCGAACAGGAGACGCGAAATGACCAAGGCGAGGCGCCGGCAGGCCGGCGAAGGGACCATCAGCGAGTACCCGACGAAGGCCGGCGCGCGCTACCTGATCAAGTACCGGATGCCGCTCGAGGACGGCACCACGAGGGTCGTGCTGCGACGCGGCTACCCGACCCGCAAGGCCGCGGCCGAGGCGCTGGGGGACATCCTCTCTGAGGTCCGCAAGGGCGCCCACGTCATCCCGGCGAAGATGACGACGGGGGAGTGGCTCGACCAGTGGGTCGACGGGCTACGCCTGGCACCGTCCACGGTCGCCTCCTACCGGAAGAACGTCCGGCTGCACCTTGTGCCGAGGCTCGGCCGGGTGCCGCTGAAGTCGCTCACGGGCGCCCGGATCTCGGCCGCCTATCGGGACATGGAGGCCAGCGGGCGGGCCGACCACCGCGCCGGCGAGGGGCTCTCGGCCCGCACGGTGAGGTACTGCCACACCATCCTGAAGTCCGCCCTGAAGCAGGCCGTGAACGATGGGCTGCTCGCGGTCAACCCCGCTGACAAGGCGGTGCCACCGAGCATCTCCGAGGCGAAGTCGCCCGAGATGCGCCCGTGGACCGGGCCCCAGCTCGCGGCGTTCCTGGGCTGGGCCGCTGACACCCGGCAGTCGGACCTGGCCGCCTGGACCCTGCTCGCGTACACCGGGATGCGCCGCGGCGAGATGCTCGCGCTCACCTGGCGCGACCTCGACCTGGACGGGGCCTCGGTGAGCGTGCGCCGGTCGGTCGGTGTCGTGAACGTCGCAGGCCAGGGCAAGCGGCTCATCGAGGGCCCCACGAAGGGCAAGCGGGCGCGCACCGTCGACCTGGACGACGGCACGGTGGCGATGCTGCGACGGTGGCGCCTCGAGCGGGCCGGGCTGTCGCTGCAGCTGGCGAAGGACGACGCGCTCGTGTTCGGCAACCTCGAGGGCGGGCACCTGCACCCTGAGCGGTTCTCGGCTCGGTTCGCGGAGAAGCTCGGCCAGTGCGAGCGTGCCCTGGGCGACGCGGCCCCGCCGGCGATCCGCCTGCACGACATCCGGCACGTCCACGCCACGATGCTGCTGCAGGCCGGTGTCCCGGTGAAGGTCGTCTCTGAGCGGCTCGGGCACGCCACGGTGATGATCACACTCGAGACGTACGCGCACGTCATGCCAGGGATGCAGGCCGAGGCCGCGGCGACCTTCGCCCGGCTCATGACTGGCGGTGCATCGTGAAGGCGCAGGCGATCGTGTCGACGGAGGACCTCGCGTCCGCTCTCGACTACCTCGACGGGCTCGTGGTCATCCTCGAGCGGCTCGCGGAACAGGGCGTGGGTCGAGGCGCACCCTCGCCGCTCCTGAACGCTCTGCAGGGCATGGACTCCGGCGAGATGTCGTGGGAGCCGCTGCGATACCAGGCGACTGACGGCCAGGGCTGGGCCTACGTGGCCGAGAACGTGCGCGATCTGCGCGAGCGACTGCTGGACAACTACGGAGAGGCGGCCCTGTCATGAGTCCGAAGTATCACGGCGGTATCACGAGCACCGATCGGGCGGAATCACAGAACCGCCCCGGGTCTCTGACCTGCAGAGACACCGGAGCGGTGTTGTGTCCGAGGGGGGACTTGAACCCCCATGCCCAATAAGGGCACTAGCACCTCAAGCTAGCGCGTCTGCCAATTCCGCCACCCGGACGAGTGGTGCGGGCCCGGCCCGGGGAGGCCGTCCTGCG
>Ga0116177_10003064_pt1 | contig 12264 bp, 9 predicted proteins | sample AD_STIC10_MetaG_FD_89750 | JGI IMG/M metagenome (GOLD analysis project Ga0116177, IMG submission 89750) | Active sludge microbial communities of municipal wastewater-treating anaerobic digesters from USA - AD_STIC10_MetaG | ecosystem: Engineered > Bioreactor > Anaerobic > Digestate | place: USA...
ACCAGCCCCTTCATGCCCCCCGTTGATTGCGCGCGGACCAGCTCTGGAGCAACCTTCAGCTGCGTGAGCAAGAAGCGTGAGTCGATGGTGACGCTCGGCAAGACCGCATTGATCTGCTGATTGAACGCGACTGGGCGATCCACAAGCGAGGCCTTGCCGATGCTAGCCGGGCTCCCCGCGATGCAGGTCACCAGAACGGACCCGGGCGGAGCCACGCGAGCGCCCAGGAGTCCCAACTCGGATAGTGATTCCACGGCGTCTGAGGCGACGTCGCCCCCGAGATTGTCGGACTTGATCCACTCGATCAGGCCCCCGAAGTTGGCCGGGTTGGATCGAGAAGGGGAGTTGCCTGTCATGACCGAAGCCAGCGACCCCAGCGCCCGGGTGGGGAGCCCTCGGGTGTTGACCATCGGATCGCCGAACCTGTCAACGAAGGCCGATCGGGTGAGGAGGTCGAGGAGGGTGAGGGAGTGGCGGCGCTTGGCGCGGAGGGCGTCGGTGTGGTCCAGGATCGCCGCGATCCTCCGCTGCTCGGGGAGGGGTGGAAGGGGGATCTCGAAGGTGGCCAGTACCGCCGGGTTGAGCCTCGGCAGATTCGCTCCCGCGGCACGCGTCGCGGCCTGATCAACTGTGCTGGGCAAGCGAAGGTAGTGCACGAGGTAGTCACGGTCCACGTGCTCGCCTGGTCGGATCGGCAGGAGGTCCGTGCTGCAGACTCCCGCGAAGTCCGGTCGCGCGATCTTGGCGAGGTACGGCCGCAACTTCCCGAACAGAACGTGATCTGGCGTGAACGAGAACTTCGTGCTCGCCAACTCCGACCCGCCGACCGTACTGCGCCCGAGGATCTGACCCCCGCGCTCGATGTGCTCTAGCCCGAGGTACGGGGTGCTGGGGTCCAGATCACCGGGGTCGAGGCCGACGCGCTCGATCGTCGCTACGTCACCAAGCGTCACCATCCTCACGCCAGCATCGCCTTCAACTCAACCAACCCACGCGAAATCTCCCCCTCCAACTCCTCCAACTCCCCCAGGATCTCGGCCGGCGTCCGGTGTTCGATCTCGTCGTGGACGACCTCCTTGTACCGGTTCAGGCTCAAGTCGTACCCCTGCGCCACAATCTCATCGCGAGGCACACAGAAGCTCTGCTCCGTCCTCCCCCGCTCGCGCTCCGTCCCGTCCCGCTCCACCCAGCGGGTCAGCACGTCGGGCAGGTCGTTCGCGTCCACCGGGTTGCGCTTGTCGTCCAGGGAGAACCCGTCCGCCTGCACGTCGTAGAACCACACGTGATCGGTGCCACCCGAGTTCGTCTTCGTGAACAGCAGGATGGCCGTCGACACCCCCGCGTACGGGCGGAAGACGCCGGAGGGGAGCTTGATGACGGCCTCCAGTTTGTGGTCGTCCACGAGCAACCGCCGCAACGTCTTGTGCGCCGTGGACGAGCCGAAGAGCACGCCGTCGGGCACGATGACGGCTGCGCGTCCGCCGGGCTTGAGCATGCGGACGAACTGGGCCAGGAACAACAACTCCGTCTTGCGGGTCTTGACGACCTTCTGCAGTGCCTTCGACGTCGTCTCGTTGTCGAGCGACCCGGCGAAGGGGGGATTCGCGAGCACGAGGGTGTAGGCGTCCTCGTCGGTGTCGCCCGCCTCTGACAGGGAGTCGCGGTAACTGATGTCGGGGCCCTCGACGCCGTGCAACATCATGTTCATGCTGCCGATGCGCAGCATCGTCGAATCGAAGTCGTAGCCGTGGAACATCGAGTGGTGAAAGTGACGGCGCTGGGCGGCGTCCGTCAAGACCTCGGGGTGCCGGGTGCGGAGGTGTTCGGCGGCGGCGACGAGGAAGCCTGCCGTGCCGCAGGCGGGATCGCAGATCTCGTCCCCGGGACGCGGATCGGTGAGCTCGACCATCAGGGAGATGATGTGGCGCGGCGTCCGGAACTGGCCGTTCTGCCCGGCGCTGGCGATCTTGCCCAGCATGTACTCGTACAGGTCGCCGTTGGTGTCGCGGTCGGCCATGGGAATGTCGTTGACCATGTCGACCACGCGCGACAGCAGTTGCGAGGTGGGAATGGTGAAGCGGGCGTCCTTCATGTGGTGGGAATAGGTCGACCCGTTGCCGCCGAGGCTGCGCAGGAACGGGAAGACACCCTCGTTGACCAGGGCGAACATCACGTCGGGGCTCTGCTCGCGAAAACTCGACCAACGCAGCAACGCCTGGTCAGGCGTGAAGATCGGCGACTCGACCGGTCGGCCGGTGTGGCGGGCCCGGTTCTCGGCGAGGGTCGCCAACTCGTCCAGACGGCGGATGAACAGCAGGTAGGTGATCTGCTCGATCACCTCGAGGGGATTGCTGATGCCGCCCGACCAGAACGCATCCCACACGCGGTCGACCTTGCCCTTCAATGCACCTGTGATCACACCCGACAGGCTAACGGTCACCCATGACATCAGGTCGCGAGCCTTGACCGGCTCGCTAGCCTCGTCACTGTCCACAGATTGACGAAGGAGCACCACATGACCCGCATTCACATCGTCGGCGGTACGGGATACGCCGGGGGCAACCTCGTCCGTGAGGCGAACCGGCGCGGGCACGAGGTCGTCTCGTCCAGCCGCCACCTGCCCGAGGTGCAGGAGCCGGGCGTCACCTACGTCACGGGCTCGGTGCTCGACGAGGCCTACCTCGCGTCCATCGTGAGCAACGTCGACGTCGTCATCTCGGCCGTGCCCCCTCGCGGTGAACTCGAGGGTCGGACGCGCGGCATCCTCGCCCACCTGGGCGAGTTGGCGCGCGAGGCCGGCGTCCGGTTCGGGGTGATCGGTGGGGCGGGTTCGCTGCTCGTCGCTCCCGGCGGTCCGCGTCTCGTCGACACGGACGGCTTCCCCGAGGCCTACAAGCCGGAGGCCCTCGAGATGGCCGACGTCCTCGACGACCTCCGCGCCACCCCCGACGACCTCGACTGGTTCTTCGTCAGCCCCGCCGCCGCGTTCGGCGCCCACGCCCCTGGTGAGGCCACCGGAACGTTCCGTGTCGGCGGCGACGTGCTCCTCGCCGACGACGAGGGCCAGTCGTTCATCTCGGGCGCCGACCTGGCCACGGCCATCATCGACGAGGTCGAGACCCCGGCCCACCACCGGGCGCGATTCACCGTCGCCTACTGAGCCAGAATGAAGCCATGGAACGCATCCTGATCTGCGGCGCCGGCACGATGGGGCGCCACATCGCCGCCTGGAACGCCGCGTCCGGGTACGAGGTGTCGATCTTCGACCCCAAGCAGGAGGCGCTCGACTCGGCCCGCGACTGGATCGCAGCCACCGCGGACGCCGAGGGCTTCATCAGGATGGACGGCATCCGCTACTCGACGAACATCGTCGAGGCCGCGCACGGGGCCGACATCGTCAGCGAGTCTGTGCCCGAGATCCTCGGACGCAAGCGCGGCATCTTCAACGTGCTCGACAAGGTCTGCCCCGAGCACACGATCTTCACGACGAACACGTCGATGCTGCGGGCGTCCAAGGTCGGACGCCGGGACGTGCGTCCCGACCGCTTCGCCGCCGTCCACTTCTATCCTCCCTTGTGGGAGACACGCCTCGCCGACCTCCAGCCCCTGCGGTGGACGTCCGAGGGCACGCTGTCAGACATCGGCGAGTGGCTCGAGACCCTGCAGATGGAGGTCGTGCGTCCGAAGAAGGAGTCGCCCGGCTACCTGTTCAACAGCGTCTACGCCGCCCGCAACCATGAAGCCATCTCGCTCGCCGCGAACGGCGTGGGGACGCCCGAAGAGATCGACCTGTGCTGGAAGCGCATCGCCCGCTCCCCCGTCGGCATCTTCGACGGCCTCGACTACGTGGGCCTCGACACCGTGCTCGACATCACCAAGGCCGCCCGCAGACGCCGCTGGTACTCCCGCCAACTGTGGCGCAACGTCCGCTTCCTCAAGGGGTACGTCGACCAGGGATGGCTGGGGCAGAAGACCGGACGCGGCTTCTACACCTACACGCTCCCCGAACTGGGTGACACCCTCAGCTGAGCCGCCGCGCCGCCGGCCCGGGTTCACCGGGTCGTGGGAACGCTGACATACCCTTGTCGACACGGGACTTCCCCACCGCACCCGAAGGCAGGACACCGTGACGCTGAGACACCGGCTCGCTGCAGCCGTGACCATCCTCGCGCTGGCCGCGTGCTCCACCTACGACCCGAACGCGGTGCGTCCGGCCCCGTCGACGACGACGGCGTCCACCCAGGACGCGACGCCGACCGAAACGCCCACCCCCACGCCGACCTTCGTCGCCCCCGCCACCCTGACCGTGATGCCCGAGCACGGACTCAAGGCCGCCCTGCCGACCGACTCACTGAAGGTGACCGTCACCGGCGGTGACCTCACCGTGTTCTCCGTCGCCACGGCCAAGGGCACCGCCGTCCCGGGCAAGCTCGTCGACGACCAGTGGAAGCCCGATCGCAACTTCATCCCGCACACCAAGTTCGTCGCCACCGCCACCGCTGTCAACGCCGCGGGTGACGAGACGACGAAGAAGGTCGCCTTCTCGACGCTGACGCCCGAGTCGAACGCCTGGTACGACATCCTCTACGACGGCCAGACCGTCGGGGTGGGGATGCCGGCGTCCATCCAGTTCGCCACGGCCGTGCAGACCAAACAGATGCGCGCCGAGGTCGAACGGCACATCACGGTGACGACGACGCCCAGGACGGCGGGGTCGTGGGGGTGGCTCGACAACCGGCAGCTCATGTGGCGCCCGGCCAAGTACTTCAAGCCCGGCACGCGGGTGGCCATCACCGCCAACCTCGCCGGCATCCAGACCGGTGAGAGCAAGTGGGTCGACCACGACGCGTCCGGTGGGTTCACGATCGGCGACACCCACGTCAGCTACGTCAACATCGCCACCCACAAGATGACCATCACCCGCAACGGCGAGACGGTGAAGACGATCCCCGTGACGACCGGCAAGGCCGGCTACATCACCCGTAGTGGCACAAAGGTCATCATCGAACGACGCAGCGCGATGCGCATGAACTCGACCACCGTCGACATCCCCGCGAACAGCCCGGACGCCTACTCCATCGACGTCAAGTACGCGCTCCGCCTCACCTGGACCGGCGAGTTCGTGCACGCGGCGCCGTGGTCGGTCGCGTCCCAGGGCGTCCGGAACGTGAGCCACGGCTGCACCGGCATGTCGACCGCGAACGCGAAGTGGTTCTTCGACTTCTCGCGGGCCGGTGACATCGTCCAGTTCACCGGGTCGAACCGTCCGCTCCTGTCGACGGACGGCATCGGTGTGTGGACCTTCACCTACGAGGGCTGGAAGGCCCAGAGCGCCCTGGCCAGCTGACCCCGGTAACATGGTGAGGGTCTGTGACCGGAAGGAGGCGTGATGGGACTGTTCGACAAACTCGAGAAGAAGATCGAGGGGGCCGTCAACGGTGTCTTCGCGCGCACCTTCAAGGGTGACGTGCAGCCCGTCGAGATCGCGGCCCGGCTGCAGCGAGAACTCGACTCCGAGGCCAAGTTGCTCAGTCGCGAGAAGCGGCTCGTGCCCAACGACTTCACGATCGGGCTCAGCGTCCACGACTTCGAACGCCTCTACCCCTACTCGCGGACGCTGAACGCCGAGATCACCGCCGAGTTGCGCGAGCACGCAGCCGAGCGGCAGTACGTCTTCAACGGCCCCATCTCGATCACCTACGAACGTGACGAAGCCCTGCCCACCGGACGCTTCACCGTCGCCAGCGCGGCGGTCGCCGGCGTGGTCACCGCCACGGCCGTGAGCGAGACGGCCATCCGGCGCAGTCCGCTCGTGCTCGAGGTCAACGGCGTCCGGCACCCGCTGGTCGCTCCCGGTCTGGTCATCGGACGCGGTTCCGAGGCCGACCTGCGCATCAACGACCCGGGCATCTCGCGCAGGCACGCGCAGATCATCGTCGTGGGTGCGGGTGACGCGCTCACCGCGCGCATCGAGGACCTCGGCTCGACGAACGGCATCACCGTCAACGGGCGCAAGGTCACCTCCGCCGCCCTCGACGAGGGCACCAAGATCGAAATCGGCTCGACCAGGATGCTCGTCCACTCCCCTGCGGGGGTGTGAGTGGCCGAGCTCATCGCGGCCTCGTTGAAGCTCGGCTTCCTCGCGCTCACGTGGCTGTTCATCGCGTTCGCCGCCAACGTGATCCGCACCGACATCTGGGGACGCAAGGTCGCCGCCACCTCGCCCGAACTGGCGTCCGCGGGTGCGACGCCGGCCCCGGTGAAGCGGAAGAAGCGGGGGGCGCTGCAGCGCCTGGTCGTCACCGAGGGACGACAGGCCGGGCTCCGGTTGCCGCTCGACGGCGTCCTGCAGATCGGACGCTCGCGCGACTCGACACTCGTCATCGACGACGACTACGCGTCCGCCCAGCACGCCCAGGTCTTCGAGGACAGTTCAGGACGCTGGCTCATCGAAGACCTCCACTCGACGAACGGGACGTACGTGAACAACGTCCGCATCGAGGCACCCACACCCGTCAGCGCCACCGACGAGGTGCGCATCGGACGCACGCACATCAGGCTGGAGCGCTGATGGCGTTCTCCCTCGCCTTCCGTGGCCACTCCGAGATCGGGCTCGTCCGCAAGAACAACCAGGACTCCGCCTACGCGTCCCCGACGATGCTGGTCGTGGCCGACGGCATGGGCGGCGCGGCCGCCGGTGACCTGGCGAGTGCGGTGGCGATCACCGAGATCCGGGCGTCCGATGGTCATTTCGAGGGCGAGGGAATGCTGGAGGCCCTCGCGGGGGCCGTCAACCGCGCCAACGACCGCATCGCCGACCTCGTCGACGCCGACCCCGACCTCGAAGGCACCGGTACCACCGTGTGCGGCGCCATGTTCTCGGGGACGCAACTGGGCATCGTCCACATCGGTGACTCCCGCGGCTACCTGATGCGCGACGGACGCCTGCACCGCCTCACCCACGACCACTCCTGGGTGCAGTCGCTGATCGACATCGGACGCATCGACGAGGACGAGGCCGCCACCCATCCGCACCGCTCGCTGCTGCTCAAGGTGCTCAACGGGCAGGCCACCCACGCGCCCGACCTCAAGCTCATGGACGTCCAACTGGGCGACCGCTACCTGTTCTGTTCCGACGGCCTGTGCGGCTTCACGACCGACCGCGTCATCGGCAACCTGCTGCGCCAACCCGACCTCGACGAGGTCGTGGCGTCCCTCGTCGCGGCCGCCCACGCCGGTGGCGGGGCCGACAACATCACCCTCGTCGTCGCCGACGTCGTCGAGCAGTCCGGGGCACTGGACGCGGAGCAGAACGAGTCGTACGGGGCCGTCCTGAGCACCTCGATCCCCGACCTGTCGGTCGTGACACCCCTGCGCTCCGGCGCGGCGTCCCTGGACGCCGGCGAGACCGTCGTGGCGGTTGCACCGCGAGCCGGGGCGTCCGCGGAGGACGCCGAACGCCTGCGCTACGCCCCCCAGTCGACCCGGTCACGCCGGCGGCTGGTCACCCGACTCGTCATACCGGCGATCGTCCTGCTGATCCTGGGGACGCTGTCGGGCGGTGCGTACGCCTACGGACGCACCCAGTTCTTCGTCGGCGAGGCCGACGGGAAGCTGGGGATCTACCAGGGCATCCCCGGCCAGGTGATGGGGCTGTCGCTCCACACGCTCGTCGAATCGGAACCGACGCTGGTGGACGACCTGCCGGTCTACTTCCGCGGCCAGGTGCGCTCCACGCTGCACGCCGATTCGCTCGAGGCAGCCCGGGCCACGCTCGCGGAACTGAAACTCAAGGCGGACGCCTGCATCGCGCAGCGGGCCGGCGTCCCCCCTGACTCACCATCGGCGACACCCTCGTCGACACCCTCGGTGTCGACTGCTGCGTCCCCGTCCGTCACCGGCTCGCCGTCGGTCACCGGGTCACCGTCGGTGTCTGCGTCCGCATCGGTGTCTGCGTCCTCTTCTGCCACCCAGACGCAGGTGGTGACCACCACCTCACCCACGCCCACGTCACCCGACCAGGACTGCGGATGAGCGCGGCCGCGAACGAGACCGTCGTCGTCTACCGCAAACGGCGCAACGTCGAACTGGCCATGGTGCTGTTCGCCGTGGCCCTCGGCCTCGGCGGCTGGGCGCTGACCAATCTCAACCTCTACGGCACGATCCCCACCGACTGGCCGATCGTCGTCGCGATCTGGGTCGCGCTGGGTGTGGGGACGCACGCCCTCGTGCGCTGGAAGCTCCCCTACGCCGACCCGCTGCTGCTGCCCTGCGTCCTGCTGTTGAACGGGCTCGGCCTGGCGATGATCCACCGGATCGACCAGATCCCCGAGCCGATCCGCCACGACGCCCGCACCCAGCTCATCTGGACGGTCCTCGGCATGGTGCTCTTCGGTCTCACCGTGGTCTTCCTGGGTGACCACCGGCGACTTCAACGGTTCCCGTACCTTTTGTTCCTCGCCGGCCTCGCGCTCCTGCTGCTGCCGCTCGTGCCCGGCCTCGGACGCGAACAGTACGGCTCGCGCATCTGGATCCGCTTCCTCGGCTACTCCTTCCAGCCCGCCGAGGTCGCCAAGATCGTGCTGGCGATCGCCTTCGCCGCCTACCTCGTCGAGAAGCGGGAAGTGCTCGCCCTGGCTGGCTGGCGGTTCGGCGGCATCGGCTTCCCGCGCATGCGCGACCTCGGACCGATCGCGATCATGTGGGTCGCGTCCCTGGCTGTGCTGGTCTACGAGAACGACCTCGGCACCTCGCTGCTCTTCTTCGGCCTGTTCGTGATGATGCTCTACGTCGCCACCGAGCGCGTCGGGTGGGCGATCCTCGGCGTCCTGCTCACCCTGGTGGGTGGCTGGGGGGCTTTCACGTTCGCCGGGCACGTCCGGGTCCGGGTCAGCGCCTGGCTGCACCCCTTCGAGGACTTCGACCAGAACCTGCAGATCATCAGCGCCCAGTTCGGCTACGCCTGGGGGGGCCTGACCGGACGCGGCTGGGGCCTCGGACGTCCGGGGCTGACGCCGCTCGCCAAGAGCGACTTCATCGCCGCGGCCATCGGAGAAGAACTCGGCATCCTCGGCCTGATGGCGGTGATCATGGTGTTCGCGCTCATCATCGCCCGAGGCCTGCGCATGGCCCTCGCCGCCCACGACCCCTTCGGCAAGCTGCTCGCCGCGGGCCTGAGCTTCGTTTTCGCACTGCAGGTCTTCGCCATCATCGGCGGGGTCACCCGGCTGCTGCCCCTCACCGGCCTCACCACGCCGTTCATGAGCCAGGGCGGGTCGAGCCTGATCGCCAACTGGGTCATCATCGCGATCCTGCTCGTCATCAGCCAGATGGCCCGGCGTCCGGTGCGCACGTCCACCCCCGCGGACGGTGACACGGGCGACCAGATCACCGTCCGCGCCGACGACCTGACGCAGGTGATCGCATGAACGCCCCCATCCGCCGCGTCGCGATCGTCGCAGCCCTGATGATCTTCGCGCTGCTCGCGAACACCACGTGGATCAGCCTGGTGCGGAGCGACTCGTTGAACGCCCACCCGCTCAACCGCCGCACCAGGGACGCCGAGTTCGCCAGCTTCCGCGGCGCGATCCTCGTGGGCAACAGCGCCGTCGCCCAGACCATCCCCAACGAGGGACGCTTCGCCTACCGCCGCACCTACCTCAACGGCGACCTCTACGCGCCGATCACCGGCCACTACTCCTACGACTTCGCCCGGTCGGGTCTCGAGCAGGTCTACAACACCGAACTCGCGGGCACCGACAACTCGCAGTTCGTCGACCGCTTCGTCGACATGGTCACGGGTGCGAAGCGGCAGGGCGCGTCCATCGGGACGACCGTCGTCGCCAAGGCGCAGCAGGCCGCCTGGGACGGCCTGGCCGGACGCAAGGGCGCCGTCGTGGCGCTCGACTGGCGCACGGGGGCGGTCCTCGCGATGGTCAGCACACCGAGCTACGACCCGAACACCCTGGCCAGCACCGACCTGACCGAAGCCACCGCCTCGTGGAAGGCGCTGCAGGCGTCCACCGATCGTCCGATGGCCAACCGTGCGTCCCGGGAGATCTACCCACCCGGCTCGACGTTCAAGCTCGTCACGGCCGCAGCGGCCCTCGACAAGGGCCTGCGTCCGACCACGCAACTCGATTCCCCCTCGTCGTTCACGCTGCCGCAGAGCAGCGTCGTCCTGACCAACGAGGTCGACTGCGGGGGCACGACGACAACCCTGCAGCACGCCCTCGAGATCAGCTGCAACACCGCCTTCGCCAAGCTGGGGCTCACCATCGGGGCCGACGACCTTCGGACGCAGGCACAACGCTTCGGCTTCGACTCCGCCGTCGGGGGCGACCTCAACGCGGTCGCCAGCAAGTTCCCCGCAGCCCCGGACGCCCCCCAGACGGCCCTGTCGTCCATCGGCCAGTTCGACGTCGCCGCGTCCCCGCTGCAGATGGCGATGGTCGCGGCGGGCATCGCCAACGACGGCACGGTGATGGAACCCTATCTGGTCCAGGAGGTCCGCTCGCCGAGCCTCGCCCTGCTGTCGAGCCACCAGCCGACCCAGCTCAGCGAGGCCATGACGGCCAGCAACGCGCGCTTCCTGCAGGACATGATGGTCGGCGTCGTCACCGACGGCACGGGCGGCCCGGCGGCGGTGTCCGGCGTCCGGGTCGGGGGCAAGACGGGCACGGCGCAGTCCGATCCCGATCGTCCGCCGTACGCGTGGTTCGTCGGGTTCGCCGAGGACCCCGACGTCGCGATCGCCGTGTTCATCGAGGACGCGAACATCGAACGGGCAGAGATCGCCGGCGGTCGCCTCGCCGGACCCACTTTCAAGGCTGTCGTGGAGGCCCTCCGATGACAATGCTGCTCCGGCAACGCCTGTTGTGTCGCACGAAAGGAATCCGCGATGAATGAGCCCACCGTGCTCGGCGGTCGCTACCACCTCGAGGCCATCATCGGCCGGGGAGGCATGGCCGAGGTCTGGCGTGCCCGCGATTCCCGACTCGGACGCGAGGTGGCCGTCAAGCGCCTCCGCGTCGACCTCGCAACCGATCCGACCTTCCAGGCCCGCTTTCGGCGCGAGGCCCAGTCCGCGGCTGGACTGAACCACCCGAACATCGTCTCGACCTACGACACGGGCGAGGAGGACGATCCCGCGACGGGCATCGGCGTCCCCTTCATCGTCATGGAACTCGTCGCCGGCCACACCCTGCGCGACCTGCTCCGCGACGGACGCCGCATCCTGCCCGAACGCGCGCTCGAGTTCTCGATGGGCGTCCTCGACGCCCTCGCCTACTCGCACAAGGCCGGGATCATCCACCGCGACATCAAGCCCGCCAACGTCATGCTCACGCCGCAGGGCGTGGTCAAGGTCATGGACTTCGGCATCGCCCGCGCCGTCGCCGACACCTCGGCGACGATGACGCAGACCGCGGCCGTGATCGGCACGGCGTCCTATCTGTCGCCCGAACAGGCGCGCGGTGAGACGGTCGACCACCGTTCGGACATCTACTCCGCCGGTTGCCTGCTCTACGAGCTCCTGACCGGACGCCCGCCCTTCGTCGGCGACTCCCCCGTCAGCGTCGCCTACCAGCACGTCCGCGAGAACCCGGTGCCGCCGAGCCAGCTCGACCCCCAGCTCACGGCCGACATGGACGCCATCGTCCTCAAGTCGCTCGCCAAGGATCCAGCCAATCGGTACGCGGACGCACGCGAGATGCGCGACGACATCGCCCGACTGCTCAGCGGCCAGACCGTGACCGCGGTCATTCCCGCAGCGGTGGCGGTCGTGCCGGAGGCGACCGCCCTCACGACCGCACTCCCCACGACCGACGCTCCCGACGAACCGATCGTCCCGCTGGACGCCGACGAGGAGCCCGAGCGCAGCAAGAGTCCCGTCGTGCCCTGGCTGATCGGCGCGCTCGTGCTCGCCCTCGTGGCCGCGCTCGGATTCGGGGTGTGGGAGATCATGCGTCCCGGCGACGGCACCGACGTCGTCATGGTCGAGGTGCCCCCGGTGCGCGGAACCACCCTGCTGGCCGCCACCCAGGTGCTGGAGGTGGCCGGGCTGGTGCCCGTCGAGAAGCACGTGGAAGGACCGGACGACTCCACCAAGGGCAATGTCACCGAGCAGGACCCGGACGCCGGCCAGCAGGTCGAGCGCGGGTCGTCGGTGACGATCACCATCAACGACGGGCCCAAGCTCGCCACGATTCCCACGGGCATCAAGGGCAGGTCCGAGGACGCTGCCAGGTCCGCCCTCACGGCGGC
>Ga0116177_10003065_pt1 | contig 12259 bp, 10 predicted proteins | sample AD_STIC10_MetaG_FD_89750 | JGI IMG/M metagenome (GOLD analysis project Ga0116177, IMG submission 89750) | Active sludge microbial communities of municipal wastewater-treating anaerobic digesters from USA - AD_STIC10_MetaG | ecosystem: Engineered > Bioreactor > Anaerobic > Digestate | place: USA...
TCCTTCGAACAGATGTCTGATCATCGTCAACTCCGGGGCGGCGGCAGATCGGCGCCCCACATTCTGCGCCAAAGCCAGGTCAGCGCACCGCGCAGATTGTCGCCACGCTCGCCGACGTTCTGCGGAGCGATGGCCTGCCACGCACTGCCGCGCTGCGCGACCGTGAACTCGAACGTGTAGTTCGGCTCCTGGCCCATGCGCAGATCCGCGATGCGCGCGACGCCGTCGCGCTCGCGCATGCGGTAATAGCCCTGACTGAACCAGGCCATGCGCGCCACCGACCAGTTCGTGGCGAGCGCGGCGTGCAGGTCCGTGTCGCGCTCGAAGCGATCGAAGCGGATCGCACGGCGGCCGTCTCGCAGCGACCCATCGAAAATCGAATAGAACCCCTCGTGATAACTTCGCCCTTCCGGGCTCATCGACAGCACGCGCCACAGCACGGTGTTGAACGGCGTGGGCGTGACGATCATCTGCGCGGTCGCGATGCCCTGCGCCGCGAGATCGCGGCTCGCGATCTGCTGCACGAACTGCTGCGCGAGCATGCTCCAGCCGAGATAGACGGTCGAGACGATCACGCCCAGCCGATTCCAGCGCAGGCGGTCTGGCCGCCGACTGATGCCCGTCGCGATCAGGCCGAACAGCAGCGGCAGCGCATAAAGCGGATCGATGATGAAGACGCTGCCGATGAAGTACGGATGATCCGTGAACGGCTGCAGCAGCTGCGTGCCGTAGATCGTCATGTTGTCCAGGAGCGGATGGGTGAACAGCGCGAGCCAGAGAGCGAGCCACCAGCGCCGGAACTGCTGCATCTCGCCGTGCAGTTTCGCGACACCGACCGCCAGCGCCGGCGCGAGGATCGTCAGGTACAGCAGCGAGTGGCTTTCGGCGCGATGGAAAGTCATGTTGCGGATCGGATCGCCGTGATCGATCAGCGCATCGAGATCCGGGATCGTGCCGGCAATGCCGCCCCACAGTGCCGCCTTCCACACCGGTGTTCGCCGGCCCATGACAGCGACGCCGATGCCGGCGCCGAGCACGTACTGCGACAGCGAATCCACGGGTTCAGGAACCGAGCAGGTCGGACGGGCGGGACGGCGCCCGCTCCGGCACTGCGGCGCGCGTCAACGCCCAGGCGAGACTCAGGTTCGACGACAGCACAGGGAGCGGGCACTCGTGCTGGAAGCGGCGCAGCGCGCGCAGGGTCGGCATGCCCGTGCCACTGACGACGATGCAGTCGGCGCCCGTCCGGTCGACACTTCGAAGACCTGCGAGCGCGTCGTCGCTGGTCATTTCGTAGATGCGGTGCGTATCGAGCAGTTCGGTATCGATCCGCCATTTCGCAGAGATCAGGATGCCGGCCGACTCCCAGTAGCGATAGCCGGCCTCGGCAAGGTCCGCAGGGTAGGGCGAGACGAGGGCGATGCGCCGCGCGCCGAGCGACGTCAGTGCCATCCGGATCGCCTGCGTTGCCGTGATGACCGGCAGCGCGCACTCCGTTGCGGCGGCATCGGTGAGTTCGTCTTCGAGCGCCGCGCCCGCCAGATAGGACGTACCGGTGCAGCCGAAGCCGAAGGCGGCCAGTCGCATCGAACCGAAGCTGCGAATGGCTTCAGGGATGTGGCGGATGTAGTGGTCGAGGCGCTCCTCCAGTCGTGGCGAACCATGGGTCAGCCGCGTGGCGTAGACGCCGAGGTCCGCCGGCAGCAGCGCGCGCATTTCGGGCTCGACGGTGGGATTGGCCTGGGGCGTCGCGATGCCGACACGGGCGCGCGGACCGTAGTCGGCGCGCGGAGACTCTGCGCTGGGGTGCGGGGCTGTCACGGTTCCCTCCACGACGAGCCCGCATGGTACGCGCGTCAGGGGGCGGAGTTCGACCTCGGCTGCAGGAACACGCCGACATAGCCCTTCGGGTGCATGCCCACCACGAGCTTGGAATCGCGGTTCTCCCGCAGCCGGATGAAGGACAGGCCGTGGCGGCCGATGCGGTCGAGGCGCTCCTGCCAGGCCGGACGCTCGTTGAACGTCAGCTCCTGCTCGTGCAGCGAGGCGCTCTCCTCGCAGCATGCGGCCCCACTCGCCATGGCCAGGATGAGGGCGGCAGCACACGAAAAGGATCGGCGGATCGACATCGTTCTGACCTCGCGGCAGCCCGTACGGCTGACATGGCGGGATCTTGAGCGCGCAGAGCGGCGATTGCCTGCCGCGGATCAGGAACTGCCGGCGGGTTCTCGCCGTGCCAGCTTATTGTCACCGCAAGATGTTCAATGGCAGCGGGCAGGCGCTAGTCCGTGCCGCGCGTCTCGCGCAGGAACAGTCCACCGATCACGACCGACATCAGCGCGACGATGATCGGATACCACAGGCCGTTGTAGATGTTGCCTGTGGCAGCGACGATCGCGAACGACGTGACGGGCAGGAAGCCGCCGAACCAGCCGTTGCCGATGTGATACGGCAGAGACATTGCGGTGTAGCGGATGCGGGTCGGGAACAGTTCGACGAGCCAGGCCGCGATCGGGCCATAGACCATCGTCACGAGTATCACGAGCCAGGTGCACATCAGCACGAGCATCGGATAGTTCACGGCAGACATGTCCGCCTTCGGCGGATACCCGGCGGCGTCGAGGGCGCTGCGCAGCCGCGCGTTGAAGTCCTTCTGCGCAGCCTTGAAGGCATCGGTGGGCAATGCGCTGCCGGCGAAGGATTCGATGCGCGTCGAGCCTGCGCCGTTGCCGAGCCGGACTTCCGCCGTCGCGCCGGTCGCTGCAGCCTCGTTCGAATAGGGCACGCCGGCCCGGGCGAGCGCCGCCTTCGCCACGTCGCAGGACGTCGTGAAGGTCTTGCGACCGACCGGATCGAACTGCACCGAGCAATCGGCTGGATCGGCGAACACCGTCACCGGCGCGTTCGCGACGGCAGCTTCCAGCGCAGGATTCGCGTAGTGAGTGATCGCCTTGAACACCGGGAAATAGGTGATCGCGGCGAGAAGACAGCCGCCGAGCACGATGGGCTTGCGCCCGACACGATCGGAGAGCGAACCGAACACGATGAAGAACGGTGTACCGAGCACCAGCGCTGCGGCGATCACGAGGTTCGCGGCCTGCGCCTCGACCTGCAGGATCTTCTCGATGAAGAACAGCGCATAGAACTGGCCGCCGTACCAGACGACAGCCTGGCCGGCCGTCGCGCCGAACAGTGCGAGCAGCACGATGCGCAGGTTGCGCCAGTTGCCGAAGGCTTCCGTCAGTGGTGCCTTGGAGAGGTTGCCGGACTGCTTGATGTCGAGGAAGGCGGGCGACTCCTCGAGCTGCAGACGGATGTAGACCGAGATGGCGAGCAGCACGATCGACAGCAGGAACGGAATGCGCCAGCCCCACACCTCGAATTGATCGCCGAGCGCCACGCGGCAGCCGAGGATGACGAGCAGCGACAGGAACAGGCCCATCGTCGCGGTGGTCTGGATCCAGCTGGTGTAGAAGCCGCGCCGACCCGGCGGCGCATGCTCGGCGACATAGGTGGCGGCACCGCCGTACTCGCCGCCGAGCGCGAGTCCCTGGGCGAGGCGCAGCAGGATCAGCGCGACGGGCGCGGCGACGCCGATGGATTCATAGCTCGGCAGCACGCCGACCAGCGCCGTCGAGAGGCCCATGATCAGGATCGTGATCAGGAAGGTGTGCTTGCGGCCGACGAGATCGCCGAGCCGGCCGAACACCAGCGCGCCGAAGGGCCGGACGAAGAAACCGGCAGCGAAGGCCAGCAGCGCGAAGATGAACCCGGTGGTCTCGTTGACCCCTGAGAAGAACTGCCGGGTGATGATCGCGGACAGTGCGCCGTACAGATAGAAGTCGTACCACTCGAACACGGTGCCGAGCGAAGAGGCGAAGACGACTTTGCGGTGGGCGGGATCCATGGCGGCCATGCGCCATCCTACCCGGCGGCGAGCCTCACTCGCAGAGGCTTTCCATGTAGCCCTGCGCCACCGGCGACAGTCGCTTCATCGCCATCGCGCGTGCCTGCGGTACGTCCACGAGATGCTCGAGCGGGCCCGAGACCAGCAGCCGACGGACGGCAGGATCCTTGCGGGACAGGGCGGCCATCTTGTTCAGGACGGTGAAACCGCGATTGATCTTGGCGCGAGGTGCACGCCGGTGCTCGATCGAGCGGGCCAGATACTGGCCGAAACGCGAGTAGAGGAAGTAGTCGTCATCGCCGACCTGGAACCGCGCTTCGGCAAAAAAATCCGGGAAGTTCTTCTCGAGGTACAGATTGACCTTGGAGAGGCGCGGGGGGACGGACAGGACTGACTTCTTCATCTCGGTTGAATCACCTCCAGACTTGACGCGCGCGAAACTTAAGGCACAGCGACTCGCTGCGCAATACTTTTGCCGAAAAAAACTTCAGCGCTGAGAAGCGCTGCACGTTGGACGTCAGTCGACGGCGTCGGCGCGCCCGCTGTCATCGCCGCCGGAAGCTGCGTCGGCCGCTGCGTCGAGGCGCGCCTTGCCCGCTGCGACCGTGGCATCGACCTGCGCTCCGACCTGCCGCGCGACGTCGGTCGGTTGCGTGTCGGCGTCGAGCTCGACGCCGGCGGCTTCCGCTGCCTCGCGCGTCGTGTCACCCGCCGCGTTCAGCTGCGTCATCGCCAGCCAGGCGACCAGCGCCACCACGATCAGCAAACCCAGAATTCTCGCCATGCAGGGGCTCCCGAAACCGCAGCGAAGCTCGCTGCCCGGCCCGACGAGCTTGCGGCGACAGCCTTGCGCCAGCAAGCTGTCTGCGGCGTTTTCGTGTCGCGGGTCGCAAAGCCGCGGGAGGGCAACATTTCGGTTCTCAGCAGCTTCGCGGTCGGCAGTCGCGCGATGGTGTTCGGCGCCACGGGTGCGCTCGGCGCAGCCTTCGTCGCGGCGCTCGCGCAGGACCCGCGTGTCGCCCGTGTGTACGCCGTCGCGCGGCGCCCGCCCGACGGCACGGATCCGCATCGGCCCGCTGCGGCGCCCGGCAAGCTCAGCTGGCTCCCGTTCGATCTGCAGGACGAGCCGAGCATCGCGGCAGCCGTCGCGGCGGCCGCGGCCGAGGGTCCGCTCGATCTCGTGCTGGTCGCCACCGGCGTCCTGCACGATGGCGCCCGGCTACAGCCTGAGAAGACCTGGCGCAGTCTGGCATCCGACTCGCTGCAGGAGGCCTTCGCGATCAACGCGGTCGGCCCTGCGCTGATCGCCAAGCACGCGCTTGGGCATCTCGCGCGAGACCGCAAGAGCGTGTTCGCGGCATTGTCGGCGCGCGTCGGCTCCATCGAGGACAACCGCCTCGGCGGCTGGCACGCCTACCGCGCTTCGAAGGCCGCGCTGCACATGCTGCTGCGCGGCCTCGCGATCGAACTGCGGGTGCGCAATCCCGGCGCGCTCTGCGTCGCGCTGCATCCGGGAACGGTGGACAGTGAGCTCTCCCGGCCGTTTCAGTCGGGCGTGGTGCCGCAGAAACTGTTCACGGCGGAGTTCTCGGCCGGCAAACTGCTGGGCGTGCTCGACGCCCTCGGCCCCGACGACAGCGGCCGCGCCTGGGCCTGGGACGGATCACCGATCCCGTTCTAACGCAGCCGCGTGATCCCCGGCACCCGATCGAAGCCGACGTCGAAGCTCAGCGCAGTGTCGATCTGGTTCAGCTGCATGACAGCCACGTGCATCGCCGTGCGCACCGATAGCGTCGGGTACTGCAGCACGAGTTGCTTGGCGAGTTCTGCCGTGTCCCGCCCGATCGGCAGCACCTCGTCGACGACGCCGAGCATCGCATCGAAGGCGGGCTGGATCGTCGCGCGCCGGTCCAGCGACGCGTAGCGATGCAGGATTTCGTTCATCGCCTCGGCGTCGGTGACGAGGCGGGAGCGCTCGACGACGAGCCGCTCGAGCCGCCGCTGTGCATCGACCTTGTTCGGGTGAGCCGCGCCGACCAGGTACATCACGACGTTCGCGTCGACGAAGACCACCTTCAATAGCCTCCCGTGGTCGGGTCCGGTCCGACGCCGCTCAGATAGCTGCGCTCGATGTCGGCCGTGAGCCGCTCGATGGGGCCGGTGGGCCCCGCATGCCGGACCGCGGCCCGGATCGCGTCGAGCTTGCGGTCGACATCGCCGCTGGACTCCCGCCGGTGGGCGGCGTCCAGTGCCTGGCGCACCCATTCCGCGACCGATACCCCCCGGGCGGCGGCCGCCTGCTGCAGGGCGGTGTAGTCGGGTTCTTCCAGCAGGACCTGCAGTCTCTTAGTCATACATACAGTCTGAATGACTCATATGCATGAGTAAAGATCATCGGAATGTCTTGGACCTGCATCACGCGGCCGCTAGTATCCAAAAGAAAACGCGTCAGATCAGAAGAGTCGCAGGAGTTCGCCCTTGAACACGTATGACCAGGACCGCTCGAATGCCGGTTTCACCGACGCCCCCCGCCTGACCGGCCCGGGCAAGCAGGGTCTCTATGACCCGCAGTTCGAACATGACGCCTGCGGCGTCGGCTTCGTCGTGGACATCAAGGGGCGCAAGTCCAACGCGATCCTGCGGCAGGCCATCCAGGTCCTGAAGAATCTCGACCATCGTGGTGCCTGTGGCTGCGAGATCAACACCGGCGACGGCGCCGGCGTGCTGATGCAGATGCCGCACGCCTTCCTGAAGGCGGCCGCCAAGGAAGCGCACATCGATCTGCCCGAGGCGGGCCAGTACGCCTGCGGCCTGATCTTCATGCCGCGCAACCCGACGCAGCGCCGCAAGATCGAGGAAGTCTTCGCGCGCGTCGTACAGTCCGAGGGCCAGGTGTATCTCGGCGCGCGCACGGTGCCGACCAACAACAGCATGCTCGGCGAGACCGCGAAGGGCAGCGAGCCGTTCATCCGCCAGGTGTTCATCGGCCGCGGCGAGGAGACGACGGACGAAGCCGCGTTCGAGCGCAAGCTCTACGTGATCCGCAAGCGCGCCTACAGCGAGATCCGCGTGTCCACCGTGGGCGGCGCAGAATACTGGTACGTCGTGAGCTTGTCGCACAAGACACTGGTCTACAAGGGCATGCTGACGACGATGCAGCTCGACGAGTATTTCCCCGATCTGCAGAACCCGCTGATGGAGACTGCGATCGCACTCGTGCACTCGCGCTTCAGCACCAACACGTTCCCGAGCTGGGATCGCGCGCATCCGTATCGCTACATCGCGCACAACGGCGAGATCAACACGCTGCGCGGCAACATCAACTGGATGAAGGCGCGTGAGGCGCTGCTCGAGTCGGAGATCTTCGGCGAGGACGTGCAGAAGCTGACGCCCATCGTCAATGTGAACGGCAGCGACTCCTCGATGTTCGACAACGTGCTCGAGCTGATGGTGCTCGGCGGCCGCTCGCTGCCGCACGCCGTGATGATGATGATCCCGGAGCCGTGGTCGAAGCACGAGACGATGGACCCGGCGCGGCGCGCGTTCTATCAATTCCACTCCAGCATCATGGAGCCCTGGGACGGCCCGGCCGCGATCGCGTTTACCGACGGCAAGCAGATCGGCGCAGTGCTCGACCGCAACGGCCTGCGTCCGGGTCGCTTCTATGTGACCAAGGACGATCTGGTCGTGCTGTCCTCCGAGGCGGGCGTGCTGGATATTCCGGCCGAACGCATCCTGCGCAAGGGCCGGCTGCAGCCGGGCCGCATGTTCCTGGTGGACACGACCCAGGGCCGCATCATCGAGGACGAGGAGATCAAGCGTCAGGTGGTCAGCGAGCGCCCGTATGGCGAATGGCTGAAGGAACACCTGGTCAACCTGAAGGATCTGCCGCCCGCCCCCGAGGTGCCGACGCCGGAGCCCGACACGCTGCTGCAGCGGCAGATCGCGTTCGGATACACCTTCGAAGACCAGCGCATCCTGATGGCACCGATGGCGCGCGACGGCAACGAGGCCGTCGGCTCGATGGGCAACGACACGCCGCTTGCGGCGCTGTCGGAGAAGTCGCGGCTGCTGTTCGATTACTTCAAGCAGCTGTTCGCGCAGGTCACGAATCCGCCGATCGACTGCATCCGTGAAGAGATCGTGACCTCGTCCGATGTGTGGCTCGGCTCGGAGGGCAACCTGCTCGCGCCGAGTCCGACGGACTGCCGTCGCATCGAGCTGAAGGGCCCGGTACTGACCAACGAGGAATTCGCGAAGATCCGCCGGCTGTCGCTGCCGGGGATCAAAGTCGGCGTGCTGCCGATATTGTTCCGCGCCGGGCGCGGCGAGGACGGTCTCGTCAAGGCGATGGAAGATCTCGGCACGACTGCGCGGCGCATGATCGAGGAGGACGAGGTCAACGTCCTGATCCTCAGCGATCGCGGCGTGAATGCGGAATTTGCCGCCATTCCGTCGCTGCTGGCCGTGTCCGGCCTGCACCATTACCTGATCCGCGAAGGTCTGCGCATGCGCGTGAGCCTTGCGATCGAGACCGGTGAGGCGCGCGAGGTGCATCACTTCGCGCTGCTGATCGGCTATGGCTGCAGCGTCATCAATCCCTATCTCGCCTTCGAGACGCTGGACGGCATGATCCGCGAGGAACTGCTGCCGAACGTCGACCACAAGATCGCCTGCATCAACTTCGCCAAGGCCGCGACCAAGGGCGTGGTCAAGGTGATGTCGAAGATGGGCATCTCCGCCGTGCAGAGCTATCACGGCGCGCAGGTGTTCGAGGCGGTGGGCCTGCGCCAGGACGTCATCGACGAATACTTCACCGGCACGTCCTCACGCGTCGGCGGCGTCGGCCTCGACGTGCTGACCGAGGAAGTGCTGATGCGGCATCGCACGGCCTTCCCGGATCGTCCGGTGCAGGGCGGCGTGCTGCCGACCGGCGGCCAGTACCAGTGGCGCTCGGATGGCGAGTTCCATCTTTTCAACCCGGAGTCGATCCACCGGCTGCAGAAGTCGGTGCGCACCGGCAGCTATGCGACGTACAAGTCCTATGCCGAGCTGATCGACGATCGCGCCAAGAATCTTTCGACGCTGCGCGGGCTGCTCGATTTCAAGAAGGGCGCGTCGATCCCGATCGACGAGGTCGAATCGGTCGAGAGCATCATGAAGCGCTTCAAGACCGGCGCGATGAGCTACGGCTCGATCTCGAAGGAAGCGCACGAGACGCTGGCGATCGCGATGAACCGCGTCGGCGGCAAGAGCAACACCGGCGAAGGTGGCGAGGATCCCGAGCGCTACACGCCGATGCCGAACGGCGATTCGAAGAACTCCGCGATCAAGCAGGTGGCCTCGGGCCGCTTCGGCGTGACCAGCGAGTATCTGGTCAACGCCCGCGAGATCCAGATCAAGATGGCGCAGGGCGCGAAGCCCGGTGAGGGCGGTCAGCTGCCCGGCACGAAGGTCTATCCGTGGATCGCGAAGACGCGACACACGACGGCGGGCGTCGGCCTGATCTCGCCGCCGCCGCATCATGACATCTACTCGATCGAGGACCTGGCCGAGCTGATCCACGATCTCAAGAACGGTAACCGCGAGGCGCGCATCAGCGTGAAGCTCGTGGCCGAAGTCGGCGTCGGCACGATTGCCGCCGGCGTCGCCAAGGCGCACGCGGACGTCGTGCTGATCAGCGGCTACGACGGTGGCACCGGCGCTTCGCCACTGACCTCGATCACGCATGCCGGCCTGCCCTGGGAGCTCGGCCTCGCCGAGGCGCACCAGACGCTGGTGCTGAACAACCTGCGCAGCCGCATCGTCGTCGAGACGGATGGCCAGCTGAAGACGGGTCGAGATGTGGCCATCGCGGCGCTGCTCGGCGCCGAGGAGTTCGGCTTCGCGACCGCGCCGCTGGTCACGGTCGGCTGCATCATGATGCGCGTCTGCCACCTCAACACCTGCCCGGCCGGCGTGGCCACGCAGGATCCGCGGCTGCGCGAGAAGTTCGCCGGCAAGCCGGAGCATGTCGTCAACTTCATGCGCTTCGTCGCGCAGCACCTGCGCGAGATCATGGCGCAGCTCGGCTTCCGCAAGGTCGAGGAGATGGTCGGGCGCGTCGACCGGCTCGAGCCGAAGGCGGCGATCGATCACTGGAAGGCGCGCGGCTTCGACTTCACCAACATCCTGTACTCGCCGGACATGGGCGCCGAAGTCGGCCGTTTCCAGACGCAGTTCCAGGACCATGGGCTCGACAAGTCGCTCGACGTGACGACCCTGCTCGACCTGTGCCGGCCGGCGATCGAGCACGGCACGAAGGTCGAGGCGAAGGTCAAGGTGCGCAACGTCAACCGCGTGATCGGCACGATCACCGGCAGCGAGGTCACGCGTCGGCACGGCGCGAAGGGTCTGCCGGACGACACGATCCGGCTGCACTTCAGCGGCTCCGCCGGCCAGAGCTTCGGCGCTTTCATCCCGCGCGGCATGAGCTTCACGCTCGATGGCGACGCGAATGACTACGTCGGCAAGGGCCTCTCGGGCGGCAAGCTCGTGATCCGCCCGCCCGCCGAATCGACGTTCGCGGCCGAAGACAACATGATCATCGGCAACGTCGCGCTGTACGGCGCCACGGCCGGTGAGGTGTTCGTGCGCGGCATGGCCGGCGAACGCTTCGCGGTGCGCAATAGCGGCGTCGACGCGGTCGTCGAGGCCGTCGGTGATCACGGCTGCGAGTACATGACCGGTGGGCGCGTCGTGGTGCTCGGGCCGACGGGTCGCAATTTCGGCGCCGGCATGTCGGGCGGCACGGCTTACGTGTTCGACGAGACCGGCGATTTCCTGAAGCGGCTGAACTCGCAGATGGTCGACGTCGATCGGGTCACGGACGCAGAGGATGCCGCCGCGCTGCGTGCATTGATCCAGCGTCATGCGGAGCTGACCGGCAGTGCCAAGGCGCAGCGCATCCTCGATGCCTGGGCGACGGCACTGCCGAAGTTCGCGCGGGTGATCCCGAAGGACTACAAGCGCGTGCTCGCCTGCCTGAAGCGGGCGCATGACCAGGGGCTGTCCGGCGATGAAGCCGTGATGGCGGCCTTCGAAGAGAACTCGCGCGACCTCGCGCGGGTCGGCGGGAACTGAGGCGTAGGCAAGAATGGGCAAGCCAACTGGATTCATCGAATACCTGCGCGAGCTGCCGCTCGATCGCAGCCCGTCCGAGCGTGTGGGCGACTGGAAGGAATTCCATCACCACATGGACGACAAGCACCTGCGCCAGCAGGCCGCGCGCTGCATGGACTGCGGCGTACCGTTCTGCCACACCGGCAAGCTGATGAACGGCGGCGCCTCCGGCTGCCCGGTCAACAACCTGATCCCGGAATGGAACGATCTGGTGTTCCGCGGGCTGTGGCGCGAGGCGCTCGATCGCCTGCATCGCACCAACAACTTCCCCGAGTTCACGGGTCGCGTCTGCCCGGCGCCCTGCGAGGGCTCCTGTGTGCTCGGCATCAACGCGCCGCCGGTCACGATCAAGAACATCGAGAACACGATCATCGAGCGCGGCTGGGAAGAGGGCTGGGTGTTGCCCAATCCGCCGAAGGTGCGCACCGGCAAGAACGTCGCCGTCGTCGGCTCGGGTCCTGCCGGCCTTGCGGCTGCGGCGCAGCTGAATAGTGCGGGCCACACGGTGACGGTGCTCGAGCGTGCGGATCGTCCGGGCGGTCTGCTGACCTACGGCATCCCGAACATGAAGCTCGACAAGGCGGACATCGTCATGCGCCGCGTCAAGCTGATGGAAGCCGAGGGCATCAAGTTCGTCTGCAATGCGAACGTCGGCGACAACGTCGAGCCGATGCTGCTGACGAAGGACTTCGATGCGGTCGTGCTGTGCACCGGCGCGACCGTGCCGCGTGATCTTCCGGTGGACGGGCGCAAGCTCTCTGGCGTGCACTTCGCGATGGACTACCTGACCGAGGCGACGCAGTGGCTGATGTCGCAGTCGGCCGCGAAGGCGGCGGCGAAGTCTTCGGGCAAGGCGTCGGCGTCCGGCGCGAAGAGCGCCGCGAAGAGCGCCGCAAAGCCCAAGGCCGCGAGCAGCGAAGCCGCGGCGATCAACGCGAAGGGTCTCGATGTCGTCGTGATCGGCGGTGGCGATACCGGCACCGACTGCGTCGGCACGGCGATGCGCCAGGGCTGCCGCAGCCTGACGCAGTTCGAGATCATGCCGAAGCCGCCGGTGGAGCGTGCTGACGACAATCCCTGGCCGGAGTGGCCGCGGGTCTACAAGATGGATTACGGCCAGGAAGAGGCCGCTGCGAAGTTCGGCACGGATCCACGCGCGTACCTGACGACGGTCAAGAAATTCATCGGCGA
>Ga0116177_10003068_pt1 | contig 12257 bp, 26 predicted proteins | sample AD_STIC10_MetaG_FD_89750 | JGI IMG/M metagenome (GOLD analysis project Ga0116177, IMG submission 89750) | Active sludge microbial communities of municipal wastewater-treating anaerobic digesters from USA - AD_STIC10_MetaG | ecosystem: Engineered > Bioreactor > Anaerobic > Digestate | place: USA...
TTATTATTTCGAAAAAGGAGAATGGACTCCTTTCATGGATGTGAGTATCTATCCTAAAGAAGTCACGGATCGAATAACGTTAAATCTCAATGCTGTTTTGTCCAGACAATCCGTCATGAAATATGGTAAGACTATTTATGATCCAAAGATTGCGCCTGTGGAACATGTTAAAGAAGGTAACGTGATCTTTGTTAATTTTAAGAAAGAAATGAAATAATGAAAATCGAACACTATATAACAGAAGAAGCTAAAGCTGAATTGTGTAAACTTTGGGTAGAAAACAAGTTTGGCGAACGCCGCTTGTTTTCTCAACGATCTATTTACGTTGCAAAAAGCATCTGGAAGCAACTAGGAATTCCTGAAACTCTAAATCTATCCAGAAATGATATTTGTTCTATTGTTCTTCGGTTGGAATTTGATCTACCGATAGAACAAATAGTTCAGTATTATCAGCTTAAAGAAACGGTTAACCAACTTTATATACGGTTGAGTGAACGAGGAGATCTAAAAGAGATTGAAAATTCTATTCAGGTGATTCATGTCTCAGATGGCAAAATTCAAACCATTCATTGATTAATTGGAGTCATAAACCCTTGGAGTTTACTATGAAACATGTTACTCGTTTTGCTTTTATTGCTGCTATTGTTTGTATGGCTCTTGGTGGCTGCGGAGAATCCCATAAAGAACCGGTAATGTCTCCGCAGCAGCAAGCTCAGTTTGCCGAGCAACAGGAAAAAGAGAGAATTGCCAAAAAGCAACAAGAGACTGATAAAGCTGTTGAGTTGTATCGGTCTGTTCAATCGAATCAGAATATGGCAATCGAAAATGCCGTCAAGAATGCGAATGCTTATCGTGATGCTTCGCCGCGTCTTGAAGGAACTTCGGTCATTTCTCACCCCGATCCGATGCTGAGTGCAGACTGTCTGCAAGGATCAGGTTGGATCTGGATCACGTTCATGGGTAAGAAAAATACCAAAGTTCTGGACGAAGCTGGTAAACCTACGGTTGAAAAGTACAAAGCTTATTGCTCTACGCACAGTTCGGCGATCGGTTGTTTCCTGGAAGATGATTTGAAGAGTCTTCCTTATTGGGGAGAGTTGAAGAAATGCAATATCGGCATTCCGCTTCCTTTCAAAGCACTTTAATACCACAGAGAAGAGTCCTGAATGAAAACAGCTAAAATGCAGGAGTATTTAAAAAAACTGCAAAAAGAACTCGAAGCAAATAATTTAGAATATTTCGTTGTTATTGCTATGCCCGGTACTAAAGATGGCGCTTCCATTTATAATGGAAGAAATCTACCAGATGGCGCGGCTACAAATGCTCGAAACGCGCACATGGTCTGGGAAGCTCAACATGGGATTGACACGAAACACGATTGGTCAAAAGAAAATTCAGAATTTTTGAAGAAATGGTAATATAGAAATACCACGCAGAGAAGAGCAGGTATAGACCTGCTCTTCTCTGACCGCTTTATTGACTTAAGGATTAACGATGAAAAATCTTGCCGGTACAGGAGATGACCAACAAGCTAAGAAAGAACTGGAAGAAGCTGGAATAGAAATCTTTGTTCAACCTGAGTTCTTCGCAAACAACAATGAATGTCAGCTTGTCGTAGTGAGTTTTCTGGGTCCTTGGAGTTTTAATCGTTGTTGGTATTATTGGTCGGTAACTGGTCCAGGTATCAATATCGAACAAGCTATTACTTTCAATAAACAATGGGGAAAAGAAGTTCGTGCAGCGGGTTGTTCTGGCGGGATTGAAGATCTCTATGATTATTTCAAAGGTTTCGCTGTAAATAGTTATCACATTGATTCGCAAGAAGGTCTGAATGCTTTTGTAAAACTTCTGAAACAAATTATGGAAGACGCTGAAACGAAAAGGAATCAAAAATGAATGAATCGATAGGTTTTCCTGCTGCTGTTAAACTGGAAGATTTTGGTCAGAAGATTTTTGATGTATTTGGAGATTATCCTTATCGCGTCGGATCTTCTTTGATTGATAAGAAGAATTGGAGAGATGTTGATATCCGTCTGATTCTTTCTTCTGAAGAATATAAGAAACTGGAACTTGGTGACCCTCAACGTGGTCCTGAGAATCCGAAATGGGTTGCAATGTGTTATGCTTTCTCTGAATTGGGAAAAGCAATGACGGGTCTTCCTATTGACTTTCAAATTCAAGAACGCAATTACGCTAATAAATCTTTTGAAGGTCCTCGTGAACCGATTGGTATTCTTCCTTTTCGAAAGCAAAACTAATGTCTGAAGTACGAATGTATGTGATACGACAACTGGGTTCTATTCCGGTTCTTACTGGCGTTATCAAGGCTGATACAGTTGATTATGATGACGTCCAGCAATATCTGAATTCTCGAGCAGATGAAATCATCGATTCATTTTGCAAAAAGTTTCCAGAATTTGTCGAAGCGAAATGGTATAAACAATATGTTGACGTTTCCAGTGAGTTTACTGAACTGACTTGAAAGATAAATATGTCTGAGAAAAAACTTTATGAAATTCAAATGGCTTTTAAAGCTAGTGGATTTGGATTCCATTTGACTGGCTCTCGTCATTTTGGTAATTCACATCCTCAATCGGACTGGGATTACATTGTCCAAGATTCTAGTCATTTAAGAGTTTTCCTTCACGATCTTGGTTTTCAATACGTTAAAGATCGCGAACATTATAACGATACGAATACGGTATCGGTTTACACTCTTCAATATGGAAGAGAGTCTTGGCAAAAAATCGACGTTCAATGTTCTCGTGACGTTCATGAGAAGATTCGTGCTCAGAATTATATTACTCGATTCTTCCCTTTGGGTTTGAGCACTGACAAAAAGTTCAATTCTAACATCTGGGAAATGGCACTTCATCATCAAACTTGGATGAATATTAAAGAGAATGAAAAACCCAAACCTCCGAGTACTCTGGAAGACAAAGCAAAACGTCTGAAAGAAGCCTGGAAGCGTTAAATGTAGAGAGAGGACCTAAGTCCTCTCTTTTTTTTTTATTTAAATAATTTGGACTAATATAAGGAGACTATGATGTCTTTTGAAGATGAAGTTGTTGAAAATGAAGTTTATGAAGAATTGTTAGAAAAGCAAGAAGAAGCTAAACTTGCTTGTGAGTCACTTGAACGTTCGTTTGACACTTATTTTGCTTTAGAAGATCTTTACGAAGAAGCTTCTAAACCAAGTAGTAATAAGAAACTTATTAGTATTGCTACAGAGATGGCAGTGCTTGGAACTAATGTTTCACCGACTGTTCTTTATAACCCTGAACTTTCTTTGGAAGATATCGCTCAAAGAAAATCTAATTTCATTACTCAAATTTACGACAGCATTAAGCAGTCTATTCAAAAGAATATCGAACTGAATCATTATTTGTTGTCTTATTTCAATATTCAGAAATCACGTCTGAATAAAATTAAGAAACAATTGAATCAATTATCCAATAACGATTCAGCTACGGTTTCTATTCATCTGTCGAAATACATGTTGATTGGTAAACATGCCAGTCCTGTAAGAGATATGGATGAATATCTTATTGAATATAAGAAAATGGCAGGAGTTATGCTGCCCTTCATTAAGAGTATTAAAGAATTAACCGACGATGATTTGTTTACAACGTTGACTATGTTAAAACACATGATCACGTTTTCAAGTGATAAGTACTTTGAAGATCGTTTTGATTCACTTGAAAAAGCAATTCTTGACGCATCTCGTTCCAGCCATTTAAAAGTTGAAGAACGTAAAACACAATACACAACTTATGCAAGTGATCTTTTATTAGGTCTTTCACAAGTTGTAATCACAATGCCTAATAAAGCAATCTATAATAGAAATGACCATGCATCTATGGTTGATTCTTTGAAGCATTTTTACATGTACGTTTATCGTACAGATAAATTCAGAGTAACTTCTTTGATTAAAGGAAGTGAACGGTTTGAAATTTCTGTTAAAACTGCTAAAGAATTACTGGAAATCAATGAAGAACTATTGGATGCAGTCAATAGTCTGCTCGATATGAGTACTTCTCTTTCCACAAGTCTTACTCAGTATACAAATGCTGTTTATCACGTGCAGACTTTCCGTGATAAGACTGAAGATTATAATCCTGGTGGAGTATTTAGATCTACACGAATTCTGAATCGAATCAGCGCAATTATCTATGAATCTGTTGCTTCTTCTTATAACTTTAGTCTAGGTAATTTGAAGAAATCTAGTTCTATTACTGAGTCACTTATTTCTAAGCTTAACTAACATATAGAGAGAAGAGTGCAATGCTCTTCTCTCTTATTTTAATCTCATCCTCTGGAGCCACTTCCGAGGATCTTTCATGAAAGTTTATCAAAGGTGGTTTCTGGCTAGAACTCAAATATTAGGTCTTTTGTCAAAAGGAGATCATGGCATATTTTTGTATAAATATGTACCTAATGAAACACAATTAGACAGTAAATCTTTTCCTGTCTTTAATAGCCAGATACCTGATCACATTGTTCTTTTACCTGGGTTACGTTTTGCCGTTACTTACTCACGTGAGTTAATACTTTGTCAAAATAACAAAATCAATCGAGACTATCGAATTGTTACAACATTGTTTCAAGTACCTCGTTATGAGTTGCCGGAACAATTTAAACGTTTTAAACTCGATGAAAATAATGATTTCGTTGATCTTAAAGAACGCCTAGTGTTCGTTAAAGATAAAAACATCGAAGTCAACCTCCTACTTGAATCAGTTCGTAAGATCGGTCAAGAAGTCAAAACAGAAACTTGTTTACCAGCACTTAAAAGTTTCTAGTGCAGAGACTAGAGAGCTTTAAAGCTCTCTAGTCTCTCATTCTGTTTCTAGAAAATTTCAGTCATATATACTTACATTGAGAATACTAGTAATAGTAGTCTTAAATCGTTATGATAAGCTGAGGAATATCTACGTTTGATGTTATCCCGAGGGAGCATCTGCGAGGTAGTCTGTACAGCCAATGTCTATTTGCGATTTGTTTCAAAGCTTTCTGAGTTGCTTAAAACTTCAGATTGGGAATTCATCAACCCGTAAAAGCAATCCAGCCGATGCCACTGGAAATCCCTTCAACCTCTTGACTCTAAGTTTAACTTAGAAACCTGACGGACTTGTCTCTGGAAAGTCAGGTTTATATTTAAGAGACCATTGGAATCAAAAGCAGGTGATTCCAATGTAATATCGATATACGTCGTCTAGGAACTGCTTTTCTTAGTCGACACATCAATCTTTATCTTTATTATTTCTAGTAGTAAAATGAATATCTTTGGGCAGAGAGCCACTGCTAAGGTATTCAAGTTTTCGGAAATGGAGACCGGTAACTCCAGGTTTGACGACTGCTGGCGAATCGTCTGCTAGTGAAAACTAGCATCTTAAATAAATTAGAAATAGTTTATTTAAGCCTTACGAGCGGATAGGTAATCCGTTCTTTTTATTTTTCTTTGAGGGGGTCTTTCATGGAGCACTTGGCTACTAAAGAATCGACTACCCAGTTTCTTCAGGAACTGGGTTTCGTTCAGGTTGGAGAATCGGATTTTTATGATTCTCCAAAATCCGATCATTTCGGACCGATAGTTCAGGTCTATATTTACCCGTCTATGAACGGGTATTATTGTGTCAATGTTGACGGCGGGTATAAAGCCCCAGTCGTCAACATCGATCCGACTGAAAACGATCTCGCGAAAAAACAGTTTGTTAAATTCCTTGACGAGAATTTTCCAGGCTGGAAGTAGTGTTTTTAAGAGAGTCTTAACGGACTCTTTTTTTTTTTATTAAATTCCCTTGGTAAAGCAAAGTTTCGTGATCGACATCAAAGATAAACCTGTGATATCGTTTGTAAAAAATATTAACCATACATAATTTACTTGAACAATCAACTTGATTGTTTCATTTCTGTTCTCGACAATAATAACTTATAAATAGCTGTAAGTTGAGAACAACTAATCTAAATGGAGTTTTAAAATGTCACGTAACATCATTGGCGATGAAAGAACTCGTCGAAGTATTGTTAGTGTTCTCAGGACTGTAAATGATATTCTACCTGTAAGTGAACGTTTGGTATTTGAAGTTGGCAGTCGTAAGTTAACCATCAAGTCTGGTCGTAAACATGTTCCTGATTTTCTTTTAAAATGGGCTGATGATAGCGGTTACTATCTTGTTTATCCGGTGTTTGCAATTTCCGATTACAGAGAAAAAGTTATTTCTAATTTTTCCATGATGACAATAGGTGATAAACTTACTGCCGTTGAGTTTGTCAACATGATTCAAATTATTCTCAAGAATCGTAGTAATAAAAAGTCTTAAAGTTTTAAACTTTGTGAAGAGAAGATGGTAATTGATAGGTAGTTGTAATTATCATTTTATTTAATAGCAGTACCGTTGTCGGAGACGGTCATCTTCGGTATCTTCACCTTCACAAGGAGCAACACCATGTTTCAGGCTTTCTCTCCCATGATCGTTCCCATCTTCGCTGATATGCAAGCTTCTGAGTTTGTGTTTCACTTGACGGGAAGTCAGTTCTTCGGCAATGCTCGTGTCGATTCTGACTATGATTTCTTGGTTCAGGATAGTCTTCAAGCTCGTGAGTTTTTGCAAAGCTTGGGTTTCAAGAAACTCCATAGTAGCGAATACAACGACAGTTCTATCGTCGCGGTGTTTCGTTATTGCCAAGGAGACGCAACTTCAGTTGACATTCAGTGTGTCAAAAACGTGGAGGTTAAACTCAAAGCTCAGAAACTCATTCGTGAGTCCTACGGTTCAGACCTTCCCAAAGATCGGTTTGAACGTTGTAGGTTGTGGAATTTCGCAGTACGAGCTGTGCAGCTTGCTGTGACTCCTGCATAAGGAGTTTTTAAGACAGACTGCCTTAGGGTGGTCTGTCTTTTTTTTTTTCTTTTTTTCTAAACAATCTTAAATAAGATGAAACTTTCTCAAGGAAAACGAAATGAAATTTTTGAATAAACAGCTGATTGACATTTTTCATGACCGTGTTTTGAAAGAAACGGTTATTCAAAATATGACAATCAACGATATAGTTAACGCTATACAGATGGTAGATTCTAAAACGAATCCTCCTGTTAATTTTCAAGGTATCAATCAGGGTTCTGCTTATAGTGATGTGGATTGTGCAAAAGGTTATGGTCCTGTTGCTCGCAGAATCAGGGAACAGTTTGAAGTTCTTTTCAATTCAAGGGTGATTAATCCTAGTTTGCGTATTGATTTTGATGAAGAATTTCAGCATTTCTTTGATTACGCTTTTCCTGATCATCTTGATTATTTAACCGCCAATAGAGTTTTAGGTTTGTCTGAGAAGAAAATGCTGCTCAGATGTTTTGTTCGTTGGTGGGGGAATAATAGTTCAGAAAGCATTAAAAAACATCTTCAGTTTAAGATTGATACTACTTTTGGAAGAGCATATCCAAGAGAGAGTACCGTAGTTGTCCATGTCGATGAACAACTTAAAATCAGCTTGGAACATGAAGGCGAATGTCGTCTTATTCAAATTGAGAATAAGCAACCTCAAATAGAAAATCAAGTCCATGATCTTGTTTTTGATTATATTAAAGTTATCACTGGACATGATCTAACAGCTGATTATAAAGAACTTATTCAGCAATACAAAGATAAAATTGCTGAGCTTATTAAGAAAATAAACTGGACTCTAAGTACTTCAGGTGCAACAACTCTTAATAATAGCAGAATCGTAACCTTAGTCAACATCAGTGGAAATATCGACCCTTACGTTACTTTTCATATTTCTAATCCTTCTAACTACTATCAGGATGAAGTTTATAACTTGAGTTTCATTATTAAACAACCCATTCAAAAACCTGAACTGATAGTTTGTCCGTTATCCGCTCCTTCTCATGTTCCTGAACAATTTGTAGCGTTTATGACATTTGTTCGACATCGAGAGTTTTATAGTCATCTAGAGAATCTTCTGGCTGAACAACAGAAGGTTGTGAAGATGATGATTCCGAAACAGACTCAAAATCTTGAGATTGTACAAAGAGTAAAGAGCGGTGAGTCAATTAAAAACATCGCTCTTGATTACGGTCTTAAAGATGTCACGATAGAAGCACTTTATAAAAAACATCAAGATGAAGAACCACATTGGACCGATGCATTAAGTTGTATGACGCGTTCAAATTTATTAAGATGGGCTAAGAAAAAAGGCCTTGATCGTTTACAGCTTCAAAAACAATTTGTTATTGATCATATTTTAAATAATACGTTTTATTATCCTCATTTAAGAGTAGTAAGAATGAAAGAGATATGTCAGCTACTAGAAATTGTTTATGAGGAACGCGAAATATGAATAAAGAACTTAGCCGTATTTATACGGGAGTAGGAAGTCGAGAAACACCTTTTGAAATTTTAAAACAAATAGCACATATCGCACAGACCTTAGCTGTATATGGATTTATACTTCGGTCTGGTGGTGCTGAGGGTGCTGATAAAGCTTTTGAATTAGATTCCATCAAGAAAGAGATCTATCTTCCTTGGGCTAATTTCAATAATAATAATTCCAAGTTGTTTGTAATATCTGAAAAAGCACTTAAGATCGCTTCTGAACATCATCCTGTTTGGAGTAAATTAAAACCTGCTCTACAAAAACTTCATGCAAGAAATGCTTATCAAGTATTAGGCTATGATCTAAATAAACCTTCTGATTTCACGATTTGTTGGACACAAGATGGTTGTGAAACCAAAAAACAAAGAACATTTAAAACTGGTGGAACCGGAACGGCTATAGCTATTTCAGATACCTATGGTGTTCCTGTTTTTAACTTGAAAAATCCGGACGCATATGGACGTCTCAAGGAGTTCTTACGTGATCGTAAAATATCTATTTAAAACAACCGAAACTGTTGTAAGTTTATTATTACTAGTAGTTTGGATTCTAGGTTTTGTAATTGCAAAAGGGTTTTGGTCTACTTTGTTTTGTTTCATCCCCTTTTATTCTTATTACATTGTCGCCGAACATTATTGGAAAATCTATGGTGGATAATCCCGGTCATGTTTTGCAGAGAACAATATATTCTACTTTAACCAATGAAGAACTCTTAGTTCAGTTTCAAGAACTTCGTTATCGATCTCCTATTATTAATGAGTTGTATCAGCGATTTGAAATTCTTGTAGATCAAGTTGAACAGCCTCCAAGTGACGAAGCTATTCAAAATCATGTTGAAAGTTTTATGAATAATAAGAATCTGACTTGTCCAGTTTGTCAAGCAGAAATTAAATTAGGTTTTGAAATCGATTCAACAAAAGATCATTTTCAATTTGTCCTGCTCTAAAATCATGATCGATATTAATGAAGAGTTTGTAAAGAATTCATTTGCTGCTGCTGGTTTTAAAGTCAGCAAAGTGTATATACTTGAAAACAAATATTGGCCGCTTAATGATGCTTATTTAGAAATTCGTTCTAAGAACCCTTGGTTTCTGTTAAAGACTCAATTTGGTCTTATTGAAGTAGGAAAACGTAAAAGAGTCATTCATTTAGACTGGTCAGATATCAATAACAAACAAATTACTCCAAAAGAAGGTGAAGAATGGATTACCAATTGTCCTGGATTTATTCATTCTTATTCTAATGAAGCGTTGATGAGTAATTTATTTAAACTTTTCACATTGCTAATGGAGAACAACAATGCTGGAAAAAGTGACAGTAGAACTTAAACCTAGATGGACAGTAGTTCATCGACACGCATTATTAGATAGTCGTTGGTCTTCACTTGTCTATGAATTTTTTGATGATAAATTAATAGCAGATAAGTATTATCAAAAATATGAAAAAGAAGGAACCGCTATTGTGATTCGGCCTTATTATGACGCTGTTGATAAAAAGTTTATACATTCAGCAAGAACCGGAGAATTCAATGAGTTTTTACAAGATCGTAGGAATAGTCAAGGTTGAATTTGAAATAGTCATGCATTTGAGTTTAGGCGCACCTGAAGACTTTAATGCTTTTGGTCGTTTTCCTTCTCGCGATATTGCAGTCAGTTTTTACAGATCGCAATTAGCGACCGAACCTTACGAAGAAGAAATTTTTGATCCCTTTACAGCAACACGTAAGGTTGTTAAGAAATACTTCAAAAAAGATTCTCCAATGGAATGGCTTGATCCTCTGACAGAAGAACAATTGAATGTAAAGCCATGTCCTTTGAATTTTGGAATTCAAGAAATCATTATCAACGTTGAACAAGTATTAGAAAAGGAATATCTGCATGACTGAAGTTCGTAATCGTGTCACACCTTCCGAGATTGATAATCTTATTGAAAAAGTCGATTATCATGTTTTTCCTAACAGCACGGTAACTGTTTGTTTACTTTCGTTGAGAAACGGAACTAAAGTAATAGGTATTAATTATAGTCGAATTCTTCCTGAAACAAGCCTGGGAAATGGGTCGAAGAGAATCTTATAAAGACGCTTATAATAAAATCTGGGAACTAGAAGGTTATTTAGTTCGTCAAGGTTTGTACGAGAATAAAAAGAAGCACGAAGATAATGCGCTCATTAACTGCGAGCAACCTGGAGCAAGTTGTTAATGAAAGATTTTGTTATTATATATCTTCCCTGGGGATTGTCATGTATTACAATATACATGAACATTCTTGCAGGTAATAAAAAACCTCATGCTTGGGTAGTAGGTTTAGTTGGTCAAGTATTCTGGTCTATTTGGATCGTTATTTCTGAAAATTACGGATTCGTTCCTCTTAATATTGCGCTTTGGTGGGTTTATTTTCAAAATCATCGGAAGTGGAATAAAGACCCTTCGTAGATTTATTAAGCGATACATATTTTAGACGTTGTTAACAAGGGAGACAATCATGACAACCGCTGATGCTAAGCAGGTCTTGAAAGAACACGAGTTAATGCGGGAGAAGCTCCGTCAGATTTTTCTTGATGCTAACCACGCCTACAATTATGTTTATGAGAATAAACAAGATGAAGCACTGACTGCTCTTTCCGTGGTTATCATGGAAATTGTCACCGTGCTTCAAGAAGTAGAACACCAACAACCGCTTGTTGATCCTTTTTCTTTTAGAGAGGAATTTCATGGAAACAATATTCATCCTTCAGGAGAAAGACGGTCCTTTTCAAAAACCTCTGAACTCGGAAGAGGAGAAAGCGATCGATCAAGCATTGGGTCTAAATAAACATATCGTTCGTTTAGGCAATGAAACCAATGACCGTTTGATTGAAGCAGCACAGAAGAAAGGTCTTGTTCCTCAGGCGTACCTTCGCCAGATTGTTGAAGAATATCTGAGTAAGGTTTCGTAATGAAAGAACCTGACAAATACCGGACCCGTGATTTCGTGATAGCAAGACTCCGTCGTAGTTTGAGTTTGTACTATCGATCGATAGACTACGATGGATTCAAGCGAAAATACTTTATACCCAAACCTAAAATTGTCAGCACTATTTACTCGTGTCGTTTTTATAGTTCTGTCAGACCTTTTCTAACAACACGTTTTGATAACGAGTAAACAAAAAATGATCACCCATGTTGCGATCAAGACTGAAGATGAAGTAGTTTGGAGTTTACCTAGTCCCAATCGCCATCATGATGTCATCAACCACATCTATGAGCATCGCCAAGATAAAAAGATGGTAATAGGCGAACAAGGATTCTTGAACAACGAAGGAGTTTTTCTTGATAGAAAAGAAGCTCTTGATATCGCTGTTCAAGCGAATCAGCTCATTCGAAAAACTTTTCCGGAAAATGAGTTGTTTTCTGAGGACCTTTGGTGAAGGAGTAATTGTGAGTTTTGCGCTAGAGTGTGAGGTTTGTCATAAAGAACCTCAAAAAGACGGAATTGGGATTTATCGTACGGGTGAAAAAGGTCCTGGAAAGAATCCACACTGGCGCTGTAAACAACACTTGGACGATAATGTGATCGATCCGAATGTGGATGAAATCGTAACAGTTATCGAGGAGAGCAACCATGGCTTGGCATGATCATCGCGGACATGTTCCTAAAGATAATCAGGAACCTGAGAAGAAAGAAACACCTTCGGAATGACAATCGACATATGAGAGACCTAGGGTTTTATCCCTAGGTCTCTCTGTTCTTTTTTTAGCCGTACTGCTATCTTGTGACCAGTCACGAGGTGTAAAATGAGTAAAAACATCTTCCTTAAAGACACAGATTATTATCAACGTAACATTAATCCTTTCGGTCATTATGTTGAACAGATGGCGCATTATCTTCATCGTTCTACGGGTAAA